>Ga0315910_10001472_pt1 | contig 21527 bp, 19 predicted proteins | sample EdamamesoilMG_FD_204470 | JGI IMG/M metagenome (GOLD analysis project Ga0315910, IMG submission 204470) | Garden soil microbial communities collected in Santa Monica, California, United States - Edamame soil | ecosystem: Environmental > Terrestrial > Soil > Garden | place: USA: California...
TCGTGCCCGAGGAAAACCTCGCCACGTTCCGCTACGGCTTGAAGTGCTTCTTCGAGGAGGGGCGCGCACTCGCCACCCTCTCGCATCCCAACGTGGTGCGCGTCATCAACTTTTTCCGCGCCAACGATACCGTCTACCTGGTCATGCGCTACGAGCGCGGCCGCACGCTCCAGGAGCACATCCACAAGAAGACCGGTCCGATCAAGGAGGACTGGATTCGCGGCACCTTCGATCACCTGCTGAACGGGTTGCGGGAGGTGCATACCAACAAGCTGCTGCATCTCGACATCAAGCCGGGCAACATTTATGTGCGCAACGACGGCAATCCGGTGTTGATCGACTTCGGCGCGGCGCGCCAGACACTGACCGTGGACGGCCTGAAGCTGCCGCCGATGTATACGCCGGGATTCGCTTCTCCGGAACACCATCGCGAGCGCGAAAATCTCGGGCCGTGGAGCGATATCTACTCCATCGGTGCAACGATGTACGCTTGCCTGTCCGGCGGCGGACCGCCGACCGCGCTGCAAAGGCTGGAAAAGGACAAAATGACGAGCGCCCGCAAGGGTTGGGCGGGAAAGTACTCCGCCGAACTGCTGGACACCATAGACTGGTGCCTGCAGCTGGACCACCTGCAGCGCCCGCAGAGCGTGCTGGCGCTGCAGAAATCCCTGCGCGGGGAGACGGCCCCCGGTTTCCGGGGCGAGGCGCCGATCATGGACCAGCTGAAGACGGCGATACAGCGGCTAACCAAGCGAAGCTAGATGAAGTACACACTTTTCCAGGAAACCCGGATCGGCAAGCGGCCCTATCAGCAGGACCGCCTGGGCCACTGGCATACCAAGGACGCGCTGTTCCTCGTGGTGGCCGACGGCATGGGCGGCCACGCGCACGGCGATGTCGCCGCCCAGATCACGCTGGACTGCCTCGGCGGCGCGTTCCGCAGCGAGGCGAAGCCGAGAATCGCCGACCCCGACCGGTTTCTCTTCAATATCATCGGCCGCGCGCACGCGATGATTCTTCACCAATCGCAGCGGCTCGGGCTGGCGCAGGACGCGGCAAACTCGCCGCGCACGACGGTGGTCGCGTGCCTGGTGCAGGACGGATACGCGCACTGGTCGTTCGTCGGCGACTCGCGCCTTTACGTCCTGCGCGATGGCCGGATCCTCGCGCGCACGCGCGACCATACCCCGGTTCAGATGCTGATCGACGCTGGGCGCATCCGCGAGGAAGCGGCGGCGACGCACCCCGACCGGAACAAGCTTCTGCAATGCCTGGGCGGTCCGCGTGCGCCGCGAGTGGAACCGACCGCGCACGCGCGCCTCGCGGAGGATGACGTGGTGCTGCTGTGCTCCGACGGCTTCTGGGGACCGCTGACGCAGCGCCAGCTGCTGATGGGCGTGCTCGGCAAGGACCTCAAAAAAGCATTGCCTGAACTGGTCACGCTGGCTGAATCGCGCGCCGGCCCGCGCTGCGACAATATCTCGGTCCTTGCGATTCAGTGGCAGAACAAGGCGGTTGCCGCGCCGGAGGAGCCGATGACGGTGCCGATGGACGAGGCGCCGACCGACGTGCGCGACTTCACCGCGACCGAGCCCGATTTCATGCACATGTCGGATGCCGACATCGAGCGCCAGATCGCCGAGATCAAGAAGGCGCTGAAGAAGCACGATCCGGGCAACAAATGAGGGCCGCCGGCAGAAAGCCCGACGAGCTTCGCGCGGTGCGCATGACGCGCGGCTATACGCGCCACGCGGAAGGCTCGGTGCTGGTCGAATTCGGCGACACCAAGGTGCTGTGCACGGCGAGCGTGGAAGCGCGTGTGCCCGCGTTCCTGCGCGACAAGGGGCGCGGCTGGGTGACCGCGGAGTACGGCATGCTGCCGCGCGCCACCCATACCCGCGGCGACCGCGAAGCGGCGCGCGGCAAGCAGTCCGGGCGCACGCAGGAGATCCAGCGGCTCATCGGCCGCGCGCTGCGCGCGGTCATCGACCTGCCGGCGCTCGGCGAACACACGCTGCATATCGATTGCGACGTGCTTCAGGCGGACGGCGGCACGCGTACGGCCTCGATCACGGGCGCGTTCGTCGCGGTGCACGATGCGCTCACCTGGATGCGCGCCAAGGGGATGATCGCGACGTTGCCGGTGCGGGATTTCGTCGCCGCGGTTTCGGTGGGTCTGGTGGAAGGCGCCGCGATGCTGGATCTGGACTACGCCGAAGACTCCGCCTGCCAGACCGACATGAACGTCGTCATGACCGGTGCCGGCCGCTTCGTCGAGGTGCAGGGCACGGCTGAAGGCGAGCCGTTTGCGCGCGCCGAACTCGAGCGGTTGCTGGCGCTTGCGGGCGGAGGCATTGCCGAACTGGTGGCGCACCAACGTCGCGTACTGGGATTGTGAAGAGCATCGTACTTGCTTCCGGAAATCCTGGAAAAAAGGCCGAGATAGAGCAACTCCTCGCGCCCTTCGGCACCCGGGTCGTCACGCAGGTCGAGCTCGGTGTCACCGAAGCCGAGGAGCCCCATGAAACGTTCCTCGAGAACGCGATGGCGAAGGCGCGCCACGCCTGCTTCGCGACGCGCCTGCCCGCGCTCGCCGATGATTCGGGGCTGTGCGTGGATGCGCTGGGCGGCGCCCCGGGCGTGCACTCTGCCTACTACGCGGGGCGAGAGGGCAGCCGCGCCGAGCGCGATGCCCGCAACAATGCCAGGCTGCAAGCCGAACTGGACAAGAGCGCCGATCGCGGCGCGTTCTACGTCTGCGTGCTGGTGCTGATGCGCGGACCGGGCGACCCGCAGCCGCTGATCGCCGAGGCCAGGTGGCATGGCGAGATCGCGCGTGCGCCGCGCGGCAGCGGCGGCTTTGGCTACGACCCGTATTTCTGGCTCAAGGATCTGGGCAAGACGGCCGCCGAGCTCGCGCCCGCGGAAAAGAACCGTGTCAGCCACCGCGGTCAGGCGCTGCAGAAACTCCTCGAACTGTTGAAAAGCGCATGAACGCGGTCCTTCGCGACATGCGGCAAGTCAAGTTTGCGGTGCTGCCGCCGCTTTCGCTGTACGTCCACCTGCCGTGGTGCGTGAAGAAGTGTCCCTACTGCGATTTCAATTCGCATGCAATGGGAGGGAACGCGCAAGGCGCGTCGGGCGAGTTGCCGTTTGCCGAGTACACGTCCGCGCTCGTTCGCGACCTGGACGCGATGCTGCCCTCGGTCTGGGGCCGGCGCATCCAGTCGATCTTCATCGGCGGTGGCACGCCGAGCCTGTTCCCGGCGGCGCAGATCGATGCGCTCCTCGCCGCGGTGCGCGCGCGGTTGCAGGTGGAACCTGGCGCCGAAATCACCCTCGAAGCCAATCCCGGCACTGCGGAGGCGGCACGTTTTCGCGGCTACCGCGATGCAGGCGTGAATCGGCTGTCGCTGGGCGTGCAGAGCTTTGACGACGCGATGCTCAAGGCGCTGGGCCGTATCCACGGCGCGGATGAAGCGCGGCGTGCGATCGGCATGGCGCTCGATACCGTGGGCAATGTGAACATCGACCTGATGTACGGCCTACCGGGCCAGACCCTCGCAATGGCGCGCGCCGACATCGAAGAAGGCGTACGCCACGGAACGGCACATCTTTCCGCCTACCAGCTTACGATCGAACCCAATACCGAGTTCTTTTCGCGGCCGCCCGCGCTCCCCGGGCACGACGCGTCGGCGGACATGCAGCTCGCCGTGGAGGAGATCCTGCAAGGCGCGGGCTTCGAGCACTACGAGACCTCGGCATTCGCCAGGCCCGGGCGGCGCTGCAAGCACAACCTGAACTACTGGGAATTCGGCGACTATGCCGGCATCGGCGCCGGCGCGCACGGCAAACTCAGTTTCGCCGACCGCGTAACGCGCCACGAGCGGGTGAAGCAGCCGCGAGATTACCTTGCGCCAGAGGCGGCGCTGTCGCAGCGTACGATCGCGGCGCGCGAACTGCCGTTTGAATTCGCGTTGAACGCGTTTCGATTGATCGAGGGTTTCGACCCGGCCCTCTATGTCGCGCGCACGGGCCTGGCGGCGATGACGATCGACGCCGCGCTGCGTTCAGCCGAGGCGAAGGAGCTGATTGAAAGGACGGAGAAACGCATCAAGCCGACCGGGCGCGGGCGCCGTTTCCTGAACGATCTGCTCGGCCTATTCCTGCCGCCGCAGGAATAGCAGATCCTGCACCGGGTGGCCGAGGCCGATGCCTCGGCGCTCGAACTTGGTCACGGGGCGGGATTTCGCGCCGGTCGCTTTCGTCAGCATCGGCTCCGCGCAGAGTACGGCGTCCATGTGCTCGGCGTACGCCGGCCAGTCGGTGGCGGCATGAAAGTAGCCGCCAGGCGCCAGCTTGCGGGCGGCGAGCGCGGCGAAGGGCGGCTGCACCAGGCGGCGCTTGTGGTGGCGTTTCTTCGGCCAGGGATCCGGGAAGAACAGGTGCAGTCCGGCGAGCGCGCCGTCGGCAATCATTTGCTCGAGGACTTCCTGGGCGTCGTGCCGGATGACGCGAAGGTTCGTCAGGCCGAGCGCTTCGATTTTCTTCAGCAGGCTGCCGACCCCGGGGCCGTGAACCTCGATGGCGATGTAATTCGTCTGAGGGTGTTCCGCGGCGATCTGCGCCGTGGTCTCGCCCATTCCTGATCCTATTTCGAGAACGACGGGCGCCGTTCTTGCGAACGTTTCCCTGAAATTCAGATACCGTTCAGCAAAGGAAATTCCAAACCGCGGAAACAACTCGTCGAGCGCGCGCTGCTGCGAAGGCGTGGTCCTGCCTTGGCGCAGGACATAGCTGCGAATGCTTCGTGCGCCGGGCGCGCGCGCGCCGCTCATCGAACGCCGATGACCTGCCTGCGCGCGAGTTCGGCGAGGATTTCGCGCGCGGCCTCCTCGGGGGCGAGCGCGGTCGTGTCGACGCGGATTTCGGGCGCTTCGGGCGCCTCGTAAGGAGAGTCGATGCCGGTAAAGTTCTTGATTTCGCCGCGCCGCGCCTTCCTGTACAGCCCCTTCGGATCGCGCGCCTCCGCGACGGCGAGCGGCGCATCGATGAAGACCTCGAAGAACTCGTCCGCCGGCAGCAACCGGCGCGCCATGCGCCGCTCGGCGCGGAACGGCGAAATGAAAGCGGTCAGCACGATCAGCCCGGCATCGGCCATCAGTTTGGCCGCCTCGGCAATGCGGCGGATGTTTTCCACCCGATCCTCGGCGGTAAAGCCAAGATCCTTGGTCAGCCCGTGCCGCACGTTGTCGCCGTCAAGAAGGTAGGTATGGTGTCCCGCGGCGTGCAACTGCTTTTCGAGCAGATTGGCGATGGTGGACTTCCCCGCGCCGGACAGTCCGGTGAGCCAGAGCACGCAGGGCTTCTGGTGCTTCGCCGCGGCGCGCGCAGCCTTGGTCACTTCGACATGCTGCAGATGGATGTTGTGCGCTCGCCGCAGCGCGAACAGCAGCATGCCGCCGCCGACGGCGCGGTCGCTGAGCGAATCGTAAAGAATGAACCCGCCGGTCTCGCGATTCTCGGTGTACGGGTCGAAGGCGACGGGCTGGTCGAGCTCCAGCTCGCATATGCCGATTTCATCCTGCTCGAGCTTGTCGGCGGCGATGTGTTGGAGTGTCTTGGCGTCGACCCGGTACTTCAAGGGCGAAATCGTGGCCGAAACGGCGCGCGCGCCCAACTTCATCGCGTAGCTGCGGCCGCGCAGCATGGGCGCCTTGTCCAGCCACAGCACCGCGGCCTCGAACTGATCGGCAACCTGCGCCGGTGCGTCGGCGGCGCAGATCAGATCACCGACGGCGACTTCCAGCGGCTCGCCGAGAACCAGCATGACCGACTGGCCCGCTTCCGCTTGCTGAATTTCCTTGCCGAGAGCGACGATGCGCTCGATGCGGTTCTCGCGTCCGGCGGGTTGCACCCGCACGCGCGCGCCTACCCGCACAGTGCCGCTCGCGATGCAGCCGCTGCAGCCGGACGTTCCGTTCGGCTGTTTATCGACCCCCTGCACTGGCAGGCGGAAGGGCCGTATCGCAGGCGGCCGGCCGGCTGGCGCCGTGGCCGTTGCCTTGAGCCAGGCTTTCAGTACCGGGTTGCGGTCGCGCATTGCCGCGACCTCGGGCACCTTGGGCGGATTGCGGTCTTTCCCGCCGCGCACGCCGCGTCCGCGCGGTCCGACCGGCACCGCGGCCCAACCGCCCATGCGGTAGGCCTTGAGGGAAGCAGTGACCGTCGGTTCGCTCAAACCGGTTCGCAAAGCCGTCTTCGCGACCGGCGTCCCCGCGAGGCGCAGCTCGACCGCTTTGCGCCTGCGCTGATTGAGCGCGGCGACGTTGATCTGGCGGCCCGTTTTCGGCATTCTTAAAATGTTTTATGGGAAACTGAAATATTAAACATTTTACAACGACACTGCAACCGGCCGCGGGTCGCGGCGGCGGAGGCCTTAAGCGGCCCTGGCCTTGGAGGCGGCGATGGTGCCTTCGACGGGCGAGGACGCAGCGGCCGAGTACAGCTTTCTCGGCATGCGGCCCGCGAGGAACGCTTCGCGCCCGGCTTCGACCCCCTTTTTCATTGCGCGCGCCATCATCACGGGGTCTCGTGCGGCCGCAATCGCGGTATTCATCAACACGCCGTCGCAGCCGAGTTCCATCGCGATCGCGGCATCGGAGGCCGTGCCCACGCCCGCGTCCACGAGCACCGGCACTTTTACCCGGTCGATGACGAGTTGCAGGTTCCACGGGTTGAGGATGCCCATGCCCGATCCGATGAGCGAGGCCAGCGGCATCACCGCCACGCAACCCAGGTCCGCGAGCATCGCGGCCTGGATCGGATCGTCCGAGCAGTACACCATCACCTTGAAGCCCTCGGCGACGAGCGTCTTTGCGGCCGCCAGCGTTTCGGGCATGTTCGGGTAGAGCGACTGCGGATCGCCGAGAACTTCGAGCTTGACCAGATCATGGCCATCGAGCAGCTCGCGCGCGAGCCGGAGCGTGCGCACGGCGTCTTCGGCGGTGTAGCAGCCGGCCGTATTCGGCAGGTAGGTGAACTCGGTCGGTGGTAGGACCTCCAGCAGCGAAGGCTCGCCTTTGCTCTGACCGATGTTGGTGCGCCGGATCGCCACCGTGATGATCTGCGCGCCCGAGGCGTCAATTGCCGCGCGCGTCTGCGCGAAATCCTTGTACTTGCCCGTGCCCACCAGCAGGCGCGATGTGAACTGGCGACCCGCGATCTGCAGCAAATCGGTCATTTCAACCGCCCCCGACCGCCACGACGATCTCCAAACGGTCGCCATCGGCGAGCAGTATCGAGGCATGGGCGCCACGCGGCACGATTTCGCCGTTGCGCTCGACGGCGATCTTTTTCCCGGCCAGCTCCATTGCGCGCAGCAGGTCAGCGATTTTGAGGGGGCCGGGGTGTCGCTGTTTAGCGCCATTTACGACGATTTCAATGCTTCCGAGCATGGGGGAATAGTACAATGTAGCCAATGACTTGTGGTATATTGAGCAATGCGTCACATAGTTAATGTATTACCTGAAGATCTGCACTATTTCCTGTGTAAGCCCCGGACAATGGGAGTAGATTGGAAGCGTAATAAAAGCAAGAGAGGAGCAGCACTATGACGACCACTAGGAATCTGATCGCTGCAGCGGGTCTCGCCGCGCTGTTCGCGGTCAGCGGCTGTTCGACGCTGAGCGACTACGGCAGCGTGCGCAAGGAAAGCGTGCGTAATGAGCAGGGCACAGTCATCGGCTACAAGGAGATGCTGCGCAATGAGCGCACCGGCGAGGTGATTGCCCAGGTCCAGCTCTTTACGCCGATGCTCGATGATTCCGGCGCCCTCGTGGGCTATGAAGAAAAGGCCAAGGGCGCCTCGATCATTCGCGATGTCGAGGGCCGCATAATCGGCGGCCGGTTTGCCGACCTGCGCAGCCGGGGCACCAATGCCCGCAACAAGGGTCTGATGATTGTCATGCGTCCGGCAGACTCGCAGCGGGTCGCTGCCGTCTCCCGGCCGAAAATCCTGGAGTTGATGGCGTCTCTGTCGGCCTCCGACCTGCGCCGGATCCAGTAGCGAGGCGCAGTACGAGCAGTTCCTGACGGCCGCAGCTTGCTGCGGCCGTTTCGTTTTGCAGTGCGGCCTGCCGTAGAATTCCCTGCCTGGGCGGGTGTAGTTCAATGGCAGAACGGCAGCTTCCCAAGCTGCATACGAGGGTTCGATTCCCTTCACCCGCTCCAGCTCGGACGGAGGCGCATGGCGTATTCGGTGGAAGGCAAGCTCGTCGTCGCAATTTCCTCCCGGGCGTTGTTCGACTTTGAGGAGGAGAACCGGGTATTCGATGCCCAGGGCGAGCGCGCGTACATCGACCTGCAATATGCACGATTGAATGTGCCGGCGAAGGAGGGCGTCGCCTTCCGCCTGGTGCAGAAGCTGCTTGCCTTCAACACTGGCGCGACGCAGCGTGTCGAAGTCGTGATCCTGTCGAAGAATGATCCGGTCTCGGGCTTGCGGATCTTCCGCTCCGCCGAGCGCGCCGGCCTGAAGATCGAGCGCGGCGTGTTCACGCGCGGCCGCAGTCCCTATCGCTATCTCGATGCGTTGCGCGCGAATCTGTTCCTGTCCGCGAACGAGCAGGACGTGATGGGCGCGCTGGACGCGCGCTTTCCCGCCGCGCGTGTGCTGCCAGAGTCGGCGCAGGGCGGCGGGCGGCAACCTGATGAAGTGCGCATCGCATTTGACGGCGATGCCGTATTGTTCTCCGACGAGGCCGAGCGCGTGTTCCAGAACGGTGGCCTGGACGCGTTCACCCGGCATGAAACGGTGCATGCCTTGAAACCGCTCCCTCCGGGGCCGTTCAAGCCGCTGCTCGAAGCGCTGCATCGCCTCCAGGCCGCTGCCGGGACCGACGTACCCATGCGCGTTCGCACCGCACTGGTCACGGCCCGCAGCGCCCCGGCGCACGAGCGCGCCGTACGCACGCTCGTGGACTGGAACATTGCGGTGGACGAGGCGCTCTTCCTCGGCGGCCTCGACAAGGGAGAGTTTCTGAAGGCTTTCCAGCCTGACTTTTATTTCGACGACCAGCGCGGCCATGTCGAGTCGGCCCGCCAGCACGTCGCGACCGGACATGTTCCGTTCGGAATCGCCAACATCGACAGGAGAGCTTCATGAGAGCGCTCAAAGTTGTCGTGTATGCCTTGGGAGGACTGGTTGCGCTCTCGATCGTCGCCCTGGCGGCCGTCATCGTCTTCGTCAACGGTGATTTCGTCAAGGGCAAGATGGAGGCGGCGATGCAGGAGCGCAAGCGCACGCTCAAGATCGAAGGAACGCCGACCGTGTCGCTGTTTCCGGTGCTGCGTCTGGGACTCGGCAGGACGAGCCTGTCGGAGCCGAACAGCGAGAAGAATTTCGCCACGCTCGAGTCGCTCGAGGTGGCGGTGCGGGTGATGCCGCTGTTCTCGCGCGAAGTCGCCGTGGAGACCCTTGCGCTGAAGGGGCTGCGGCTGAACGTCGAGCGCGCGCGCGACGGCTCGTTCAACTTCGACGACCTCGCCGGCGCGAAGCAGCCGGAGGCTGCGCCCGCCGAACCGCCGAAGGTGCGCATCGCCGAAGTGAGGATCGAGCGCGCGCAAATCAGCTATGCTGACCAGGCGAGCCGGCGCGCGCTCGCCATCGGCGACATCAACATCGTGACCGGTCGGCTCGAGGACGACACGCCCACTCCGCTCAGCGTCTCGGCGAGTATCTCCGGCAAGAGCCCGGAAGTCGCGCTGAAGACGCAAGTGAATGCTTCGGCGCGCGTGAACCTCGTGCAGCAGTCGTTCGCGTTCGCCAAGCTCGACGCGCGGATCACCGGCAACGCCGACACGCTGCGGGGTCTCGACCTGCGGGTCTCGGGAGATGTCGCTGTCGATGCGCGGCGCCAGGAATACGCGATCAACGCGCTCGCCGTGCAGATGAAGGGGACTCTCGACCGCGACGCGCTCACCGGCGCCCTGGACGCGCCGAGCCTGCGCATCACCTCGGCCAAGGCGGAAGGCAAGGCGGTGACCGGTACGCTCAGTGTGCGCGGCCCCCAGCGTACCGTCGACGCGAAGCTGAACATGGCCGCGGTCGAGGGGTCGGCCTCCACGCTGACCGTGCCTGCGCTCGTCGTCGATTTCAGCGGCGAGATCGACGGCAATACGCTGAAGGGCGAGGTGACCACCCCGATCAAGGCGAATCTCAAGGAGGGCGTCTGGGAGCTCGCCAAGGTTGCGGCGAACCTGACGCTAGGCCGGCCCGATACCGCGCTCAAGGCGCAGCTCGCGGGCGCGGCGACCGTCAACCCCGCCAAGCAGATGGTCGCGGTCACGGGCCTGGACGCCGTCGCGACCGGCAGCTACGACACGCTGAAGGGGCTGGACCTCAAGTTCTCGGGCAACGTCGGCGCCGACGGCATCAAGAACGAGTACACCGCCGACAAGGTGACGCTGCAGGCGAAAGGGACGCTTGATCGCGACGCGTTCACCGCGTCGTTCCAGGCGCCCAAGCTGCGCGTGACGCCGTCGAAGGCGGAAGGCCAGGCTGTGACCGGGGCGGTGTCGGTCAAGGGGCCGCAGCGCGACGTCGAGGCGAAGCTGGACATCGCCGCGGTCGAGGGCTCGGCGAACTCGCTCTCGATTCCGAACCTGAAGCTCGAGCTTCTCTCGATCATCGCGGGCAACGGCGTGAAGGGCAACATCACCACGCCAGTGCGCGCGAACCTCGGCGCGAAGACCTGGGAATTTCCCAAGCTCGTCGCCAACCTGACCTTTTCAGGGCCGGCGATTCCGCAAAAGTCGGTGACGCTGCCAATCGAGGCCTCGGTGCGTGCAGATCTCGCGAAGCAGACGGCGGATGGCGAGCTGAAGACGAAATTCGACGAGACGAACGTCAACGCCAAGGCGGCGGCGAGCCGGTTCGACCCACTGGTGGCGACCTTCGACCTGGGCATCGATAAGCTCGATCTTGACCGCTACCTGCCGCCGGACAAGAAGGAATCGAAACCTGACGAGCCGATCGACCTCTCTGGGCTGCGCGGCAAGACCGTGACCGGCAAGTTCGCCGCAGGTGCGCTTACGGTCAAGCGCGCGAAACTGCAAAACGTGAAAGCGGATATTCGCCTCGCAAATGGCAAACTCGAAGTTTCGCCGCACTCTGCGAACCTCTACGGGGGAACGCTCTCGGGGGGCGTGACGGCCGATGCCAACGGCAATCGCATCGGCATCAAGGAAGTCGTTCAGAACGTGGCCGTGGGCGCGCTGCTGCGGGATGTGGCGCAGAAGGACGTTCTCGAGGGTCGGGGGAACATCAATCTCGACGTGCAGACTTCCGGCGGTACGGTCACCGCGCTGAAAAAAGCGCTTGCCGGCAGCGCGCGCGTGGAGATGAAGGACGGCGCGATCAAAGGCGTCAACCTGGCCGAGAGCGTGCGTAACGCGAAATCGTTGATCGGCGCGAAACAGCAAAAGGCCGATGCCACGCAGAAAACCGATTTCTCGGAGGCGGGCGCGAGCTTCAAGATCACCAATGGCGTGGCCCGTAATGACGACCTGAAAGTGGCTTCGCCGTTCGTGCGCATCGGCGGTGCGGGCAACCTCGATATCGGCAACAACACCATCGACTATCTCGCGAAAGCAACACTGGCGGCCACCGCCAAGGGCCAGGGCGGGCGTGACGCCAAGGACGTGGCCGGAATTACCATTCCGGTCAAGCTGACCGGGCCGCTCGACAATCCGAACATGAACGTGGATTACTCGGCGTTGCTGGGCCCCGCCGCCGTCGTAGGCATCACGGAAACCATCAAAAAGGGTGCCGGCGGCGCCGCTGGCGGCGTCGGCGGCGCGGTGCGCGGCCTGTTCAAGCGCTAGTTAATTTCTCAACCGCCTGGCAGGTGGCGGCGCCGCCCCCGCGCACGAGCGGGCCGTGCGAAGATTGATGGACTGGATATTGCATACAAAGGCGAGGTGGCGCCATGAAAGCAATCAAATTCCTTTTCTTCGGACTCGCAGGCCTGGTGGTACTTGCGCTGGTCGGTCTGGGCGCAGCTGTGGCGATCGTGGATGGGCAGTTCGTGAAGACGCGCCTGGAGAGGGCGATGAAGGAGAAGAACAGGACTCTCAAGATCGAGGGCACGCCGCAACTGAAGTTGTTTCCGATCGCCGGCATCGCGCTGGGAAAGACCACGCTCAGCGAGCCCGGCAGCGACAGGCCGTTCGTGTCGCTCGATTCTGCCGAGGTTGCGGTGCGCGTGATGCCCTTGCTGTCGCACGAAGTGGCGGTCGAAACGCTGAAATTGTCCGGCCTCAAGGCAACTGTCGTGCGGCGCAAAGACGGTTCGATGAATTTTTCCGACCTTGCCGGCCCGGCGGAGAAGGACAAGAAGTCCGAAGCGCCGCCCAATGTGCGCATCGCCGAGGTACTGGTGGAGAAGTCGCAGCTGAGTTACCGCGACGAGGCGACCGGCCAGGAGTTGCAGATCGCCGACCTGAACCTCAAGACGGGCCGCCTGGACGGCCAGACGCCCGGGGATCTTGCGTTTTCGGCGCGCGTCACCGGCAAGCGGCCGGAAGTCGATCTGCGCGCGCAGGCGGCGGGCGCGCTGCGCTTCAATCTTGGCCGCGAGGAATTCGGCTTTGACAAGTTCGCGGCCCAGATGAAAGGGCGCATCGACCAGGATTCGCTGGCGGCCGAGTTTTCCGCGCCGAAGGTCGAGGTGACTCCCGCGAAGGCATCCGGCGCCGACGTCAAGGCCTCGATTCTGCTCAAGGGACCGCAAAGAAACGTGAACGCGAAGCTGCTCATCTCGTCGGTGCAGGGTTCGGCGACCGCGCTGACGATTCCCAAGGTCCTGGTCGACCTGGACGCGGCGGCTTCAGGCGCCGCCATCAAGGCGAACCTGGAAGCTTCCATCAAGGCAAACCTCGCCAAGCAGGATCTGAACGTCGATGTGTCCGGGAAGCTTGATGATTCGGCGCTGAAGGCAAAAATCGCCCTGACGAACTTCGCCCCGCTGAAGGCCTCGTTCGATGTCGTCATCGACCGCTTGAACCTCGACCGGTACATGCCGCCCGAACAGAAGCAGGCGAAATCGGACGACCGCGTCGACCTTGGCGCGCTCAAAGGCAAGACGGTCAACGGCAAACTCGCGATCGGCGCGCTGACGGTGAAGCGCGCGAAGCTCGAGAGCGTCAAGGCGGAAATAAAGTTGGCCGACGGCAAGCTCGAAGTTTCGCCGCAGACGGCGAACCTGTACGGCGGAACGCTTTCGGGGGGCGTGACGGCCGATGCCAACGGCAATCGCATCGGCATCAAGGAGGTGGCGCAAAACGTGAGCATCGGTGCGCTGCTGCGGGATGTGGCGCAGAAGGATGTCCTGGAGGGCCGGGGCAACCTGAATCTCGATGTGCAGACTTCCGGCGGCACGGTCACCGCGCTGAAGAAAGCGCTCGCCGGCAGCGCGCGCGTGGAGATGAAGGACGGCGCGATCAAGGGTGTCAATCTCGCCGACAGTGTGCGCAACGCGAAATCGTTGATCGGCAAGCAGCAGAAGGCCGATGCATCGCAGAAGACCGATTTCTCGGAGGCGGGCGCGAGCTTCAAGATCACCAATGGCGTGGCCCGCAACGACGACCTGAAGGTGGCGTCGCCGTTCGTGCGCATCGGCGGTGCGGGTAACCTCGATATTGGCAACAACGCGATCGACTATCTCGCGAAAGCAACCCTGGCGGCCACGGCCAAAGGGCAGGGCGGACGCGATGCCAAGGACGTCGCCGGTATCACGATCCCGATCAAGCTGACCGGAGCGCTCGACAACCCGGCCTGGAACGTGGACTACTCCGGGCTGATCGGCAGCGCGGCCGTCGGAGGCATCACGGAAACCGTAAAGAAGGGCGCCGGCGGCGCCGCCGGCGGCATCAGCGACGGAGTGCGCGGCCTGTTCAAGCGCTAGATTCTTTTTTCTTCCACGGCATGGCAGGCCGCGGCGCCGCCGCCCTGCCAGGCCAGTGCTGGCCGCTCGCGCGCGCATCGCTCGTTGGCGTGCGGGCAACGCGGATGGAAGGCGCAGCCACTGGGCGGTGCCAGCGGATTCGGCACTTCCCCTGCAACTGGCGTGCGCTGGCGGCCGCTCATCTCGAGGTCCGGCACGGCATCCAGCAGCATCCGCGTGTAGGGGTGCTTCGGCCGCGCGAACAGGTCCTGTGCGTCGGCGATTTCGACCAGCCGGCCCAGGTACATCACGCCGATCCTGTCGGCGACGTGCGACACCACGGCAAGGTTGTGCGAAATGAAGAGGTAGGTAAGCCCGAGCTGCGCCTGCAGGTCGCTCATCAGGTTGAGAATCTGCGCCTGCACCGACACGTCCAGCGCGGATGTCGGCTCGTCGCAGACGAGAAAATCCGGTTGCCCTGACAAGGCGCGCGCGATCGAGATGCGCTGGCGCTGCCCGCCCGAGAATTCGTGCGGGTACTTGTCCCCGTCGTCCGGCGAAAGCCCCACCTGTTTCAGCAGCTCGGCAACGCGGCCGTCAATGGCGGCGTCCGACGAAAGCAGGCCGAGCACCCGGATCGGTTCGGCGACGACTTCGCGCACGCGCCAGCGCGGGTTGAGGCTTGCATAGGGGTCCTGGAAAATCATCTGCATGCGGCGGCGCAGGGGGGCGGTTTGCGCATGGTTCGCCGGATCGCTGATCACCGTGCCGTCGAACTCAATGCGGCCGCGCGAAGGCGCATACAGGCCGACGATCAGGCGCGCGAGCGTTGATTTTCCACAGCCGGATTCGCCGACCAGCGCGAGAGTCTCGCCGCGGCGCACCTCGAAGGACACGCCGTCCACGGCGTGCAGCAGCTGCCGCGGCGCGCGCTCGATGACGCGGTCCAGCCAGGGCCGCGACACGTCGAAGTCGCGCCCGACGTCCTCGACCCTGAGCAGGGCGCCGCTATTCATAGAGCCAGCAGGCGGCGAGATTCGGTCCGACGGGACGCGGCTCCGGACGCTCAAGGGTGCAGCGCTCGAAGCACTTGGTGCAGCGCGGATGGAAGGCGCATCCTGCGGGCATCGAGGTCAATCGCGGCATGGATCCCTCGATCTGCACCAGGCGCGAGCTGTGCTTGCCGGCTCCCGCGCCGATTTTCGGGATCGCGCCCATCAGTCCGGCGGTGTAGGGGTGCCGGGCATTGCGAACCACTTCGCGTACCGGGCCGATCTCGGCGACGCGCCCGGCGTACAGGACCGCGACGCGATCGGCGGTCTCGGCAATCACGCCCATGTCGTGCGTAATCAGCATGACCGCGGTGCCGCGCTCGCGCGCGAGGCGTTTCAGCAACTGGATGATCTGCGCCTGGATCGACACGTCCAGGGCGGTGGTGGGCTCGTCGGCAATAATCAGCCGGGGTTCGGCGCAAAGCGCGAGCGCGATCACGACGCGTTGGCGCATGCCGCCGGAGAACTGGTGCGGATAGTGGTCGATGCGCGCTTCCGGCGCGGGAATGCCCACTTCGCGAAGCAGCGCGATCGCGCGCGCGCGCGCCTCCGCCGCATCCACCGCGATGTGCGTGCGGATCGTTTCCACCAGCTGATTGCCGACCGTGTAGAGCGGGTTCAGGGAGGTGAGCGGGTCCTGGAATATGGCGCCGATGCGCCGGCCGCGGATGCGGCGCATCTGTTCCCCCTTCAGCTGGTCGATGCGTTCGCCTTCGAGCAGGATTTCGCCCGCGGCGATGCGCCCGGGCGGCTCGAGCAGGCCGATGATGGCCGTACCCGTGAGCGACTTGCCGGCGCCGGACTCGCCGACGACGCCAAGCACCTCGCCCGGCGCAATGGCGAACGAAATGCCGTTCACGGCAACCAGCGTGCCGCGCCGCGTCGGAAACTCGATGCGCAGATTCCTGACTTCCAGGATGGGCGGGGGGTTCTGAAGGGGGGCTTCAGCCCCCCTTTTCGGCACGGAACTCACCGGAGTTTCGGGTTCAGCGCGTCGCGCAGCCAGTCGCCGAGCAGATTGACCGAGAGCACCAGCATCACCAGGGCGATGCCCGGAAACAGGGTGATCCACCATTCGCCGGACAGGAGGAATTCGTTGCCGATGCGGATGAGCGTGCCCAGCGAGGGCCGCGTCGGCGGTACGCCGACGCCGAGGAACGATAGCGTGGCCTCGGTGATGATCGCAGTCGCGATATGAATGGTCGCAATGACCAGCACCGGGCCCATCACGTTGGGCAGCACATGGCGCAGCATGATCGCAAGCGGGTGGCGTCCGATCACGCGCGCGGCCTGGACGTATTCCTTGTTCTTTTCGACCAGCGTCGAGCCGCGCACGGTGCGCGCGTACTGCACCCAGCCCGAGATTCCGATGGAAAAGATCAGCACCGGAATCGCGATCTCGTCGTGTGAGTTGGCGGGAAGCGCGACGCGCGTGACACCATCCACCAGCAGCGCGATCAGGATCGGCGGAAACGAAAGCTGGACGTCGGCAACGCGCATGATCAGAGCGTCGATGCGGCCGCCAAAATAACCCGACACCAGGCCGAGCGTAATGCCAAGGGTGAGCGCGAACAGCACTGCGGCCACCCCGACGCCCAGCGAGATGCGCGCCCCGTAGAGGATGGTGGAAAGCAGGTCGCGGCCCTGGTCATCCGTGCCAAGGAGGTGGCTCGTGTTGCCAGGCGCGATCCACGCCGGCGGCGCGAACGCCGCGTTCAGGTCCAGGGAAGCGGCGTCGAACGGGTTGTAAGGGGCGATCCACGGCGCCAGCAGCGCGCCGCCGACGCAGATGAACGTCAGCGCCGCAGCGACGACGGTAACCGGCGACCTGCGGAAGCTGTACGCAAGGTCGTGGTTCCAGATCGCCTGGAAATTCACTGAACTGGAGCGGCGTTCCCTGCCGCTATTTCAGGGGCAGGGATTCCTCGATCAGCGCAGCCAGATAGCCGGCGCCGAGCGGGATGACGTCGTCGTTGAAGTCGTAACCCGGGTTGTGCAGGTAGCAGTTGTTCGGTCCGCCGCCCTGGCCGAGGAACACATAGGCGCCCGGCCGTGCCTGCAGCATGAAGGAGAAATCCTCGCCGCCCATGGTCGGCTCGGCGTCGGTGAACACGTTCGTTTTGCCGAACACCCGTTCGCCGACTTTCGCCGCGAACGCCGCCTCGCGCTCCGAGTTGATCGTTGCGGGATAGCCGCGCTTGTATTCGATCTCGGCGCTGCCGCCCAGCGCCTCCGCCACGCCTGCGACGATTTCCTTGATGCGTGCCTCGGCCATGTCGCGCGTCTCCGGCCGGAAGGTGCGCACCGTGCCGATCAGCTTGACGAAATCCGGAATGACGTTGAACACATTGGTCTGGCTGGTCTCCATCGAGCACACCGAGACCACGATCGCATCCAGGGGGCTGGTGTTGCGGCTGGCAATGGTCTGCAGCGCCGATATCACCTGCGCGGTGATCACGACGGGGTCCACGGTAAGGTGCGGCATCGCCGCGTGGCCGCCCTTGCCGCGCACGCGGACGATGATTTCGTCGGTCGCGGCCATCACCGGACCCGGGCGTACCGCCATCTGCCCCGGCGGCAGGCCGGGCCAGTTATGCACGGCGTAGATCTCGTTGGCCGGAAACCGCTCGAACAGGCCCTCGTCCACCATGACCTTGCCGCCGCCGCCGCCTTCTTCCGCCGGCTGGAAGATCACGTACGCCGTGCCGTCGAAATTCCTGGTTTCGGCCAGATACCGGGCGGCGCCGAGCAGCATGGTGGTATGGCCATCGTGCCCGCAGGCGTGCATGCGTCCGGCATGGGTCGACTTGTGCGGGATGTCGCTGGTCTCGTGCATCGGCAGGCAGTCCATGTCGGCACGCAGGCCGACCGCGCGCCCGCTCGCGCTCTTGCGGCCCTTGATGACGCCCACCAGCCCGGTCTTGGCCAGGCCGCGGTGCACTTCGATGCCCCAGGCGCTCAGCCGCGCGGCGACCAGATCCGAGGTGCGGTTCTCCTGGAACGCGAGCTCCGGGTGCGCGTGGATGTCGCGCCGGATGGTTTTCAGTTCGGCGTGGTAGCCGCGGATCTTTTCGACCGGGGCGCTGAGCTTTTCGCTGGGAGCATTCATGGCATTTCCTTGTAATTCAGCCTGCGGCAATCGACCGGTCGATGCGCAGGCGGGGATCGACCGCATAGTAAAGCAAGTCGACCACCAGGTTGATGATGACGAAGAAGAGCGCGATCAGGCACAGATAGGCGGCCATGACCGGGATATCGGCGAAGCCGACCGCCTGGATGAAGAGCAGTCCCATGCCCGGCCACTGGAACACGGTCTCGGTGATGATGGCAAAGGCAATGATCGCGCCGAGCTGCAAGCCGGTGATGGTAATCACCGGAACCAGCGTGTTCTTCAGGGCGTGGCCGAAGTGCACGGCGCGGTCGGTGAGCCCGCGGGCGCGCGCGAACTTGACGTAGTCGGTGCGCAGTACTTCCAGCATTTCGGAACGCACGAGCCGCTGGATCAGCGTCGTCTGGAACAGGCCCAGCGTGATGGCGGGCAGAATCAAGGACTTGAGCCCGGAGGCGGTGAGGAATCCGGTGCTCCACCAGCCCACCATCACCGTGTCGCCCCGGCCGAACGAGGGCAGCCAGCCCAGCAAGACGGCAAAGACCAGGATCAGCAGGATGCCGATGAGGAAGGTCGGCAGCGAGACGCCCACCAGCGAGACCGCGAGAATCAACTGCGAAAGCCACGAATCTCGTCGCAGCGCGGTGTACACGCCCATGGATACGCCGCCCACCAGGGCGAGCAGCGCAGCCACCGCGGACAGCTCCAGCGTGGCCGGCAGGCGTTCGCCGATCAGCTTGGACACGGGCTGCGCCTGGCGCAGGCTGAGGCCGAAGTCGCCATGCAGCGCGTTGTCGACGAAACGGATGTACTGGACGTAAAACGGCTGATCCAGCCCGAGCAGCTTCGTGATGCGCGCGCGGTCGTCGAGCGTTGCTTCCTGACCGAGCATGAACAGTACCGGGTCGCCGGTGAAGCGGAACAGCGAGAACGCAATCAGCCCCACGGAGAGCATCACGAGCACTGCCTGGGCCAGGCGGCGGAGCACGAAGGCGAGCATCGGAGCCACTACCTTGCCATAGAATCGGCCGAACCGGACACGCATGGCGGATTTCTCGCGAAAACTCGTTATTTGGCAGCGCCGCCACGGCCGTCACGGCCTGCCCTGGCAGAACACGCGCGATCCGTATCGCGTCTGGCTTTCGGAAATCATGCTGCAGCAGACCCAGGTCGCCGCAGTCGTGCCGTACTACAAGCGCTTCCTTGCCCGCTTCCCCGATGTCGGCACGCTGGCAGCGGCGACCGAGGACGAAGTGCTCCGGTTCTGGAGCGGCCTGGGCTACTACGCGCGCGGCCGGAATCTGCGCAACGCGGCACGGTTGATTTCGAGCCGCGGCTCCTTTCCGGACACCGTGGAGGGACTGCAGGCGTTGCCGGGCGTCGGGCGCTCCACCGCGGCCGCCATCGCCGTATTCGCCTTTCGCCGGCGCGCCGCGATCCTCGATGGCAATGTCAGGCGCGTGTTCGCGCGCCGTTTCGGCGTCGAGGGCGAGCAGGCGCAATGGGAACTCGCCGAGCGTCAGCTGCCGGCACGGTCCATCGGGACCTACACCCAGGCGCTCATGGACCTGGGCGCAACGATCTGCACGCGCGCGCGCCCGGCCTGCGAGCGCTGCCCGGTTGCGAAGGATTGCGTGGCACTGCGGGAGGGCCGCGTCGCCGAACTGCCCTCGCCGCGCAAGCGCAAGCCGCTGCCGCTGCGGCGCACGACCTGGCTGGTATTGCAGTACCAGCGTGCGGTCCATCTCGAGCGGCGGCCGAGCAGCGGAATCTGGGGCGGGCTTTGGGTATTTCCGGAAGGTCCGGTGAAGGACATCCAGTCCTTCTGCAGGAAGAATTTCTCGTGCGCCATCGTGAAGCCGCAACGCATGCCCGTGATCGAGCACGGCTTTACCCATTTCCGCCTGAAGATCCTGCCGATCCGCTGTCAGGTCGAGAAGTTTCTGCCCAAGGCGCGCGGCGTTTGGATGGACGTGGACGACGCCATGGGTGCGGCGGTGCCGGCGCCGGTGAAGGCGCTGCTGTCAGGTCTGCTGCGCGATCAGGCGCTGTAGCGCTTCCAGGCGGTGCACGCCGTCCAGCTCAAGCAGTCGCTGCTTGACCGGGCCTGGCAGCGGCAGGACTTCGGCGAGGCGCGCGCCGACCCAGGCGCTGGAATCGAAACGAAACGGCTGGGCGAAGATGCGCTCTCCGTGTTCGGCGGCAATACGTTCGAGCAGCTGCCTGCAGTCGGCAAGGTGTCCCGGTACCGGTGCGTCGCTCCCGTCCAGCAGCAACTCGACCGTGGCGCGCGCGAGTCCGTCAGCCTGCAGCCGCCGCTCGAGAATCCGGAAGCGCTGCGCGCCCTGTGCGACGATCTGCAACACGCCGAGTTGCTGCATGTCCCACTGGACGATGCGTGCGAGGCAGCCGACCGGTTCCGGCGTCGCCGGTGCGCCCACCTCGACGCCCTCGCGGATCAGGCATACCCCGAAGGGCGCCGCGTCGCGCAGGCAAGCCTTGCCCATTTCCAGGTAGCGCTGCTCGAACAGGCGCAGCGGCAGCAGTCCGCCCGGGAATAGCACCGTGCCAAGCGGGAAAAGCGGCAGATCGTTCACTCGCCCCCGGCGAGGTTGCCCAGTCCGCGGTGGCGCACCAGGACGGTCCAGTCCGGCCGGAAGGCGCGTGCCAGCTGCTCAACGAGGTACACCGAGCGATGGCGCCCCCCGGTGCAGCCGACGGCAACCGTCAGATAGCTGCGGTTGTCGCGCCTGACTTCCGGCAGCCACTTTGCGAGGAAGGTGCGCAGGTCCTCCAGGAACCCGCGCACCAGGTCGTCGCCTTCGAGGAAAGCGATCACGGGTGCGTCGCGGCCCGTCAGCGGGGCGAGTTCCGGCACGTAGTGCGGATTCGGCAGCATGCGCGCGTCCACCACCCAGTCCGCGTCGAGCGGAATGCCGTCGCGAAAGGCGAACGACTCGAACAACAGCGACAGCGAGCCGCCCCACAAGCCGAGCAGGTCCCGAACCCAGTTGCGCAGCACCTTCGGCTGCACGCCGCTGGTGTCGATGCGGCGCCCGAGCTCCGATACGCCCGCGAGCAGTTCGCGTTCGCGCGCGATGGCCTCGCCAAGCGTCAGTCCGGCACCCGCCAGCGGATGGCTGCGGCGTGTCTCGGAAAAGCGCCGCAGCAGCACCTCGTCGCTCGCTTCGAGGAACAAAACCAACGTGTCCACGCCCCGCGCCTTGAGCAAGGCAAGGTGCTGCGGCAGCGAAGTCGCCGCGACGCTGCGCGCGTCCACGCTCACCGCGATTCGTTCATGCCCCCGGCCGGAAAGGAACGTCACCACGTCAGGCAGCAGGGCTGCCGGCAGATTGTCGACGCAGTAGTAGTCGCTGTCCTCAAGGACATCGAGGGCAATGCTCTTGCCCGAGCCCGACA
>Ga0315910_10001473_pt1 | contig 21493 bp, 26 predicted proteins | sample EdamamesoilMG_FD_204470 | JGI IMG/M metagenome (GOLD analysis project Ga0315910, IMG submission 204470) | Garden soil microbial communities collected in Santa Monica, California, United States - Edamame soil | ecosystem: Environmental > Terrestrial > Soil > Garden | place: USA: California...
TTGGCCGGAGGGGCTCGGAAGCCGACACCATCGCAGGCGATACGTAGATTTCCTGGGTCGCCAAGTGGGTGTTCCGGATGGCCGCGTGTGCCTGGGCCGGCAGAATGTTGACGCGAAGTCATCGCGCTACCTGAGGATCTGCAAGTGCGCTCGCAAGAAGGCTCCCCTGGATACGGATCAACGCTGATCGCTCTGCACTGGCTGATGCTCGTATTAATTGTCGCCGTGTACGCCTGCATCGAGCTCCGCGAGCTGTATCCAAGGGGTAGCGCCATTCGCGAAGGGCTCAAGACGTGGCACTACATGTTGGGGCTCTCAGTGTTCGCGCTCGTCTGGCTGAGGCTGATCGCGAGGTTTCTGGCGCCAGTGCCGGCAATCGTGCCCCGACCGCCGCAATGGCAAATGCGGGTCGCACACGTCACCGAGTTCGCGATCTACATCTTCATGCTCGTCATGCCACTGCTGGGTTGGCTGATCCTGAGCGGTGAGAACCAGCGAGCGCCGTTCTTTGGTCTACAACTCCCCGCGCTGATCGGCGAGAACAAGGCGCTGGCGAAGCAGTTCGAAGAGATTCACGAAACCATCGGCAAGGTCGGCTATTTTCTGATTGGACTGCATGCCATGGCGGCTTTGACCCATCACTACTGCTATCGCGACAACACCCTCGTCCGGATGCTGCCATCGCGATCGGCGAAATCCGCCAGCTAACAAGTACCAGCACCTTGCTGACAAGATCGTACGATCCAAGTTCGCTGCGCTACTTCGAGGTTGAATCTAAAGGCGCTGCCAAGGCGTCAATCATATTTGCCGCGTTCCGTGGTCGTGCAGCTTCGCGAGCTCTGAGATGTTGCGCGCGTATTTTGGGAAATCGAGCCGGAACTGCCGCTTGAGGTCGCGCGCACTTGCGTCGAGTCTCGCCCGGCGTACTTCGGGACGGCGTCCTTTGAAACCAAAGACGATGACATTGCCGTCTTGCTGGACGTGCAGGGCCAGCAGTTCATCCTCGAAGGCATCACACAGTTTCGCAAGATGCGCGGCGGTGGAAGCCTTGTCGCCGCACACGTTGACGACAAACACACCGTCGGGAGAGAGGCGGCTTCGCGCGTTCCGGTAAAATTCAACGGAGTCAATTTCAGAAGCGATTCCCTTTCGATCGCATGCGTCGACAAGGATCACGTCCTTGTGGTGCGTCGGCGCCGATAGATAGGCCGCGCCATCGGCCTGGATCACGCGAAAACGATGATTGTCGGCGGGAATGCCGAATTCATTTCGTAGTGAAATGACATCTTGATTCACTTCGACCGCAGTGAGCGACGCTTGGGGGAGTTCGCTATAACAGAACTTGGCGAGAGAACCGCCTCCCAGACCGAGCAGCAATATGCGTTTTGGAGTGCGGTTGAAGAGCAGGAATGTCATCATCTTGCGGGTGTAGGCGAGGGCGAGTCGTTGCGGATTGCTCAACTCCATCACGCTCTGAATCGCGCCGAAGTCGAAGTGCAGAAATCTCCGCCGGCCGTTGTCGACGATGAAGGGCTTATTGTAGGAACCCGAATACACCCGCTCGCGAAGTTCCACATGGCAACTGCCCGGCGGCTCCAGAAGTCGCAACATGACATTTGCGTCTGGAAACGGGCTTTCGATCTTCAAGAGTTGCGGCGATCTACGTTTCATTGGTAGTTGGCCGAAAGATCCATGCCGGCAGGCGTGCGGCGGAAGCTGCGCCGAAACGAAAAGCGTGTTTGATCAGGCTGATCGCTTGCCGGACTTTCGAGAACTTGCTCCCGACTCAGCAGGTATCGCTGGTTCGGTCGGTACGTCGAGGGGGACCGCAATTTCAAGGGGACCCAACGGCCCGCGGGAAGGCCGTTGTTCCATCAGCGCCAAGACGGCGCTCACGACGTTTTCGACCGCTTTCGGACCGAACGGCGCAGATGCGGCCGTAGTGCCGGCGATGAGCCGAACGGCGGCGCCTGCGCTGGCGCTGCGCCCCTTGAGTCCTTGCGAGCCCAGCGCCATTGCCGTCATGAATCCCTTTCCCCAGCCGTGAAGCGCTTCGATGCGAGCACGGCCGCTCAGACCGTGGAGCACCGACGATTCGAAACGTGACGGCTGGCGGGAAAGATTTCGATCGAGATCTCGCATGAAACCGACAATCAAGTAGACAAATTCCTCGTACTGCGATCGCGCTGCGATTTTTGTCGGCACCTTCCAGCCGCGCTCGCCCCAAATCGGCGGCAACCATGCTCCAGCCGAAATGCCGACGGGCCAGGCAATCAGCGCTACCAAGTAACCCTCGAGAGTCGCGATTTCCATGTGTGCACGCGGCCAGCCGGCTTCGCGCAGCCAGGAGGTCAGACGGTCCCGCTGCTCCTCCCCGAAAGGTGTGGCCGTCAACGTGCGCAGATCGGGAGGCATCAGCTCACCCGGGTCGGGGCGTCCGGCGCCTCCGCTGCGATACCTTCTCGCCAAGCTACTCATGCATTTCTTCGCGCTAACCGTTCTTTCGGCGCGATGAGCTCTTGGCTTCCGCTTCCGGCGCCCACGGCTTGCCGGTGCGCGATTCGATGTAGGCGCGCATCAGCCTTCGTACGACCTGAGAAGGTGTCGAGTCTTCCTCCGCGCAGAGGCGTTCGAATACCGCCTTCTTGCGCGGGTCGATCAGGATGGTCAGGCGCGCGGTGCGTTCTTCCAGGGCCAAGGAGATTCCCTCGAGGAGGTGGGTGCGAATTACATTATCATACTATTCACATTTGAGCGCCATCCTGTAACACTAGGGTCGGTCCATAGTCAGTTGGCGCGCAGTGGCACTCGGATCGTTCTCTCCGCTGGTTGCATGCATATCCTTGGCTGTCGCTTGGGGCGCCATTGGTGTGCTCGGACTCCTCCGCCCGTCGAGCGTAGGGTTGGTGCGCCGATTCCTGTTTCCGATGGGCGCAATCGTGGGCGTGGGGCTCGCGGTCGTTGCCGTAACGAGCATCGCGTTCCCCGCAGAGCAGCAGATCCTGCCCATTGGCTTGCCCGATCTGCCGATACACCTTCGACGCGATGCGCTCAGCAATGTGTTTCTCTTTCTGTTGGGTGCAGCGTCGGCTGGCGTGTCGATTTTTGGCGCCGGATATTTTCGCGCGGGCGAGGGCACCGCTCCTGGCCTCCTGTGCCTGCAGTACCACCTGTTCCTCGCGAGCATGGCATTCGTACTGCTTGCGGACGACGCCTATGGATTCATGGTGTCGTGGGAAATGATGGCGCTGTCGTCCTATTTTCTCGTCACCACGCAGCATCGAATCCCCGAGATTCGCAGCGCGGGTTTCCTCTATCTGCTGATCGCGCACCTCGGTGCCATTGCTATCCTGTTGTCATTCGGCGTGATGCAGGGAGGTAGCTGGAAGTTCACGTTCGACGCGATGCGATCCGCCACGCTTGCTCCGACTTGGGCCGCAGCCGCCTTTTCGCTGGCCCTGTTCGGCTTCGGCGCAAAGGCCGGACTGGTTCCGCTGCACGTCTGGTTGCCGGAAGCGCACCCAGCTGCGCCGTCGCCGGTCTCGGCACTTCTGAGCGGTGTCATGCTCAAGACCGCGTTGTACGGCGTATTGCGCGTCGCGTTCGACTTGTTAGGGCACCCGGTGTGGTGGTGGGGCCTGATCCCGCTCGTGCTCGGGCTGTTCACGGCGATCTACGGCGTGGTGTTCGCGGCTGCGCAGACGGATATGAAGCGTCTGCTGGCATTCTCCTCCATCGAGAACATCGGAATCCTGTTCACCGGTGTCGGTCTCGCCGTCGTTTTCTCCGGTGTGGGTATGACGACGCCGGCGGCGTTGGCGTTGATCGCAGTGCTGTATCACGCCATCAACCATGCGTTCATGAAGAGCCTCCTGTTCCTGGGCACCGGATCGGTACTGCATGCGACGGGTGAGCGAAACCTCGGACGCCTCGGCGGGTTGATCCATCGCATGCCGTGGGTCGCGTGGCTCACGCTGATCGGCGCGCTGGCGATCGCCGGCCTGCCGCCGCTCAACGGCTTTGTCTCCGAGTGGTTGCTGCTGCAGGCATTCCTCTCGGCGCACGAAGTGCCGCGCGCGTTCGTCAACATGTTGCTGCCGCTGGGTGCTGCTGTCATCGCTCTCGCGGCGGCGCTGGCCGCCTACGTCATGGTCAAGTTTTATGGCGTGGTGTTCTTGGGCAGGCCGCGCGAGGCAGCCCTGGCCCAGGCGCACGATGCGGGCTGGCTCGAGCGCGCGGGGCTGCTATGGCTCGCGGCGGGCTGCGTGACGCTTGGCCTCATGCCGACGCAGGTGATTTCGCTGCTCGCTGTCGTGCCCAAGCAGCTGGGCATCGTCGATTCCTTCCCGACCACGTCGAGCTGGTGGCACCTGGTCCCCGTGTCTGGACGCGAAGCCGCATACGCACCGCTCGTGTTCTTGTTAGCCATCCTGACGACGATCGCCATCACCGTATTGCTCGTCAGTGTGTTTTATCACCGCCGTATTCGTCGCGCCGCTCCCTGGGACTGCGGGTTCGCGCGTCTCGATGCGCGCATGCAGGACACCGCGGAAGGTTTTGGGCAGCCGATTCGCCACATCTTCCTGCAATTCTTCGACATGCAGCGTGAGCTGCCGACGCCGTTCGATCGGGCACCGCAATACCGAGTGGTCATCGGCGATCGGTTCTGGCGCACGATCTATCTTCGCCTCGCGCAGTGGGTGCAACGCGTTGCGGAGGCGGTCGCGTGGCTGCAGCAAGGACGCATCGCGACCTACCTGCTATACAGTTTCGTCACGTTGTTGGTGTTGTTGGGGCTCGTGCTATGACTTCGTTGCCCTGGCTCACACAGATGCTCGAAGTGCTGGCTGCTTTGGCGGCGGCACCGCTGTTTGTCGGCTGGATAAATCAGTGTCGGGCCTGGCTGCAGAACAAGTCGGCGCCGCCCTTGCTGCAACCATATCGTGCGATCCGCAAGCTCTTTCACAAGGACGCCGTGCTCGCGACGAACGCTTCGCCGTTGTTTCGTATTGCGCCGTACGTCGTGTTTGGCGCCATGGTGTGCGCCGCGGCGGTGATTCCATCGCTCGGCACGCGCCTGCCGTTTTCCGATGCCGCTGATGCGATCGCGCTCGTCGGCCTGTTCGCGACCGCACGAGTATTCATGTCGCTGGCCGCGATGGATGTGGGCACGGCGTTCGGAACGCTCGGTGCGAGACGCGAAATGCTGGTGGGCTTTCTCGCCGAACCCGCGCTTCTCATGGTGATCTTTCTGGCGTCGTTGATTGCCACGAGCACGGCACTGCCAGCGATCTCTGAAGGACTGGCGACGCGAGCTCTCGGGCTGTATCCGAGCCTTGCGTTTACCGGTGTCGCCTTCCTTCTGGTGTTGCTCGCCGAGAACGCACGCATTCCCGTCGACAACCCGGCCACCCATCTCGAGCTCACGATGATTCACGAGGCCATGTTGCTCGAGTACTCCGCGCGGCATCTCGCGCTGATGGAGTGGGCCGCGGCATTGAAGCTGTTCAACTACGCCTGTATTGGTTTTGCATTGTTTCTGCCCTGGGGCACTGTGACTGGCGCCGCACCGTCTCCAACGACCCTGCTCGTATCTATTCCCGTTCTGGGCACCAAGCTGCTCGGCGCCGGCGCCGTATTGGCGCTCATTGAGACGGTATCCGCAAAGCTGCGCATCTTCCGCGCGCCGGAGTTTCTCGCGACGGCCTTCTTGTTCGCGGTACTCGGGCTCCTCGTGCATCTGCTGCTGGGAGCTTGAGACCATGAGCAATCTGACTTTCGACTTGCAACTCCTCAACACCTTCGCCGCGTTGTTGTTGCTGTCCTCGTTCGCCATGCTGTCGCAGCGTCGCGTAGTGACCATGGTCAACTTGTTGGCTTTCCAGGGCGTACTCCTTGGATTGGCGACACTGCTGCTCGGTTGGCGCACAGGCAACACTCATTTATATGTATCCGCGGTGATGACGCTGGCACTCAAGGCGCTGTTCCTACCGTGGTTGCTGCATCGGCTGATTCGCCGTCTCAATGTCTACTGGGACAGCGAGCCCTTGCTCAACATCTCGGCGACGATGCTGGTGGGATTGCTGGTTGTGATCTTCGCATTCGGCCTCGCGCAGCCAATTGCCGCACTGGCAACCACTTCCACACGCAGTTCCATCGGTATTGCGGTCGCGGTCGTATTACTGGCGTTCCTCACGATGATCACGCGGCGCAAGGCCATGTCGCAGGTGGTTGGGTTCCTCTCGATGGAAAACGGGCTGTTCTTCGGCGCGATGAGTGCAACCTACGGAATGCCGATGATCATCGAGCTCGGCGTGGCGCTCGACATTCTCGTCGCGATGCTGGTGCTCGGTGTGTTTTTCTTCCAGATCCGCGAGCAGTTCGACAGCCTCGATCTGCACCACCTCGAATCGCTCAAGGAAGAGAAGTAATGGTCTTTCTGTTCCTGTTGGCGACTCCGCTGCTCGGTGCCTTGACCCTGGCATTCTTTGGCGCGCGGCGCTGGGCGCCGGAGGCGAACGCTGCGTTCAGCCTGGGCACGTTCGTTGCCGCCTGCGCGCTCACCGCACGCGTCGTTGGCGAGGGCAACCTGAGCGCGGCACATGAGCAGTTCTTCATTGACCCGTTCAACGTCTTTCTCGTCACGCTGACCGCGTTCGTAAGCCTCACTACGGCGCTGTTCTCGCGGCCTTACATGCGCATCGAACGCGAGCACGGCCGCGTGAAGCCTGTGCAACTGCGCCTGTATCACAGCATGTACCAGGTATTCATCGCCGCGATGCTGATCGCGCTGACCACCAACAACATGGGATTGATGTGGGTGGCGATGGAGGCGGCGACGCTCTCGACGGTGTTGCTCGTGACGCTCTATCGCACGCCCGCGAGTCTCGAAGCGGGCTGGAAATACTTCATCCTGTGCGGCGTTGGTATCGCCCAGGCCCTGTTCGGAACCATTCTGTTGTATTTCGCCGCCGAGAAAGTGCTGGGCGCAGAAGGTATGAGCGCGCTGCTGTGGACGCACCTGAACGAGGTCAAAGGCCAACTGGAGCCGACTGTTCTGAGCCTGGCGTTCGTGTTCCTGCTGGTGGGGTATGGCACCAAGGTGGGTCTCGCGCCGCTGCACAACTGGCTGCCCGACGCGCATGCGGAAGGCCCCACGCCGATTTCTGCGGTTCTTTCCGGTCTGCTGCTCAATGTCGCCATCTACGCAGTGGTTCGCTGCAAGGTGCTGGTGGAGGGCTCGCTGCACTCGCCGCTGCCCTCGCGCATGTTGATGGGTTTCGGATTGGTGTCCGTGGTGCTCGCGGCATTCTTTCTCTGGCGTCAGCGCGACATCAAGCGGCTCTTTGCCTATTCGTCCATCGAGCACATGGGCATCATCACATTCGCGTTCGGAATGGGCGGGGCGGTGGCGAACTTCGCCGCGCTGCTTCACATGACCGTGCACTCATTGACGAAGTCGGCGATTTTCTTCGCCGTCGGTCACGCCGCGCAGAAGGCTGGCACGCAGGTCATGGATGACATCCGCGGATTGATCACGCTCAGCCCGACTGTGGGCTGGGGATTGATGTTAGGGACGCTCGCAATCCTCGGGCTTCCGCCGTTCGGAGTATTCGCCAGCGAGTTCCTGATACTCACCACGGCCATGCGCGAGCAGCCTTGGGCCACGCCGATCCTGTTGCTGGCGCTGGGTGTCGCTTTTGCGGCGATCTTCCGGCGCGTGCAGCCGATGGTCTTTGGCGAAACGACGGCCAGGCGCTTGCCGCATCCGCCCGCGTTGCTGCCCGTATTTGCCCACCTGGGGCTGGTGCTCGTGCTTGGGCTGTTTATTCCCTCATACCTCGCCGACTGGTTCCGGTTGGCGGCAAAACTGATTGCGGGCGTCTGACATGGAACTTCAGACCTGGATCGATAAGTCGACTCCTGTGGCGGGATCACCCGGCATCCGGCGGCTCGATGTAACGGTCGATACCTGGCACGCCTGCGCAACGGACGTAGCAGCGAGCGGCGGTCGATTGTTCGCGTTGTGGGTTGACGGCGCGAGCGAGCCCACGGTGCTCGCCGCGTTGATCGCCGAACCGGTCGTGCTGGTTCTCTCTCTGGAACTACCTGGCGTGCCGGCTACGTATCCAAGCCTTGCGGAGATCTTTCCCGCGGCGGCGCGCATGCAACGCGCAGCCGCAGATTTGTGCGGCGTCCGGGCACGCGATTTCGACCAGCGACCCTGGCTGCGGCATGCCGCGTGGCCGGTCGACTATCTACCTCTGGTGAATGAGGTGCCCCCAACGGCGGGCAGCGCATCGGCAATCGATCACTACTCCTTTGTAAGGGTCGCCGGAGATGGCGTGCATGAGATCCCGGTGGGCCCGGTGCACGCTGGCATCATCGAGCCTGGGCACTTCCGCTTCTCGGTGGTCGGCGAGAAGGTGCTCAGGCTCGAAGAGCGACTGGGCTACGTCCACAAAGGGATGGAGCAGAGGTTTGCCGGACTCAGCGCGAGCGAAGGTCATCGCCTGGCGGCGCGGGTCTCCGGCGACTCGGCCGTCGCCTACTCATGGGCATATTGTCAGGCGCTCGAAGGCATTGGCGGCGTGGCTGTTCCCGAGCGGGCCGCCTGGCTACGCGCGCTTGCTCTCGAAAGTGAGCGCATCGCCAATCACCTGGGCGATCTCGGCGCGCTCGGCAATGACGCCGGGTTCGCGTTCGGGCTCGCGCAGTTCTCGCGGCTCAAGGAATTGTGGCTGCGCGCAACCGAAGCCGCGCTCGGCCAGCGGTACCTGATGGATTTCGTCGTACCGGGTGGTGTATTCACCAACCCACAGACCGAACCGCTTGCGGCCTTGAGCGCCTGCGCCACAAAGATTGCCGATGAGGCCAGGGTCATTCGCGCAGTCTATGATGAACACGCCGGCGTTCGCGATCGCTTCGCCGGCGCGGGCATCGTCACGCCTGCGCTCGCCGCAAAACTGGGGCTGTGCGGTCTCGCCGGACGCGCGAGCGCGCAGGTGCATGACTTGCGCGTTGACATGCCCGTCAGACCATATCCGCAGCTTCACGTCCGCAGCTTCACGAGCCGCGATGGCGACGTGGCGGCGCGCGTGGCGGTGCGTTTCGATGAGTTGCAGGAATCCGCGCGGCTCATCGAAGCGATCGTACGCAGGCTTCCGAAGGGTGCATTTTGCACGGTCTTTCCGTTGCCGGAGCGTCCCGGCTTCGGCGTGGGCATCGTCGAAAGCTGGCGCGGCCCGGTGCTGGTCTCTCTGCGCATCGCGGCCGATGGCCGCATCGAGCGTTGCCATCCGCACGATCCATCGTGGCAGAACTGGCCGGTGCTTGAACACGCAATCATCGGCAACATCGTGCCGGATTTCCCGCTCATCAATAAGTCATTCAATCTCTCTTACAGCGGGCACGATCTGTAAGCCATGCTCAAGACGCTTCGCACAATCTGCAGGGCAGGCATCGCGTCGGAACCGGCGCCTGCGAGCGACGATGCGCTGCGCGAGGGCGATCAGTTGCAGAACCGGATTCGCGACATTCTGGGTCGCGCCTTGTGCATCCGTCACGTGGATGCCGGATCGTGCAACGGGTGCGAGCTCGAGATCCATGCGCTCGGCAATCCTGTCTACAACATAGAGGGCCTCGGGATCAGGTTTGTCGCCAGCCCGCGTCACGCCGACTTGCTGTTGGTCACGGGTCCCGTCTCACGCCATATGGAAGTGGCATTGCGAAGGACCTACGAGGCCACGCCGGATCCGAAGCTGGTGATCGCGATCGGGGACTGCGGGTGCACAGGTGGAGTATTCGGCGAGAGCTATGCGAGCGCCGGGCGCGTAGCAAATGTGATCCCCGTGAACGTCGCCGTGCCCGGCTGCCCGCCGAGCCCGAACCGGATTCTCGCCGGCATATTGACGGCGATTTCCGCTCCGCGGGCCAAATGACGGGCGGATCGGAGAATGAAGACTCCTCTCTGGGACATCGAGCCGTTTCCGACGCTGCTCTTCGATCCGGATCTGAAACATGCCCGAAAGGTTGCGACCAGCCTGCGAAAGGAAGGACTACCGGTCGAAGTCGCGTCAGATGCCGATGCCATGCTCCTTGCCGCGCGCGATAGATATTTCCGCACGCTCGTCGTCGCCGCTGACCTCAGTGATGCGGCTTGCCTGGCATTCCTCGACATGCTGCGCCAGGAGGCGCCGGGCAGCTGGCTGATCGTAACGTGTGCGCGCGCGGATGAGGATGCGCTCGCGATTGCCCATCGTCACGGCGTCGACTCGTTGCTCGCCGTGTCGGCCGCAGTGGCAGATCTTTTCGCCCGGATTGCAGCGCTGCAGTTGCGATCACGCCCTCGCTTCTAGCAATTCGCATTTGAATGGTGTTAACCCATGCCCGAATCCACAAAGCGTCGCTGGATCGAATTCGAGAGTCCCTGGGCTTGCCAGCCCGGTAAGGTGCGCGTGATTCAGCCGGACCCACGCGTCAGTAGTGAGGAATTGGCGAAGAGGGCGTGGCGCGACCAACTGGAACAGCCATACATATTCGACACCGTGTTCGAGCGCCGCATGCAATTCACGAACGATGCGACGCAAAGCGCGATGTTGTTCTCCGATCCCGATGCGCTGATCGCCCAGTACACGCGCAAGATGATGGCGTTCCTGCTGTTCAATCCGAATCCGAAGCACATCGTGATGATCGGGCTGGGCGGCGGTTCATTGCCCAAGTTTTGTTATCGCCATTTACCACGGTCGCGCATCACAGTCGTCGAGATCAATGAAGACGTGATTGCGTTGCGCGAAGAGTTCTGCATCCCGAAGGACGACGAGCGTTTTCGCGTCATTCACGATGACGGCGCCCGGTATGTCGAGCACCTGACTGAACCCATCGATGCGCTCTTGATCGATGCATTCGACGCCGAGGGCATCGCACCGTCATTGGCGAAAGCCAGTTTCTATGAGTGCGCCGCGCGTCAGCTCACCGCCAACGGCATGCTCGTGATGAACTTCTGGGGTCCGCGCGAGCGCTATGTCGACAACCTCACACACGCGCGCGCGGCGTTTGGCGACAGCCTGCTGCTGGTTCCGGTTTCAGGGGACGTCAACGTGCTGATGTTCGCCTTCAAGCAGCCGCCACCGAATTCAATCACCGACGAACTCGAGACTGTCGCAATGCGATTGCAGATGCGCCTGCTGCTCGATTTCCCACGCTATCTACAACGGATTTGTCAGGGTTACTCCCTTTCGGGTTCTCCGGAGTCCATCGAGATCGAGGTTGCCGCCGCTTTTTGCTCGCCGGTGCTTGGGATCGATGGAGAGTAGGCCGGAACCGGCTTTCACCCAGTCAAAAAAGGATCGAGGATTTAAATGATCGCGCTGCCGCCTTGCCCGAAATGCAATTCCGAGCTCACGTACCAGGATGGACAGATGTGCGTCTGCCCGGAGTGCGCACATGAGTGGATACCCGGGCCTGCGTCAGTCGTGCCCATGGGAAGTGACGAGTCGGAGCGAGTGGTCCGCGACTCCAACGGCAACATCCTCGCGGACGGAGACTCCGTCATCGTGATCAAAGATCTGCCCGTAAAGGGAGCCTCATCGGCACTGAAGGCCGGCACCAAGGTCAAGGGCATCAGACTGGTCGAGGGCGATCACAACATCGACTGCAAGATCGAGGGTTTCGGCGGAATGAAGCTCAAGTCCGAGTTCGTAAAAAAGGCTTAGCCTAGCCCGTCTTTGTGCCCACGTCGGGCTTGTATGAATCTTTCTCTTGAGCAAACGTGGTGTCGGCAATGAAATGGCAGGCAAGACCCTTATCAACTTGAAGAGTCGACTCGCGGTGAGTCAAGGTAGTGCGGGATTTTTGCGTGACCTGCTCTGCTCAACTCTGCTCAGTGCGGATGTTCGGCAACGGACGCCCGCGGCAAGTGGTTGATTACTAAAGTTCCTAGCGACCCTGGACGGCACTCATAATGCCAGGGTCGATGGTTCGATTTCCTCCCTTTCCACCATTTTTTTCATGGTCCGTTCCGGACACATTGGTAACGCTTTATACCAATGACATGGGTAACACCTTAGCCTCTGTCCGTTGTGGACACTAAAATTGGCGTGCCATTCATCCGGCCGCGACCAGGACTGCCCTGATCGCTACAGATTGCGGGGCGAGTGATGGGCTGCCGATGTCGCAGTTCAAGATTCCATCTCACGAGCGCGGTGTTGCAACCTAGTTTGTTGCATCAAGCTTGCCTGCCTCGATCCCTCGAGGCGACCGACGGCCGCCGAACTCCACCTTGCTGCGCGTCCTGCCGACCGAGCCCTCGGGCACGATGAGCACGTCGCAATCCGTTTCATGAAGGACGCGATTCGCCACGCTGCCGACGAGCGCGCGTCGCAGGCGGCCGCCACCACGGGTTCCCATCACCAGCAAGTCCGGCGAGAAATGTTCGATCGCCTGCAAGATGCCTGGCGCTGCGGGCTTCTGCTCGATATGGATGGCGTACCGAGAGGCGTCGTCGCTCTCGAGATTGAGGAGTTCGCGCACGGCTTGGTTCGCGTCACGCTTCCAGTTCTCAGCGTACCGCCCAACTGTCTCAGGCGCGACGTCCGCGGAGTACAGCATTCCTTCGTACGGTGGCCTGTGAGCATGAACCACCGTCGCGCTCATTTCCGGCGTGAGCACGAGCGACTCAGCCGCGCGGAGGGCAGACGCCGATGCGTCCGACGCATCCAGGGCGAGCAGCACTCGACGGTAGGGATCCCGCGCCTCATTACGCACGACGAGGACTGGGCAGCTCCGCGCGGCAAGCGCCTTTTCCGCGATCGTTCCTTCGAGCGCATCGTGCAGGGGCCGCCTTCTATGCGGTCCCAATACCAGGAGCCGCACGTCCGATCGCGCTGCGGCGTCGAGAATGATGCTCGCCGCAATTCCCGTATGCACTGCCACGCTCGGAGAACGTTCCGCGCGCCACAGCGGTGGACGGGCGCGCGATTGCATCTCGTAGGAAGCATGCTGGAGCGTTTGTTCGAGCGCCATTTGTGACTCGCCCGGTACCACGACGTGGAGAAGCGTGAGGTCCGCGCCCAGATGGTCCGACAGAATTCCGGCACGCCCTATGGCGGCGTCCGTCTTGGACAGCAGATCGGTGGCACACAATATTCGCATCACCTCACCTCCAAATCAGGTTCTCTTGAGCTCACCCCACCGCGCTTGCGTAAGTGCCGCGAGCGGGGGAGGCGTGCTGTTCTTCGGGCGGAAGCACGCGTTCGATACGCAGGCGCCGCAGCCCGCCGGGCATTTGCCACTCGACCTCATCGCCAGCGCGATAGCCCAGTAGTGCGGTGCCCAAGGGCGCCAGCACGGAAATGCGGCCCGCGCCGGCGTCCGACTCCCTCGGCAGTACGAGCGTCAATTCGCGACGCTCGCCGCTGACCAGGTCGAGCACCTGAATGCGCGTATGGATGGTGATCACATCTGCAGGCACTTCGTTGGGCTCGGCGATACGTGCCCGCTCGAGCTCCTCGGTGAGTTCTTCGAGATGATCCTGATCTCGCGCGGCGCGAGCTCGCGTCGCAAGCAGTTCGCGCAGCCTAGCCGCGTCCGTCCGAGTGATCACAATGGGACGATTTCTCATCGCCGACTCCTTCAAGCGGCCTCGAAGCCGCGGATCGTTCAATACGCGAGGCAACCCGCCTCACAAGTGCCGGAATGTTGAGCCGCTGCGCGCTTTAGAACAATTCGAATTATTAGCACAAATAATTCGATTGACTCGAATGAGCGAGCGCGGCCTCAGGGTCCGCGCATCACTCATCGACAGAAGGCACCGTCAACGACTCGGATCATCTCTTCCGCATGTCGATTGCGCCGTGGCCAAGGCGGTGAATCACTCGCGCCCGCACGACAGCGGGGACACGCATCCTCGGTTCCACCATTTGTCGGGCGATCCATACAGTCCAGGCGTCCGCCAGTCTCATCAACTGGTGGATGGCGGACTTCGAGCGACTGCTTTTCCGTTGACTGCTCATGCGGCTTCTCCATCGGGCGGGGTGTTTTCAATCGGGGCGTAGTGGCTCAGCCAGATTGCGTGCTGCCCAGTTCCGGAAGTGATCATCTCGAGTGCCAGCCGATAGCCCAGGAGTGAGGCCAGGGGTGCTCTCGCCTGGATGACGGACTGAGCGGACTCGATATCGGAACTCACGATCGTCGCGTCTCGCCCGATCAGGTCGTCATTGACTGCCTCGAGATGCTCGGGTTTGCATCGGACGCGCAAGCCCATCCAGGGCTGCTCGAGCGATCTGCCCAGGTGATAGCGAATCGTGGGCGGGCCAATGCGCAGGTCCGAACCATAGAGGTCTTTCAGGATGACCGTCGCGGCATCGATGGAATCTTCAGTCTCGGCGCGGATCGTCAGGCCCTGGTGAGATGCGGACACTTCCACGTCCTCACGCGCCACGAAATGCTGCTGGGCATTTCGCGCAAACGTCAGCTGAAAGGGCTCAAACAAGTGCGAGCACAGGCGTTCCAGAGGGAACTCGGGGTGACTCTCGCCTTCGAGGCGCAGCGACGCCGCGTCAGCGGGCGAAAATGGGCGAAGCATGCGGCGCAGGGGAGTCGCCCTTGCGGTGATGTCGCTCTCGCGGTGAACGCGCTCAAGGAAAGTAACCTTGTCGTGTTTTGAACGCACGGCTCTGTTCTCCTTATGCCGGGGGCCGGCATGAAACATGGGTCTTGAAATCAACTCATTCTCAGAAATGGCCTCATTACTCTCTCGTCTTCGTCCGGCCTCGTCGCCGCGGAGATGGTGTTCCTGAGATACTGCGGCAGGGCGAAGGCCGCCCGGTGCATCTCGGCCGTGTAGTAGTGAGTGCCGATGAATGCACCAGCAAAGCGGCTCGCGAGTACTTCAGGCGGCGGTTCATCCGGGCGCAGGCTGTTGCTGGCCCATCCAATCGCCACCGGCCCGCCCAACGAGCTGGGCACTGGAACCAGATATGCCGCGACGTGCGGGAAGACGGCCGACAGGCGTTTGATCGTCATCGAAAAGGCGAGTGGATGCAGAAATGGTACGACGAGCCGGCTGACCAGGAGTCCACCCGGAGTCAGGCAGCCACGCGCGGCACGGAAGAAGTCTCGCGTGAGGGGAGAGACCTCCATCCCGATCGGATCGGGAATGTCGACGAGGATGGCATCGAAGCGCTCATCGGTCGTCGTGAGGAAATGGACGTCTGCCGCTGTGATTAGCTCGAAGCGTTCATCCGCGAATACCGGGCCATTGACCCCAGTGAAATGCGAACGTGCAAGCTTCTGGGTTTGATGATCGGAATCGACCTGTACAACCCTTCGCACGCTTCGATGCTTGAGAACTTCCTCGGCTAGACCGAAATCGGCTCCGCCAACGATGAGCAAGCGTTCCACCTCGCCGTGGCCGAGGATAGGCACGTGGCTCATCATTTCGTGATAGATGAATTCGTCGGCGCTGCTCGAACGCAACGCGCCATCAACGAACATCATGCGGCCGAAATGCGCGTTGTCGATCAGCAGCGTCTCACGCTCGCCGTTGCCGGCGCGGTCCACGATGCGGTCGGCTTCATAGGCGACCCGCACACCCTGTGCGACTTGCTGTTGGAACGCGCCGACCGGCTTGGGGAAGCGTTCATCGTGTTCGGTCATGACTTGGGCTCGCGTTTGCATTCCGGCTCCTGGAGCGAAGATCGCTACGCCACCTGAGGGTAAGGGTGTGACGTGAAGACACAGCTTCGCCGGACACGATAGTGCAGTCTCAAGCTTGTTAGAACAATTTGAATTCCTCTGCGATTTGTTTTGGTTTTCTCGAAGGGATATTGTTCAGCCGTAGCTCAATGATGGGCGCGTATTCGCGCCGAGGAGTTCGGCCATGGCGACGATGAGACGGCTCAATTACCAGCATCTGCTGTATTTCTGGTCCGTGGTCAGAACCGGCAGCCTCACGCGTGCGTGCGAGGAACTGTCGTTGTCGGCACCGACCATCAGCATGCAACTGCGGACTCTCGAAGAGCGCTTGGGCGAAAAGTTGCTGGCAAAGTCGGGCCGCGCGCTCGTGCCGACAGAAGTCGGGCGCCTCGTATTCAGTTACGCCGACGAAATCTTCGGCCTCGGCCAGGATCTGATGGAGGCGCTCGAGCATCGTCCGACCGCGAGGCCGTTGCGCCTGGTGGTCGGTATCGACGACGTCGTGCCGAAAGAAATCGCGTATCGAATCCTGAAACCCACGCTCGGGCTCAAGCGGCCCGTGCGCCTGTCATGCCGCGAAGGAACTCTCGAGCGCCTGGTCGCGGACCTTGCACTTCACGAGGTTCACGTCGTCCTGTCGGATGCGCCTATCACGCCGAGTCTCAACGTTCGCGCCTACAGCCACAGCGTCGGTACGAGCGAGGTCCTCTGGATGGCAACACCGACATTGGCGAAAACACTCCGTCGTGCTTTCCCGAAGTCGCTAAACGGTGTGCCTGTGCTCCTGCCAACCGACGACACGGCCATTCGTCGAGCCCTGGATCAATGGTTCGAGAAGCAGGAGTTGCGTCCGGTCATGATCGGCGAGTTCGAGGACTACGCCATGCTGCGCGAATTCGCACGAGGCGGTCACGGCTTCTTTCCCGTGCCGTCCATCCTCGAAGCGCAGTTCAGCAAGGAGTATGGTGTCGCGCGCGTCGGGATGGCCAGTGGCATCAAGGCGGAGTTCTATGCGATCTCCGTGGAGCGCAAAATTAAAAATCCCGCGGTGGCCGAAATGATTGAGCAAGGCCGGGATGCATTCAACAGCGTGAAGGGCGCCAAGTCAGGTTGAGCTTCCGCGAAGGGTACTGGCGCTAGTTGGGCGGTCCTCTTACCACCAACGCATCGCAAGGCAGTGTCGAAAGGATGCTCTTCGTGGTGCTGCCTACGATTGCCTCCATCACGGCGCCCCGCCCATGAGTGCCAAGCACAACCAGGTCGCCGCCATGCATCTGGACGTATTCGCGAATGATCTGCTTCGGATGTCCTGGTTCGATCATCGGGATGATCCGCTTTCGATCATCGTCAGGCAGGAAGATCGCAGTAAGAAACTCCCGAAGCTCCTCAGCCCGAGCCATCCGGTATCTCTCAGCATGCAGCTTTGAATCATCCGCAAGCGTGGAGTAGGGCGCCTCTGATGCGTGCAGAAGGTACAAGGGCTGAACTGGAAAAAACCGAAGCGCCATCTGCAGCGCATGCGCGGACGGCGTCGAAAAATCGGTCGCCACCACGATGTGTTGATAGGGATCGCGCGGGCGATTCTTGACGATCAGGATGGGTATAGGAAGGCGACGCAGCAGTTGCTCGACCGTCTTACCAAGAACAATCGGCCGATTCGAAAATGGTCCCTCGCGCGCGACTCCGGTGACGACCAGGTCGAATCTCCCGGATGTGGCCGTGCGCTCGATCACCTCCGCCGGGTTCCCCTCTTCGATCAGGATGACGTCTTTGTCGATCGCGTCGCCAAGGTCCGAGCGCAAACCTTGCTTGATTTCCTGCTTCATCAGCGCCGCGGCATCGGGTGGACGACTCCACGATGGCAGTCCGCGTGCGCCATACGTCAGGCTCGACTCATCGAACTGTTCTATGACATGCAGGATCGTCAGCTGCACGTCACTACGCAATGAAATTGAAACCGCCCGTTCGAGAGCTCGGTCACCACGAGCACTCAGATCAGTCGCGAGAAGAATCTTTCGCGAGTCTTCCGAAGTTTGCGCGGGCTGATTCAACCGGGCAGGCGATTCAGGATGTTCGATACCCGCTGGAGACAATCGGCGTTGCCGCCAGCCTTGGCATCCGCGCGAAGCATGCTTTCTTCGTCCGCGATGAGCAGCTTCTCCAGCTGATCCTTCCACTGAGTGAGAATGGCGCGCTTCTGGATCGTCGAAAATTCCGTCGAAGCCTCGAGCACTTCTGGTGACGCGAACAGCGCATTCGGGTGCTTCATCGCCTGCTGCAGATTCATGGTCGATCTCCTGCTTGCTGAAGCCGCGCTCCGATTCAGAGCGCCACCGAAGCGGCGGTGAACGGCAACCCGCGTCGCAGTTCCTCGGCTCAACCAGCTATTAGTTTCCTTGTAAAGCACTCTGCGCCTCTTGCGAGCACGATGGCAAGCAGCAGGTCGATGGCGATTGCTGCGGCGCCGTCTCGCGAATCGAATTCCTGAATTCACCGCGATAAATACGATGATCTCCGTATTGCCAACTCTCTCCACTGTACTCAGCCGCGCTCGCGCCGTCCTACATGAAATATCCGGCGGAGCAGGCCCCGGATTCCCGAAACGCGGCCGGAAGTGCGGGCGGGGCGACGCCATAGCGCCCGTGACAAGGACACGCGATTTCCGCGATCACCGTCGGTGCCAATCGCTCTGAGCCTCGCCACTCGCAGGCGGACATCTTCGTGTTGCTTCCAGTCGAAATGCGACACTCGCCTGAACATTCCCGCTCCTATTCTTGGTGGCGGGCACATCGCCCGCCAAAATCGAACGGGCTTTGTAATGGTTCAGGCGCATTCGAACAATTGGAAATACTCGATCCGCAAGTTCGAGTAATTCGAAGGGCCAGAGTGGCTAGCTACCGAAAGCGCGTCTATCTAAGTATCAGTGCGGCTGCGGGCGGCACGCATCAGGAGTATCGCCGTAACTGGGGCGGTCATCGTCAGGAAAGCAGCGATGAGCAACTCATGAAAGACTGCCCGATGAGTGACCGTAGAGGAGACGAGCATCGACGCTACCAGGACGCAGCCGGTGCCCAGAGTGGCGCCCATCGTCGGCGCGTGCATTCGTGCATAGAAGCTCTTCAGGCGCAGCAGGCCGATCGCGCCGATGAGCGCAAAGATCCCGCCGAGCGTCAGCAGGATTGCCGCCGGGATAGCCGCCCAGGCCGAAATGACGGGTTCGGTCATGGTTCTATCACCTCACCTCGCAGCAGGAACTTTGCGAGCGCCGTCGATCCGACGAAGCCAAACAGCCCGATCAGCAGAGCCAGGTCGAAATACACGGCGGAACGGGCGCGGATACCGAGGGTCAGCAGCGTCAACATGCCTGCGATGTACAGCGCGTCGAAGGCAAGCACGCGATCTTGCGCGCGCGGGCCCCGAAACAGGCGAACCAGCGCCAGGAGAACCGCTACCATGAAGCAGGCGCCGGCGAACCCCGCGGCCAGATTGAGCAGGTCGTTCATTCGAAAATCCTCAAGAGCGGCGCTTCAAACCGCTGCTTGATGTAGCGGATCCAGCGTTGTTCATCGTCGAGATCCAACACGTGCAGCGTGAGGTGTGTACCGTCCGCCGACTGGCCGGACCAGACCGTTCCGGGAGTCGCTGTGATGATGGTGGCGAGGGCGGCGAGGCCATGGGGGTCGCGCAAGTCGAGAGGAATCTCGAGGAAGCCTGATCGGACTTCACGGTGTCGCACCAGTCCCAACACGATGCGGCCGACGGCAATGTTCGACTTCACGATCTCGATGACCACGACGACAACGAGCGCTGCGGCGAGATCGATGCGGCGCAGGGTAGAGCGGACCGGACGCAATTTCGAACTCGCCCAGGCAAGCACTACTCCGAGGGTGATGCCGAGAAGAATCTGGGCGAACTCCAGTGTCTGATTGAGCACCAGCCACACCAATGCGAGGGTGGTAACGAGGATGGGCGAAATGCTCCTGACCCGCGTGTTCACGGCCCGTCCTTTGCTGCAGCGTCCGCTCGGGTGCCCAAGACCGTGCGGACGTATGTGTCCGGCTGGTGCAGCGATCGAGCGGTCGAGTCGAGAAAGCGTGCGACGGGATTGGCGGCGACAGTCAGCGCGAGGCACAGAAGGACCAGGGTGGCCACGGGCACCGCTTCTAGCACTCGTAAGCGCGGCGTTGATCGTGCTGCAACACTCCAAAACAGCCGCGTTCCGACGCGGCTGAGCGCGATCAGGCTCGCGAAGCCCGAAAGCAAAACGGCCGCGCTGAATATCCAGCTCTCCGCATGGGTCCCGTCCGGAGAATCCCGCAACGCGCCCGACAGCAGCGCGAACTTCGTGACGAAACCTGCCAAGGGTGGTAGTCCCACGAGCAGCAGCGCGCAGCAGACGAACATGAGGCCCAGAAATGCCATGGCAGCGGGAATGGCGATGCCGACCTCTCCATCGTCACGGTAGATGGATGGTTGTTTTACGCCGTAGCTCATATAGACGGGCGCGACGATGGCGGGGGCATCTTCCGGCGCGACAGGGGGATCCGTGATTCGCGTGCGGTCCGTCATGCCGGTCAGCATGAAGAACGTGCTCGTCGTGAGCACCGATACGATCATGTAGAAGATGATCGGTCCAGTCAGAGACTCGATGCGCAAGCCGAATGCCGCGAGCAGAATCCCCATCGACACCAGTACCGAAAAGCTCACGAGTCGGGCGAGATGCTTTGCAGCGAGAATCGCAAACGTGGCGGTTATGAGTGTTGCGAGTCCCAGATAGAGCAGCGCGGCCGCCAGTGTCTCGTCCTCTCCGAGAATCGTTCCGACGCGCAGGATTGCGTACAGCCCGACCTTGCTCATCAGGGCGAAGACCGAGGCGACTGGAGCCTGTGCGATCGAATACGCGCCCGGTAGCCAGAAGTTGAGCGGCCAGCTCCCCGCCTTCACGAGAAATGCAATCCCGAGAACCGCCGCGCCCGCATCGAAAAGCGCGCGGTCATGACCCGAGAGTGACGCGGCTCGACCAGCGAGATCAGCCATGTTGAGCGTCCCGGTAATGCCGTAGATGAGCGCGATGCCAACAAGGAACAGTAGTGAAGCGACGAGGTTCACTACGATGTAGTGCATGCCGTACTTGATGCGTTCAGCGCCTGACCCGCGCAGTGCCAACCCGTACGAAGCCGCGAGCAAGACTTCGAAGAACACGAACAGGTTGAACAAGTCGCCGGTGAGGAAGGCGCCATTCAGCCCCATGGTGAGGAGCTGGAAGACGGAATGAAACGGCTGGCCCGGACGATCCCAGCGCGCGATTGCATATACAAGAGTCGTGACTGCGATGATCGCCACCAACGTCAGCATGACCGCCGAGAGGCGGTCGACCACCAGTACGATGCCAAACGGCGCACTCCAGCTGCCGATCGCGTAGACGCCTACGCCGTCGGGCCAGATGAAGTGCGCAGAGTCGCTCGTGAGGTAGAGCAGCGCAACGGAGATCGCGAGTTGCGCGAGTGCGGATGTCAGCGCCAGAGTCACACGTGCGTGTCGTCCTGACTCCGGGATGAACAGCATCGCGGCCGCACACACCAGCGGCACGACAACGGGTAGGACTATCAGATGCTGCAGGAGCGCGTTCATTCGGCCGATTCGTTTCCGTCAACATGATCAGTCCCCGTCAAGCCACGCAACGCGAGCAGCACGACGAGAAACAGCGCCGTGGTCGCAAAGCTGATGACGATGGCGGTGAGCACCAGCGCCTGCGGCACGGGGTCCGCGAATTGCGATGGGTCCACCGGACCGCCGC
>Ga0315910_10001476_pt1 | contig 21485 bp, 19 predicted proteins | sample EdamamesoilMG_FD_204470 | JGI IMG/M metagenome (GOLD analysis project Ga0315910, IMG submission 204470) | Garden soil microbial communities collected in Santa Monica, California, United States - Edamame soil | ecosystem: Environmental > Terrestrial > Soil > Garden | place: USA: California...
AGCAACGCGGTGATCGCGACGGCAACCGCGATCCGAACTACCGGCCGAACAACGGCGGCCAGCGTCACGACGAGCAACCGCAGGAGATGCTCGAGGTAGACGAGTCCGAAATCATCAGTCAGGCGGATCTTGCCGCCACCAAGAACTCGATGAACCTGTCGGTGCTGAAGGCCAAGCCGATCTACGAGCTGGTCAAGATGGCCGATTCCATGGGCGTGGAGGGCATGGCCCGCCAGCGCAAGCAGGACATCATCTTCGGCATCCTCAAGGCGCACTCGCGTAATGGCGAGAACATCTACGGCGATGGCGTGCTGGAGATCCTGCAGGATGGCTTCGGCTTCCTGCGCTCCTCGGACGGCTCGTATCTTGCCGGCCCGGACGACATCTACGTCTCCCCGAGCCAGATCCGCCGCTTCAGCTTGCGCACGGGCGACACCATCTCCGGTCTCATCCGTCCGCCGAAAGACGGCGAGCGTTATTTCGCGTTGCTCAAGGTGGGCGAAATCAATTTCGATTCGCCGGAGTCCTCGCGCAACAAGGTGCTGTTCGAGAACCTGACGCCGTTCCATCCCACCAAGCGGCTCAAGCTGCAGCGTGGCAATGGCTCGACCGAAGATCTCACGGCGCGCGCCATCGACCTGGCCGCGCCCATCGGCAAGGGCCAACGCGGCCTCATCGTCTCGCCGCCGAAGGCCGGCAAGACCATGCTGCTGCAGAACATCGCCACTTCGATCACGGCGAATCATCCCGAAGTCCACCTCATCGTGCTGCTCATCGACGAGCGTCCCGAGGAAGTGACCGAGATGCAGCGCACGGTGAAGGGCGAAGTCGTTTCTTCGACGTTCGATGAACCGGCCGCGCGGCACGTGCAGGTGGCCGAGATGGTCATCGAGAAGGCCAAGCGCCTGGTCGAGCACAAGAAGGACGTCGTGATCCTGCTCGACTCCATCACGCGCCTCGCGCGCGCCTACAACACCGTGGTGCCGAGCTCCGGCAAGGTGCTCACCGGTGGTGTCGACGCGAACGCCTTGCAGCGTCCGAAGCGCTTCTTCGGCGCCGCGCGCAACATCGAGGAGGGCGGTTCGCTGACCATCCTCGCCACGGCCCTCATCGACACCGGCTCGAAGATGGACGACGTGATCTACGAAGAGTTCAAGGGCACGGGTAACAGCGAAATCCACCTGGATCGCCGCATCGCCGAGAAGCGTGTGTTCCCGGCCATGAACATCAACCGTTCCGGCACGCGCAAGGAAGAGCTGATCACCGATCCGGGCGAGCTCGCCAAGATCTGGATCCTGCGCAAGCTGCTGCACCCGATGGATGAGCTGGCGGCCATCGAATTCCTTCTCGACAAGATGAAGGATACGAAGACCAACAGCGAGTTCTTCGAGGCCATGAAGAGATAGACAGGTCACAGGCCCGGTGTGAGGTACATCACACCGGGCCCGTCTCCTTAAGCCGACGCTGGCGCGGCTTCCATACCTGTTAGATGATGTCGCGGCCCGGTTTTCCGGGCCGCTTGTCTTTCCGAGGTCAGGTAACCGGATGCGTCTCACGCTCATCGTTGTGTTGTGCCTGCTGAACGCAGCCTGCGCCATCGTGCGCAAGGACAAGGCCGAGCCCGTCGACAACCAGGGTCCGCGCAAGGAGAAGGCGGAGCCGGAGCTCAAGCCGAGCGAAGTGCTCAAGCCCAAGTCCCTGAAGATCGCGAGCCCGGTCTCGGATCGCTTCTACATGCGCGGCACCTATTTCAACGGCGCCGTGGAGTCGCTGGTGCGGCTCGACCCCACCGCCATCGCCGTGCCCGGCACCACGCTGAGCGGCGAGGAAGACCTCGGCCTCGATGACCAGGTCGACCAGGGTCGCATCGAGCTCGACTTCCGCCTGCGCGAACGCAATCACGTGCGCATCGACTACTTCAAGTTGAGCCGCTTCCAGCAGCAGCCGCTGCCGCGAAACATCCTGTTCGGCAACGTGATCTTCGGCGCGGGCGTTCCCTTCCGCACCACGCTCGACTGGCGCACGCTGGGATTCACCTGGTCATACTCGTTCCTGAAGTCCGACCGCTACGAAGCCGGGCTCGGACTCGGCGTGGCCCTCATCCAGGGCCACCTCGACGGTGGCGTGCCCGGGACGCTCACCAAGCAGAAGGTGGAGTCGGTGGGCATTTTCCCGACCATCGCGTTCACCGGCGCCTACCGCATCTCCAAGCGCTGGGCGGTCACGGTGCGTGGCCAGCAATACGAAGCGAGCCCCGAGGATTTCCGCGGCGAGATGTCCGACTACCATGGCGACATCCAGTACCGCTGGAAGAAGAACTTCGCGGTCGGCATCGGCTACACCGCCTTGAAGTCCGATCTCGAAGTCGAAGATCCGGGTGGCGGTCTGTTCAACCTGGACGTCAGCGGTCCGGAGCTGTTCTTCCGCGCCAGCTTTTGAGCGCAGGTAGACTCGCCAGGCGCGCATCGGCACGCATCGGGCGGGGGAGTCTTGGACAAGCGCATTCGCAGGGTCGTCATCGTCGGCGGCGGCACGGCCGGCTGGATGACGGCGGCCACGCTCGGTCGCTTCCTCAAGAATAGATACGCCGAGATCCGCGTCATCGAGTCCGAGGAAATCGGCACGGTCGGCGTCGGCGAATCCACCATCCCGCAGATGCGGATTTTCAACCGCATGCTGGCGCTCGACGAAAACGAGTTCGTGAGCCGCACGCAGGCGACCTTCAAGCTCGCCATCGAATTCCGCGACTGGCGCCGCATCGGCGATGCCTACTTCCATCCCTTCGGGCCCTATGGCCTCGACATGGAAGGCGTTTCGTTCCACGCCTACTGGCTCAAGCTGCATGCCATGGGGCAGGCGCCGGATCTCGGCGACTATTCACTCGAGCTTTCGGCCGCGCGCCAGTCGCGCTTCATGCGGCCCATCGAGAAGCGCAATTCACCGCTCAGCGCCATTGCCTACGCCTTCCATTTCGACGCCGGCCTGTACGCGAGATTCCTGCGCGAATTCGCCGAGAAGCACGGCGTGCAGCGCACCGAGGGCAAGATCGTCGACGTGCAATTGAACGGCGAGAGCGGCTTCATCGACGCGGTGAAGCTGGCCGACGGCCAGCGCATCGAGGGGGACCTGTGGATCGACTGCTCCGGCTTCCGCGGCCTGCTGATCGAGCAGGCCCTGAAGACCGGCTACGAAGACTGGTCGCACTGGCTGATCAACGATCGCGCCTGGGCCGTGCCCTGCGAGAAGGCCGGTGACCGCCACCCGGTGACGCGCGCCATCGCGCGCACCGCCGGCTGGCAGTGGCGCATTCCGCTGCAGCATCGCATCGGCAACGGCTATGCCTTCTCCAGCAAGTTCGTCAGCGAGGACGAGGCGGCCGGCACGCTGCTCTCGCACCTGGAAGGCAAGCCGCTCAAGGATCCGATGCTGATCCGTTTCACCACGGGCAAGCGCCGCAAGTCCTGGAACAAGAACTGCGTGGCCATCGGGCTTTCGGCCGGGTTCATGGAGCCGCTCGAGTCGCAGAGCATTTTCCTGATCCAGGTGGCCATCGCACGGTTGCTCACCGTGTTCCCGGACCGTGGCTTCGAGCCCGCCGATGCGGCGCACTTCAATCGCCTCATGGACTGGGAGTTCGATCGCATCCGCGATTTCCTGGTGCTGCACTTCCACGCCACCGAGCGCACCGACTCCCCGTACTGGGAGTACTGCCGCAACATGAAGGTGCCGGATTTCCTCGCCGAGAAGATCGCGCTGTTCCAGGGACACGGGCGCATCTTCCGCGACAACAACGAGCTGTTCAGCGACAACAGCTGGTTCTCGGTGTTCCTCGGCCAGGGCCTGCGCCCGCGCAGCTACGACCCGCTGGTCGATGTCATGCCGGAAAAAGAGCTGCACGAACGCATGACCAACATCCGCACGGTCATCCAGAACTCGGTGGCGCACATGCCCGACCACTGGGAATTCATCACGAAGAACTGCGCCGCCAAGGCGATGTAGTTCGCCGCCGCCGCGGGTTCACTCGCGCAGGAAGTCCACCACGCGCTGGATGGTCGCGGGGTCGCGCAACGCCCCGCTGTGTCCGAACCCATGCGTGCGCCACAGGATGGCGCCCGGGATCGCGGCGGCCAGCGCGGTTCCCTGCTCGATTGGCGCGACATTGTCCTCATCGTCGTGCACCACCAGCACCGGGATGCGCACGCTCGGCGCCGCGGCTGTCGCGGCCACGTCCCTCGCGGGTCGGCCGAATTTCGCGGCGAAGCGCGCGCGCAGGTTCGCGAGCGCGGGTTTGCCGAGTCCTAACATCATGGCGAACGACTCCAGGATGTAGTCCATGTCCGACGGCACGCCGATGAGGCAGATCTTCTTCGGATGGTGATCGGCGGTTTCCGCGAGCACGGTGAGCACGGCGCCGCCCCCCAGCGAGTGGCCGATCACCGCGTGGATGGGCTCGTGGAGGCGCAGCACTTCGGCGAGGCTGTCCCGGAACAGCGGCAGGCCGGAGAAGCGTCCGGGCGAAGTGCCATGCGCCGGCGCGTCGATGCCGATCACCGAGAATCCGGCGGCGCGCAGCGGCGCCACGAAGTCGGCGAACCGCGCCGCATGCGAGCCCCAGCCGTGCAGCAGCACCACGGTCGGACCGGCATGTTCCCAGCGCCATACCGTGAATCGATCGTCCGCGCAGGACAGCGTGGTGCGGGTGGCCAGCGCGATGATGGGGGCGTCGGCCGCCTCCACCTTGCGCCGTGGGGGCATCTGGAACAGCAGGAAGGCGAGCCAGCCCGCGAGCGAACTGCTGAGGCGCTGCACGAAGGCGAAGAACGCGCGCAGCCTGCGCTGCACCGCAGGAGTCACGCCCGGCACGACGCGTCCGAGCACCGGCTTGCGACGTTCTTTCATCACGGCCGCAAGTCTATGCCGGAACACGGTCGGTGATAGAGTCGCCGCACTCACTACCACGAGGCACTTCATGAAACGCATTGCCATGTTTGCAGGCTGGCTGGTGGCGGCGCACACCGCGTCCGCGGGCATCTATATCGAGATGGCCAATCACAACCTGACCACGAACAGCACTCAGCTCGAGCAGAAGATGTACATCCAGAATGGCTCGGGCCGCATCGTCGATCGGGAAGGTCACGTCTCGCTCATCAAGGGTGACGCCATGTACATCCTCGACGACAGCGACAAGACCTACATCGCCATGGACAAGGCCACCATGGAGAAGGTCGCCAAGCAGCTGAACGAAGCCATCGCCAAGGCGAAGGAGCAGATCGCCAAACTGCCGCCGGAGCAACGTGCGCAAGCCGAACAGATGATGGGCGGCGCCATGGGCGGCGGCGAGAACAAGGTGGACGTGACCGATACCGGCAAGTCCGACACCGTCGAAGGCCGCAAGTGCCGCCTGTGGGACGTGACGCGCAACGGCGAGCTGGACGAGCAGATCTGCGTGGTGCCCTACAGCGCGCTGCCGGGCAAGGAAGACCTGAGCAAGGTGTTCGCCAATTTCGCCAAGATCTACGAGGAAATGACGAAATCCGTCCCCATGTTGGCCGGCTCGATGAGCAACGAGTTCACGGCGCGCGTGAAGGCCGGAGGTTTTCCGGTCCGTTCGCGCGGCTACGAGAACGGCAAGCTCATCGACGAGGAAACGCTGGTCAAGGTGTGGCGCGAGGAGGCCGTCCCGGCTTCCATGTTCGAGATCCCGGCGGGATACACCCAGAAGCAGCTTTCCATGGGACCGCATTGAACCCGAACGGAATGAATTGACCGAGGCGCGATGAAGTTCAGCGATTACTACGCGGCGCTGGGTGTCGAGCGCGGCGCCACGCAGGAGGAGATCAAGAAGGCCTACCGGCGGCTGGCGCAGAAGTACCATCCGGACGTCTCGAAAGAGCCGGAGGCCGAGGCACGATTCAAGGAAGTCGCCGAGGCCTACCAGACGCTGAAGGATCCCGAGAAACGCGCCGCCTACGACGAGCTCGGAAAACGCCCGCAGGGCGAGGAGTTCCGTCCGCCGCCCGACTGGACCCGCCAGCATGCCGGCGGCGAAGGGCAGTTCTCGTTCGAGGACATGGACTTCGCTGACCTGTTCTCGCGCTTCGGCACGCGTCGCGGCGGCGGGCCATTCGCCGGCGAAGCGGGTGGCATGCCCGGCCAGGATTTCGAGATTCCCGTGCAGATCAGTCTCGAGGATGCATTCCGCGGCACGACGCTGGAGCTGCAACTGCAGATGCCCGAATACGACGAGTCGGGACGCCTGCGGCGTGTACCGCGCACGGTCAAGGCGCGCGTCGCGCCGGGCGCCGTGGATGGGCAGCGCCTGCGGCTGCCGGGCAAGGGCGGCAAGGGATTCAACGGCGGCCGCGAGGGTGACCTCTATCTCGACATCACGCTCAAGCCGCATGCGTTGTATCGCGCCACCGGGCACGACCTGTACGTCGATCTGCCGCTCGCCACCTGGGAGGCCGCGCTCGGCGCATCCGTGGAAGTGCCGACCCTCGCCGGCCCGGTGAGCCTCAAGGTGCCGGCGGGCACCGCCTCGGGCCGCAAGTTGCGCCTGTCGGGACGCGGATTGCCGAAGCCGCGGGGTGGGGCGGGCGACCTGTTCGCGGTGGCGCAGATCGTGGTGCCGTCGCAGCTTTCGGAGCGTGAGCGCGAGCTCTATGAAGGCCTGCGCAAGGTCTCGGATGCCAACCCGCGCGGCCGCTTCCCGGAGCACGCATGAGCCACGAAACCGAGGTGTTGTGGCTCGACGAGCAGCGCGTGGTGAGCCTCGAGGAACTGGTGCAGGTGTCCGGGCTCACGCGGACGGAACTGCTGGAGCTCGTGCATTGCGGGGCGCTGCCGGTGCGCGAGGAACGCGGCGCGAGCTACTTCTTCGCGGCGCAGACCATCAGCGTGGCGCGCACCGCCTGCCGGCTGCGGGACGAGCTGGAGCTCGATGTGACCGGGCTGGGAGTCGCGCTGCGGCTGCTGGATCGGGTGCGCGGGCTGGAAGAGGAGATCGCGCGCCTGCGTGCGCTGTTGCCCCGGGTTTAGCCCCAGGCAGGTGATAGTTAGACGAAGGCGCGCTGGCTACTGGCCGCCGAACAGGCCTTCGAGCAGACCCACGGCCAGCTCGTCGACCAGGCGTTCGCCGAAAGACCTGTCGTCGTCGTAGTCGGTGGTGACCGCCGCGGGCCTGCAATAGGCGCCGCGCTGCTCGGGGCTGAGGGCATCGAAGCTCGGCAGGCAGCCGAGGTTCGCGTCGTCACGCAGCGGCACAGTGCTCAGGTCCTGCGGATCATCGACGGGCACGGTGTACAGGGCGTCGTGCCGCCGGCCGCGCGCCACGCATTCGTCGAAATCACAGTCGTAGTGATCGAGCGAGTCCGGTCCCGCGGACAGAGGCTCGGGCGCCCGCCACGTCACCGCCGGGCCGGTCGCCGGCTTCGCGGGTGCGGTATCCCCGGGCTCTTCCCGGAAGTCGCCGAATTGCGAGGCGGCGTTATCGCCGATCACCTTGCGCACGTAGTCGTCGTGAAAATCGAACGCGGGCCGGGGGGTCGGTGGCAACGTGTCCGCAGCCCATCCCAGCGCCGGCAGCGCCAGCAATCCGGCCCAGATCAGCTTTCCGGTGCGCATGATGGGAGCGTAGGCTCGCGCGCTGCCGGCAAACAAGGTCGGCGCGAATAAAATGTGCGTCGCGGCGACATTCAGCTTGCGTTCAGCTGGAACGCAATCCTGTTAACTTACCCCGCACGCCACCGGGAGAAGAACATGAGCGTCATCCAGCGCCGTCAATTCCTGCGTTCCACGCTGGCCACCGTGCCGGCCGCCTTCCTTCCCTATGGCCGCGTCTTCGCGGCGCTCGACGCGGCGAACGTCAATGACGTCGAGGCAGTCACCGGCGACGGCAGGGAAATCATCCTCGGGGCCGCGGACGTCAGGGATTTCGGTGCGCGACTGCGCGGCGACCTGCTGCTGCGCGAAAGCGCGGGATACGATTCCGCGCGCCGCATCTGGAATGGCGCCTTCGACCGGCATCCGGCGCTGATCGCACGTTGCACGGGTGCGGCGGACGTCATGGAAGCCGTGAAATTCGCCGCCGCCCATCAGCTGCTGGTGGCGGTGCGCGGCGGTGGACATAGCCTGTCCGGCCAGTCGGTGTGCGAGAAGGGCCTGATGATCGACCTGTCCGCGATGAACGGCGTGCGCGTCGATCCGGTGAAACGCATCGCGACGGTGGAGGGCGGCGCCTTGTTAGGTGCGCTCGACCGCGAGGCCCTGGCGCTGGGACTCGCGACGACCGCGGGCACGGTTTCGCACACCGGCGTCGGTGGGCTGACGCTCGGCGGTGGTTTCGGGCGCCTGTGCCGTCGTTTCGGACTGGCCTGCGACAATGTGCGCGCCATCGATCTGGTCACGGCCGACGGAAGATTCGTGGCCGCGAGCCAGCAGCAGAGCCCGGATCTGTTCTGGGGCTTGCGCGGCGGCGGCGGAAATTTCGGCGTCGCGACCTCGTTCGAATTCCAGCTGCATCCCGTCGACCCGATCATGCTCGGCGGCGAACTCGTGTATTCGTTCGAAGATGCGCCCAAGGTGCTCGAATTCTTCTTCGGCTTCGCGGCGACCGCGCCGGATGAGCTCAACGTCGACGTGTCGCTGGTGCGCCTGCCCAATGACAACCGCTTCCTGGCTCTCACCGTCTGCTACAGCGGCGCCGCCGCCGCGGGCGAGAAGGCGATCGCTCCCTTGCGGCAGATCCGCAAGCCCGTGGCCGATTCGGTCGCCCCGACGCCCTACGTGGCACTGCAGGCCTCGAACGACGTGGCCACCGCGCACGGCCACAAGTTCTACATCAAGGCCGGTTTCGTTCAGAAGACCACGCCCGCATTGGTGGACGACATCATCGCGACCATCGCCGGTGCGCACCTGCCGGTCATCAATGCCGTGTCGCTGCCGCAAGGCGGTGGCGCGATCGCGCGAGTGAAGCAGGGCGCCACGGCCTTCGCGCAACGTGCCGCGGCCCACAACATGTTCGTGATGAGCCGCTGGGACGACCCGGCTGTCAGCGAAGAGGCGGGCAACTGGACCCGCGGCGCCTGGAAGAGGCTCGAGCCGCACACGCATGGCTTCTACGTCAACGAGTTCAACGACGATTCGGCGCGCATGCGCGAAACCTACGGCCAGAACTACGACCGCATGGTGGCGCTCAAGACGAAGTTCGACCCTGCCAACCTGTTCCGCATGAACGCGAACGTCGCGCCGAAGACCGCCTAACTAGATGGCCGGGTCACCGGCGGCGGGGAAAAGGGACACATCGCCCCGGTGGAAGTCCCGCGGATCGGTGGCGGGAACAATCCGTGGATTGCATGCATCGGAATGCTACCACTGTGGGACGCGACTCGCGGGCGTAAGATGCGCGCATGTTTCACGACGCCGATGCCTTGCTACTCGCTCGTCTCCAGTTCGGATTCACGGTCAGCTTCCATTTCATCTTTCCCGCGTTCTCCATCGGGCTCGCGAGCTACCTCGCGGTGCTCGAGGCGCTATGGCTCAAGACCGGGCGCGCGCTGTACCTGGATCTGTACAAGTACTGGTTGAAAATTTTCGCCGTGGTGTTCGCCATGGGCGTGGTGTCGGGCATCGTGATGTCCTACCAGTTCGGCACCAACTGGGCAGTGTTCTCCGACCGCGCGGGACCGATCATCGGCCCGCTGATGGCCTACGAAGTGCTCACCGCGTTCTTCCTCGAGGCGGGCTTCCTCGGTGTGATGCTGTTCGGCATGAAGAAGGTGGGCAGGCGCCTGCATTTCTTCGCCACGCTGATGGTGGCCATCGGCACCTTCATCTCCGCGTTCTGGATCCTGAGCGTCAACAGCTGGATGCAGACGCCGCAGGGCTACGCCCTCAATCCGCAAGGCCAGTTCGTGCCCGCGGACGGCTGGCTGCCGATCATCTTCAATCCGAGCTTTCCGTACCGCCTGGTGCACACGGTCATCGCGGCGTACCTGACTACCGCGCTGGCGGTGGGTGCGGTGGGCGCCTGGCATTTGCTGCGCGACTCGACGCGTGAACACGCGCGCAAGATGTTCTCCATGGCCATGTGGATGGCGGCGCTGGTCGCGCCCGTGCAGGTGCTGGTGGGTGACGCGCACGGGCTCAATACACTCGAACATCAACCGGCCAAGGTCATGGCCATGGAAGGGCATTTCCAGAGTCATCCCGATGGCGCGCCGCTGATCCTGTTCGGCATCCCGGACGATGAAGCGCAAGCCATGCGCTACACGGTCGAGATCCCGCGCCTGTCTTCGCTGATCCTGAAGCACGATCTCGACGCACCGCTCGCGGGCCTCGACAGCGTGCCGGCGTGGAACCGGCCGCCGGTGGAAATCGTCTTCTGGTCATTTCGCGTGATGGTCGGACTCGGCCTGCTGATGCTGGCGCTCGGCGCATGGAGCGTCGTCGCGCGGTGGGCGAAGAAGCTCTACGACTGGCGCGGGCTGTTGCGTTTCGCGGTGTTGATGGGCCCGTCCGGATTCATCGCGGTGCTCGCCGGATGGATCACTACCGAAGTGGGCCGCCAGCCGTTCACCGTGTACGGGTTGATGCGCACCGCCGAATCGGCCTCGCCGCTCGCGGCGCCCGCCGTGGGCGCATCCCTCGTGGCTTTCGTGGTGGTGTATTTCACTGTCTTCGGCATGGGGACCTGGTACCTGCTGAAGCTCATGTCACGCGCGCCGCAGCCGCACGAACCCGAGCCTCCGAACGCCCCGGCGCACGCCGCCGGTATCACGCCGGCCCCGGCGCTCGCCGCGAAGCCGGCGGTGGAGGGCGGCCATGGCGGATAACACGCTGCTCACGCTCATCTGGGGCGGCATCCTCGCGTTCGCCGTGTTCATGTACGTGGTCATGGACGGCTTCGATCTCGGCATCGGCGTGCTGTTCCGCGTGTTCCCGGTGGGCAAGGAACGCGACACGGCGATGAACTCCATCGCGCCGGTGTGGGACGGGAACGAGACCTGGCTGGTGCTCGGGGGTGGCGGGTTGTTAGCCGCGTTCCCGCTGGCGTACGCCGTGATCATGTCGGCGCTGTACGCGCCGCTGGTGGCCATGCTGCTGGCGCTGGTATTTCGCGGCGTGGCATTCGAATTCCGCTGGCGCGATCCCGCGCACCGCGGGTTCTGGGACCTGGCATTCAACGGCGGCTCGCTGGTCGCGGCACTCATGCAGGGCATCATGCTGGGTGCGCTGCTGCAGGGAATCCATGTCGAGGGCCGCGCTTATGGCGGTGGCTGGTGGGACTGGCTGACGCCGTTCAGCGTGCTGACCGGCGTGAGCGTGGTATGCGGCTACTCGCTGCTCGGCGCCTGCTGGCTCAACTGGAAGACGGAAGGTGAGACGCAGGCGCACGCGCGGCGCCTGATGCGGTTGCTGGCGCCGCTGACGCTCGCGGCCATCGCGGCGGTGAGCGCGGCGACGCCGTTCCTCGGCAACGAGTACTGGGAACGCTGGTTCAGCATGCCGCGCGTGCTGTTCACGGCGCAGGTGCCGCTGGTGATCGCGATACTGACGTGGCGCTTCGTGCGCAGCCTGCGCCGCAACCACGAGCTCGCGCCGTTCGTGTTGACGCTGGCGGTGTTCGCGCTGTGTTACGTGGGGCTCGGGATCAGCATGTTCCCGTACCTCGTGCCCAACGCCATCACGCTGCAGGCCGCCGCGGCGCCGGCCTCGAGCCAGGCCTTCATGCTGGTGGGAGCGGCGGTGCTGGTGCCCGTGATCCTGGGATACACGGCCTGGTCGTACTGGGTGTTCCGCGGCAAGGTCGCGCACGAGGGCTACCATTGAGTACGCGCGCCCGCCTCGGCTGGATGGCCCTGATCTGGGCCGCGAGCGTGTCCCTGCTTTGGGTAGTTAGCCTGCTGCTGCGGTGGTGGCTAAAGTAAGACGGTGCCGGAGCATGCAATCCGGCAAAACCGCCCCAAACGCGGTTGCCGATGGCAAGCCGGGGTTTTGCCGGACTGCATGCTCCGGCACCATCTAACTACCAGCGGGATAATCCATGAATTACAACGCTGTCCTTTACGCCCTCGGCGCCTTGCTACTGGGCATCGTCGGCATCGTGTTCCACGATTTCGCGCGGCAATGGCAGCCGGTGCCGGGCGGGCTGGGCATGCGAACGGCGCTGGCGTACCTCAGCGGCGTGTTGCTGCTCGCCGGTGGCGGTGCGCTGCTGACGCGCGGCTACCAGCGCGCGGGGGCGTTGATGCTCGCGGTGTTCTATGGATCCTGGGTGGTGGCGCTGCACCTGCCGCGCGCCTCCGCGGCGGCGGGTCACATCTATGCGTGGAATGGCCCGGCCGAGATCACCTACCTGACCATGGGCGCCGTGGCGCTGGTGGCCATGAGCGCCGGCTCCATGCGCGGCACGCTGTTGAGGGTCGCCCGGATCCTTGCGGGCGCCAGCGCGATTGTCTTCGGCCTCACGCATTTCAACTGGATTCCCGAAACCGCCGCCTTCGTGCCCGCGTGGATTCCGCCATCGACCGTGTTCTGGGCCTGGGCCACGGGCGCCGGTCACGTGGCCGCTGGCCTCGCGCTGGTGAGCGGCGTCAAGGCGCGGGTCGCGGTCACGCTGCACACGGCTATGATGGCCTCGTTCGTCGTGCTGGTTCACATCCCGCGGGTCATCGCCGACCCGCACAAGCACGAGGAATGGATCATGCTCGGCATCTCGAGCGGCCTTGCCGGGGCCGCCTGGCTCCTCAGGAAATACGCCACTTGAGCGACGACGACACCTCCTCACCGCTGCCGCCGATCTCCGTGCCGCACACGCAGCTCTCGCCCGATGCGCTGACCGGTGTGATCGAATCCTTCGTGCTGCGCGAGGGCACCGACTACGGCGAGCGCGACGTCGCCTTCGAGACCAAGGTCATGCAGGTGCGCCGCCAGCTCGAGCGGCGCGAGGCGCAGATCGTCTTCGACCCCAACACCGAGAGCATCGACATCGTGGTCCGGAAACCCGGCGATCCTCGCGACGCCGACTGAGTTCCCCTTGCTAGTCGCCTCGCGGTATCTTCGCGCCCGGGAGGTGATGGATGGATCAACGCCAGGTCTCTTGGCGCGACAAGCTGCGCTACTGGTTCGAGAACACGCTGTCGAAGGGAACCGTCGCCATCATCGGCTGGCTGGCGCTGGTGTCGCTGGCCCTCGTGGCGCTGGCGGGACTGATCCTGGCCGCCATGCACATCGGCGCGGACCCCGACGACCGCGCCCACGAATACGGCTTCTTCGAAGGCATGTGGCAGAGCATGCTGCGCACCCTCGACCCCGGCGTCGTCGCGGGTGACAGCGGCTGGCAACTGCGCCTGTTGATGCTGATCGTCACGGTCGGCGGCATCTTCATCGTCAGCATCCTCATCGGCACCATCACCTCCGGCCTGGAGGCGCGCCTTACCGAAATGCGCAAGGGCCGCTCGCGCGTCATCGAGCAACGGTTCACGCTGATCCTCGGCTGGTCCAGCAAGGTGTATTCCATCATCGGCGAGCTGTTGATCGCCAACGAGAACCAGAAGGACCCCTGCATCGTCATCCTCGCCGAGCGCGACAAGGTGGAGATGGAGGATGACATCCGCGCCAAGTTCCCGAGCACCAGGAACACCCGCGTCATCTGCCGCAGCGGCAATCCGCTGGACCTCGACGATCTCGCGGTGGTCGATCCGCACTCGGCGCGCTCCATCGTGGTGCTGGCCCCGGAGATCGACAACCCCGACATCCACGTCATCAAGTCGGTATTGGCCATCACCAACAACCCCGCGCGCAAGGCAGCGCCGTACCACATCGTCGCGGAGATCCGCGATCCGAAGAACCTCGAGGCGGCGGCGCTGGTCGGCGGCAAGGAAGCCATCTACGTGCAGGGCGAGGACCTGATCGCGCGCGTCACCGCGCAGACCTGCCGCCAGTCGGGGCTCTCGGTGGTGTACACCGAACTACTCGATTTCGACGGTGCCGAGATCTACTTCAAGGACGAGCCCGGGCTGGCGGGGCGGACCTACCGCGAGATCATCGGCGCCTACGAGGACTCGACCGTCATGGGCATGATGCGCGCCGACGGCGAAGTGCTCATCAACCCGCCCATGGACACCACCTACGCCAGCGGCGACCAGGTCATCGCCATCGCCGAGGACGACGACACGCTGGTGTTGTCGAAGGATTCGGGCGGTGGGTTGCCCGACACCAGCGCGGTCGCCGATCGCGAGCGACTGCCGGCCGCGCCCGAACGCATCCTGGTGCTGGGATGGAACGACAAGGCGCAGGCCATCATCGAGGAGCTCGACAACTACGTCGCGCCCGGCTCGGAAACCATCGTCATCTGCCGCCACGCGGGCGCGCGCGAGGTGCTGTTGAACGTCGCCAAGCGCATGCGGCGCCAGCGCGTGCGCTTCGCCGACGGCGACGTCACGCATGCCGCGACGCTGGCGGCGGTCAAGGCGACCACCTTCGAGCACGTCATCCTGCTGAGTTACAACGACCTGGCCGTCCAGGAAGCCGACGCGAAGACGCTGATCACGCTGCTGCATCTGCGCAATCTCGCGGACGCCGCGGGCATCCGCATGTCCATCGTCAGCGAAATGATGGACCTGCGTAACCGCGCGCTGGCGCAGATCGCGCGCGCCGACGACTTCATCGTCAGCGACAAGCTGGTGAGCCTGATGATGGCGCAGCTGTCGGAAAACGCGAACCTGGATCGCGTGTTCAAGGTACTGTTCAGCTCGGAAGGTTCCGAGATATACATCCGCCCCATGAGCGACTACATCAGGCTCGGCACCACCGTGGACTTCTACACGGTGCTCGAAGCCGCGGCCCAGCGCGGCGAGACCGCGATCGGCTACCGGCTCATGAAATACGCCGACGACAAGGATCGCGGCTACGGCGTGAACGTGAACCCGAAGAAGTCCGAGAAACACAGCTTCGCGCAGAACGACCAGATCGTGGTGCTGGCGGAAGACTGATGCTGAATCGCCGCAACCTGCTGGGCCTCGCGCTGGCCGCGGCCGTTGCGGCACCCGCGGATGCGGCGCGCGGTTCTTCCGCGCTCAAGGACATCCACAAGAAAATCGGTGGCCGCCTCGGCGTGCACATCCTCGATTCGCAGAGCGGCCGGCGCCTCAGCTACGACGATGACTCGCGCTACGCGATGGCGTCGACCTGCAAGGTGCCGCTGGCCGCGTCGATCCTCTGGCAGGTGGACCACGGCGCATTCCCGCTGACCCACGCGCTGCCGATTTCGCGTGAGCTGCTGGTGCCGAATTCGCCCATCGTCGAGCGGATGCTCGCGGCGGGTCACCAGGGCATGCCGGTGGGCGACCTGTGCGCGGCCGCGGTCACCTACAGCGACAACACCGCCGCGAACGTGCTGTTCGCCGGCATCGGCGGCCCCGCGGCGCTGACCACCTTCGTGCGCAGCATCGGCGACGAGGTCACGCGCTTCGATCGCAACGAGCCGTCGCTAAACACGAACACGCCCGGTGACGAGCGCGATACCACCACGGCGCGCGCCATGGCCGACAACATGCTGAAGATCTTCACGCAGGATGTGTTGTCGCTGGCCTCGCGCGCCATGTTGATCGACTGGATGACCTCCGCGCGCAGCGGCATCGATCGGGTGCGTTCTGGCCTGCCGCGCAACTGGCAGTCCGCCGACAAGACCGGCACCACCGAGAATGGCGCCTACAACGACCTGGCGATCGCCTGGCCGCCGGGGCGCCGCCCCATCTTCATCGCCGCCTACATCAGCGAATCGACACAGCCGCCGAAAGTGCTCAGCGCCGCGCACGCCCACATCGGCGCGGTCGTCGCCAAGGAGAAATGGCCATGACCGCGCGCTTCGCGACACTCGCCGTGACCTGCATCTTCGCCGGCCCGGCCTTCGCCGACGTGGATTGCGCGCCGCCCAAGCTGGTACGCATCGAGAGCTCGAATGCATCGCCCGGGATCAAGCCCGAAGACTTCGCCGCCAAGCCCAAGGTGATGTATCGCATCGGCAGCCGGCACGCACGCATCGAAGAACAGCCGGATCCCGCGGCCAATGTGCAGCTGCTGTTCGTCACCGATGCGCCGCGCAGCTGGATGATCGAGCTGAATTCAAAAACGGGCCAGCTGGTCTTCGATCCGGATCCCACTCCCGACGTCCACGTGCCGCTGTTCGCGGAGGATGGGTTGCCGCCGGAGATCCTCGCCATCGAGTTCGGCTGCGAAGCCGCATTCATCGCGAGCGAGACGACCCAGCACGAGCGCAAGCAGACCAGCAAGGGCGTCGCGATCGCGCACCACCTGCGCGTGGGCGAATGGAAGCTGACCATCGGCACCCGCGATGGGGACGAGCGGCCGATGTTCGCGATGCTATCGCGCAACGACAAGGCCATCGGGGCCATCCGCTACCTGTCGTACCGCGAGATCGATGCGGTCCCCGAGGGGCTGTTCGCGCCGCCGCCGGGCATCGCGATCGAAAAGGCGCCGGCGGACAAACCACCATCCTACTAGTCGACTAGTTGACAAGCGGCTGCGCGCCGAGTTCTACTACTAGCCGACTAGTAGGAGAACGCCATGGACATCGTCCTTGCCGATCGCGAAGCGGAATTGATGGAAGTGTTGTGGGATTACGGCGCCTGCACCGTCGCGGAAGTGCGTGAACGCGTGAGCGACGACCTCGCGTACACCACCGTGCTGACCATGCTGCGCACGCTGGAATCCAAGGGCTACGTGACGCATGACGCCGATGGCAAGGCGCACCGCTACTCGGCGCTCATCGAGCGCGACGCGGCGCGGCGCAGTGCGCTGCGCGCCATGTCGGAAAAATTCTTCAAGGGCTCGACCAGCATGCTGCTCACGCACCTGGTCGCGGATGAAAAGCTTTCCGACGACGATCTCAAACGGCTGAAGGCCTTGCTGACCCGGCGCGCACGGAAGGGCCGGTCATGATCCTCTCGTTCATGCTCTACAGCGTCGTGCTCGGCGCATTCGCGGCCGCGGCCGCGTGGCTGGTGGAACGTGCCCTGGCGGCGATCGGCGCCCCGCGCCGCGGTGCATGGCTGGTGGCCATCGTGGCGACGCTGCTGGTGCCCTTCCTGGCAACCGCGCTGCGGAACCCGGTGGAGCGCTTCCAGCCGCCCCACATCGATTCCGCGCCGGTGGAAATCATCGCGGCCAATCGCGTCATGACTTCCCTGGCGGTGGCTCCCACGCTGCGCGAAACGCGCCTGGCGGGCCTGCCGCTCGACACCTACGCCACCGCGGCCTGGGTCTTCACCAGCCTTTCGCTGCTTGCCCTGCACGCGCTCGGCGCATGGCGCCTCGCACGCCGCGCCCGCGAGTGGCGCACCACGCGCGTCGGCGCCCATGAAATCGCCGTGGCGCCGGACATCGGCCCCGCGGTGTACGGCTGGTGGCGTCCGCGCGTGGTGTTGCCGGCCTGGTTGCTGGAGGCGCCGGCGGATGCGCAACGCTTCGCGCTGGCCCACGAGCGGCAGCATCTCGAGGCGCGCGATCCCCAGTGGCTGGCCGTCGCCACGTTCCTGGCGGCGTTGTTGCCGTGGAACCTGCCGCTGCTGTGGATGCTGCGTCGCCTGCGCTTCGCACTCGAAGTGGACTGTGACGCCCGCGTGCTGCGCGCCGGCGCGGCAGCGGAGAACTACGGTCTCGCATTGCTGTTCGTCAGCGAACGCCAGGCGCGCGCGCCGCTGGCGACCCTCGCGCTCATCGAGCGCTCCTCACAACTCGAACGGAGGATAGACATCATGATCGCCACGCCACGCCGTTATCCCGCGCTCGCCGCGGGGCTGTGCATCGCACTCGCAAGCTCCTGCCTGGTCATCGCCGCGCAGGTGGATGCGCCGGCAACCATCGTCGAAAACGCGCCGCTCAAGCCGACTCCCGCCAATGGCAACGCGCTGCGCCTTGGCCAGCGGTTCGAACGCCTGCTGCTGGAGGATTTCCCCGGGGTGCTGGAATCGGATTCCGGCGGTGCGGCCGGCACCGCCGTGGTCGTGGTGCGGCTCAACGCCGACTGGAGCGTCGACAAGGCGGCCAAGGTCGTGATGCCCGCGCCCATCGACCAGGTGCAGCTCGATGAATCCACGTTTGAGGCGATCGGGCTCAAGCCTGCCGAGGTGCCGTACGTGGGCGCCATGCGCGTGCAATTTCCCGGCGATTCGGGCCGCGCGCTGCTGGTGGCGTACACCGAGCAGCCGCAGTCCGGAAAACCCTTCGTGTCGCACCTGTACCCGGACACGCGCGCCGTGGATCGCGAAATCTTCCGGCGCTACTTCCCGGATTCATTCCAGAACGGCGTCCCCGCGGGGCAGAAGCCCTGGGTGCTGTTCGATCGCGAAGGGCACGTACTGCGTAGCGGACAGGAGACCGTCGAGCCTGACCAGTTGAATCGCATGCTCGAAAAGCGGTTTGCCGGAATCCGCACCGAGGGCATCACGGTTACCGCCATCACTGACGACTCGGGCGCGCCGGTGCGCGACACGGGCGGGAACAACCTGCAGCTCAACAGCGTGTGGCTGGCCCCGGGTTCACCGGCGCCGACGCCCTGACTACTGCCCGGAGCCGGAACGCTTGCGCGCCCCGGCTCCGGGTAGTTCGCCGTCACTTGCCATTCACGACTCGCCGCGTAGGATGGTCACGCCCACAGGGAACCCAATAAAACAATAATCCGGCGGGGTGGTCGTGAGCTCCTTGAATCTCTTCTCCAGCCTGCGCGCAGGCGTATGCGTCCTGGCGCTGGTGTTGTCCGCCTGCGGCGGTGGTGGCGGCGGTGGTGACAATGGCACCCCCAACAACGGCAACAGCAAGAACCTGACGCTCAGCGCTTCGTCGGTTTCCCTCGCCACGTTCCCCAACGATTTCAATCCCGTCACCCAGTCCATCCAGGTGTCGTGGACCAGTTCGAAAGTGGCCGGCTTCGTGATCGGCACGCTGCCCGGACAGAACGTTCCCGTGTGGCTGTCGGTCGACACCGTCGGCACCGCCAGCCCGGTCACGGTCAACATCCATTGCAACGGCATCGGCATGAACCCGGGTCACTACGCGATGACCTTGCGCTTCGTTTCCGGCGACGCGAACCAGAACATCCTGGGGCAGCGCGACATCCAGGTGGCTTGCGACGTCGTGCAGGACCCGACAGTGAACGCATCGGCGCTGACCTGGGTGGAAACCGAGGCACCCGCCGACCGGAACATCAACGTGACACTGGATCCGCGCGTCAGCATTTCCGGCGTCTCCTCGGATGTCGCCTGGTTGAGCGCGACGAATTCCGGCAATACCATCACGCTCAAGGCCACGGCGAATTCCGCGACGCTGGCGCCGGGCAACTACTCGGGTGCGCTGCGAACCTCGATGACGCTTGGCTCGCGCACGCGCACGATCGTGTCCCCGCTCAACACCACCGTGACGCGAGCCATGAGTGGACCGGCCTCGCTGAGCTTCGTGGTCGACGCCACCACCGTCGCCGGCGACCTCAGCGGGCGCACCACGACCATCGCGACCGCGACCGCGGCGCAGACCGCCTTCACCGTGCAAAGTGATGCACCATGGCTGTCGGTGACCGGCAATACCACCGGCACCGCCGACAACCTGGCGCTGACCATCGTCGCGAGCCAGCTGCCGCAACTCACATTCGGCATCCATACCGGCACGCTGCTGGTGACGCCGGCCAATGGCGCGCAGCCCCTGCAGATCCCGATCAACATCGATATGCGACTGCCGGAGATCAACTTCGTGGCGCCGGTGGCGTTCACGGATACCCTCGACACCGATTACGTCATCGTGCGCGGCGCGGGCTTCGGCGATCCGGCATTCCAGATGCGCATCGACGGCGTGCTGGTCGAAGACCCCGACATCGTCAGTGACACCGAGATCCGGCTGGTGCCAGGCCAGCGCAACGTCGGTGATCACCCGGTGACTACCCAGAACGCGCTCGGCATCCAGCGCGGCAACGCGCAGCTGCGCGTCGCCGATCCGCCGAACTACCACGATGCATTCGTGCCATTCGACCTGGGCCCGCAGACGCACCTGATCTCGAGCCCGATCAATGGCGCGGTGTTCACCTCGCGCGCCTACTTCATCGACAGCAACGAATATCCCCCGGTCGGCAACTGGTCGGTGGTGAACCGCTTCACGTACGACGCCACGAACCTGCAGTGGACCCGCACCGAGCATCCCTTCACCGAGCTGTTCGACATCGCGATGTCACCGGACGAATCGCAGTTGCTGGTGCTCACCAGCACGAACCTGCTGATCCTCGACCCCGCCACGATGCAGACGCTGAACACCTATCCACTGCCATCGCCCGCCAGCGGAATCGCGCGGATACTCTCGGTACTCAACAACGGAACGGTATTCGCCGGCGTCCAGGGCAAGGTGTTCAGCCTGCGCACGCGCACCTGGACCGACTTTCCGTGGTACATACCGTCCACCGGACTTGGAGTCAGTCTCGACGGCAGCCGCGCCTTGTTCGGCGAAGCTACGAATTCCGGCAATGCCGCCTATCAATACATCGACGCGTCGACCAACGCGATCATCATCACCGACACGTTCGAGCATTACTGCTGCGGCATGCTCTCCCGCCACGCGACCCGTTCGCTGGTCAATGCCAACGTGCTGGACGAGGACTTCCACGTCCTCGGCAGCGTGCCGTTCGCCAGTTACTCGGGCGACGTGTCGCCCGACGGCACGCGCGCCGTCGGTCCCGACTACACCGCCGGGACGATTCGAAGCTTCGACCTGACGACGACGCCATTCACCGAGCTCCCGCCGATCGCCATGCCCTCCCAGGTGTGGAACAAGCCCGGACGGCTGTGGATGGACCCGGCGGGACGGGTGGCCTTCATCACCTGGGAGCGCTACTTGCAGGTGGTGGAACTGCCGTAGCTCGTCACGGGCTCCTAACCAGCCCGGAGTGCCCGCAGGAAACGCGGCGGCAGCATCCAGCGCAGCGAGGCCGCGCCCGGTTCGATGCGGCCTGAAAAGGCGAGGCAGGCCGCGCCCCCTTTCTTGAACTCGATCTTGAGCCGCTTGTGTTCGCCGCCGAGCGCCGCCGACAGGAACAGGCCGAGGTTGGGCTCATGCCCCACGAGCACCACGGACTTTTCCTTGCGCGTGCGCAGCAGTTCGAAGGTACGCATCGCCGCTTCGCTGCCCGCAAGTTCGATGCATTCGACGGCGCTCTTGTGCCGTGCGGCCTTCGCCAGCATCTGCGCGGTATCACGCGCGCGCACCCAGGGGCTGGTGAGGATCACGGCGGCCTTCGGCAGCCGCGGTGCCAGGCCGCGAGCCGCCTTGCGGAATTTCTCCCGTCCCGCCGGCGTCAGCGGCCGCAACGCATCGTTCGGCCAACGCTTGCGATTACGTTCGTGCGCAATCGCATGCCGGACCAGGATCACGTCCATCAGGGCGCTGCTTCGGGTTCGGGAGGGCGCGCCCCCAGCTGCGCGGCTTCC
>Ga0315910_10001478_pt1 | contig 21466 bp, 15 predicted proteins | sample EdamamesoilMG_FD_204470 | JGI IMG/M metagenome (GOLD analysis project Ga0315910, IMG submission 204470) | Garden soil microbial communities collected in Santa Monica, California, United States - Edamame soil | ecosystem: Environmental > Terrestrial > Soil > Garden | place: USA: California...
GGCGCTCGTAGTCCTCGGCGGCGCCCTGGCGCTGGCGGGTGCATTCGTGCTTTCGGTGGTGTTCCTCGCGATCGGGCTGGCCGTCGTGCTGGGGGTCGGCGGTTACCTGTGGTGGCAGACGCGAGAACTGCGGCGACAGATTCGCGCGCAGATGCAGGCGCAGCCTCAGTCGAAGGGCGTGGTCATCGAAGGTGAAGTGATTCCAGTCGAGCGAACTCGCCGCTGATTTGTTGAATCACTTCTCCGCCGTTCGATAGTGATCCTGCATCGGATAGCGGCGCGCATACCAGCTAAAGGCGAGCGCGACGACGAGCGCGAACGCCGCGAAGAAGAACATGAGGAATGCATTCGCCGTGAGACCGGTCTCCGCGACTTGCGAAATCACTGCCTCGTTGCGCACCGTCGCATTCACCAGCAGCACCCAGAGGTTGCCCACCGTAATCGACAGATACCAGAACGCCATGATCACGCCTTTCATGGAGAGCGGCGCCTGGCTGTACGCGAACTCGAGTCCCGTCGCCGAGACGAGCACTTCACCGAAGGTCAATAGTAGATAGGGCAGAACCTGCCAGACGATGGACACCGCATCGCCGCCGTCGATCGCGAGCTGGATGGCGCCGGCCGCAATCCAGGCGAGACCCGAGAACGCGATGCCGAAACCCATCTTCCGCAACGGCGTCACGTCGACACCCCAACGGCGCAGCGCGGGGTAGAGCACGAGGTTGTTGAATGGAATCAGGATCATCACGAGAGCGGGATTCAGGGCCTGCATCTGCGCGGATGAGAACCACTCGGGCTTCACCATCTGGTCCGCCTGCAGGATCCACGTCGATGCCTTCTGGTCGAACAGCGAGAAGAACGGCGTCACCAGTGCGAACACGATGAGGATGCGCAGCACGGCACGAACGCCCTCGATTCGCTCCACGGGATGCGCCGGGCTCGCGCGATCGAGTTGCAGATAGGCGCCGGTGCCACCGAACGCCAGCAGGAAGACGAGTGCGAGACAGGCGGAGGCGACGAAGCCCAGCGATCCCGTCATCGCGAATGCACCGATCGCCAGCGCCGCGCCTGCACCTGCGATGACGAGCCCGGGACGCCCCTGGCCTTCGCTGCGCGTCCAGAGTGCTGTCAACGCGACGCGCAGGAACGAATGCGGATCGGCAGGGGCGGGCGGAACGTTGACGTACTTCTTGCGCCCCGCCCAGAAGACGGCGGTCGCGATGAACATCAGGATTCCGGGAATACCGAAGGCAACCGCCGGCCCGTAGTGGCGCAGGAAGATCGGCATGAGCAGCGATGCGAAAAACGAACCGAAGTTGATGGTCCAGTAGAAGGCATCGAACACGATCTTCGCGATGTGTTTGTTGGTCTGGTCGAACTGATCGCCGACGAACGACACGACGAGTGGTTTGATGCCGCCCGAACCCAGCGCGATCAGGAACAGTCCGGTGTAGAAGCCGGTGCGGTTGTCGTCGAATGCGGCGAGGCACGCGTGCCCTGCGCAGTAGACGAGTGACAGCCACAGGATCGTGCGGTATTTGCCGAGAACCCGGTCGGCGATCCAGCCGCCGAGGAGCGGGAAGAAATACACGCCGATCACGAAGGAATGGAATACATCCTTGGCGATTCCCGCGCGCTCGGCTTCCGGCGCGTACAGCAGGAGCGAAGTGACCAGGAACGGCGTCAGGATGTTGCGCATCCCGTAGAAGCTGAAGCGCTCGCACGCTTCGTTGCCGATGATGTAAGGGACTTGCCGTGGCAATCCTGGATTGGACATCGTATGAGCGTACACGACACTCACGGTTTCGCACGGCGAAATCGGCCTCACAAGGTGGTGCACGCGCGCCAGCTGACCACTACCATGGCCGCCATGCGCGCACTCATCCTCGACAGTTTCGGCCCGCCGCCCATCTTCGGCGTGCGTGATGTCCCGCCGCCGCCGCTGAAGCCCGGCTGTGTCCGCCTGCGTGTTCACGCCGTCGGCTTCGGCTTCCCGGACGCGCTGATGATGGTGGGCAAATACCAGAGCAAGTCCGAACCGCCGTTCACGCCGGGAAACGAAGTCGCCGGCGTAGTGACGGAGGTTGCGCCCGACGTCGAAAGCGTAAAGGTCGGCGAGCGCGTGCTCGCGATGGCCAGCCAGGGCGGGCTCGCCGAGGAGTGCGTAGTCGACGCCAGGGCCGTGCTCCCCGTTCCCGCATCGATGTCCTTCGACATCGCCGCGAGCCTGCTCGTGAACTACGGGACGACGTACCACGCCCTCGTGCAGCGGGCGAAACTGCAGCCGGGCGAGACGCTGCTCGTGCTTGGCGCGGCGGGCGGTGCAGGACTGTCGGCGGTCGAGATCGGCAAGGCGCTGGGTGCGCGCGTGCTCGCGGCCGCCAGTACGGAAGAGAAAATGGAACTTGCGCTCCGCCACGGCGCCGACGCGGCCTTCAACTACACCCGCGAATCCATCAAGGCGAAGGTCCTCGAATTTACCGGCGATCGCGGACTCGACGTCGCCTACGACCCGGTGGGCGCCGACACTGCCGAACAGGTTGTCAGGGCAATGGGCTGGAACGGTCGTTATCTAGTCATCGGCTTTGCAGGCGGCGGCATCCCCGCGATCCCGCTGAACCTGCCGCTGCTCAAGAGCTGCTCCATCGTCGGCGTGTTCTGGGGCGCGCACGTGAGACGCGAGCCGGCGGTCCACGCTGCCAACTTCGCGGCGCTGTTCGCGTTGTTCGAGGCCGGCAAGCTGCGCCCGCACATCACGCCGATCGACGGGCTGGAGCGAACCGCCGACGCGCTCGACGCCATCAACGGCCGGCGCTCGACCGGAAAGGTCGTGATACGCGTCGCGGCGGAGTAGTTAGTGTACTGAGCCGTTGGACAGCTGCCCGCAGGCAGGGGTCGTGGCCCGAATGCGGGAAGTTTTTCGCCTCGCTTGAGTGCGTTTCTTCGCGGGCGCATAGTCGGCGCATGGGGCGATTCATCAGGGTTGCAGTCGCGGCGTTGTGGGCGACGGGTGCGGGATGTCTTGCAGCGCCCGCGCATGCCTGCGAACCCATCGAGGCACGCGCGGCGAGTGCCGCCGGCGCCATCAGAAAAGACACCGCGGGTCGTCCCGTTGCCCTCATCAAAATCAACGGCCAGGGACCGTTCCGCTTCATCATCGACACCGGCGCCAATCGCTCGGTCCTTTCCGAGGCCCTTGCCGCGCGCCTTGGCCTGCGTCCCTCCGGCGAAAGCGTCGTCCATTCGATCGACAGCTCGGAACTCGCCTCCCTGGTGAACCTCGAATCCATCTCGTTCGGGTCTCTTCACCTCTCCCAAGGTGACACACCCGTGCTCGATAGCCCGATGCTGGACGGTGAGCAAGGGCTGCTGGGCGTCGACGGCATGTCGGGACGCCTGCTGCACATCGATTTCGCCAAAGGGTGCGTGGCGATCTACGACAGCGCCGCGCAGATGTCGATGCAAGGCTGGCTGAGCACGCCCGCGGAAATGCGGTTCGGCACCATGCTGCTGGTCGAGGGAGAGATCGTCGGCGTGCGTGTGAACGTCCTGATCGACACCGGCTCCGACATCTCGCTCGCCAACGAAAAATTCCGGGACTCGCTTCGCGGTGTTGCGGCCCGAACAATCGAGTATCACGGCGGGCGTGCGTTCACCTTCGGGCGACCCATGGTTCTCGATCAGCGTGTCTGGACGCCGACAATGCGTCTGGGCCGCACCCTGGTCAACGGCGTGAATGCGTACATCGGCAACTTCCATATATTCGACGTCTGGGGTCTGCAGGATGAGCCCACGGTGCTCATCGGCATGGACGTGCTCGCCCGTTCGCGCGAAATGGCGATCGACTACGAAAAAGGCATCGTGCATTTCCGCACGAAACCCAGCGGTGCCTACCCGAGCGGACACCTGGCGCCCGGGGGAACCGCTGCGAACTCCGCACCATCCAGCCGTGGCAGCGCCACCTCGTCGATTCCGCCGAGTCAGCCTCAGCCTTAGTCAGGCCGCGTGTCCGGTCAGAACGCAGTCTGCGCCACGAGTGACGCCGCGAGAAGCTGGCGCCAGTGTGACACCTGCATCCTTGCTCTTCGCGTTCCGTGTGCGGCGATTGCAGGCGGGCTCAGGTCGAAAGACTCGTGACCCAGCAGCTGATAGGTGCCGTCCGCTCTCACGAGATAAGGCGAGGCATCGGCATTCAGTCGCGGGAAGCGCGGGGCGGGGATCCTCACGATAGTCGCCGAGCGAAGCGATGCATTCTTGCAGTGGCCGGCGACTTCAGGCCCGAGTTTCTCCAGCGCGTCCCGAGGGCCTTGTTCGCTGGTGCCGGATTGGAAGAAATCGAAGAGCCACTTGCCGGCAATGTAGCGATTGCACTCGCGCCGCACTTCGTCAGGTAGTTCGAGTCCGGACTTACGCATCGCGTCTGACAGCGCGATCAGTGCCCGGTCCGGGATTGAAGAGGCTTTCGACCGAAGCGCCGCCAACTCCCTTGCCGTCCCCTGGAGTGTCTCCAGGAGTTGTTCCCCGGAAACACCGGGATGATCCGGATTGAAGTGGTGCTTCTTCAGCAATCCGAAGACCACCTGGTCGAGAAAGTTCTCGTAGGTGTGCCCGAGGCAGCTGCCCGGGTGCGAGCCGCAAGAACCGCCGAAGCCCACATGCGCGTGCGCGTCCTGCTGGCAATGCAGGGCGGCGCCGAGCGCAATCAATCGCCGGGCATTTCCCGACAATTCTTCATTGCCACCGGACAGTCTGGAAAAGTGGCCAGCCATGACCTTGCGCACATCCGCCGCAATCTCGTTTACGTGTCCATTCGTCGCGCTGAAGCAGTGGAACCTGAGGTTCTTCTCCGCCTGGTGGAGTGAATTCGAAGGCGAATCCACTTCAAGCGCTGCGACGGTGTCCTGGTTCTCGTCCACTCCCTGGTTTGCGCTCGCGATAGTGAGGGCATCGGCCCCAGCCCATCCAGCGGCCCTGGCGAGCACGTAGGTGGTCGAATAGTGAATATCCGCCTCGTAGGCCTGGGCCGCGGTCATGGTCTGAAGCGACGCCAGCAAGCAGGCAAACAGGAATCCTTTCACTGACGTCTCATCCATGTAGCTCTCTGAAACTACACGTATGTGTCGCGAAGGCGCCGGAAGGTTCTCGTGACGGTGCCGTGGATCGTGAGCGCCGACGAGGGCGTCAAGGTTAGAATCGATGGCTCCACGGGGGTTGTCTGAGGCCTTGCATGCGACTAACCACTGCGCTCATCTGCTTCACCGTGCTGGCTTCGGGCTGTTCGAGGAAGGAGCAGGACGAGCGGCCCGCGCTCGAGCGGGCACAGGAAAAACTCCAGGCATCGCTCGATACGGCCGAGGCGCGGTTGGCCGAAGGCACCGCCGAGGCCAGGAAGGCGCTGGACGCCGCGATGAAGCGATGGGACGAGTTGCAACCGGAAGCCGAAAGGGCAATCGCCGCGCTGGAAGAGCGCGTAGATAGATTGGTCAAGGATCCGGAGGCGCTGAAACGTCTCCCGTCAGATGCGCTCGAGAAAGTGCAGAAGCACCTCGACGCCATGCGGGAAAAACTGGCGGAAGCGAAGGCGGCTCACGACCAGGGGGACACGGACCTGGCCGTCGAAAAGGCCGATGCCGTTCAGCAAGAGAGCGAGGCCGTCGAAGAATTGCTCGTGGAGAGACCGGATCCGCCGAGCCAGGGCTCGAAGGCTCGCTGAGGCGCCCGTCCACGCAGCGGTCGGAGACACCGCGCGGTGCGTCCTACATTTATAAGAGTCGAAGCCGCGTCACAGTTCCAACGCGTCAGGTTTTCCCTGATTGCGACATAACTCTTTGAATGAATTCGATGTCTGCCTATGGCGACGACGCCGCTTTGCTGCAGATTTCGGCCAATGCGTTGAACGACTTACGTTGGAGTCCTAATTTTTGCCTGCCCGCTGACGGGATGTGCCAGAGGACTCCGACAAATGCAGCGTCGATCGCCCGATCTCTTAAGAGTTTTCTTACCGCTCTTGCCGCTGTGGCTGTGCCAGGCATGTGGTGTCAGCAACAGTTCCGTGACAGCCGCAACGCCGGCCGCAGTCGAAGCGCCCGCGTCGAACAATTCGCCGCCGAGCATCGCGATTGAAACCGTCGCCGACGCCCAGGTGGGCGCCGCGTTCGACTATCAACCCATGGTGCAGGATCACGAGAGCGACACACTGCGATTCACGGCGGTCAATCTACCTGCCTGGGCGAGCTTCGATCCCGCCAACGGACACATCAGCGGAACGCCGGGCCCCGACGATGAGGGGCTGTACGAATCCATCTCGATCACCGTGGCCGACGCTACGCACGTAGTCGCCAGCGCGCCGTTTTCCATCACCGTGAATTCCGCGGCGGACGCGCCGGACGCGCAGGAGGCGGGCAACGGGGTTGCCTCGCTGCAGTGGGAAGTGCCGCCTTCGAAAGTGAGTGGCGAGCCGCTCGACGATCTCGTCGGATATCGCATCCTCTACGGCCGCAGCAGCTCGGATCTCGACCACAGCGTGATGATCGAGGATCCCGCCACGACCAGCTACCAGGTCTCAGGTCTGACTACCGGTCTCTGGTATTTCGCCGTGGTTGCGGTCAATGCCAACGGACTCGAGGGTCCGCCGACCACGCTCGCCAACAAGTCGATCTGATCGACCTGCCATCCCCGACAACACTTTTCCACTTCTCCGAGGATCGTCTGCAATGAAGCCCGCCAGCCATCCGCATACCCGTGCACTCCTTCGTCGCACCATGAAGCCCACGACTTTGTTAGCCACCGCATTGGCCCTGTGCGGCGCTGCCAGCGTGCAGGCACTGCCTGTGGTCCCGGGCGGTGCCGGATATGGCATGGATACGAAGGCCGGCCGCGGCGGCGCGGTCTACAAGGTGACCAACCTCAATGCCGACGGCTCAGGGTCGCTCAAGGCCTGCGTCGACAGGACCGGCCCGCGTACCTGCGTGTTCGAAGTATCCGGCGCGATCAAACTCACGGCCGACCTCAAGATTCGCAACGGCCAGCTTCGCATCGCCGGCCAGACTGCGCCTTCGCCCGGCATCATGATCCGCGGTGCCGGCCTCGCGATCTATGGCTCCGACGTGCTCGTGCAGCACATCCGCGTGCGCCCCGGTGACGATACGACCGGTCCGGACCCCGACAATCGCGATGCCCTCAAGATCGGCGGCACCACGGCGGCGCCTGCGCGCAATATCGTCATCGATCACTGCTCGTTCAGCTGGTCCATCGACGAACTCGCGAGCACCTGGGGTCCCCACGACAACGTCACTTTCAGCAACAACATTTTCGCCGAACCTCTCAACGACTCGCGCCATCCGGACTATGACGGCTCGGGCTACATACCCCACGGTTACGGCGTGTTGTTCGGCCAATACGACAACAGCAGCATCACCTTCGTGGGCAATCTCCTGGCGCACATCGTCGCGCGAAATCCGCTGTCGCGCGCCAGCGAGTTCGTCATGGTCAACAACCTGATCTATGACCGCGAGCAAATGGACCTCGATATTCAAAGCGAGGGCTACAACGTCACGAAGAGTTCCATCGTGGGCAACGTGTTCATGCGCGGCCCCAGCTACGTCCGGATAACTCATCCGATCTACGTGCACACGTCGGGTACGTTGAAGCTTGGATCTGGCAGCCGCGTGTATGTCTACGACAACCGGGAGCCGGGCTACGCCGGCAGCGCCTACTCCCAGCTGGTGACGCTCAATGGCGGCGATGTGATTTCGGGCCTGATGACCCAGATCACCCGGCCTGTGTGGAATTCGGGTCTCACAGTCATCCCGTCATCCAATAGTGAGGTCTACAGTCGCGTGCTGAGCTACGCGGGAGCGCGTCCCACCGATCGCGACTCCGTCGACAAGCGCATCGTGTTGAACGTGCGAAAAGGCGAGGGTGGAGTGATCAACTGCGTCGCTTCCAACGGCACCACGCGTTGCAAGAAGAATGGTGGCGGCTGGCCGTCATATGCCTATAACCGTCGGACGCTGACACTTCCATCCAATCCGACGTCGATCGCGTCCAACGGTTACAGCAATCTCGAGAACTGGCTGAATTCCCAGGATCGGTCCATCAATCTCAACGGCGTTGTGGACCCCTCCAGCCCGGCAGCGTCACCTTCTTTGTCAGTGCAATGATGACGCACGTAGGGTAGTTCGGCCGCACGGGTAATCGTTCGGCAACAAGCGATGAAGGAAAGGGCTGGCGTCCATACGACCAGCCCTTTTCTATTCTTCAGGGCAATCAGGAAGGATTGCCCAGCATGCATTGCAAGATTTACGCCCCGGTGGTGAACCGCCTGAAGAGCCAACGAGTACGCGGCGGAATGGCGGTTGTCACCGCGCTGCTGATCGCCGGATGCTCCGGCGGGGATGGAGGTTCTGACGCCCCTCCGCCGAGCGCGCCGAGTCCGCCGAGTCCTCCACCGGTCGTCGTGGGTCTGGACGCGCGGCCCAGCAACACGACCTGTGTCGCGCCCGAGCGCGCCACGGGCAGCGCCACGCTCGCCACGCAGCGGGCGTTTCCAAACCTGAGGTTCAACAATCAACCCATCCGCATGGTTCAGGTCAAGGGTGATTCGAGCCGCTGGTTCGTTGCGGAACGGCTCGGCACCGTGCGTGTTTTCGCCAACAACCCGAGCGTGTCGACGACCTCGCTCGTCGTCGACCTCACAGCGCGCGTGGACGCCACGTGCGCGGAATGTGGCCTGCTTGGCATGGCGCTTCATCCCGATTTCCCCGGGGACCCGCGCATATATCTGTACTACACGACCCTGGAGCGCCCACTGGGCGGCCCAAATTCACGGCTCTCGGAATTCACGTCGAGCGACGGCGGGCTCACGCTCGATCCCGCCTCCGAGCGCGTTCTCTACGAACTCCAGAAAGAATCCGTCCATCATCACGCGGGCAAGATTGAATTCGGCGCAGACGGCTTTCTGTACATCAGCACGGGCGACGGCAACTCCTGGAAGAACGACAACGGCCAGCGTTTGACGACGCTGCTCGGCAAGATCCTGCGCATCGATATCCGCGGCACGAGCGGCGACAGGCTCTACACAATCCCTGCCGACAATCCATTCGCCTCGAGCCCAGCGCGCTGTCACGTAAATGGCGATGGCAGTGGCCAGAACTGTCCCGAGATCTACGCCTGGGGCTTCCGAAATCCCTTCAGCTGGAGCTTCGATCGGCAGACTGGTGATCTTTGGGTGGGCGATGTCGGCGAGAGCACGTGGGAGGAAGTGAGTCGAGTCAAACGTGGTGGCAACTACGGTTGGCGCTGCTTCGAAGGTGCGCACGACAATTCCACCAATCCGTCGTTTCCAGCGGCAACAGGCGCGGCCTGCGCCGGGAAGACGGGTTTCCAGCCACCGATCGCCGAGTTCAACCACGACACTGGCCGCGCCGTCACCGGCGGCTATGTCTACCGTGGCAAGGCAAATCCGGGCCTCGTGGGCCGCTACATCTTCGCGGACTTCTCGACCGGGCGCCTGTGGGACATTCCGAATGACACGCTGCCCACGAGGACCATGACTTCGTCGGAAGGGCTCGCGACGGGCTTCTACATCTCATCGTTCGCGGAGGACAACGACGGTGAACTGTATCTAACTAATATCTACCGCGATATCCATCGCATCACCGGATCGAATGGCGGCGGGTCGGCGGGGCCGGCCACGCAACTCTCCGCCACCGGTTGCGTGAACGCATCGGACGTGACGAAGCCCGCGAGCGGGCTCATTCCCTACACGCCGAATGCGCCATTCTGGTCGGACGGTGCGGTGAAGGAACGCTGGATCGGATTGCCGGACGGGCAGAACATCACGGTCAACGCAGACGGCGACTGGGATTTCCCGAAAGGCACCGTGCTGAAGAAGGACTTCCGTCTCGAGAATCGCCTGATCGAGACGCGCCTTTTCATGCGTCACCCGGATGGCGTTTGGGCCGGCTACAGCTACGAGTGGAATGAGCAGCAGACCGATGCAACGCTGGTGCGTGGAGGCAAGCAGGTGACGGTCGGCGGACAGACCTGGATCTATCCGAGCGAAGGCCAGTGCATGATGTGCCACACCGAGGCAGCGGGACGTACGCTCGGTCCGGAGACCAAACAACTTGCGTTCAACATCACGTATCCGCAGACCGGTCGCGATGCTCATCAGCTCGTGACGCTCAACACGATCAACACGATGGCGACGCCGATTCCGAACCCTACGGACGTAGTGCCGTATCCCAATCCGACCGGCACGGCGGGCACGCTCGCGGAGCGTGCGCGCTCGTATCTGCACACCAACTGCTCGCAATGTCATCGCCCGAACGGCCCGACACCCGTCGACATGGATCTGCGTTACTCGACTTCGCTCGCGGACACCAAGGCCTGCAGCAGAATCCCCACGAATGGCGATCTCGGCATTGCCAACGCACGGATCATCGCGCCGGGCATCTCGGATCGCTCCGTGCTGATCGCACGCATGAGCCGCCGCGACGCGCACGGGATGCCGCCCGTCGGATCATTGAAGGTGGATACGGCCGGGGCGGCGTTGCTCACCGAGTGGGTCAATTCTCTGACGGGCTGCAACTGAGTGACGGGAGTGCGGCGTCAGAACTCCTTGGTGAACCGCAGCCCGAACTCGCTCGCATCGTTGCTCAGCATCACCAGCACGTAGTCGCCGGTGTTCAGTCGCGCGTTGTCGTAACGCTCGTCCGTGATGTTGCGGCCGTAGAGCCCGAGACTCCATTTGCCATCGGCGGAGTGGTAGCTGACGTCGGCGTTGATGAGATCGCGGCTCTCGATGAGCGTGAACCGGGCCGGGTCGTTGCTCGGTTCGCCGAACATCTCGTCGCGGAAGGACCAGTCCGCGCGGAACGTGACTTCGCCGCTTCCGGCGGGAATCGTGAACTCCGGGCTGATCGATGCCGTGAGCTCCGGCGTCAGCGGAGCGACCGCGCGCGGATTGGGATCGTCGATGTCCGCATCGATGTAACCCAGGGTCGCGTGCAAACGGAAGTTGTCCGTGGCCGCCCACGTGCTTTCCAGTTCGACGCCGCGTGACGTCTGGTCCACGACGATGCTCACCGTGTTGAAGCCAGCTCCCGTCGTCGAGCTCACCTGGTAGGGCAGGTCGGTGTACTCGGTGTTGAAGAGCGCGATGCTCAGCTGCAGGTTGTTGAAGAGCTCGCCCTTCATGCCGACTTCGTAGTTGATGGCCGTGACGTTTTCGGTGGCCACGAAGCAGTTGGGATTGCCGAACAGGCAGTACGGACGCGCCGGATACTGGCCAGCCTGGTAGCCGCTCTGGATGGATCCGTAGAACGTCAATCGATCGGCGTACTTGTACGAGGCCGAGAGATCCCACGTGGTCTCCGATCCATCGTTCGAGTTCGAGGCGCCGATCACTCCGACCACGGGCTCCGTGTCCGCCGACTTGTTGTCTTCGGTCTGCCGGATGCCGGCCGCGATGCGGAACTTGTCGTTCACCTGGAAGCCGACGTTGGCATACACCGCGAAGCTGTCGTACTTCTGGTGCAGGAAAAAATCACTGCCGGGCGGGCTCGTGCAGGGCGTTGCCTTGGTGCCGCAGTTGAACTGCGTGTCGTTCTGGTAGTTCTGTCCTTCTTCCTCGAAATAGAAGAGTCCGAACACGTAGTCCAGCGCGCCAGACTCGCCCGTGGCCTGCAACTCCACGGACTGCTGATCGGCAGAGCCGATCTCGGGGAACGACAGGAAGTCGTCATTGAAGGCGTCGTCGTCGAGGCCGCTTTCGTACTGCGAGTGACGGTCGCTGGCGAGCAGCTTGAAGTTGAGTGCGTCCGAGATCCCCAGATCCACGGTGAGTGAGACACCGTAGGCCTTGTTAGTCACCTCGATCTGGTCTTTCTGGCCGGTCGCGTTGTCGTAAGGATCGGCGGCCTGGTCGGAGTTCCGGTAGCCCGCGTTGTAGACGGCGCCGTTGGCTGCAGTGCAATTCGCCGGAGTCGTCGGGTTGGCGGCACGGCACGAGGCGCCCAGTTCGTCGATCAGCGTGTCGTAGGGGCGCAGGCCGTTGCTGCCGTCGTTGCCATCCGCGGCGAACAGGAACGACAGGTTGTCGGTCGGCTTCCAGCGCATCGCGATGCGGCCGGAGATGTCCTGCATCTCGCCCACTTCCTTGTTCGGCTCTTCGACGTTGATGAATTCCCCGAGCCCCCCGCGGTGTTGATAGGCGGCGCTGAACGACATGGCGAACTGGTCGGAAAGCGGCATGTCGATATACGCGTCGCCGTTCAGCCGTTCGCGACTGCCGGCGGTCAGCGACATTTTCCCGCCTCCCTCGTCGCCCGGCTTCCGCGTGATGATATTGATGGCGCCGCCGATCGAGTTGCGGCCATACAGCGTGCCCTGTGGGCCGCGCAGCACCTCGACGCGCTCGATGTTGGCCAGACTCCAGTTCTGGCCCACCTGGCGGCCTAGATAGACGCCGTCGACGTACACGCCCACGCCCGGCTCGGTGGTGATCAGGTGATCCTGCAGGCCGATGCCGCGAATGAACGGATTTTGCGACGACGTATGGCCCGCCGAGAAACCGGTGATATTGAGATTGGGTACGAACTTGCCGATGTCGGTGAGATCGACGATGCCTTGCTTCTCCATGCTCTCCGGCGTGAACGCGCTGATCGCCACGGGCACGTCGTAGATGCTCTGTTCGCGTTTCTGAGCGGTCACGGTGATCGTGTCGAACACCGAGTCGTCTTCCTGCTCCTGCGCGATCGCGGCGGGTGTCATACCCAGCGCGCCCAAAGGCGCGGCGTACATGAAGACCGCAAGATTCCTGTTCATCGATATCTCCCTTGAATGAGTGTCGACGTGATGGACGCGACATTAACTCGTGGGCGGCCTGTGAATATGAAAACTGCAGGTGCGCGACGTGGTGCAGTGCAAGATGGGCCATGTGAAGAGGCGCGGGTTAGCGAGCACGCGGACTACAAGCGCGCGGGAAAGCGCGGCGTTGTCAGCATGGGCCTGCGTTGTTTGCGCGAAGGCTTGCACACTTTTCCCGGCCATTCCCGTTTCCCACCCGTGTGCCGACGTCGCATCTTGTAAAGGATGCGGAAAAAACGCTCTACAACTTCCAGCGGCTTGTTCACCAAGTGCGCGGCGCTATTGCTCGCAGCCACCGTGTGGCCTTCATGGAGCAGCGCTGCCGGCGGTCTGGTCCCTCAGCATTCGGAGGATCTGCGACCGGCGTTTACACGCGCGTCCAAAGGGGGCGCTGCGTCGCTCGAGTTCATCGCGTTCAGCCGCCACTTCCGTCTGCAACTCGCAAACAACGAGCGGCTGTCTCACCTCGCCGCCGGTAGTTCATTGCAGCTCTACACAGGCACACTCGAAGGGGCCGGGGGCTCGTGGGCGCGTATCAGCGTTCGCGCCGGCTTGCCGCGCGGCATGATCTGGGACGGTCAGGAACTATTCGTCGTCGACGCCGCGCCGGACGGAGTCAATTTCGGTGCGGCCGGCACTGTGGTGTACAAACTTTCGGACGCAATGCTCGAGCAGGGCGTGTCATTCGACGGTGACGCCGTGGAGGCGCCGCGTGACGCGGCCGCAACCTATGGTGCGCTTGTCGACAACCTGCGCGCGAACAAGCAGATGCTTCAGGCCGGCGTCGCCGCCGAGGGCGTCGAGATATCGATCCTTGCCGACGCAGCCTACTTGGCGCGCTACTCGAACGAGACGCAGGCGCGCGATGCGATTCTCACTCGGCTCAACAACGTGGATGGCATTTTCAGTTCGCAGGTCGGAGTGACGCTGCAGGTCGAGTCATTGGAAATCGCGGGAGAAGCCACGACCGGTCTGTCCGCAACTACAGACTCGAGCACGCTGCTCGAGGAGTTAGGCCTGTTACGACGCGGGAACTCGGCGCTCACTGCCACCGGCCTCACGCATCTCTTCACCGGCCGCAACCTCGACGGTGAGACCGCGGGCGTCGCCTACACTCTGGCACTTTGCAGCGCGCGTTATGCCGCGAGTGTCACCCAGGCTCACAACAGCGCCGCGCTCGACACCTTGATCACCGCCCACGAGATCGGCCATGTGTTCGGAGCCCCACACGACGGCTCGCAGCAGTGCGCGTCGACGCCGCAGAACCAGTACATCATGACGCCGATGCTCAGCACGTCCGTCACGGAGTTCTCGCAGTGCAGTCTCGATGAGATCAACAAGGTGATCGACAGTTACGCTTGTGTGAAGACGGTGGCTCCGGCGGAGCCGGCGCCACCTGCACCTCCGGCCCCGCCGCCGGCTAACGATGACAGCGGTGGTGGCGGCGGCGGATCACTCGATCCATTCCTGCTGCTGCTATTGTTTGCACTCGGCGGCGCGCGCCTCCTGCGTCCTGTGATAGTCGCGCCCCACCCACGCGTTGTGCCCCGGCTCCCATGTGCTGCCGGCGTGAAGATCGCTGAGACCTGAAGCAGTCGCCGCCCAGGTTCCCACGTCGATCATGTAATCCAAGCCCGTCACGTTGGGCTTGTGGTCACGCGTTGCGTATTCCTGGTGTCGGCTCACGCGAGCGCAGGGCAGGCGGATAGCCACTTCCTCCATCGCGAACGCCACGGCGCGGTGATCGTGATGGTCACCGGGGTTCAAACCTTCATCGAGCTCCGCGATGTGCAGATTCAGCGCAGTGCCCGGCGCGAGCTCGCTCTTCACGACGGCCTCGAGCGTGGCGACGAAATCGGCCCAGCCCACGTATCGAGCGCTGTCGTCGATGGCCTTCGTTTCGCCGGACGCGCCCGAGCGCAGGCGCTGCAGCGACATCGGGTGCTCCTGGAAGACATCGCCCGTGACGATGTTGCCGTCATGAATGCGCAGGAAATACGCCACGGCATTGGCATACGTGTGGCGGGCCACCTTGTGACCGGCGCGCTCGACGGCTTCGGGTTTGCTGTCCGCTCCGAGCGCGGCAGTCGCGTTGGCGGCATTGGCCATGAAGCGGATGGCGCGCATCGCACCTTCCTCCCGCGCGAGGTAGTAAGGCGTGGGCGTGCCGCCCATCACCTTGCCCGCATCACCAGCCGAGACATGTACGAACACGGCCTTCTCGTGCGGCTCGTTCATGGCGTGAAACGCATCGGGATTCATGAAGAGCTGCCAATCGTCGGGATGGGCGACGACGAAGACGCTGAGCGTCGGAGTCGACTCGGGCTTGGGCTGCGCATTGCGCGGAACATTCGCGCAGCCGGAGACCAACAACAACGCAACGAGAGCGCCGTACTTCATCGCCTTCCCCTCGTGTTCTTCGATGCGGAAAGGCTAGCCGATGTCGAGGGAAGTGCCCAGCCGCTCGCGCGGTATTGCTCCTACTGGGCCACGAATCGCCTGCTGCCGAACGCCAGTTGATTCGCGGCCGCGCCAAGTACCGCGACCGACACGACGTACTCCTTTCCACGCACGAGCCGTACGTCGCCCAGGCTGGTCCTGGGCGCGTCGGAATCCACGAGCGTCTGCCAGACGATGGCATTGCCTTGGGGTGCCGCGAGCATCGCGGCATCGAAGATCGTCACGAGAGAGCCTTCGGCCTCGTCATGGCTCGACCAGCGAACCGCATTCGGCGTCACGCGAATCTCGAACCCTGCAGGGAGAGTGCGCTCGATGGGGAACAGCGCCCAGCTGCCATCCGGCGCGATGTAGTACTCGATGCAGGGATTCAGGTCGCGATGCTGTTTGCCGCCGGCATTGGTGTACGTCCCCGTGTAGTAGCCGTTCGCGATGCCATACGAACCGGTGAACGCACCTCTTTGTGCCAGTCCATCCACCGTGCCGGACCAGTTGCCCGAGAGCGAAGCGCCCGATTTCCTCCCGGAAATATTGCCCACGTTGCTGTTCTGACAACCCACGTACGTGAAGAACATCTCGCCGGAAAAAGAGTCATTGCCGGCGGGCAGCCGTAGATAGAGTGACCCGGGAACCGGATCTTCCGGATTGGTGCGCGGGTTCTCCAGGTAGAACCCGATGTAAGCGCCGCCAGGTGCAGCCGAAGCCGATTCCTGGGCGATGCCTTGCGTGGCTGCGACAAGCAGGAACAACCCGGCGGGTGCGGCCAGTCGATGCATGTTCACGTTCCCTCGCGGCGCGGAAGAATTGCGCGATAGTACCCAAAGCCGCATCGATGACGCTTGTTTGCTACCCGGCACTCCAGATCAAGGCCATCGAAGCTGGCCTGTTTCAGTTGCAGGGCAAGTTGTGGGAGTCTTCGCTCTGACTTCCCAATCGAGCACTGTCCATGTCCAGAAAATTCGCATTCGTCGCGATGTTCGCGATGACGGCAGGCGCGCAAGCGCAGAACGCCGATGTAGAAAAGGCCGCGTTTCGCGAGGTCTACCAGGAGATGGTCGAAATCGACTCATCCCCAACGACCGGCTCGTGCACGAAAGTGGTCCGCGCCGCGGAGTCACGGCTGGTTGCCGCGGGGTTCGGGGCCGACGAATTGCACGTGGTGATACCCGAAGGCAGACCGGACGACGGCAATATCGTTGCGCGCATCCGCGCACCGGGCGCCAAGAAGAAGGGAGTGCTGCTGCTCGCGCACATCGACGTGGTGGATGCGAAGCGCGCCGACTGGGAGCGTGAACCGTTCAAGCTCATCGAGGAGGGAGGCTTCTTCTTTGGCCGCGGCTCGGCAGACGACAAGGCGATGGCGGCGGTGTTCCTCGATCTCATGGTGCGTCTGAAGAAGGAGCGGTCCTTCAAGCCGAAGCGCGACATCGTCATGGCGCTCACCTGTGGCGAGGAGACATCCAACCGCGTGAACGGCGTTGACTACCTTCTCAAGAACAAACGCGAGCTCATCGACGCCGCATTTGCCATCAATGAAGGCGCGGGCGGCCTGCTTTCAGAAGACGGGCAGAAGCCTCTCGTGTTGCAAGTGCAGGCGGGAGAGAAAATCCACCAGGTGTACACGCTCGAGGTCACCAACAAGGGCGGGCATTCTTCTCGTCCCGAACCGGACAACGCCATCTACCGGCTGGCGCGTGCAACGCTGAAGGTCGAGGAGCTCGCGTTTCCGCTCGAGCTCACGCCCGTGGTGCGTGAATATTTTCGGGTAACGGGTCCGATGCTCGGCGGCGATATCGGTGGCGCGATGTCGGCGGCCGCGAAAGACCCGAACGACAAGGCGGCGTTGGCGACGCTGATGAAAGATCCAGGCTACAACTCGTTGCTTCACACCACCTGCGTCGCTACGCAGGTTGACGCGGGCCATGCGCCGAACGCATTGCCTCAACGTGCGACCACGACGCTGTCATGCCGCGTGATGCAGGGCACGACACCCGAGCAGGTAAAAGAGGTGTTGCAAAAGGCGATCGCCGACGATCAAGTGAAAGTGGAAATCGTTCGCCGCCGCGACGGCTCGAGCGCGCCACCGTTGACAGACGAAGTCATGAAGCCCGTGCGCGCCGCCGCTGCGAAATTGTGGCCGGGCGTTCCGATCGCACCGTCCATGACTGCCGGCGCCACCGATGGGCGCTTCCTCATGAGCGCTGGAATCCCGACCTACGGCATGAGCGGCATGTTCGGCGTCCCCGGTGAAAACAACGCCCATGGCCTCAACGAGAAGATTCGCGTCGCCTCGCTTTACGAGGGGCGCGAGTTCCTGGAGAGCATCGTGCGCGCATACGCCAAAGTGCCCTGACAGCCGGGCGAGCAGGGGCGAGTAGCTCGACGCCATCCTTCCCGTGAACTATGTTCGATACATATTGACGGAGCGACGCAAGCAGTTAGGCTCCGGGTTCAGGCAGGGGGCACCAGATGCGCAGAGTTCTGACATCGTCGGCGGCGTTGTTCTTGTTCGTCTGCGGCCACGTGCAGGCCGACGACTGGCGCGAAGCCAGCAGCGACAACTTCGTGATCTACGCGGAGGAAGACGAGAAGGAGATCCGCAAGTACTCCGATCGTCTCGAGCGCTACCACAGCGCCATGAGCTTCTTGCTGTCACCCAAGAAGATCAAGCCCAGCCCTTCCGGGCGCGTGACTGTCTATGTCGTGCGTAACGAGCGGATCGTCCGGAAGCTTTACGGTTCGGGAGACAACGCGAGGTACATTGCCGGTTTCTACAGGCCGCGGGCGGGTGGCTCGCTGGCCATCATGCCTCCCATCGACATCACGGGCACCGAGGCTTCGAAGTCCGAACTCGTGTTGATGCACGAATATGCGCATCACTTCATGGCGGTGAACACGCCCTACCTGGTTCCCCGGTGGTACACCGAGGGATATGCGGAGTTCTTCGCCACGGCAAGATTCGACAAGGACGGCGCGGTCGGCCTTGGGCTCCCTGCGGTGCATCGGGCCTATGAACTCTACGAAGCCAGGGACGTGAGCATCGAACAGCTGCTCGATTCGAAGCTGTACAAGGCGAACAAGTCACAGGGCTACGACAACTTCTACGGCCGCGCCTGGGCGTTGTTCCACTATCTATTCACGGACACAGCCCGCCGCAAGCAGCTCGTCGACTACCTGAACCGGCTGAACAGGGGCGAAGCGGAGCTTGCGGCCGCGACCGCCGCCTTCGGTGACCTGAAAGCGCTGGACAAGTCGCTCGACAAATACATCAAGCAGCGCCAGTGGAACTATCTCCGGATTACTCCGGACAAGCTGACCGTCGGACCGATCGCCGTGCGACGGTTGAGCGAAGCCGAGGCGGCGAGCATGCCCATCCGTATCCGCTCGAAGCGCGGCGTGGACGAAAAGAGCGCGGCGGAGGTGGTTGTGGATGCGCGCGAGGTCGCGACGAAATATCCCGACGAGCCGGCCGTGCAGGCGGCGCTGGCCGAAGCGGAGTTCGATGCCGGAAACGATGAAGCGGCCATCGCTGCTGCCGACAAGGCGATCGCCAGGGCGCCCACCAACATGACGGCGCTCATCCAGAAGGGTTATGCCCTGACACGCATCGCGGAAGAAACAGACACCGACGAGGCGTGGAAGGCGTCGCGGAGGCATTTCGTCTCGGTGAACAAGCTCGAGAACGATCATCCCATTCCGCTCATCTACTACTACCTGAGCTTTCAGAAGCAGGGCAAGGAACCGCCGAAAGCCGCGCTCGACGGGCTGGAATGGGCGCTGGAACTTGCGCCCTATGACTACGGAGTGCGAATGATGGTGGCGAGGCAGCAGATGGAGGAGAAACGCTTCGCCGACGCCATACGGACGATCAGCCCCCTGGCGTTCAACCCGCATGCGGGCGCGGACAACCCTGCCATTGCATTGCTGGACACAGCGCGGAAGGAAATGGCGGCAATGGCTGGCGGTGCAACGGAGAAAAAGGGCGCCGTTGAAACAGGGACCGCAGCCGCAACCCGCTGAGACTCTCTGACCACCGGGCTATTCCAGGCCGAGCTGGTGCCGTCCTAGCTTCCTGCTTCCGCGGCTCGTTCGCGGACGACTTTCAGCAGAGGCTCGCCGTAGCGTTCAAGCTTGGTCGCGCCAATCCCCGTGATTCCACGCAACCCGTCCAGGGATGCCGGCAGTTGCCGCGCGATCTCCTGCAGCGTCGCATCGTGAAACACCGTGTAGGCCGGCACACCGTGCTCCTTCGCCACACCCTTGCGCCACTCGCGCAACGCCTCGAAGACGATGCCGGATTCGCCAGAAAGCCCGCCACGTGCCGGCGTGGTAGATAGATCGCCACGCTTTGCCTTGCGTTGCCGCGGCTGCTTTTCCGACGGCTTCCGCAGTTTGAGAGCCCGCCGCCCACTCAGGACTTCGCGAGCATCCGGCGCCAGTTTCAGGACGTTGAATCCGTCGTAATCCACGCGCAGGAGGCGCAGCGCGACGAGTTGCCGGATGACGGCGCGCCATTGCAGCGCGGACAACTCCTTGCCGATGCCGAATGTGCTCACCCGATCGTGTCCGAACTGCTCCACCTTCGCCGTACGCTGGCCCGTCAGTACGTCGATGATCTGCACGGCGCCGAATCCGAAGCCGCTGGCCTGTTCGCAGCGATAGATGCAGGACATGAGCTTGCGGGCGGCCTGCGTTCCGTCCCATTCCTCGGGCGGAGCCAGGCAGTTGTCGCAGTTCCCGCAGGCGCTGCTTGCCTCACCGAAGTAGTCGAGCAGACGAATCCGGCGGCAATCCACGGTCTCGCAGAGCCCCAGCAACGCATCGAGCTTGGCTCCGGCGATGCGCTTGTGCTCCTCGCCCGACGGAGACTGGTCGATGAGCCGGCGCTGCTGAACGACGTCGGCGAGCCCGTAGATCATCCACGCGTCCGCGGGCAGACCGTCGCGTCCGGCGCGGCCCGTTTCCTGGTAGTAGGCCTCGATGCTCTTCGGCATGTCGAGATGCGCGACGAACCGTACGTCAGGTTTGTCGATGCCCATGCCGAAGGCGATGGTCGCGACCATCACCACAGCGTCGTCACGGATGAACCGGCTGAGATGTTCATCGCGCGTCCCGTGCTCCTTGTCCGCGTGGTAGGGCAGCGCATTGATGCCCGCGTCCTTCAGGAATTCGGCGGTCTCGTCCACGGACTTGCGCGTGAAGCAATAGACGATGCCGGAGTGCCCGGCGTGCTCCTCGCGAATGAACTGCAGCAGTTGTTTGCGGGCGTTGTCGCGCTCGGCGATGCGGTAGCGGATGTTCGGGCGGTCGAAACTCGAGATGAACACGCGCGCCGAGTCCAGCTTCAGGCGCGTGAGAATTTCCTTGCGCGTGGCGGCGTCGGCCGTGGCGGTGAGCGCGATGCGCGGAATCTGCGGGTAACGATCGGCGAGCACCGAGAGCCGCATGTATTCCGGACGGAAGTCATGGCCCCACTGCGAGACGCAATGCGCTTCGTCAATGGCAAAGAGCCCGATGGCGGAAGCATCGAGCAGTTCGAGGCAGCGGTCCGTTACCAGTCTTTCGGGTGCGACGTACAGGATGTCGACCGTGCCGGCGCGGACTGCTTTCTCTACGCGCTGTTGCTCTGGCCACGACAACGACGAATTCAGGAACTCCGCGCGCACGCCGGCTTCCCGGAGCGCCGCGACCTGATCCTGCATCAGTGCGATGAGGGGCGACACCACGACGCCCATCCCGTCGCGCACGAGTGCAGGCACCTGGTAACACAACGACTTCCCGGCGCCGGTGGGCAGCAGCACGAGGGCATCGCCGCCGTTCGCCACGTGCTCGATGATTTCCGCCTGCGGCCCGCGAAATGAGGAGTAGCCCCACACCTCGTGCAGCACCTGCGTGGCGCGGCTCATGATTTCGTTCATTGCCGCGATTGTTGGCAGATTCGGCCGGGACGCAAGACCTTGTTCAAGGAAAATCGATCAATAATTCCGTCGACGCGGGCAGGACTCAGTATGGCCTGTTCGGCAGTTCCGCCGCGGCATTCTCGCGCGTGAACACGGACTCCTGCGTCACCACTCGCCTGGGCACGGGCTTGCCGGCGGCCACGTCCTGGACCACGGCCATGAGTTGCGGTCCCAGC
>Ga0315910_10001479_pt1 | contig 21457 bp, 16 predicted proteins | sample EdamamesoilMG_FD_204470 | JGI IMG/M metagenome (GOLD analysis project Ga0315910, IMG submission 204470) | Garden soil microbial communities collected in Santa Monica, California, United States - Edamame soil | ecosystem: Environmental > Terrestrial > Soil > Garden | place: USA: California...
CGAGCTTTTCGCGCAGGCGCTTGACGTGCGCGTCGACCGTCCTGGTCGAAATCCGGGACTCGATACCCCAGACCTGGTCCAGAAGCGCCCCGCGGCTCTGCACTCGATCGCGGCGCTCGTACATGGTGAGCAGCAGCTTGAACTCGAGCGCAGTGAGGCTCACCTCGTCACCGGTCACCCATACGCGGTGTGCTTCACGATCGATGCGCAATCGGCCGAACTCGATCGAGGCGGCTCCGGCGTCCGGATGGGTACGTCGTCTCAAGATGGCACGAACGCGCAGGACGAGTTCACGTACGCTGAACGGTTTCGTCACGTAGTCGTCAGCCCCAAGCTCGAACCCCACGACGCGATCGATTTCTTCGCCAAGGGCGGACACCACCAAGACTGGCATACCGCGCAGCTCCTGGTCGTCCTTCAACGCGCGGCAGACTTCCGTCCCCGACAGATCTGGGAGCATCAGATCCAAGAGCACCAAGTCAGGTTTCATTTCCCGCGCGAGTCGCAAGCCTTGGCGCCCGTCCCCGGCGATGACGACTTCGTGGCCGGCGAGCGCCAGGTTGTACTCGATGACGCTGCGGACATCGGGTTCGTCTTCGATGACAAGGAGCTTCGCCATCCGCACGCCTTATCGTTGTTATGTGACCCTGACGTGGCGAACCCGTAGCAGATGCAAAAACCAACTCCGCGAATGGTGACGAGCGCCGTCGCACTAGTCACGTGACGGATTGGTGACATTCATGACGAAGATGTCGATAGAGCGGCAATCTAGGTCACACGTTTTTTGCGGATAAGCCACGGAACCGTCACCAATCGCCTGCAGACTCGCGCCACTAGCATCCCCGAACACACACCGGCCCCACGAGACATCTCCCACCCCGGCGTGTCAGCTTCTCGACCTTCGAGGCGATTGAATGGACTTCAACTCTTGGCAGACCTCAGCGATCGACCCGGTACGGCGCAAGCGCCTGCTCGCCGGGTACACGATCGGCGCGTTTGCCGTGGCGGGCTTCGCGGCCTTCATCACGCTGACGGCGTCAGGGGTGGTCGAAGCGACCGAAGAAGAAGAAGTCGTCGATGTGAGCTTCGCCGAAGAGCCCGAGAAGGTGGAGCCCGAACCTGAACCGGAACCCGAGCCTGAACCCGAACCGCAAGTGCAGGCTCCGGGGCCTCGGATGCCCAGCATCGAGACGCCGGTCGAAGTCCCGGAACAGGCCCCCGAAGAGTCCGAGCCCAGCAAGGACGCGGGAGCCGGCGGCGATCCTTACGCGCAAGCTGGCGGCGGTGGCAACGGGCCACCTATCGCCAAACCCGCAGAGCCTGCCGCGCCCCCCCCGCCGCCACCCCCGGCACCCAAGCCCAAGCCCGCCGGCCCGATCCGCGTCACCGAAAACGTGACGCCACCGGTGAGCCTTTCTCAACCCGCGCCTGCTTATCCCGCCGCCGCCAAAGCCGCAGGCATCGAAGGCACCGTGATCGTGAAATACGCGGTCGGCGCGGATGGCTCGGTCACGGTGGCCAAGGCCGTGCGCGGCCCGCAAGAACTCCGCGCGGCATGCGAGGCGGCGGTGAAGTCGTGGCGCTTCAAACCCGCGCTGCTCGACGGAGCCGCAGTTTCGGTCTGGCGCATCGCGCGTTTCCCCTTCCGCATCAAGACTTAGGTGCCACCCACGGGCACCCCAAACACAGCCAACAAGGCACTACGGAGTCAGTCATGTCCTTCGATCTCGTCCAAATCTGGAATCACATGGGAATGCTCGCAAAAGTCATTGCGGGGGTTCTCGTGCTGTTTGCCGTCGCTAGCATCGGCGTCGTGATCGAGCGCACCCTGGCCTTTGCCAAGGGTGCCAAAGAGTCGCGGGAGTTCGCCAAACAGGTGGCTCCCAAGATCGACAGTTGGGAGATCGAGGAAATCGGCGCCATCGCCGAGAAGCACAAAGCGTCCCCGCTGGCGCGCGTGTTCGGCCACACCGTCGATCGCTACCTCAGCGCCTACGAAGACCTCGACGGCGGCCTCAGCCCGGTAGAAATGGCGCGCAACGAGTCCCAGCGCCGCCTGGAAGAGATCGGCTCCGATCTGCGCCGCGGTATGAACGTGCTGGCATCGGTCGGTTCGACGGCTCCGTTCGTGGGTTTGCTCGGTACCGTGATCGGCATCATCACGGCCTTCAACGCCTTGGGCGCTTCGAGCACGGCTGGCATCGCGAGCGTCATGATCGGCATCTCGGAAGCGCTCGCCGAGACGGCGCTCGGACTTCTGGTGGCGATCCCGGCGGTGCTGCTGTTCAACTACCTCTCGGCGAGGGTGAGCCTGATCGAGCTCGCGCTGGGTCGTTCCGTGGGGGAACTTCTAGACGAAATGGAGAACCGCCATGGGCGTAAGTCTGAGCGCGAACAAAGCGGCAAAGCGGCAGCAGCCTGAGCCCGAAATCAACGTCACCCCGCTGGTCGACGTCGTTTTGGTGCTCCTGATCATCTTCATGGTGGTCACCCCTGCGCTGCAGGAAGGCGAAGCCGTGACTCTACCCGAGATCAACCAGGCGGATCCCAAGGCGAAGGACGACGATCCCATCGAAGTCACGCTCGCCGTCGCCGATCGCGCCGTGGTGGGTGAAGAGCGCATGGCTTACGCGGACGTGAAGGGAAGGCTCAAGGCCCTACACAAGCAGTCCCCTGAGAAGAAAGTGCGCTTGAAGGTCGACCAGCGCGTGCCCTACCAGCGCGTTCGAGAAACCTTCGCGAACATGCAAGAGATTGGCTTCAAGGGCGTGTCACTCAAAGTCACCGAGAAGAAGCAGGAAGGCGGCGCTTCTTAGCGCCCGACCGGTGTCAGCATGGGAATGTCGCTAGGCAAGAAATCGGGCAAGACAGCCACGCCGAACGTCAACGTCACCCCCCTCGTGGACGTGGCGCTGGTGATTCTCATCATCTTCATGGTCGTGACCCCGATGATGACCAAGACCTTCTGGCTCAACCTGCCGAAGCAGGAAGAGAAGAACAAGCCGCCCCCACCCCCAAGCAAGGTTCCTCCGCTGGTCATGACCGTGGACAAGGCGGGCAGCGTCCGCGTGAACAAGGTGCTGTTGAAGCGCGCCGAAATTGCGCAGCGCCTGCCGCGCATGCTGGCAGCTCAGAGCGGCAAGGTGCTGTACTTCGATGCGCACGACGAGCTGCCCTACGGCGAGGCGGTGAAGGTCATGGACCTGGCCCGTGCCGGTGGCGCGCGGTCGATCGCGATGCTCACCAAGTCGGTCGTGAAGTAACCGAAGCGTCACCGAGCCGAACCCTTCGACCATTTAGTCTACCCTTGGGCCCGCTTTTGGCCGGGCCGCCGCATATCTTTGTCTTCTTGCCGCAGCCACACACCCATGCGCACCAAGTTTCACACCGCTTTCGCCCTAGCAATTAGCACTTTGGTAGCACAATCGGGCCACGCGCAATCCGCGCCCGACGACGAAGTCCCCATCGAAGAGGGAGAGCTCGACGACGAAGGTGAAGAAGTGCCTCCCGCCGAAGAAGGCGGGCCACCGCCGAGCGAAGGCCAGCCGGCACCGCAGGCTCCACCCGCGGACCAGGCCCCAGCTGAGGACACTTCCGCTGAAGAAGTGCCCGAAGACGAGTTTCTCGATGAAGAAGCCGTCAACACCAGCGCACCTCCCGCCAAGGGCATGGGCGCCGTTTGGGGCGTCGTGAAGGATTCGAACGGCGAACCGGTGATCGAAGGCCCGGTGGAAGTGGTCGGAACCAAGACGCAGGTGATCACCGACCTCGACGGGCGCTACCGCCTCGAGCTCAAGCCCGGCAAGTACTCGCTGCGTTTCTTCTACGAGTTTCACCAGCCGCTGCGGGTCGAGGTCAACGTCGAGCTCGGTCAGGTGACGCAGGTCGACGCGGATCTCGAAGCCGAAGAGGGCGCCGAAATCGAGACCATCCCCGTTGAAACGAAGCTCGAAGAGGCGAGCCTGGAGAGCCAGAACCTCGAGCGCCAGCGCTCGGCGTCCGTGACCGACGGTATCGGTCGCCAAGAGATCGCGAAGACGCCCGACAGCGATGCCGCCGCCGCCGCGCAGCGCGTGGTCGGGGCGACCGTCGAAGGCGGCCGCTTCGTGTACGTGCGCGGTTTGGGCGAGCGCTACTCGAACGCCCTCTTGTTCGGAGCCCCGCTGCCGAGCCCAGAGCCCGACAAAGCAGCGGTACCGCTCGACCTGTTCCCGGCCCTCGTGCTCGACTCGGTCAACATCGCCAAGACCTTCACGCCAGACATGCCCGGTGACTTCGCCGGCGGCTCGGTGCAGGTCGAAACGCGCGGCGTGCCCGAAAAGTTCGTGTTCAACGTCTCGGTCAACGGCAAGATCAACACGATGACGACGTTTCAGGATCGCCTCGACTACGCGGGCGGTTCTACCGACTGGCTCGGTGTCGACGACGGTACGCGCGCCATGCCGGATCTTCCCGACTACCCGTTGACCCGCGGCGAAGAGAAGCCCGACGGCAGCCGCGTGGGCGACGCGGACTTGGTGCAGCCCGGACGCGACCTCAATACACCCATGAGTCTTCGCACCAAGAACACGCCGCCGGCTCACGGGGCCAGCGTGGTGGTGGGCAACGGCTGGCTCCTGGGGGGCGATCAGAAGATCGGCGTGCTCGCCTCGTTGAATTACAAGCGCGAATACCAGATTCGTGAAGAGATCTTGAAAGAGTACGAGGCCGCCGATACCGACTTGGGGTTCGAGGAAGTCGTCGACTACAACGTCGAACGCGGGTGGACCGAGGTGGATTGGGGTGCCTATTCGAGCGTCGCCTACCAACCTGCCAAAGGACATGAGTTGCGCTTGATGGGACTGCACAGTCAGTCGTCGCAGGACACCGCAACCAAGTACGACGGGGTCGACAAGGATCTGCAGAATCGCGTCGTCGCCACGCAGCTCGACTGGGTTCAGCGAGGACTGACCCTGGGCCAGCTCAGCGGGCGCCACAGCTTCAAAGACCTGAACGCGGCCGAGCTCGGGTGGGATCTTTCGGCTGCGCGAGCCACGCGCGACCAGCCCGACCGACGCGACACCGTCTACGTCAGGCTGGTACGGCCGGAAGCCGAGCTGGATGGTTGGAATTACGTGAATGGCTCGGAAAGCGGACGTCACTTCTTTTCGAACCAACACGAAGATTCGTACAACGGGAAGCTCGACTACACCCAACCCATCATCGACTCGACCAAGCTCAAAACCGGCGGCTTGGTCGCGCTCAAGTTGCGTGAGTTCAATGCCAGGCGCTTCGCCCTACGGCCCACCGATCCACGCTCCGAAGAACTCTACTGCGATGGGGCAGAGTACCAGCTGGACTGTCCCACCCCCTTGTTCGTCAATGAAAACATAGACGACGTGCTGCACCTCGAGGAAGGCACACAAGCAGACCGTGATTCGTACGACGCGCACCTCAACGTGTATGCGGGCTATTTGATGGGCGACATCGAGCTGACCGAACCGCTGCGCGCCGTGGGCGGCGCCCGCGTCGAACACACTGATCAGGTGATCGATCCGGTAAACCAGTTCGGGGGCGAGGAAGCCCAGCGAGCCGACTTGAAGGCGACCAACTGGTTGCCAGCCGCGGGGCTGGTGTACAGCGCCACGAGCAAGAGCAAGCTGCGGCTGAGCTACGCCCGTACGCTGGCCCGACCCCAGCTCCGCGAGCTCGCGCCGTTCTCGTTCGCCGACTACTTCGGCGGCCGACTGGTGAACGGCAACCCCGACCTCGTGCTCACGCGCATCGACAACATCGACACCCGCTTCGAGTACTTCCCGACCTTGAAAGAGGTGATGGCGTTCTCGTTCTTCTTCAAGCGCTTTCAGGACCCCATCGAACCTATCATCATCTCCGCCGGCAGCGCCAACGTGCTGACGTACCGGAACGCGGCAGGTGCCAACCTCTTGGGCGTCGAACTGGAAGCGCGCAAGCAGCTCGACTTCTTGGCTCAGGCGTTGAACGACTTCTCGGTGATCACCAACCTGACGCTCGCGCATTCGCGTACGGATGTTGGAGACTACGAGTTCGTCACCAGCCCCTCGCGCCCGCTGGTCAATCAAGCCCCCTGGGTGTTCAACATCTCACTCGATTACGAGAATCAGGTCGGAACGCGCGCGCGCGTGCTTTACAACGTTTCTGGCAAGAAGCTGGTCGAGGTCGGGGCCGACCGGCTGCCGGACGCTTATCAGCACCCCGAACACTCGCTCGACCTCATCGCGTCGCAGACGTTCGCCGAACACTGGCAGATCAAGGCGCAAGCCGAAAACATCCTGAACACCGAAACATTGATCACCCAAGGCAAAGACGATGCGGCGGGCGACTCGAACACGGTCCAACGCTACACAGAGGGCGTGGATATCGGTCTCGGGCTCAGTTACACCCATTGATCTGTCACCGATTCGTAACAGAGTCACTAAATCGTCAGTTCTAGTGAACTTGCCTGAGGCACGCCGTGCGAGTGTGCCCCAACTGTGGTTTTCTGCCGTGAGCAGCCGGCCGGGACTACTCAAACGCTCACCAGATTGACACGAAGGCGGAAGGCGAAGCTACGGCTTTTTCAGAACCGTTCTTAAGATTCGCCACCCAAACGTTACAAACCCTGCACAGGACGTTCACGTTCCACGGGCAGAGTCCTCGCCGCTAAGGAGGATTCTCAATCATGCGTACCTTTATCAAACTTGGCTCGTTGGCGTTGACCGCGAGCCTCACTTTCGGGTTCGGTTGTGGAAGCGATGACGACAGCAGCAACGACTCGGGGTCGGATGCTGGCGGCACGGGCGGCACCAGCAACGGCGGCAACGGCGGCAGCGGCGACGGCGGCACGACCAGCAGCACCACCGGCGACACCGGCGGCAACGGCGGCAGCGGTGACGGCGGCACGACCAGCAGCACCACCGGCGACACCGGCGGCAACGGCGGCAGCGGCGACGGCGGCACGACTACCACCGGTGCGGCTGGCGGTGGCAGCGGCGGCGCTCCCCCGGACGAGGCCCCCTACACGAACGACGACTGCACCGAGGAAGGCGGCCCCTCTGACGAAGTGACAGGGTCCGGTGTTGGCGCCTTCGCTGATTCTGACGATTGGCACGCCGGCTGGACCAACTTCGCGACGGACTCGAGCGGTGCTGATCTGTGCAGCGGCGACCTGGCCGAGATCGCGGTCGATGCCGACGGTACGCTGAGCGACGACGAGACCACGCTCACCGCTGAGGACGGACCCTACGAGCTCGCCGTGCAGGTGCACGTCGCCGACGGTCAAACGCTGACCATCGAGCCGGGCGCCGTGTTCTGCGGTGCTCCCGAGGGGTCCATCATCGTTGCGCGCGGCGGCACGATCGACGCCGTCGGCACGCCCGACGAGCCCATCATCTTCACGTCGATTGCAGCCGAAGGCGAAAAACGCCAGGGCGACTGGGGCGGTATCATCTTGCTCGGCAAGGCCGGCAACTTCAAAGGTGAAGACGTGCTGATCGAAGGCCTCGACGAGGAAGAGCGCAACATGCACGGCGGCGACGAAGACGACGACAACAGCGGCTCGCTCGCCTATGTCCGCATCGAGTTCGGCGGTACGGAGATCGCCCCCACGTTCGAGATCAACGGTCTCAGCATGGGCAGCGTCGGCAGCGAGACGACCATCCACCACATCTCGGTCAACACCACCCTCGATGACTGCTTCGAGTGGTTCGGCGGCACCGTGGATGCCGAGTACCTGGTCTGCAACAACCCCGGCGACGACATGTTCGACGCCGATCTGGGTTACCGCGGCACGCTCAGCAATCTGCTCGGAGTCGGCTACGCCCCGCTCTCGAGCGATCCGAACGGCTTCGAGATGGATAGCGACAACGCCGGCGGAACCCCTGTCACCAACGTCACGGCCAGCAACGTGACGCTGTGCGGTACGGGTCAAGAAGAAGCGGCGCTGACCTACGGCATGGTGCTGCGCGAAAAGCTCGAAGGCAGCTTCAGCAACATCATCATCTCCGGCTTCGATGCGGGCGTCGACGCGCGCGACGACTTCGGCAGCGCGGAGGAGCCCCACGTGACCATCGAGAACTCGAAGATGTTCGAGAACCTCGTGCACACGATCGCGTACGACGAGACGGACACCGAGAACGGGGACTCGCCCAGCTACGACGACGACATGGGCTTCGACGAGCGCGCCTGGTTCACCGACGGCGACGGCAACGCCAGCTACGAATGAACTAGGTTCCTCGTAGACTTAGCTGTCGAGACGCCAGCGCGCACCCCGCGCTGGCGTCTCGCTATTTGGGGGACGGCGAACTCGCCGGCGTCGCGAAGATGTCACACGCCGAACTCGAGAAGTGCGCACCGAGCCGCTAAGCCTGAATAGCTAGTGTCCTGGCTCGGCCTCTACGAGCGCGCAGCAGATTCACCCACCAGGAAGGCTCGATCATGCACACCTGGAACCAGTTGGCGGTATTGGCTTTCGCCGCGGGCCTAGGCTGTGCTGTTGGCTGTGGCGCCACCGCTGACGGCGACGGCGCCAGCGGTGGCAACATGACGGGAGCGGCCGGCAACGGTGGCAACACAACGGACGGCACCCAAACCACCTCGGCCGACGCCGCTTCCTCAACTAGTGGCATCGCCTCCCGCGACGGCACCACTTCGACCGACGGCACCTCCACCACCGGCGGGCCAATCACGGCTCCGTACTCGAACGCTGACTGCACCGAAAGCGACGGCCCCAACAACGCGGGGACCGAGTCCGGTGTGGGTGCGTTTGCGGCTGAGCACGACTGGCACGCAGGTTGGGCGAACTTTTCGACCGACTCGAGCGGTGCTGATTTGTGCAGCGGTAGTCTCAGCGAGTTCGAGTACCCCGTGTACGTCGCTGATGGTCAGACCCTCGGCATCGAGCCCGGCGCTGTGTTCTGCGGCGGGCCCGAAGGTGCCCTCGTCGTCTCGCGCGGCGGCACGATCGACGCCAGCGGGGACCGCTACCCACCCGATCATCTTCACATCGATGGCGGACGAAGGAGACAAGCAGCAGCGCGACTGGGGCGGCGTGGTTGTCCTGGGCAAGGCAGCTAACTTCAAGGGCGATAACGTCCCGATCGAAGGTCTCGACAACGAAGCGCGCAATCAGCACGGCGACGACGACGACGGCGGCACGCTCGCGTACGTCCGCATCGAGTTCGGCGGCGCAGAGATTAGCCCCGGCAACGAGCTCAATGGCCTGACTCTAGGCAGTGTCGGCAGCGGCACGCGGATTCACCACGTCGAGGTCAACACCACTCTCGACGACTGCTTCGAGTGGTTCGGCGGCACCGTGGATGCGGATCACCTGATCTGCAACAACACGGGCGACGACATGTTCGATGGCGACCTGGGCTGGCGCGGGACACTCGACACACTGCTTGGTATCGGCGTCGATCCGCTGGCAGACGATCCGAACGGCTTCGAAATGGACAGCGACCTCGGGGAAGCAGTTCCAGCCGCGCGCATCACTGCCTCGCGTGCCACGTTGTGCGGCACCGGCGAAGCAGAGAGCGGCCTCGCCTACGGCATGGTCCTGCGAGAGAACGTGCGCGGCACACTCGACAACGTCGTCATCTCTGGCTTCGACGCGGGCGTCGATAAGCGCGACGTTTTCACTGGCGCCAGCGGCACGCACGTGACCCTCGAGCACTCGCTGATGTTCGACAACCTCGTAGAACCCGTCGCCTACGACGAGACAGAAACCAGCGGCACGGAGTCGCCCCTCTACGACGACGACACCGGGTTCGACGAGCGCGCCTGGTTCGAAGCTGGCGCAGGTAACGTATCCTTCGAAGGAGCGACGGCGAGCCGACCTAACGCCCGGACGCATTGTCCTACAACCTGCGCAAGGTGAGCTTTGCGGCCCGGCGGTTGACTCGCGCCGCAAACTCGCTGCAGCATTCGCGCCCCCGCTCGACTCGGGGCATTCTTCCACGATTGGGCTCCGTCCGAACCCGTCGGAGCAATCTTCTTCAGGAGGTTCTGTGTTCACGCGCATCTGTGTCTTCGGTCTTTGCTTCGCACTCGTTGGTTGCGGCTATTCAGAGGACGAGTGGCAGGCTCAGCTGGCGAAGTACGACCAGCTCAACAGCCAGTACGAGCAGGAGAAAAAGGCTCACGCCGACACTCGAGCGTTGCTCGATGGCGAGATGAAGCGCGTCGCAGACCTCAGCGCAGAGCTGAAGAACATGGGCGTCAACCTGGATAGCCTGAACGCGCAGCTACAGCAGACCGGCACCGAGAAGGATCAGATGGCGGCGAGTTTGAGTGAGCTCAAGCTGGCGCTCGAAGAGTACAAGGGGCGCGCCGCGCAGCTCGAACGCATCAAGGCCCGCTTCGAGACGCTGCGCGAGAAGCTTCAGAAGCTGGTCACGCTGGGGCTCAAGGTGGAAATTCGTCGCAATCGCATGGTGATTCGCTTGCCCGGCGACGTGCTGTTCGCCTCGGGCAAAGCCGAACTGCAGAAGGCCGGCGAAGGCGTGCTCGATCAGGTGGCGGACGTGATCCGCAACGACAAGACGCTGTCCCAGCGCTACTTTCAGATCGCCGGGCACACCGACAACAAGCCGCTCAAAGGTGGTCGTTTCGGCGACAACTGGGGCCTGTCCGCGATGCGCGCTCGCCAGGTGCTGCTGTACCTGATCGCCCCGCGAGACGTGAAAGAGGGGCGGGGTGGTGGGCTCGACGTCACCCGGCTGCACGCCGCCGGCTACGGCGAAACGGACCCGGTCGAAACCAACGACACCGACGAGGGGCGGCAAGCCAACCGCCGCGTCGAGCTCGTGCTCCAGCCCGACGTCGAAGAAATGTTGGATCTCAAGAAGATGCTGTGAGTCCAAAACGTGGGAGCTCGCGTCTCCCCAGGTTCTTCTCGAACCCGCGCCCCTACGCGGGTTCAGCCATTTTGTGGAGTGATTTCCGAAGGCCACACGATCGCTCGCTGGCTGAGGCCGCACTCGGACCCGGCGCGCAAGGCTTGCGCCGGGAAACCGCTCCGCAGGCGCCGACGTATCCGCAAGTGTGGTGCTAGAGTGGCCAGTCGCGTTGGGTAACTCACGGTTAGAGGGTCTTCCCGCTTCATCGGCACCCGCGCTCGCTGAGCTCGACGCGGACGCTAGTGTCGAAGAATTGATGGAAGCCTACGTTGACGGCAGCACCGCGGCGTTCGACCTACTGTATCAGCGCATCGGTGCGCGCCTGTTCGGCTATCTGATTCGCCTGACCCGCGAGCGGGAACGCGCCGAAGACCTGCTGCAGGTGACGTTCGCGAAGATGCACCGCGCCCGGGACAGCTATCTGCGCGGATCTCCGGTGCTGCCGTGGGCATTCGCCATCGCCCATCGGGCGTTCCTCGACGACCGCCGTCGCGCACGCAAACGGCAAGAAGATCTGAGCCACGACGGGCGCTTACCAGAGCCGGCGTCGGAGACGCTGCCCGCCGAGCTCTCGGACGTCCTCGAGCTGGCCTTGGCGCGGCTTCCGGACCACTACCGCGAAGCCATCGTGCTGACCAAAGTCACCGGCTTGAGCGTGGCGGAGGCTGCGGAAGTGCTGGGCACCACTGGAGCCGCCGTCAAGCTGCGCGTGCATCGCGGCTACAAGGAGCTAAGACAATACTTGGAAGACTACCAGCGAACCCGATGAGCGCCGAGATGGACCCCTTCGACAGCCTCGAGTTTCAGCGCGATGTGCAACCGCGCGAGGCCGTGAGTGCACACATCCGGCACGCCTGCACCAAAAACCTCACGCCTGCGCGCTCGGTCTCACGGCGAAGCCGGCTCTTGCTCACGGCGCTGGTGGCCTTCGCAGGTCTCTTGGCGTTGTTGGCGGCCGGCCTCCACGACCATCACGACCTCGGCAGCGAGAACGCGCTCTACGGTACGCTAGGGTGGGCGTGCGTGCTCTTGGTGGTGCTGGGGCTCGGTGTCGCGCGGCCACCAGGAAAACGCGTGCGCTGGCAGGCGCGCCTGCTGGTAGCCTTGCTGGTTCCGCTTTCGTTCTTGGGCTACCTCGCGTTCGAGGCAAGCGAGACGCTGCCGATGGATCGCGCGCTCGGCAACGAGGGCACGGTCGGTTGCGGCGTGTATACGCTGCTCACGAGTGCGGTCGTCAGCCTCGGCATCATGCTTCCGTGGCGCCGCACCGATCCCGTGAGCCCGGGCCTCACGGGGGCACTGCTCGGGCTCGGGGGCGGCCTGGTCGCAGCCATCGCCATCGGTGTGGTTTGCCCGTGCCGCGAGGGCTGGCACCTCTGGCTGGCTCACGGTGCTAGTCTGGTCACCGTGGTTTTGATAGGAGCTTGGGTCGGTCGCCGATGGCTAGCTCCCTGACTGATTCGTCGTACACGCGCTGGGCACTCGCGGCATTCGTCGGTCTACTCATTCTGTGGCAACTGAACAAGAGGAGCGGCCCGACACAGGGCGGTGAGGCCCCCGCGATCGACGTGCCGATCGTGGCCGCCGCGGTCGGCGAGCCCGTGCGCTGGAGCCTCGAGAGCCGCGCATCGAAGCCGGTGCTGATCGAGGTGTTCGCCAGCTGGTGCGGCACCTGCCGCCGCTCGGCGCCCAGCTTGGCCCGCGCCCACGAGAAGTACGGTGCCGATCTGGAGTTTTTGGGCATCAGTGTCGACGACGACGCCGCCTCGGCCGCCGAAGCCAAGCAGAATTGGCAGATCCCCTACTCGGTAGCCCACGACGACACCGGGGCATTCTCACGCGCCTACAGAATCCGGGTGCTGCCCACCTTCGTGCTGCTCGATCGCGAAGGACGGATCGCCGAGTTCTCCGCCGGAATGCCGAGTGAGAGCCGCTTGGACGAGTGGGCCAAGCGCGTGCTTCCCTGAGAGCGGACGAAAATCGACCGCAGCCCACGTCTATTTCGTGGCGAATCGAAGATTCACCACACTAGCCATGATTTGTGGCTTCGGTTACGCTGGCCGAGATGCGTGCTCTCACGAGCTTCTGGCCCTGGCTCTCGCCGCTAGCCGCGTGTGCCTTCCTCGCTTGCGCCGAGCCCCGAGTCCAGCTCAACGAAGGGCCGCGCGAATACGTCGGCACCGACTACGAGGCCGTGCTGAACCGCTGGACGCGCAGCGCGCAGCTCACGAAGGTCAACGAGATGGACAACGTCCTCACGGCGACCGCCACCTACGAATCGTGGGATTTTCGTTGGGCCTACGTGGTTCGCTATGCGGACGACTATCGCCTCACGATCGACCAGCGGCAGGTGCTGCTCGAACGCGCGCTCTCCGAGACGCGTGAGGTGCACCAATTCTACCTTGCGGTCTACGCCCAGCACTACGAGTGGAACGACTTGCAAGCGAAAGAACCCGCCTGGATCGTGCGCCTGATCGACGATGAGGGTACCGAAACCGCGCCCACCGAAATCAAGGCCATCAAGAAGCCCGGCGCCATCGAGTTCACCTACTTCCCCTACACCAACCCGTGGCGCAGCTCGTTTCGCATCACCTTCCCCCGCATCGGTAGCCACGGCCGGGCCACGATCTCACCGAACGCGCGCTGGTTCGGCCTGCGCTTCGCGGGCGCCCAGGGCAACGACGAGCTGGTCTGGGAGGTAGGGCCCGAAGGCGCGCGCCACGTCGCGGGCGGGGCTACATTGGGCGCGCGGCCAGGTGCGCGGCTCTAGCAGCGCAGCGCTCTAGCGACGCTAGCTCGCGAGGATTTCGAGCAGCGGTGGCACACTCACGAGCAGCTCGAGCGCTGCCATGCGTTCGGCGCGGAGTAGCAAGGCGCCGCCGCTGCCGGCGCGTGCGGTGTGAGGAGCACCACCCCCCGCCATGACCTGGGCCGCGAACAAGAAATCGCCAGAGTTCAGCGTGCCCGCGGCTGCGCCCTCGCCCACGAGCTCGATGTGTCCCGCACCCACTACGTACATCCCGTTCACGGTCTGGCCCCGTTCGAGGAGCGTCTCTCCGGGTCCGAGACGAATCACTTCACAGCGATCGGTCACCATGCCGCGCAAGCTCGCGTCGAGCCGCTCGCCGAGGCTCCCCATCGAAGCCCCCGCCAGCGCTTGAAAACGGTCGGCGATGCTCTTCAGATCGTCGGCGACCCAAGGACAATCGGCCATCTGCGCTTCGAGCTTCGCGCGATCCCAATAGGCGACCTTGGTGTCGTCGACGCTAGCCACTACTCGCAGCACGACGCCTTCGCTGAGGTGGCCCTCGGTGAACACGACCTCCGAGACCCCTGCCTCCGCGCACGCGACGTCCGCAATCGCCGGCATGATCCCGACCTTACCCTTCAGCACCAGCGCGACGGCGAAACCGTTCAGTTCCTCTTCGGTGTTCAACGTCTCGAGAGTCGCGCTCTTGGCGAGTTCCAGCTGTGCCTCTTCGGGCAAATCTTGCAACCCCCGCACCGTGTCGAGGGCAACCCCCAAGACGAGCGGTGTAGTCGGGGCGTCGGAAATGGACTCGATGCTCTCGCGCACCGCACTCTCGCGAATAGCGGTCTCGTGCGGAACCTCGACCAGCGGCGTCCCCGCGGGGCGAACTTCGGGGGGTTCGACGCTAGGCGCGGGAATGACCGACGGCTCAGCGCTCGGCAGCTCGGCAGCGCTCGGCAGCTCGGCAGCGCTCGGCAGCGCGGCAGCGCTCGGCAGCGCGGCAGCGCTCGGCGGCGCGTCAGCACTCGGCGGCGCGCTTGCGCCCGGGCGGGCTGCAGGCTGCTTCGAACTAACGCCGTTCTTGCCGGCAGAGGATTTCGAGGATTTCTGGGTCGCCGCCGCTGCGGAGCGCTTGGCAGGGGCGTTCGCGGTCTCGGAGGCCACGGACGTGGCACTCGAACTCGTCCGCGCCGCTCGCGTGGCGGCAGCCACCGGGCGGCTCGCGCGAGCAACCGCAGCCGCACCACTGCGGTCGAGCGCGCTGTCGGCGCCGCGTTGGGTAGTGGTCGGGCGGGGTACGGCCGCTTTTCCTGCGCTGCGGGACACGGTCGCCGCCCGCGAACTCTGTCGATCTTCCGCGGGGCGCGGGCGTGCTGCCGCCGGAGCCTGCGACGGCCGCACCGACGCGGGCGGCGTGGAGGGCCTGCCCCCCGGGCGGCGCGGCGGTATCGAAGCCGGCACACTCGTGCGCGCGCGGGGCTGAGCCGCGGGCGGCGAGCTCGACGAGGGCGCGTCGTCCCAATCGATGCCGCCGCGCGGACGCTCGGAGCGGCGGGTGGCCGGCGCGTGCGTGGTATCGGCGTCCTTCTGAGTCGGGTCGTCGTCGTTGCTGTCGGGCTCGAGCTCCTCGGCCAGGCTCGCTGGTGGCTCGCTGGCGACCTTGCGATCTCGTGGGCGCGCACCCTGGGAACCTGCCGAGCGTTGACCTTTTCGTCGCGCGACGGCGTCGACGCGCAGCTTGTGGGTCGGCTCGTCCTCGGACTCGTCGGCCTCGACTCGAACCCCCGTGCGCGCCTGTTGTTCGAGCTGCTCGAGCATGGCTTCGCGGGCACGGCGTTCGATGGCGCTCGCGGCGTTCTGTGCGGAAACAGCGGTGAGCTCGGGATGCCCCACGACGCCCCCACCTTCGTCTTCCAACTCGTCCGACAACAGCGACTGACGTTCGTCCTCGATATCGTCGTCGGGGTCGATCTCGGACAGCAATGAGTCGGGCTCGTCTTCGATTTCGGGGTCCGACGGGCGGATCGCGACGTACTCGGCGTCGTCGTGGATCAGGTCGGGTTCCAGCTCTTCGATTTCCGCTTCGAGGTCCGCGTCTTCGATCAGGATGGGCTCGCTCGAATAGCGGCGCGCCGACGCGGCCTGAAAACTGGGCATCTCGATGATGTCCGTCCCGTCGTCGTAGGGGTCGGAATCTCGCGAGTCTTGGCTGTACTCGAGGAAGACCCCCGGCGGGTTACTGCTCTGGGCAGCTGGCGCCGCAAAGCTCGGCACGGAGGGTGCGGGCGGGAACGAAGCCGGTGGCGCGGGCGGGAGCGAAGCCGGCGGAGCAGATGGGGGAAAGGGCCGCGAGGAAGGCGGCAGGGTCGATGTAGGTGGCCGCGACGACGACGGTGGCAGCGTGGATGAAGGCGGTAGCGTCGAACGCGCGTAAGGCGGGGCGGACGACGCGCGTGGGGCAGCTGGATACGGCAACGCTTCCGGCGGGGACGATGGGGGAAGCGGTACCGAAGAGGGGGAACGCAGGGAGGGAGGCACGGTCGAGGGCCGCGGCGTCGATGGGGGAAACGGCGCCGACGCGGGCGGCTGCGACGGGGGGAACGGCGCTGACGGGGGAAACGGCGTCGATGGGGGAAACGGCGTCGATGGGGGAAACGGCGCCGACGCGGGCGGCGCTGACGATCGTGCGAACGGTGGCGCCGACGAGGGACGCTGCGCGCTGGGGTAGGGCTGTGCGCTGGGGTAGGGCTGTGCGCTGGGGTAGGGCTGCGCGCTGGGCGCTGGCAAGGGCGGCGGCGTCGGCGGTACCGACCGCGCGGGTGCTGCCGGGGGCGCGGGCGGGTTCGTGGGGATCACGTCGACGAGCTTCGACGCGGCGAGCTTCAGGTCCCAAGCGCGACCAGTAGCTCCTATGCGTACGGCAGAGTCCGCCGCACGGCGCAGCCAGGTCACCGCGTCCATGTACGCGCCCCGTTGCCACTGCACTTGTGCCGTCTGGAGCGCCCATGCCACGTCGTCGTCGTCGTCGTCGCGGGGAGACGGAAGCTCTGCCGGGAGGTCCGTCATGGGGCCTTAGCTCGTAGCATACACGCGGAAGAGAGAAATGTGGTTTCGCTCGGGAGGTAAGTTTACTTCAGCCTGGGGGAATGTAGACTTCACGGTCGCGCGCTCCGTTCGGGGGACCGACTAGCCCCTGCTTTTCCATCATTTCCACTATCTTAGCAGCGCGATTGTAGCCGATGGTCATCTTTCGTTGCAGCCACGAAGTGCTGCAACGCTGCGTCTCGCGCACGATCAGGACCGCTTCGTCGAAGCGCGCATCGAGCTTACCAAGGTCCTGGTCGGGCTCGTCTTCCCCGTCAGCCTCCTGCACGATGGCGTCGCAGTAGTCGGGCGTGCCTTGTTCACGCAAGTAGTCGGTTAACGCGGCGACCTCTTCCTCGCTCACGAAGGGACACTGAACACGCAGGGTGTCCGTACGGCCGTTGAGCTTGACCAACATGTCGCCCTTACCCAAAAGTACCTCCGCCCCCTGCTCATCGAGGATGGTGCGGCTGTCGACTTTCTGGGCCACGCGGAAGGCGATTCGGGATGGGAAGTTCGCCTTGATCATGCCGGTGATGACGTCGACGCTCGGGCGCTGAGTCGCCAGCACCACGTGCATGCCTGCGGCGCGGGCCTTCTGAGCCAAGCGAGCTACCGAGGTTTCCACCTCTTTGCCCTGCTGCATCATCAGATCCGCAAACTCGTCCACCACGATCACGATGTACGGCAGCTTTCCCGGAAGCAGACTGCCGTCCGAACCATGCTTGGTGACCGGCACCGACACCACGGCCCCGTCAACCGTCAGGGCTTCGACTTCCTCGGGCGCGGGGGCCTTCACCTCGCCTGCGAGCACACGCTCGACCCACCCGTTGTAAGTGGTGATGTTCTTGGTGCCAGCGTTCGCAAACAACTGATAGCGCCGCTCCATCTCGTCGACCGCCCAGCGGAGCGCGGTCGACGCCTGTTTCATGTCCGTGACCACGGGATGCAGCATGTGCGGAATGCCGTCGAATGGCGCCAGCTCCACGACCTTCGGATCGATCATCAAGAGGCGCAGCTCGTCCGGCGTACGCCGGAACAACAAGCTCGAGAGCATCACGTTGAGGCCAACGCTCTTGCCCGCGCCGGTGGCGCCCGCCACGATCACGTGAGGCATCGACGCCAGATCCGCGTAGAAGGGAGCCCCGACGATGTCACGTCCGAGCACGACGGGGAGAGGCGCCTTCGTGCCCAGCTTCTCGAAGCGTTTGTCTTCGATCAGCTCACGCAGGTTCACGGGCACACGCTCGTCGTTGGGCAACTCGAAGCCGATGCGGCTCTTGCCGGGGATGGGTGCGATGATGCGGACCTTGCGTGACAGGCCGAGCGCGAGATCGTCAGACAGGTTCGCAACCTTGCTCACCTTGGTTCCAGCTTCGGGCGCCACCTCGTAGGTCGTCACGGTCGGCCCCGGGTGGATCTCTTCGACCTTCGCGCTGACGCCGTAGTCGGTCAGCGTCTTCTCGAGGAGTTGCGCGTGCGCCAAGATGGCTTCCTTGTCGACCTCGCCGCCCTCGGCGACCGCCTGGGACAACAGATCGGTGGGGGGCAAGTTGAAGTCACCCGTCTTGCGCGCGCGGCCCACGTTCTTGGCTCGCTCCACTTCTCGCTTCGGCGCGGTGTCGATGATGACGGGGCCGAGCGCGGACTCGGGTTTCCGCGCGGGCGCCGCGGGCGCCTTCGGCGGCGCGGTCGCTGGGGTCTCGCTGGCGCTAGCCGGCGCGCTGGGACTCTCGCTCGCTTCCGGCGGCACGGGCTCGGCGGCTGGCGCGGCTGGTGCTTCCGCCACGTTCGCCTCGGGCGTGGGCTCCGTTTCGAGCGCGTCGACGGAGATGCGGCGAGCCTTCCGCAACGCTTCGGAGAGCGCGAGCGGCGGCGCTCCGGTAGCTTCGAGCGGGATCCAGTCGGCATCGTCGGCCTCGAGCTGCACGATGATGGCCTCGTCGCTCAGGCCTTCGCTGATTTTCGGCACGGCGCGCGCACGCGCCTCCGCCAGCTTCTCGCGCCGGAGATCGCGCGCCTCCGCCCAGGCATCGACCAGCCGATGCGCGAGCCGCTTGAGCGCATTGAAGGTCGTCAGCGCCCAGTGCCACGCCCGATCGCACAGACGAATGAACGAAAAGCTGCTTCTTCCGATCAAGATCAGCAGCACGAGCGTCGAGCCCACGAGGAACGACCCCGCAGCAGAGAACATGCCGCGCATCAGCTCGCCGAACAACAGCCCCACGTTGCCGCCGGCAGGTGCGCGGCCCATCACGCCGGCTTCCGGAAACGCCACCTGGAGCAGCGAAGCCAGAATGATGAACACGATGAGGTCGCCGAAGACGCGTACCGAAAGCTGCGGGGCGGCGCGGCCGCGAATCAGCGGCGCACCGATGAGTGCGAGCTCGAGCGGAACCAGGCAGCTCACGAGCCCGAAGCCTTGGATGAGGAAGGTGGCTATCGCCCCTCCCACCGGCCCCACCCAATCCGAACCTGCGACGCTCGGGTCGTTCGGATCGAAACGCGCGGATCCGAGCGCCAACGCTAGGAAGACACTGGCAGCGAACAAAAGCAGCGCTGCAACCTCGCGCCCACGTCGCGCGCCGACGGGGGTCGCTGGAGCACCAGCTCGGTGGTTGCCGAGAGGGGCTGCGTCGAGGGCTGCGGTCCGCGGAAGGAATGGCCGAGTTCCCATGTGTTACCTTTACCTACATAAGCCTACCTCAGGTCGGTAGCAAATGTCGACAAGATGGCGAACAGGGCCAGAAGCAGGGCCCAAGGGCCAACAAACCGGCCCGGGTTCTTTTGGTGGGAACTGGAGGTCCGGGAACGAACTTGGCTAAGGTTTCGAACTCCTTGAGCCGAAAGGGCGATATGACTGTAATATCCTGACCTGCAGGGTCTAGAGGGAGACAGCCAAGATGGCGGAAAAAGGACCACGATTCGGAAACTTGGGCCAAAGCGCCCGTCGCGCCGCGCGCATCAGCATGCTGGCTCTTGCCGTCGGTGGAGCGAGCGCCAGCGTGCTCGCCTGCAGGACCACCGCTGAGGACGTGCATCGGTGGGCACAAACCTCGCAGGGGCCCAAACGTTTGGTTGCGGTGTTAACGCACGACAAGTACCCGACCGAGCTGCGCGTCGAGGCGGCGATGACCCTGGTGCGCATGAAGCCGCGGGGCGGACGTCGCATTGGCATCCAAGGCAGCGATGACTACGAGGGCGTGTTCGACGCACTCAAGCGACTCGCGCCCGACACCCGCGCAAAGATCGTCGCAGGCATGGCACCGCAACTGAAAGCCGCGATGCTCGAGCCTTTGCCCAAACCACAAGGTGACGAAGCGGTCGAGGACCCGTCGTTCCCCTACAAGGACACGGCCTACGGCTTGCTCACCGCTGAAGACGGCTCGCTCGTGGACGATCCGGCAGTGCGCCAGACGCTGCGTGACGCGCTCATCCAATGGTGCTCCACGAACTTCGAACAGCGCATGGACGAGTCTTCGCAGATCTACGGCATGCAGCAGGTATTCCGTTGGTTGAAAGAAGACGGCGTGCGTCCGCTACCCAACCTGATCGCGCCGGGCAACGCCAAGAACGACGCCATCGCAGGTTTGATCGCGGACTTGGGCGACAAGGCCGCGAAGCTGAGCGCCAGCAACAAGCTCGTCGCGATCGCGCGCGAGGTAGACACCGAGGCGTGGGTGAAAAAGCGTGCGCCTGCGGTCGAGGCCGCCAACAAGGCGTCTGGGCTCGCTCCGACCAAAGAGCAGTTCCAAGCGCAGCTCGACCAGTACCAAGAAGAAGAACTCCTGCGCGTATTCCAGTCGATGCAAAAGGTCGGGCAAACCCCGGTCGTCGACTACCTGCTCGCGTACGCCAAAGACTCGAAGAACCCGGACAAGCGGCGCGCCAACGCGCTGGCCAGCCTGGAAGGCCACCTCGAACGCAACAACCCGGCGCACGCCGACGCGATCCTATCGCTCTTGAGCGACGACACCACGCCCGATCTCGTGCGTGGTGTCGCGGTGAAGCGCGTGGGCGAGCTGCCGCGCGACAAGGTGATCGACAAGCTCTACGCTTTGTTCAAGAACCCACGTTGGCAGATTCGCTGGGTCGCAGCTGACTTGATCCTACGCATGAGCGAGACGAAACACGTCGATGAGTTCATGAGCAAGCTCGACAAGACGGAGGGCATGGCCATGAGCGAACCGCTCATCTATGGGCCGCTCATCGGCGAGATGAAGGGATCTCCCAAACCGATCGTGTTCGTCGAGAAGTACGCATCGGCAGGCCACCCGGTAGAAGTGCGGCTCGCTGCGCTGGGCTACTACTACAGGAACGGGACGAAGGCTGACCTCGCCAAGCTCGATCGGTACGGCAACGACAGCCAGAAAGTGCCGGAGTGCGCCGAGAACGCCACGGACTGCGAGTGGAAGTGCACGATCCAAGTCGACAAGAAGCCCGAGCCCAAAGAGGTCGCTACGGTCGGGGATTTCGTGAACTACTGCATCAAACCGGCCATAGAGTCGCGCGCTTCGGCAAACGCCGAGCCAAAGGAACAAAAATAGTCTCCGGATCGACGCCGGTTGCGGTAAACACTCGGGCCGGCCTAGTCAAAAGGTAACTGATGGCCCCTGAGCCAAACAAGAAAAACCCCCGAACGTTCCAATGCCGCGATGGGCTGTGGATGCAGTTCGAGCAGATGGCGCGCGAGCTTGAGTGCTCAGTGGACTACCTTATCAACGAC
>Ga0315910_10001481_pt1 | contig 21432 bp, 18 predicted proteins | sample EdamamesoilMG_FD_204470 | JGI IMG/M metagenome (GOLD analysis project Ga0315910, IMG submission 204470) | Garden soil microbial communities collected in Santa Monica, California, United States - Edamame soil | ecosystem: Environmental > Terrestrial > Soil > Garden | place: USA: California...
TTTGATCTTAGTTGCACAAAAGCAAGATAACGCCTTGCATTAAGAAGAGGACTTCGGTTCTCTTCTTTTTTTTCGGCTAAAAAGAAGGAGGCTGCCCTTTTGAGACAGCCTCTTTCCAGCGAAGTATGCTCACTACTTATTTTCTTGGAATAAGTTCGCCACGGTTGGCAGCAAGCCAGGCAAACGTGGCAATCATCGTTGCATTTTGTTTTAAGTCTGGCTCAAGGGCCTTGTCGTAAAGGTCCATGCTGGTGTGGTGTGTACGGGTACTGTATTCGATTGGATCTTGAATGAATTGGAATCCAGGTAATCCAATGGCATCGAATGAAAGGTGATCGGTACCACCTGTATTTTGAAGTGTAAGGGTGGCAGCTCCCATTTTGTTAAATGGTTTTAACCACGCTTGAAATATCGGCCTTACATTTTCGTTGCCTTGCATGTATACACCGCGGAAACGACCAGTGCCGTTATCCATGTTGAAGTAAACTGAAAATTTTTCTGCACCCGGTTTCAGCTTAATGGAATCATACGGAAAATTCTTGTCAAGACGTTCACCATACGTGCGTTTCACGTACGACCGAGAGCCAATCAATCCTTGCTCCTCACCGCCCCAAAGCGCAATGCGAATAGTTCTGCGCGGATTTACACCCAGTGTTTTCAGGATGCGCATCGCTTCCATCATAACAGCCGAACCCGCAGCGTTGTCGGTGGTTCCGGTGCCGCTGTGCCAGGAGTCAAGGTGAGCGCCAATCATTACAACTTCATCTTTCAAATCTGTTCCTGGAATTTCTCCGATAACATTGTAGCCAGGTGCTGATGGTGTAAATTCTGTTTCTAATGTGAGCTCAAGTTTTACAGAGAGGCCAGCCTGGATTTGACGTACCATGCGATTATAGTGTTCTGCGGCAACGGTTACTTGAGGTAAAATTTTTGGCGCATCTGCTTTGTAAACCGATACGCGTTTATCGAAAGGAGTTTCGGCAGGGTACGGAACGGTGGCGCCACTTACTGTCAACGTGCCGTCTTCAAGGCGGGCGCTGGAGCTGGCATCCAACACGGCTACTACTCCTTCTTTTTGGCACAACTCCCATTTCATGTAAGCAAGGCGCTGTGGTTCGGTGGGTGCGCGAAAACGTCTTCCACTAAATGACTCTACAACACCAGCATTGGCCATCTGTAGAAGTGTTGAGTCGTTAAGTCGCTTAGCGTCTGGAACAAATCCGGGTTTTACCGGAGTTGGCAAACTAAACAATACAATTTTGCCTTTGAGTTTTCCCTTGTATTTATTGAGGTCTTCTTCTGAACTGATTTCAAGGTAAACGGCTTCGGCCTGTACGGTACCTTTTATACCTGGCGACCAGGCTTTAGGGTATGCAATTACCGGGAAGTAAACAGGCCCCAGATTTTGAAGGCTGAATTTCTTTAACTGCCAGCCGCGGCCAAAGTGTTCATCCCAAACATCAAAATAAACATTGGATACTCCCCAGGATTCCAGTGAAGCCTTTGCGTAATCAGCAGCTTTTTTGTGACCTGGCGAATTGGTTAAACGTGGACCATGAATGTCGGTGAGTGAACTCAACACTTTCATGACTTGCGAGCGGTTAAGACCTTCGTCTTTAATTTTCGATACCATAGCGGTATCAATCTTTTCCTGAGCAAGGGTTACCAAGGGTACACCCAGCAACAAAGCGCAGACAATTGATAGAAATTTCTTCATACGTGTTTAGGTTAAGAAACCAAAAATAGAGAGTGGGTGCGAAACAAGAATTACCGTTCATCCAACTTTTATGGCCCAGTATGGGTCTGAACAGTATGGGAAAAGTACTACTGCTGGTATTGTGTCTGTTGCTCGTAATACGCTGCAAAGACGATTCATTCGAATGCATTGATCCTGCCAGGGTCAATGATAAAGCCGCTTGCCCATTCGTGCTACAACCTGTGTGTGGTTGTGATGGAAAAAATTATGGTAATGCCTGCGAGGCCGAAGCTGCCGGACTCCTTCATTGGAGTTCAGGATATTGTAAGTAGTTACTTCTTTGCTACAGCCGATAGTACGACCTGTTTTTTTGACAGGTATATATTCCAGATGCCTTCCAACTGGTCTGTGCCATCGGGCATTTTGCTTACCACAGGTCTTGAGTAGAGTAGCGAATCATAATCATCTGATGTTGATCCGGTATGAAGCTTTTGAATGTTGTCTTGCAAATCACCGGTAGTCATACCCATAATGTAGGCTTCGATAAGTTGTTGCTCCAGTTGCTGTGAACCCGTTGTGCCGGGTACTATCCATCGGATTTTAACATGAAAGTGATCAGCCACCGAATCAATTTTCTTTTTGTCTGACGGAAACTTCTCAACATTTCGCATAATAACATTACCCTGATCCAGGGCTGAACTGGTAATCTCCGAATCGCTGAGTTTCACAATCTTTTGTTGCTCCATTCCTTCGTGCAGTTTCTTCCGTTGCTCGTCTGTAAGCGAGCCACCACAGGCAGATAAGAATGCAATAGAGATCAGGAGTATTTTTTTCATTTGCAATGCTTTTGAAGAGTGATGCAAGTTTATAAAAGTATTTAGAATTTGGGAGTTAGAATTTAGAATGATGTCGCTAAGGCTTCCTTTAAGCCAGGATCATTTCTAAATCCGAGATTCTATATGCTAAATTCTTCTTCACAGACTAAAGTCTTAAGTCTACCGTCTTATTGTTAACTTTGCCCGATTTTTAAAGTATGATCGAAAAACTGGAAGAAATAAAGCTTCGATTTGAAGAAGTAGGGCAGTTGCTGGGCCAGCCGGGTATTGTTTCGGATATGAAGAAATTCCAACAACTCAGCAAGGAGTATAAGGATTTGGAGAAAATCGTGGTGAAGTATAATCAGTTCAAGGAGGCCCGCGACCACATGCAACAGGCCAAAGAAGTTCTGGAAAAAGAGAAGGATGGTGAACTGCGTGAACTGGCCAAGATGGAAATTGATGAGCTTGTTCCTAAGCTTGAGACATTTGACGCTGAGCTAAAAGAACTGCTGATACCCAAAGACCCGAATGACGATAAAAATGTGATGCTCGAAATCCGTGCGGGTACTGGCGGTGATGAGGCCGCTATTTTTGCAGGCGACCTGTGGAGAATGTATCAGCGCTTTTGTGATCGCAAAGGACTTAAAATGGCCGTGCTTGATGTTACCGAAGGCACAGCCGGAGGTTACAAAGAAGTGATCAGCAGCGTGAGCGGAGAGGGTGCCTATGGGTTATTGAAATTTGAATCGGGCGTGCACCGGGTACAACGCGTACCGGCAACCGAGCAACAAGGCAGAGTACATACCTCAGCAGCTTCGGTAGTTGCCTTGCCAGAGGTGGAAGATGTGGAAGAGGTAGAAGTAAATCCGGCCGATATTGAAATTCAAACAGCCCGTTCCAGTGGTGCTGGCGGGCAAAACGTAAACAAGGTTGAAACCAAAGTGCAGCTTACACACAAGCCAACCGGTATCGTCATTACCTGCCAGGTGGAGCGTTCACAGCATGGCAACCGTGAACGTGCCTTAAAGATGCTGAAAACCAAACTCTACGAAATGGAAGTAGAGAAGCAAAACAGTGAACTTGGTGCTGCCCGCAGATCGTTGGTGCGCAGTGGCGACCGTTCCGAAAAGATCAGAACGTATAACTACCCCCAAAGTCGTGTAACCGATCATCGTATTGGTTACACCGTGTATAACCTTCCTTCGGTTATGAATGGCGAGCTTGACGACTTTGTTGAACAACTGCGGATTGCCGACAGTGCCGAAAAGATGGCGGAGGGAGCGAACAATTAAAGTAGTTAGAAGTAGCCCTGCCAGCACTGTAATTTTCGTTCTTGATTTTTTACTAATTTTAGAAATCACACATAAAGCAATATGAAAAGGACACTAATTATTATCGGAGTTATTCTCGTTATCGTCTTCATCATTTACAGGATGTTTGCGGGAACCTACAATACTATGGTGGAGCTGTCGGAAGCGATACCGAAAGAGTGGGCACAAGTTGAAACACAGTATCAACGCAGAGCTGATTTGATTCCCAACCTGGTGAACACGGTTAAGGGTTATGCAAACTTTGAACAAGAAACATTAACAAAAGTTATCGAAGCCCGTGCCAGTGCAACACAAGTGAAAATTGATCCAAGCAACATCACACCTGAAGATTTACAACGCTTCCAGCAGGCACAGAGTGGCGTAAGCTCTGCCCTAAGCCGATTGTTGGTTGTAGCCGAAAATTATCCAGACCTGAAAGCCAACCAAAACTTTCTTGATCTCCAGGCACAACTTGAAGGTACCGAAAACCGGATAGCGGTAGCCCGCACAAGGTTCAATGAAGTGGTTCAGCCGTACAATGTATACATCAAGAAATTTCCGGCTGTTTTGCTGGCAGGGATGTACGGCTTTACACCGAAAGGTTATTTTGAGGCGGCACAAGGCTCCGAAAATGCACCGACTGTAGACTTCGGAAAGTAGCGAAGAACATAATACTAATGCTTATACTCTCTGCTTGCAAAATAGAGAGGAGCCTGATCAAATGATCAGGCTTTTTTTATACGTTGAGCATGCCTGTTGTCTACTTTTTTTGGAGGAAGACTGGAGGAAGACTGGAGCTAGGGCTTGAGAAAATGGAGTGCAAAAAAAATAGCCACCTGTCGGTAGCTATTTTACTATTTCTGTTCTGTATTTCTAGTAGTTCGAACCAGCTCTGATCATTGCGCAGCGGAAACCTACAGTAGCTGTTGCTGAATCCTGATCCAAATATCTTCTGGTACCAGGCGACATCCAGTAGGCTACATCTTTCCATGAACCGCCTTTGTAAACTCTCGCACGGTCTGTAATCAATGAAGTAAATCCTTCAGGGTTTTTCTCAAAGTCACCGTTGTAACCGGTTGAAGGATCCAGGAAGCCGTCTCTACGGATCGGGTTAAGGTCATCAAAATCCTGGAACGTCATCGGACGGTAAACGTCTTGTACCCACTCGCTCACATTACCGGCCATGTTATACAACCCGTAATCATTTGGAGGATATTCATAGATGTATGAAGTAATCAACGCACCATCGTTCAGACGGCCGGCAATACCAGCATAGTCACCGCGACCGCGCTTGAAGTTAGCCAGCATAAAGCCCATTTGTTTTCCATACGGGTTACGCACTGCGTGACCATCCCAAGGATAGATTCGCTGGTGTGTCTGCATTTCTTCTAACCACTGTGTTCCGATCAGGGCTTGGGCAGCGTACTCCCACTCCGCTTCGGTTGGAAGACGGTAAGCAGGAACAACGATACCTGATTCCAGTGGAATGCGACCATCGCTTTCAGCGTAATCTTCACCAGCGTTTTCAGCCAGTTTGATGTTTACTGCGCGGGTTCTCCACACAGAATATTTACTTGCCTGATTCCAGGTGATACCCACCACTGGGAAGTAGCGGAAGCCCGGGTAACGCAGGTAGTGTTCAACATACGGATCGTTAAAGGCAAGCTTACCAACCCAAACGGTAGTATCGGGAAGCGCTGCCTGATATGCTTCTTGTGAAGAATCTTTTGCCAGGTAGTGCAAATACTCCAACCAGTGGATGTTTGCAATTTCAGTTTCATCCATGTAAAAGGATGCTACAGAAACGGTTCTTTCAACGTTATCGCGATACGACATAACATCTTCTTCGAACGAGCCCATTACGGCACGGCCACCTTCGATGAATACCATATTTGGAGCATCGGGCTGACCCTCGTAAGGGTTAACCATAAAGCCACCCTGATCTTCGTCATTGTACGCCAGACCAGTGGCAGAACTCATTTGACCCGGGTTTGAAGCGCTTGGCTTTCCGCCACCACCACCAAAAAGTGAGCAGGCAGACAGCGCAACTGAACCGCCAACTAAGTAAAAAAGAACCCTGACAGAATACTTCATTTTCATTTTCGATTTTAAATCAAATGCTAATTAAGGGGATAATCCCATGTTTTCCAAGCAGTCGCAAGGTAATTCATGAATCTTTGATAAAGGAAAACCTCGCCTTACAAAACGGTCATATTGGGTCGCTATTGTTTCGGGAAAGCACTATCCATATTTGGGAAGTTCAATGGAAAGATAACGAGGTTTAAGTGTTGTTTTTGAAGGTTGAAAGAGTGGCACAGATTTTTGACTGCAGCCGTAAAAACAAGACAATGATACTTTCTCTCGAGGAATTTCGCGTAATGCCTTTTGAAAAGAAATGCGATGTGATCACCTTCAGCGCTAACTACCTGATGCAGCGGACCCTTGCCGACTGCAAGGTGTTCTTATACTACTCAGGTGGTTTCTTTATTGAAGTCTTCTACTCACCAAAATATCAGAAGGTTCTTATGATCAATGCGTTCGACAGAACGGTTGGCTTAAAACCTTATTTGGATACGATTTCGCTTGACGATTTGGTTTCCTGACCCGACATAACCGACAACAGTTCTATGGCCGCATCTACCGATTTTATATTCTCGATTATCAACATGGCTTTACTGCCGCTGTTCATTCTGCACTGCTTTGGATGGCTCTTCACAAAAGAAAGGATCAGACCGAATACGTCTGAACTGAAATACGCATCGTTGGTGGTAACGAAGTAAGCGCGCAACTTATCGCCCTTAAGGCTTAGTTTTTCAAAACCTAATTTTTCACCGAGCCACCGCAGGCGAACGGAGTTGATCAGTTCTTCCACTACGGCAGGTATGGGGCCGAAGCGATCGCGGATTTCGTCTCCGAATTTTTTCAGTTCGTCTTCATCCTTAATGTTATCCAGCCGGGAGTAAAGCTGTAAACGTTCTGTTGTACTGTTAACATAACTTTCCGGAATAAGAATTTCGAGATCGGTTTCGATAACACAATCCTGCACAATAAGCTTTGCTTTCTCGGCAAGTTCAACAGCAAACAACTCCTTGAAGTCTGTTTCCTTCAACTCCTGAATGGCATCGTCCAGGATTTTGTGATAGGTATCAAAGCCAAGGTCGCTGATGAAACCGGTTTGTTCTGCCCCTAATAAATTCCCGGCTCCGCGAATGTCGAGGTCGCGCATGGCTACTTTGAAACCATCACCCAAATCTGAAAACTCTTCAAGGGCCGCCAACCGTTTTCTGGAATCGGCTGTAAGCACGGAGGCCGGAGGAGTAAGTAAATAACAGAATGCTTTCTTGTTGGATCGACCAACCCGACCACGCATCTGATGAAGGTCGGACAGCCCAAACATGTGTGCCTGGTTGATGATGATGGTGTTGGCGTTCGGAATATCCAATCCTGATTCGATGATGTTGGTGGAAACGAGAACGTCATATTCGCCATTGATAAACTTCACCATGGCTTTCTCCAGCTTGTCACCATCCATTTGGCCGTGCGCTATTCCGATGCGCGAATCCGGAACAAGACGATAAATTACATTGGCAACTTCTTCAATGTCGCCTACGCGATTGTGAACAAAGAAGACTTGTCCGCCTCTTCGAATCTCGTGGCTCACCGCATCGCGAATTATTTCTTCGTTAAACGTATGAAGTTCTGTAGTAACGGGTTGCCGGTTGGGAGGAGGTGTAGCAATAATACTCAAATCGCGCGCTCCCATCAGCGAGAAGTGTAGCGTGCGCGGAATGGGCGTTGCGGTGAGGGTAAGAACATCTACGTTTACTTTCAGCTCCTTTAGCCGGTCTTTCACTTTTACACCAAACTTCTGTTCTTCATCAATGATCAGCAGCCCCAGGTTCTTGAACTCGACATCCTTGCTTACAATGCGATGCGTGCCAACAAGAATATCCACCTTACCTTCTTTTGTAGCGGCAATGATATCTTTGATTTCCTTCGTTGTCTTGAAGCGCGATACATAGTCAATTTTCACCGGGAGATTGGCCAGGCGCTCGCTGAACGTGCGGTGATGTTGCATGGCCAGTATGGTAGTGGGCACTAACACGGCTACTTGTTTCCCTTCGGTGGCGGCTTTGAATGCAGCACGGATGGCAACTTCGGTTTTGCCGAAGCCCACATCGCCACACACCAGGCGATCCATCGGGTGTGGTGTCTCCATGTCTTTCTTTACTGCTTCGGTAGCGCGCGCCTGATCGGGTGTGTCTTCATACATGAACGATGACTCCAACTCGGCTTGTAAAAAACCATCTGGCGCAAAGGCATAACCGGGAGCTGATTTTCGCTTGGCATAAAGTTCGATCAGTTCCTTGGCAATGTCCTTAACACGCTTCTTGACTTTTGATTTCTTGTTTTCCCATTCCTGCGATCCAAGCTTACTGATAAGCGGAGGTGTGCCATCCTTACCGGAATACTTTGAAATTTTGTGAAGGGCGTGGATACTTACATACAACAAATCATCATCGCGGTACACCAGTCGGATGGCTTCCTGTTCATGACCATTTACATCTTTCTTTTCCAGGCCTGCGAACTTGGCAATTCCGTAGTCGATGTGTGTAACAAAATCTCCAGGTTGAAGGGTATGCAATTCACGAAGGGTAAGCGCCTTCGACTTCGAAAATTTTTCTTTTGACCGGTAGCGATGAAACCGCTCAAAGATCTGATGATCGGTATAGCACAGTAACTTTAAATTCGAATCAACAAATCCTTGTCGTAATGAAATATCCAGCGATTGAAATTTCAATTGAAGATTGATCTCTTCAAAGATTTCGTGCAGCCGTGCCGACTGCTTGGGCATATCGGCCGCAATGAAATTGCTGAAGCCCTGCTGCTGCTGCTCGTACAAGTTAGCAGCCAGTAATTCGAAATTTTTGTTGAACGATGGCTGTGCAGCTGAGGCAAAAATAAACGTGCTGGCTTTTTCCAGAATAAAGCGGTGTCCGAATTCAATGCGCGAAAAGTCTGCGCTGCGTTTTAGAAATTCCGGTCCGTCTTCAAAAAGTTTTGCGGGCGATGAAACAATGTCGGCCCCACTCGCCTTGATTATTCTGTCAAAAGATGTTGACGCTTTTTTGAAACACTGGTGAATAACGTCTTCGGTAAGTTGCGTATCCTTAAACCAAAGGATAGAATTGGGCGATATAAACTCCAACAACGATTGACGCTCTTCCTGTACCAACTTGGTTTGAACATTGGGAATGATATTCACCTTTTCCAAACTATCGACTGACAGTTGCGAACCCGGCTCAAACGTTCGGATGCTGTCTACCTCATCGCCAAACAGTTCGATCCTGTAAGGAAGTTCGAACGCAAATGAAAAGATGTCGATAATGCCTCCGCGCACTGCAAACTGACCGGCTTCGTAAACGAAATCAGTTTTCTCAAAATCGTAGTTGTGTAAAAATTCTTCAAGGAATGCAACATCAAGTTTTTCCCCGACTTTTACTGAGAACGTATTGGATGCCAGCGAGCGCTTGTTGATTACTTTTTCGCTGAGTGCTTCCGGGTACGTAATGATGATTTCCGGAGCCGTTTTGATTGCCAGCCGATTGAGCACTTCAGCGCGCATCAGTATGTTCGCGTTTTCTATTTCGTCATACTCGTAGGCGCGCTTATACGACATGGGGAAGATTAAAACTTCCTGACCCAATAAATTTTGAAGATCGTTTTGAAAGTATGCGGCTTCTTCGCGGTCGGATAAAATGGCGATAAAATCCTGCGGTTGTAGCTTGAACACAGACGCCATCACAACAGCATCCAGACTTCCGGCAAGTCCTTTCAACTGAACATTTACAGGCTTGGGCGTGCCGATCCCTGCGGCTACGGTCTTGATTAAACCATCCGCGGTGTAGATACTTAGAAAATCGTTCGCCCTCAATGCCGTTAATTCGTTACATGTTACTCCAATCGCTTTCGGTTGGGACAACAGGGACGCAAAGATAATTTTCGTGGCAAGCCTGCCGCAAGCGAACCGAAATTTTATTTCTGTTAATTTTAAGCATGCAAACGCTACGGCAACTGGTTTTGTACATAAGCATAACAGCAGTTGTATTCTTACTTTTAGGGCTTATTAAGCCGTGGATTATGCTGTGGTGGGAAGATGTGCAAAACAGACGGAAAGTAATTCGATTGTACGGAAGCATTGCAACAGTAACGTTCCTGATATATTGGTTAATGATATTTTTGATTTGATGATGAATAAGATTCGAATTTCCATCGTACTGATAGGTCTTCTGATACTCGGTGCCTGTTCCAGAACTGAAAAGAAAGAGCCCGCAGTAAATGACTTACCACCAGTAACCATAACCTTACTGAACGGTACGAGCGTAAACCTGAAAACATTAGAGGGCAACGTAATGCTTGTTTTGTTTTTTCCGGATTGCGATCACTGCCAACGCGAATCAGCAGCCATTCAACAGCATCTTGCTAAGTTTAAGAGCTACACGCTTTACTTTCTTTCAACAGCGCCAACCACGGAAATCGAGACATTCTCCAGGGATTACAAACTCAATGGGTACGATAATGTTCACTTTGGTGTAACAACGGTTCAGGAGGTGCTCGATAATTTCGGTGCCGTGGCTACACCTTCGGTTTACCTGTATGCGAATGGAATGAAGACAAAAGTCTTTAATGGAGAAACGGCTATTGAAGAAATTTTGAAGAGTCTTTAGCCACTTACTTGATGCGGCTGGCTACATAAAGATACTTCTGCCGAATACCGGTGAACGCAATAAGGTATTGGCTCCCTCCATCATTCAGTTTCAATTTCTTTTTTAACGCAACCACGGGTAACGGGTAGTTGCGCGTAATGACATTCGCCTTTCGATCTGGAAAAAATCGTGTGACTTCTTTCGGATCACTTTTTACTGCAGCTTCCAGTTTAAAAATACGCCCCGGAAAATCAACAGCCACGGCATCGCTTGTGTACAAATGTGTATTCGGATTAACTTTGTTAAGGCTATTTCGGAGTGCAATCATTTTAAATGCACCGGCTTTAAGAATCGCTGCGTTGGGTTCGTAGAGGTATTGGGCAGGATCTGCGAACAGCACGTCTGCATCCCGCTCTTCTTGATGAAGGAAGTTAAATGATTCTGTGCTATCCGCTATTAAATTGACAGCTGTTATTTTCGGTTCCCCTGTAAAATCTTTTTCGCAGAGGAAAAGAACTTCTTTGCACTCGTTGTTAGCAGCAACAACTACAATTCGCTTTACATTTTTCAGTTCCTTCAACCCTTGCTGAAGATCAATAAGGGGCGAGGCTTTGATGAGCAGCTGCGTTGTTCTTTCAACGATCGTTTGCTGCAGTGCAACCACATTCGGCTCGCAGTCACTGAACTTGAATACCTTTTTGTTTCCTGATACTCTTCTTGAAGGATCGATAAACACGACATCGAGTTCATCCGAATAGTCTTGAAGATATTGCTCTGCTGTGATGTTGAGGTGTTGAATATTTTTTGCCTCCAGTTGCGTATGATTATGCCGCGCAAAGGTCAGCAACAATTGATTGGGTTCGATGTAGTATACACGTTTGCAAATCTTGCTAAGGCTGTAGGTGTCGACTCCAAAACCTCCGGTTAGATCAGCGATATTATTCACCTCCTTTCCAAGAAACTCCTCGCGAAGTAATTCCGATTTGTACAGGCCTGCTTTCTCCGATGAACACTGTTCCAGGTTCAGTCCGGGCGGATAAACGATGAGATGATTTTTGTAAAATGTTGGAAGCTTTTCAGCTGCCTTTCTCCTGCCATTGATCTGGTCTACAATCACCCCGATGGGCACACCTTCAATTGTCTTGTACTTCAACAAGAGCTGAGTGCTATCATGGTGTTCATGATCACGAATAAATTGCTGAACTGCCGGATGAAGTAATACGTCAATCAAGGAAAGAATTTATCAAAGGTACACTCCCATCAAATCATAAAAAAAGCCCGAGAGACTCAGGCTTTTCATTGCTATTTGCGTCACTGTGTGGACTACAATGTTCTTTTTACTTCACGTTGTTCGTAGCTTTCAATTACATCGCCTACTTCGATGTCGTTGAAACCACCGATGCCAATACCGCAGTCGAAACCGGATTTCACTTCACTTGCATCGTCTTTATGGCGTTTGAGTGAGTTCAGTTTACCGGCATACGTTACGATACCATCGCGGATGAGGCGTATCGGATTATTGCGCTTGATCGATCCATCCGTTACCATACAACCGGCAATGGTCCCCACTTTCGATATCTTGAATACTTCGCGTACTTCTGCATTGCCCACAATTACTTCTTCCGTTTCAGGAGCAAGCATACCTTCCATCGCAGCCTTCACATCGTTGATGGCATCGTAGATGATGGAGTACAGACGAATTTCAATTTCTTCATTTTCAGCTACACGTTTGGCAGCAAGAGATGGTCGCACCTGGAAACCAACGATAACCGCATCAGACGCAGAGGCCAGCAACACATCGGATTCGGAAATTTGTCCGACACCACGGTGAATGATGGCTACCTGAATTTCTTGTGTAGAAAGTTTTAATAACGAATCGGATAACGCTTCAACAGAACCGTCCACATCACCTTTAACGATCACATTCAGTTGCTTGAAGCTTCCGATTGCCAGACGTCTTCCGATTTCGTCCAGCGTAATGTGTTTCTTGGTGCGGATGCTTTGCTCGCGTAACAACTGGCTGCGCTTGGCGGCCATTTCGCGCGCTTCCCGATCAGTTTCCATCACCGATAATTTTTCACCGGCTTGTGGTGCTCCGTCAAGGCCAAGCATTACTACAGGCGTTGAAGGTCCGGCTTCGTTAATTTTCTTTCCGGTGTCATCGAACATCGCTTTCACACGACCGTAATGAGCGCCTGCCAGAATTACATCGCCACCGCGCAGGGTTCCGTTCTGAACCATTACGGTAGTAACATATCCACGGCCTTTGTCCAACGAAGCTTCTATAACAGAAGCAATTGCCGGACGATTTGGATTTGCGCGGAGGTTCAATAACTCGGCTTCGAGAAGAACCTTCTCCAGCAGTTCGTCAATGCCTTTTCCGGTTTTAGCCGAAATTTCCTGACACTGATATTTTCCACCCCATTCTTCCACCAGAATATTGATCTTCGAAAGCGATTCTCTGACTTTATCCGGATTGGCTGCGGGCTTATCAATTTTATTGATTGCAATTACAATCGGTACACCGGCTACCTGCGCGTGATTGATCGCCTCTTTGGTTTGGGGCATCACATCATCATCGGCCGCTACTACAATAATGGCAATGTCTGTCAACTTTGCACCACGGGCACGCATGGCAGTAAAGGCTTCGTGACCTGGTGTATCGAGGAATGCAATCTTGTTTCCGCTTTTGGTGGTTACATCGTAGGCACCAATGTGCTGTGTAATACCCCCCGCTTCTGAGGCTGTTACTTTTGTATTTCGAATGTAGTCAAGCAACGAAGTTTTACCGTGGTCAACGTGACCCATGATGGTTACAATCGGAGCTCGTGGTTGCAGTTCTTCTTCGCTGTCTGCTTCTTCGGTTACCAGAGTATCATCATCGGCCGAAGCAAACTGTACTTCGTAGCCAAACTCATCGGCAATTACTGTAATGGCTTCCGCATCCAGGCGTTGGTTGATGGATACGAACATACCAAGGCTAAGACAGGTTGAGATTACATCGTTAACGGAAACGTTCATTAAAGACGCCAGGTCGTTGGCTGAAATAAATTCTGCCACCTTCAGTGTCTTGGATGCCTCCTGCTCATCCAGCATTTGCTGCGCCTGAGCCTCCGTGTTTGCTTGTCGTTTATCTCGTCTGTATTTCGCACCACTAACTTTTTTCGTTCCACCACTCAGCTTGGCGAGTGTAGCGCGAATCTGATCCTGAATTTCCTTTTCAGTAGGCTCTTCTTTTTGAACGCGTGGTGTATGTGGTCCTTTACCGCGTTGCTGTCCATGTTGAGGACGTTGGCCTCTGTTGGGCTGTTGCTGTTGATTGCCTTGGCCACCTTGGTTTTCGCCCGCTGAAGGAAGGCGCTTACGTGGACGCTTGCCTTTGTCTTTCTGAAGATCGGATGATGCAACGGGTGAATCTTTTTTCTTTTCAACCGGCAGTTCAATCTTATCAACCACTTTCAAGCCTTTAAGCTTATCGGCTTTGGCTTTAATTAGTTCTTGCTCGGGTTGTGCAGGTTTTTCGACAACCGGATTCGCTACTTCAGGCTTTGGCTTATTTTCAAGTACAGGTTTTTCTTCTACCGGAGGCTCATCTTTGGCAACGACTTCTTCTTTAACCACTGGTTTCTTTTCCAGTTCAATCTTGCCAACAACCTTGATTCCTTCCAGCTTAGGTTTTTCGCGCTCAACCTTTTCGGTTTTGGGTTCTTCTTTAGCCTTGACTTCTTTTGAGCCAAGGTTTTTAATCATGATGCGTTCTTCTTCCTCGATGCGTTTGCGCGCTTGTTCTTTTTCAACTTCCTGCGCGGAGGGTTCGTGCTTCACACCGATGGACAGACCGGAAGCTTCAAGCTTATCTGTAGCGGATGAAGCAAACTCCTTCGACAAGAGATTAAATTGTTCGGGCGTGAGTTTAGCGTTGGGATTGTTTTCAACCTCAAAACCTTTTTTAGCCAGGAAGTCCAAAATGGTATTGTGCCCCACATTGAGTTTCCTCGCAGCCTGACTCAACCTTATCAATTTTTCTTCTGCCATATTCAAATATGCCTGTTTTTTTAACGACTTTAAAACCTAAATTCGATAGTCACGGTAACATAACACAAGCGAGGGTACGCCTTGCCGCTACCAGTCTTTCGTTATTCAAATTCTTTCTTCAAAATATTCAATACACCTTCTACGGTTTCTTCTTCCAAGTCGGTGCGTCTTACCAGTTCTTCTTTCGACAAGTTCAACACGCTCTTGGCGGTATCCAGCCCGATACGGTTTAGTTCTTCGATCACCCACGCTTCAATCTCATCGGAGAATTCGCGCAGATCCACATCTTCTTCCACCTGGCCTTCGGCAAGTTCTCTGAACACATCGATTTCGTATCCAACCAACCGGCTTGCCAGCTTGATGTTTAAACCACCTTTTCCGATGGCTAAAGACACCTGGTCAGGCTTCAGGTAAACGGACACTCTGCCATTGTCTTTATCGACCTTAATTGAACTGATTTTAGCAGGGCTCAACGCACGTTGAATGTACAATTCCAGGTTTTCGGTGTAATTGATTACATCGATGTTTTCGTTTTGCAACTCACGAACAATGGCATGAATGCGTGAGCCTTTCATCCCTACGCAAGCGCCCACCGGATCGATGCGATCATCATACGATTCTACGGCTACTTTGGCGCGTTCACCGGGCTCGCGTACTACTTTTTTGATGGTGATCAACCCATCATACACTTCAGGAACTTCCTGTTCGAAAAGTCTTTCGAGAAACACCGGTGATGTTCTGGAAAGTATAATTTTTGGATTGCCGTTCACCATGTCTACACGGTGAACTATGGCGCGCACATTTTCGCCTTTGCGGTAGCGGTCTTTCTGAATTTGTTCTGAACGTGGAATGGCAATTTCGTTACCTTCGGCATCGATCAGCAATACTTCCTTGCTCAGTACCTGGTACACTTCGCCAGCGATGATTTCGCCCACCAGGTCTTTGTATTTCTGGAAGAGGATATCCTTCTCCAGGTCTTTTACTTTTTGAATCAGGGTTTGGCGCGCGGTGGTTACGGCTCTGCGGCCGAAATCTTCGATGAAAACCTGCTCTGAAACTTCTTCGCCTACTTCAAAATCGGGTTCAATTTTCTTGGCTTCGGTCAGACTTACTTTATCATGATCCCAAATATCTTCTGAATCATCATCAACAATTTCGCGGAAGCGATAGATTTCCAAATCGCCTTTGTCAGCGTTTATGATAATGTCAAAGTTTTCATCGGTCTCGTACTTTTTACGAATCATATTCCGGAATACGTCTTCCAGAATTCTAATCATCGTAGGACGATCGATGTTCTTTTGTTTTGCAAATTCAGCAAACGACTGAATTAATTCATGTGCATCCATGGGTTTCGTCTATTTAAAACTAACTAACACAAAGGCTTTTTCTATTTCTGAAAATTGGATTTCCAATGTTCGTTCTTCTTTCTTTTTTCCACTTCCGGTTTGCTGGGTCAACACGATTTTTTCATCGGTTACTGCGGTCAGTTTTCCTTCTTCTGTTTTCTCGTGCAACTTCACCTTTACACTACGACCAATGTTCTTGGTATACTGGCGTAGTAACTGGAGCGGTTGATCAACACCCGGGGTTGAAACTTCCAGTGTTAACTGCTCGTCAGGAAGCGCCATCTCATCGATTGCCTTCGAAAGCTCGCGGCTTAGGTTGGCGCAATCATCGATGGTAACACCCTGGTCGCCATCGATTACTACCAGAATCTTTTTAGGACCTTTTCGGGAGGAAGCGATAACGTCCACAACAAACTGACTGGGATTAGCCAGCGTTGCTTCTGCCAGTTTTTTGATTTCTTCCCGTAAATCCATGTTGCGAAAAAATATCTATAAGCAAAGAGGGGACTTTTGGGCCCCCTCTAACTGAATACTCTAAGAAACTCGCTGCAAAAGTATAGGTTTTTTATTTCCGTGCAAAAAGGAATAAAATAATTGATGGTTTCTTCACCTTCTATCCCACCAACACCGTGCGTTCGTGAAGTAAATTTTTTCGAGCCTGTGCTTCGAACCGATTTACGAATTCAACGGTCTTAAATATTTTTTCCATGGCCAGAAAATGATCGATGACTTTTCGTCTGCCTGGTTTATAGAGGAAATCCGGATAGATGGCGTACTCCTTTCGAATTTGTTGACAATACTTTTCATACTCCTCCTCGGTTGCTCCCAGTATTGAAAGATCGGCATCGGTAAAGTAGTTGGTATCCGAATCACGGCTGGCTTGGTGGTGCCGGGTGGCCAGAATTTGTTCAAGGCAACGTTCAACTTTTCGAGGTGGATAGGCAATGGAGGTGAGACGGTCTTTGGCGAATTTGGCACTTTTCTCTTCGTTATCAGACTTTCGTGGATTATAAACGATATCGTGGTAGCAGGTAGAAAATAGTAACGTTTCGAAGTCTGAAAGCACGTTATGAACTTCAGTCAACCTTTCGAATAGGGCTTCAAGGTGATTAAGGTTGTGGTAGTGCCGGTCTTTGGCGGTGTAATGATTTTCGATTTCAAGCCAGAGATGCTGCGCCTGGCTCTCATTTTTTGTGAATTCAAGAACAAGCTGAACGAAGGTCTCGCGAAGCATGAAAGAGTACTTATCTACTCGGGAAGGTTCTGAAGATACGTACCGTAGCCACTCTTAGCCAAAGGTTTGGCCAGTTCCAAAAGCTGCGGTTTAGAGATGAACCCCATGCGGAAGGCCACCTCTTCAATACAGCCGATCTTGAGGCCCTGGCGCTGTTCAATTACCTGAACAAAATTGGCGGCCTGAATCAAGGAGTCGAACGTGCCGGTATCGAGCCAGGCTGTGCCACGACCCATGGTGCCTACTTTTAATTTTCCGCGCTTCAGGTATTCATTGTTCACATCGGTGATTTCAAGTTCTCCACGGGGGCTTGGTTTTAATGCTTTGGCAATTTTCACCACTTCATTATCGTAGAAGTACAATCCGGGAACAGCATAATTTGACTTTGGTTGCCTGGGTTTTTCCTCTATGGAAATTACGTTTTTGCTGGCATCAAACTCAACCACACCGTATCGCTCAGGGTCATTTACATGGTAAGCAAATACTACCCCACCATCGGGATCGACATTAGATTGCAGCAGATTCTGCAACCCCGAACCATAGAAAATATTATCGCCTAAAATCAATCCTACTTTATCTGTACCGATAAACTTTTCGCCAATAATAAATGCCTGCGCAAGTCCTTCAGGGTTTGGTTGGATTTCATAGTGAAAGGAGCAACCCAGGTTCTTGCCATCGCCCAACAATTTCTGAAACATGGGCATGTCGTGCGGGGTGGAGATAATCAGGATATCACGGATGCCAGCCATCATTAAGACCGATAGCGGGTAGTAAATCATCGGCTTATCGTACAGCGGCATCAGTTGCTTGCTGACCGCGAGTGTTAATGGATAAAGGCGTGTGCCGGAGCCTCCGGCCAGTATAATTCCCTTCATAGTATTACCCGTTCTATTTTCAGATCAGGGCTAGCGACCCTGATACATGGTATCGTAGTATTGAAGGTAGGCACCCGAGGTGACATTCTTAAGCCACTCATGGTTGGCAAGGTACCAATCCACCGTTTTCTCCAACCCGACTTCAAAGGTTACTTCAGGTCTCCAGCCAGTTTCGCTAATCAACTTTGACGGGTCAATGGCGTATCGCAGATCGTGGCCAGGCCTGTCTGTAACGTACGCGATCAGGTTTTCGGAAGCACTGTCTTCACGGCCCAGTTTCTTGTCCATTATCTGGCAAAGTAATTTCACCAAGTCGATATTCCGCCACTCGTTGTTTCCGCCAATGTTGTAAACCTCTCCTGACTTTCCCTTGTGAAAAATAGCATCAATAGCACGGGCGTGATCTTCAACAAAAAGCCAGTCGCGGATATTTTCTCCTTTGCCATACACCGGTAGTGGTTTGTTGTTGATGATATTGTTGATCATTAACGGGATTAATTTCTCCGGGAAGTGGTACGGACCGTAATTGTTGGAGCACCGGCTGATCAGGGTTGGAAGACCGTAGCTGTTGTTGAAAGCGGTTACAAAATGGTCGCTGGCTGCCTTGGATGCCGAGTAGGGCGAACGTGGATCAATCGGAGTAACTTCAGTGAAGTATGCACCATGTTCGGCCGAGCCATAAACTTCATCGGTGGAGATGTGGTAGAAAACTTTTCCCGTGTAATCTTCATTCCACGAAGCCTGGGCAACGCGCAGCAGGTTGAGTGTGCCAATGATGTTAGTCTGTGCAAACTCTGTTGGATTGTGAAGTGACCGGTCTACATGCGACTCTGCAGCAAGATGAATAACACCATCAATTTTGTGTTTTTTGAAAACATCAAAGAGGTCAACAACATTCAGAATGTTAACCTTTTCAAAATGATAGTTGGATTTTTTCTCGACATCCCGAAGGTTTTCAAGATTACCGGCATAGGTTAGGCTGTCTAGATTTACAATAGTGTAGTCGGGATATTTATTGACAAATAGCCGTACTACATGCGAGCCTATAAAGCCAGCTCCACCGGTAATCAGAATTTTGCGGGTCGACATCAGATTTTGTTATCGAATGTACTTATCGAAGTTTTTGTGATCGCGTTGGTATAATACTTCCTGTGGCAGCGACTTGAAGTATGCGTAGGTAATCTTCAATCCTTCCGAGCGTGATACCTTGGCGTGCCATCCTAAAATTTCTTTTGCCTTTGTTGTGTTCGGTTGACGTTGCTTTGGATCGTCTTGAGGTAATGGTTTGTACACTACTTTCTGAGACGTACCGGTGAGTTTAACAATCTCTTCAGCAAAATCACGAATCGTAATCTCATCGGGGTTACCAATGTTAACCGGATAAGCGTAGTCAGACATAAGAAGTCTGAAAATACCTTCTACCTGGTCATCAACATAACAGAAGGATCTTGTTTGGGATCCATCGCCAAACACGGTTAAGTCTTCACCACGCAGTGCTTGCCCAATGAATGCAGGTAGTACTCTTCCATCATTCAACCGCATACGAGGTCCATAGGTGTTGAAAATTCTGACAATTCGTGTTTCCAGTTTGTGATAGGTGTGGTACGCCATCGTGATCGCTTCCTGGAAGCGTTTGGCTTCATCGTAAACACCCCGCGGACCAATTGGATTTACGTTTCCATAATACTCCTCCACTTGAGGGTGAACCAGCGGGTCACCATACACCTCTGATGTAGAGGCGATCAGTATCCTGGCTTTTTTCGCACGCGCCAGTCCAAGCAAATTATGAATACCCAGCGATCCAACTTTCAAGGTTTGAATAGGAATCTTAAGATAATCAATCGGGCTAGCCGGTGATGCAAAGTGAAGAATGTATTTCAAGTCACCCGGAACGTGCACGAAGCTAGACACATCGTGATGATAGAATTCAAAATCCGCATGCTTAAAGAGGTGCTCGATATTTCGGAGGTCACCTGTAATAAGATTATCCATCGCGATAACGCGATAGCCTTCTTTGATAAATCGATCGCAAAGGTGGGAGCCCAGAAAGCCCGCACCACCGGTTACGAGTACAGTTTCCTTAGCCATTGATCACCTCCCTGCCGATGCTGTAGTACGCATATCCAAGTTCTTTCATTGCGCCAAGATCATAAAGATTTCTACCATCAAAAATTACCTTGCCTTTTAGGATTGACGAAAGTTTGTCGAAGTCTGGTGTGCGGAATTCGGGCCATTCGGTGGCAATAAAAACGGCATCGGCACCCTCGGCTGCTTCGTAGGGTGTTTGACAATATTGAATTTTATCACCGACAAGCTTTTTCACATTTTCCATTCCTTCAGGATCGTGCGCTTTGATGGTAACGCCTTCGGCAAGCAGTTCGTCAATGTTGTACAGTGCGGGTGCTTCACGAATATCATCGGTATGAGGTTTAAATGAAAGTCCCCACAGCGCAATGGTTTTTCCTTTGAGATTGTTTTTGAAATGTTCTTTGATGCGTGGAATCAGTCTGGTTTTCTGATCGGCATTAACATCCATTACGGCCTTCAGAATTTTAAAGTCATACTGTACATCTTCCGATGATTTTGCCAGTGCCTGGACGTCTTTCGGAAAGCAACTTCCGCCATAACCAATCCCCGGAAATAAGAAACGTTTACCGATTCTACTGTCTGTACCTACGCCCTTGCGAACAGCGTCAACATCAGCGCCTACTAACTCACAGAGATTCGCAATTTCATTCATGAACGAAATCTTAGTTGCCAGGAACGAGTTGGCCGCGTACTTGGTAAGCTCTGCAGAACGTTCGTCCATAAAAATGATTGGATTACCTTGACGCACAAATGGAGCGTAGAGCGCTTCCATTACTTTTCGCGCTTTGGGTGAAGTTGTTCCAATGACCACGCGATCGGGCTTCATAAAATCTTCTACCGCTACACCTTCACGTAAGAACTCAGGGTTTGAAACCACATCAAACTCAACCTTGGCATTGGCCGCAATCTTTTCTCTCACCTTATCGGCAGTGCCAACGGGTACTGTGCTCTTGTCAACAATAACCGTGTACTCGGATAGGATCGGACCCAAATCAGAAGCCACCTTTAAGATGTACTTCAGGTCAGCAGAACCGTCTTCGCCAGGAGGTGTGGGCAAGGCAAGAAAAATGATTTTTGCATCTTTGATCCCTTCCTTAAGATCGGTTGTGAAAAGAAGTCGTTGCTGCTTGATATTCCTTTCAAACAACTGCTCCAGACCGGGTTCATAAATGGTGATTTTACCATTTTGGAGCTTTTTTACTTTTTCCTGATCGATATCGACACAGGTAACGGAGTTTCCGGTTTCCGCAAAACAAGTTCCGGTTACGAGACCAACATAACCGGTGCCAACTACAGCTATTTTCATTGAATTATGGGTTTTTT
>Ga0315910_10001482_pt1 | contig 21431 bp, 12 predicted proteins | sample EdamamesoilMG_FD_204470 | JGI IMG/M metagenome (GOLD analysis project Ga0315910, IMG submission 204470) | Garden soil microbial communities collected in Santa Monica, California, United States - Edamame soil | ecosystem: Environmental > Terrestrial > Soil > Garden | place: USA: California...
CTTGCCGTCGCCGAGGATCAGCGGCGGCTGGCCGTTCGCGATGCGATCCATCCAGCGGATCAGCACCTCGGTGTAGCGGCCGTGGATGTCCATGCGCGGACCGTAGACGTTGAAGTAGCGCAGCGCGACGTACGGCAGCCCGTACATGTCGTTGAACGAACGCAGCAGGCCTTCGAGCATGATCTTGCTGGCGCCATACCAGGTGCGGTTGGCGTACGGGTGGTGGTCTTCGCGCGTCGGGAACTGCTCGGCCAGGCCGTAGATGGAAGCCGACGAGGCGGCGACCACCTTCTTGACGCCCGCCGCCTGCGCGGCCTCGAGCACGTTGAAGCTGCCATCGCACATCACGCCGAGCGCTTCGCGCGGCTCCGCGGCGCAGGCGGTGATGCGCAGGGTCGCCATGTGGATCACCGCGTCCATGCCCTGCGTGACCTTGTGCATGGTCGCGACGTCGCGGATGTCGCCGCGAACCAGGGACACGCGCGGATCCTTCAGCGCCTCGTCGACGTTGTGCAGCGTGCCGCGATTCAGGTTGTCGATGATGACGATCTGCGCGGGGTTGTAGTCACGCAGCAGCAGGTCGATGGTCGTGGATCCGACCAGCCCGCAACCGCCCGTGACCAGGATTTTCGCACCGTCGATTTTCATGTCCTGTCCCTCAAACGAATTCTTTTCAGTGGCGCGCGACAAGCTCGCGCGCCGGATTGCCGGCCACCCGTACCCCCGGAGGTACGTCGCGGATCACATTGCTGCCGAGCCCGACCAGAGCCCGGTCACCGATGCGCACGCCGTTCATGACGTTGCTGCCGCTGCCGATGTAGCAATTCTCCCCGATGAACACGCTGCCAGCGACCGCCACATTGGCACCAATCAGCGAAAAGTTGCCCACCGTCACATCGTGATGAACGACCGTGTTGGGCAGCACGCAGACGTGGTCCCCGATCAGCGCGTTGCTGGTGACCACCACGCCCGCCATGAGCAGCACGTTGTGGCCGAGCCGGGCTATTGCCGCGACGCGCGCCGCCGGGTGGATGACGTTCACGAACCGCCCGGGATCTATTCCCAGCCCCTCGATGACCGCGCGGCGCCCCTGGTAGGAGGCCGGGCCGCCCGGAACCGCGAGCACCGCCGCCTCCGGCATGTCCGCGAACGCGGCGCGCGGCAACACACGGTGCCCGAAGGCGCCGCTGCGCTGCTTTTCCACCGTGTCATCGACGAAGCCACGAAATTCGTACGCGTCGCCGAGGCAATCGAGCGCTTCCACGCCGTTGCCGTTGCAGGGAAAGATCAACAACGGCCTGCGCACTTTCATGGCTCGCTCGCGCTCGACGCCACGTCCTTGTCTCCGCGCGGCCCGGTCAGGCCGCGACGGGCTTGGCTTCCGCCAGTGCCTTCACCGCCGTGGCCACCGTCTGGCACTGCTGCGCAGTGAGTTCGGGGAACATCGGCAGCGACATCGTCTCGTGGGCGGCCTGCTCGGAGTGCGGGAAATCGCCCGCCTTGTAGCCGAGGTCGGCGTACGCCGGCAGCAGGTGCACCGGGATCGGGTAGTGGATGCCGGAGGCGATGCCTTGCTTGTTGAGCGCGTCCATCCACTCGGTACGATGCGCGGTGCGGATCGCGTAGACGTGAAACACGTGGCGGTTGTGGGGCATCGCTTCCGGGATGCGCACGTTGCTGCCCGCGAAGAACTTCGCGTAATTGGCGGCGGCGGCACGGCGCTGTTCCGTCCAGCCCTCGAGGTACTTGAGCTTCACGCGCAGCACGGCACCCTGGATGCCTTCCATGCGGTAGTTGTAGCCCTTGAGGACGTGGTGGTACTTCTTCTCCGCGCCCCAGTCACGGAGCATGCGGATCGTGCGGTTGAACTCGGGGTTGCTGGTCGAGACGAGACCGCCTTCGCCGTACGCGCCGAGGTTCTTGCCCGGATAGAAGCTGAAGGCGCCCATGTCGCCCATGCTGCCCGCGCGCCGGCCCTTGTACTCGGCGCCATGCGCCTGGCAGGCGTCTTCGATCACGATGAGGTTGTGCTTCCTGGCGATCGCGAGGATCGGATCCATGTCGGCGCACTGGCCGTAAAGGTGCACGGGCAGGATGGCCCTGGTCTTCGGCGTGATGGCCGCCTCGATCTTCGCCGGGTCCATGGTGAAGGTGCGCGGGTCGATGTCGACGAACACCGGGGTGGCGCGCGAGTAGTAGATAGCCGCCACCGAGGCCACGAAGGTGAAGGGCACGGTGATGACTTCGTCGCCTTCGCCGATGCCGGCCGCGAGCAGGGCCAGGTGCAGCGCGCTGGTGCCGTTGTTCACGGCGATGCCGTGCTTGACCTGCGAGTAGGCCGCGAAATCGTTTTCGAAGGCCGCGACTTCGCTGCCCAGCGTGAACTGGCAGGACTCGATGGTCTTCAGGATAGCCGCATCGACTTCCTGCTTGATCGAATGGTATTGAGCCTTGAGGTCGACGAACGGAATCACGCGATTTTCTCCTGCTTCTCGCTCTTCTGGATGTAGACGGTTTCGCCGCGGCCGCGCATGGAGCTGGTCGCCGCTTCGATGAGTTCGACGACGCGCAGGCCGAGCAATCCGTCGGTCTGCGGCGTCTTCTTGTTGATGATGCAGTCGATGAAATGATCGCCGCCGAGGCGCAGCGCCTCGGTGCCGTCGAGCTTCGGCGCCCACATGTCGCCGGTGCGATAGCCCACGCGCATTTCCTGGATCTGCTTCGGGTCCTCGGTGAAGTTGATGCCCTTGTCGTAGATCTTGACCTTCTCGGAAGGCTCGAGATCGTCGTAGGTGATCATCTTCTTGCTGCCGCCGAGCAGGATCTGGCGCACCTTGACCGGCGCCAGCCAGCTCACGTTGACGTGCGCGATGGTGCCCGAGTCGTAGAACAGCGTGATGTACGCCAGGTTCTCCGGCGTGCCGGGGAAATGGTTGATGCCGCTGGCCGAGATCGCGACCGGGTGTTCGCCCAGCAGGTAGTCGAGGATCGAGAAGTCGTGGACCGCGAGATCGGAGATCACGTTCACGTCGCGCTGGAACAGGCCCAGGTTCACGCGGATCGAGTCGTAGTAGTAGACGCGGCCGAGGTCACCGCTCTTGATGACTTCGCCCATCTTGCGCACCGCGCCGGTGTACACGAAGGTGTGGTCGACGAACACCACGAGGTTGCGCTTGGCGGCCTCGTCGCACAGCTTGCGCGCCTGCAGCGAGGTCTCGGTCATCGGCTTCTCGAGCCACACGTGTTTGCCGGCCTTGAGCGCGGCCATGCCGAACTCGAAGTGGGTGCTCACCGGCGTGGCGATGGCGACCGCGTCGATCTCGGGGTCGCGCAGCAGGTCCTGGAAGTTGTTGGTGGTCCGGACGGCGGGATAACGCTTGTTGACCTGCGCGAGCTTCTTCGGATCCAGGTCGGAGACCGCGACCACGGTGCCGTGCTGGGCCTCCGCGAACGTACGCACCAGGTTCGGACCCCAGTAGCCATAACCGATAACGCCGATCTTGATCATGAACCTTGTCCTTCTGTATCCCTGACTGACTCTGCCGATCCCTAACTAACTACTTTCACTTCCTGTCGCGCGTGTCACCCGTGACCCGCGCCGGCACGCCCACCGCGATGGCGTAGGGCGGAATGTCCTTCGTGACCACCGCGCCCGCGGCGATCAGCGCGAATTCACCGATCGTGATCCCGGCGACGATCGTGGCGTTGGAGCCGATCGACGCGCCGCGTTTCACGAACGTCTTCACCACCTTCCAGTCGGCCTCCGTCTGCGGCGATCCGTCCGGATTCGCAGCGCGCGGAAACAGGTCGTTGGTGAACATCACGCCGTGACCGACGAAAACCTCGTTGTCGATCTCGACGCCCTCGCAGATGAATGTGTGCGAGGAAATCTTGCAGCGTTCACCGATCGTGGCGTTCTTCTGGATCTCGACAAACGCTCCGATCTTCGAGTCCCTTCCGATCGTGCAGCCATAGAGGTTGACGAGCGTCGGATGAAATATCTTTACGTTTTCACCCAGTTGCACTGAATCAGCTATCGGCATTTGAACCTCTCGTGTCGTTCGTATCCAGCCGCGAAAGCGCCGCGAAGCTTAGGTATGTGATCGCAGTCGCACCTTGTCGTGATTGGCAGTTTGTTTGTGTCGAAATTCTTGCCACTCGGTGAACGGGACAAGCACCCGCACTTCGCTGGCGACTGAACAGAAGACAGCCCGATGAGCCCGGGCTTTCGTCGAAGAATTTTACAAGTCGGCGAGCGGCGCCATTCTGACACCGAGCTGGCGCGCCGCGCGCGTACTGCGTGAGCGTCCAAGGATGCGATTCCGCTCACAGTTTCAGGGCTGCCCCTACCCACCGTACGACCTGCCGCGCGAATTGGCTCGTAAATTGCTGCCCAGGGGTGGGGCACACGTTAGTGCCTCGTTGCTGCTTGCCCAATAAGTCGAACCAGACAAGCCGAATACCATGACAATCAAGACCTTCGTACGCTCATTGTTGATCCTGATCGCCGGCCTGGCCGCCCCCGTGGGTGTAGCCAACGCGGATCCCAACCAGGGACCCGGAGGCCCGATCCTGGTGATCACCAATGGCAACCAGAACTTCGGCAAGTTCTACGCGGAAATCCTCCGCACCGAGGGCTTCAACGAATTCGCGGTCGCCGAGATCGGCGCGGTCACCTCGACCACGCTCAACAGCTACGACGTGGTGATCCTCGCCAAGGTCGCGCTCACCGGCACGCAGGTCACGATGCTGGGCGACTGGGTAACCGCGGGCGGCAATCTCATCGCGATGGACCCGGACGCGCAACTCGCCGGGCTGCTGGGCATCTCGGCGGGCGGCACGACGCTGTCCAACGGCTATCTACTCATCGACAACAACAACACGATCGGCGGCGGCGTCATCCACGAGACGCTGCAGTTCCACGGCACCGCGCAACAGTCGACGCTGGCCGGCGCGCAGTCGCTCGCGACGCTCTATTCGAGCGCCTTCACCGCGACGCCGTACCCGGCGGTCACGCTGCGCAGCGTCGGCGGCAGCGGCGGACAGGCCGCGGCCTTCATGTTCGACCTCGCCACCTCGGTGGTGTACACGCGCCAGGGCAACCCGGCGTGGGCCAGCCAGGAGCGTGACGGCCTGGCGCCGGTCCGTTCCAACGACAAGTTCTACGGCGCTTCGGCCGCCGATCCGCAGGAAGACTGGATCGACCGCACCAAGCTGGCGATCCCGCAGGCCGACGAGCAGCAGCGCTTCCTCGCGAACCTCATCGGGTACATGAACTCGGATCGCCGGCCGCTGCCGCGCTTCTGGTACTTCCCGCACAACTACCGCGCGGCGGTCATCATGACCTCCGACGACCACGGCTTCCTGTACTCGACCTCGGGCGGCGGCACGCAGCAACGCTTCAACCAGTTCCTCGGCGCCGACGCGCCGGGCTGCTCGGTGGCGGACTGGGAGTGCGTGCGCGCCACGTCGTACCTGTTCACCAACGGCGCCATGACCGACGCGGCCGCGGCCGCGTTCCAGGCGCAGGGCTTCGAAATCGGCCTGCACATCAACACGCTGGTCAACGGCAGCTGCACCGACTACACGCCGACCACCCTGGCGCAGTTCTATGCCGACCAGCGCGCGGCGTTCCTGCTCAAGTTCCCTTCCATCCCTTCGCTTTCGACGCAGCGCCATCACTGCATCGTGTGGAGCGACTGGGCCACCGGCGCGAAGACCCAGCTTGCCAACGGCATGCGCCTCGACACGTCTTACTACTTCTGGCCGTCGAACTGGGTGCAGGACACGCCCGGCCACTTCACCGGTTCGGCGATGCCGATGCGTTTCGCGGATACCGACGGCAGCCTGATCGACGTCTACCAGGCGGTCACGCAGATGACCGACGAGTCCGGCCAGCAATATCCCTTCACGGTCGACTCGCTGCTCGATCGCGCCACGGGTCCGGAAGAACAGTACGGCGCGTACACGCTGAACGCGCATTCCGACGTCGGCCTGATGAACGAGTCGAACACCACCCTGGTCTCGGCCGAGGAACGCGGCGTGCCGATCGTTTCCGCGCGCCAGATGCTGACCTGGCTCGACGGCCGCAATGGTTCGGCTTTCAGCGGGCTCACCTGGGCCGGGAATTCACTGAATTTCTCGGTCACCCAGGCCACCGGCGCGACCGGCTTGCAGGGCATGTTGCCCTGGCGCTTCTCGAACCAGCTCGTCAACACGGTGCGTCGCAACGGCACCGACGTGCCGTTCGAAGTCGCGACCATCAAGGGCATTGAATACGCCGTGTTCCCCGCGGCCAGCGGCAGCTACGTCGCCGCCTACACGGCGGACACGGTGCCGCCCACCATCGCCAGCCGTACGCCGGCTCCGAACGCCACGGGCGTCGCGGTGTCCGCCAGCGTGCGCGTCGGCTTCAGCGAATCGATGGACGTGAACAGCCTGACCCCCAGCTCCATCGAGCTGCGCGACGCGTCGAATGCGCTGATCCCCGCCACGGTGAACTACAGCTCGACTTCCAAGACCGCGCGCCTGACGCCCACCAGCGCGCTGCTCAACAACGCGACCTACAACGTGACCGTGCGTGGCGGCGCTACCGATCCGCGCGTCAAGGACGCCGCGGGCAATGCGCTCGCCGCGACCAGCACGTGGTCGTTCGTCACGGTGTCGCCGCCGACCTGCCCGTGCACGATCTGGAGCACGACGGCCACCCCGGCCGTGGCTTCCGACTCCGACAGCGCCGGCGTGACGCTGGGCGTCAAGTTCCGTTCGGACATCAACGGCTACATCAAGGGCATCCGCTTCTACAAGGGCCCGTCCAATACCGGCACGCACGTGGGCACGTTGTGGAGCGCCGCGGGTGACCCGCTCGCGCAGGCGACCTTCGTCAACGAAACCTCGGGTGGCTGGCAGCAGGTGCTGTTCGCGACCCCGGTCGCGGTGACCGCCAACACGGTCTACGTGGCTTCCTACACCGCGCCGAACGGCGGCTATTCCGTCACCGGCGGACAGTTCCAATCCGCGGGCGTCGACAATGGCGTGTTGCACGCGCCGGCCAGCGCCACGGTCGGCGGCAATGGCGTCTACACCTACGGCAACACGCCGCAATTCCCGCTCTCGACCTGGCAGGGTGCTAACTACTGGGTCGACGTGGTGTTCGACACCAACAGCAGCGCGCCGGTCGATCCGACGCCGCCGGTCATCACCATCACCGGCCCGGTGAGCACCACCGGCTACGACACCAGCGTCAGCCCGCTGGCGCTCTCGGGCACCGCGTCCGACAACATCGGCGTGACGCAGGTGACCTGGGCCAACGACCGCGGCGGTTCGGGCACGGCGACCGGGACCAACGACTGGTCGGTTCCCGCCATCACGCTGCAGTCCGGCGTCAACGTGATCACGGTGACCGCGCGCGACGGCCTGAACAACACCTCCACCGATACGCTGACCGTCACCTATACCCCGGGCGTGGACACCACGCCGCCCGTGGTCAGTTCGCGCAACCCCGCGCCCGGCGCCACGCAGGTGGCCCAGCTCGCGACGGTCTCCATCGGCTTCAGCGAGGCGATGGACGCCTCGACCATCGGCGCCAGCACGATCGAGTTGCGCAACAACTCGGGAACGCTGATCCCGGCCAGCATCTCCTACGACGCGGCCACGCGCACGGCGACGCTGTCGCCGAGCGGCTCGCTCGCGCTCAACACGCTGCACACTGTGACCGTGCGCGGCGGCGCCACCGATCCGCGCGTCCGGGATCTCGCCGGCAACGCGCTCGTCGCCGACGACACCTGGTCGTTCACCACCACCTCGTCGGTCATGACGACGGCCACGATCTGGCCGAGCAGCGCGGTGCCGGGTACGCCTTCGGACTCCGAGACCGCCGCGGTGGAACTGGGCGTGAAGTTCAGCACCGACACCGACGGCTTCGTCACCGGCATCCGCTTCTACAAGGGCCCGTCCAACACCGGCACGCACATCGGCCGGCTGTGGACCGCGGGCGGTCAGCTTCTCGGCCAGGTCACGTTCACGGGTGAAAGCGCCACCGGCTGGCAGCAGGCGATCTTCAACACGCCGCTGCAGGTCACGGCGAATACCACCTACGTCGCTTCGTACCTCGCGCCGAACGGCGGTTACGCGTTCGACAGCAACTACTTCACCAACGGCGGCGTCGACAACGGCGTGGTGCAGGCGCTTGGCAACGTCGCCGGCGGCGGCAACGGTGTCTACGCCTACGGCGCGAGCGGGGTGTTCCCGACCAATTCCTTCGCGGCCTCCAACTACTGGGTCGACGTGGTGTTCGCCAGCGTGGTCGGTCCGGACACCACCGCGCCGACGATCGTCGGCCGCAACCCGGCGAGCGGCGCGACCAACATCGCGGCCAGCACCGCGGTGTCGGTGACCTTCAACGAGAGCATGGATGCGACCAGCATCAGCACCTCGACCCTCGAGCTGCGCAACGCCAGCAACGTGCTGGTGCCGGCCTCGGTGAGCTACAGCGGCAACACCGCGACGCTGACGCCCACGGCGGCGCTGGCCAGCAGCAACGTCTATACGGTCACGGTGCGCGGCGGCGCCACCGACCCGCGCGTCAGGGACGCGGCGGGCAATGCGCTCGCGGCCACCTCGACCTGGTCGTTCACCACCGCGGCTCCCGGCGGCCCGTGCGCGGCCAACGCCATCACGGCGGAAAACTGCCTCACCGGCAATCCCGCCAGCGAGTGGGATGTCAGCGGCGCGGGTGATCCGAGCATCCAGGGTTACGCCACGCAGATTTCCGTCAACCGCGGCGGCACCGTGCAGTTCAAGGTGCAGACCAATGCATCCAACTACCGCCTCGACATCTACCGCATGGGTTATTACGGCGGCCTCGGCGCGCGCCGCATCACCACGGTGAATCCGTCCGCGTCGCTGCCGCAGAGCCAGCCGAGCTGCCTCACGCAGGCCTCGACCGGCCTGATCGACTGCGGCAACTGGGCGGTTTCGGCCTCCTGGGCGGTGCCGGCCAACGCGACCTCGGGCATCTACTTCGCGAAGCTGGTCCGCCCGGATACCGGCGGTTCGAGCCACATCGTGTTCATCGTGCGCGACGACTCCAGCACCTCCGACGTCGTGTTCCAGACCTCGGATACGACCTGGCAGGCGTACAACAACTACGGCGGCAACAGCCTGTACATGGGCTCGCCGGGAACCAACCCGGCCCGCGCGTACAAGGTGAGCTACAACCGTCCGTTCAACACGCGAGCGGTCGATGGCGGCCAGGACTGGGTGTTCAACGCCGAGTACCCGACCATCCGCTGGCTGGAAAGCAACGGCTACGACGTCACGTACATCTCCGGCGTCGACACCGATCGCACCGGCAGCCTGCTGCTCAATCACCGCGCCTTCCTGTCCGTCGGTCACGACGAATACTGGTCGGGCGGGCAGCGCGCCAACGTCGAGGCGGCGCGTAACGCGGGCGTGAACCTGGCGTTCTTCAGCGGCAACGAGATGTTCTGGAAGACGCGCTGGGAAGCGAGCATCGATGGCGCGAACACCGCCTATCGCACGCTGGTCTCGTACAAGGAGACCCATGCCGGCGCGAAGATCGATCCGAGCGCCGAGTGGACCGGCACGTGGCGCGACCCGCGCTTCAGCCCGCCCGCGAACGGCGGACGTCCCGAAAACGCGGTGACCGGCACGCTCTTCACCGTCAATTCGGGCACCTCGGCCATCGTGGTACCCGCGGCCGAAGGCAAGTTGCGCCTGTGGCGCAACACGTCGGTCGCCTCGCTCGGTGCGGGCCAGTCCGCGACCCTGCCGTTCGGCACGCTGGGCTACGAGTGGGATTCGGATCTCGACAACGGCGCGCGTCCGCCGGGCCTGATCCGCCTCTCCGACACCACCGTGGCGGGAGTCGACAAGCTCCAGGACTACGGTTCGACCTACGCATTCGACAGCGCCAACCACGCGCTCACGCTGTATCGCCACGCGAGCGGCGCTCGCGTGTTCGGCGCGGGAACGGTGCAGTGGGCCTGGGGCCTCGATGAGGTTCACGACCGGGCCGGTACGCCCAGCGACATCCGCATGCAGCAGGCCACCGTCAACCTGCTGGCCGACATGAATGCCCAGCCGGCGACGCTGCAGAATGGCCTGGTCATCGCATCGGCGACCACGGACGGCACCGCGCCGAGCGTGAGCATCACTTCGCCGGCCGCGGGCGCGAACGTCCCGCTGAACAGCCTCGTCGTCAGCGGCACCGCGGTCGATGCCGGTGGCGGCGTGATCGGCGGCGTCGAGTACTCCGTCGATGGCGGAACCACCTGGCATCCGGCGACCGGCCGCGAGAGCTGGAGCTTCACGTTCACGCCCCCGGCGATGGGATCACTGACCGTGCGTGTCCGCGCGGTGGACGACAGCGGCAACCTGCAGTCCACGCCGGCGACGCTGACGGTGAACATCGTCGCGCAAATGTGCCCGTGCTCGATCTGGCCGACGACTTCGCCGAGCTCGGCGGTGGACGCGGACCCGGGTTCAGTGGAACTCGGCACGCGCTTCCGCGCCACGCAGGCGGGCGTCGTGACGGCGATCCGGTTCTGGAAGGATCCGCTCAACACCGGCTCGCACACGGGTTCCATCTGGAGCGCGGGCGGCAGCTTGCTGGGCCAGGTGACCTTCACGGGAGAGACGGCCTCCGGCTGGCAGGTGCAGAACCTGCCGACCCCGGTCACCATCACCGCGAATACCTGGTACGTGGTCTCGTACCACACGAGCTCGGGCTTCTACACCGGCGAGGACAATTACTTCGCCAACAGCGGCGTGAACAGCGGGTTGCTGCAGGCCGCGCAGGACGGCGATGGCGGCAACAACGGCCTGTATCGCTACGGCGCGACCCCCGCGTTCCCGAACAGCACGTACCAGAGCGAGAACTACTGGGTCGACGTGGTCTACAACAACACGGGTGGCCCGCCGCCTGACACGACTGCGCCAGGCATTGCCATCACCACGCCCACCAGCGGCGACACGACCACGGTCACGGCGACGCCGTTCGCCTTCGGCGGCACCGCCTCCGATGATGTCGGCGTCACGCAGGTGAGCTGGGTGAACAATCGCGGTGGCAGCGGCACGGCCAGCGGCACCACCGGCTGGTCGGTCAGCGGCGTGGTGCTGCAGTCCGGCAGCAACGTGCTGACGGTGACCGCGCGCGACGCCGCGGGCAACACCAGCACCGACGCACTCACCGTGACGTACAACCCGCCGGATACCACGGCGCCGGCGGTGAGCATCACTTCGCCGACCGGCAATTCGACCACCACCGTCGCCACCTCGCCGCTGAATATCGGCGGCACCGCCTCGGACGCCGTGGGCGTCACGCAGGTCACGTGGAGCAACGATCGTGGGGGCAGCGGCACGGCCAGCGGCACCAACAGCTGGTCCGTGTCGGGAATCGTGCTGCAGACCGGCGCCAACGTGCTCACCGTGACGGCGCGCGATGCCGCCAACAACACGAGCACCGACACGCTGACCGTCACCTACTCGCCGGATGTGACGGCACCGGCGATCAGCATCACTTCGCCCACCAGCAACCCGACGCTGAGCACCACGTTGGCCACGCTGAACATCTCCGGCACTTCCTCGGATGCCGTGGGTGTCACGCAGGTGACCTGGGCCAATGATCGCGGCGGCAGCGGCACGGCCAGCGGCACCACCTCCTGGTCGGTGGCCAACATCACGCTGCAGTCCGGGTCCAACGTGCTGACGGTGACCTCGCGCGATGCCGCCGGCAATTCCAACTTCGACACGTTGACCGTGACCTACACGCCGGACACCACGCAGCCGGGCGTCACGATCACCGGGCCTACCAGCAACCCGACCCTGAGCGTGACCACGACTCCGCTGGCGCTCAGCGGCACGGCGTCCGACAACGTCGGCGTGACGCAGGTGAGCTGGTCCAGCAATCGCGGCAGCAGCGGCAACGCCAGCGGCACGACTTCCTGGTCGGTGGGTTCGATCACGCTGCTTTCGGGCTCGAACATCATCACGGTGACGGCGCGCGATGCCGCGGGCAACACCAACACCGACACGTTGACCGTGACCTACACGCCGGACACGACGCAGCCGAACGTCTCCATCACCACGCCCACGAGCAACGCGACGCATGTGGTGAACACGTCGACCATCCCGCTCGGCGGCACGGCCTCCGACAACGTCGCCGTCACGCAGGTGAGCTGGAGCAACAATCGTGGCGGCAGTGGCACCGCGAGTGGCACCACGTCGTGGTCGGTGGCGAGCGTCTCGCTGCAGACGGGCTCGAACACCATCACCGTCACCGCGCGTGACGCGGCCGGCAACACCCGTACCGACACGCTCACCGTGACGCGCGACAACACCGCGCCCAGCGTCACCATCTCGTCGCCCACGTCGAATTCGACGTTCACGACCTCGGCGGCAACCATCAACCTCGGCGGCTCGGCGTCCGACAGCGTGGGCCTGTCCCAGGTCACGTGGAGCAGCAATCGCGGCGGCAGTGGCACCGCGTCGGGTACGACCAACTGGTCGGCCAACAACGTCGCGCTTCAGACGGGTTCGAACATCCTGACCGTCACCGCGCGCGACACGGCCGGCAACACCCGGACAGACACGCTGACCGTCACGCGGAACTGATGAGCTAGCGGGCCGCCGCCGTGCAGGCGGCCGCCGACTTGCAGCGCGCGGCCGCCGGCGAATAGGCGCTGCGCAGGAACAGGCGCGGCGGGCTGCGCGCGTCGATGTTCGCGGACCAGACGTCGGTGCTCGGACTCGAACCATCCTCCGCGCTCGGAACCGAATAGAGCACCTGGCGCGCGTCCAGCCATTCGAGCTGGTCGTCGATGCTGCGTTTTTCGGACAGCGCGATTTCGCGGCCGGTGGCCAGTTCCAGCACGTACAGCTGCCAGCCGATGCGCCCGTTCACGTTGAAACGCTTCTTGTACGCCACGTGCCGCGCGTCCGGGGAAAGGGAGGGGCACTCGACGTTCTCGTGGATGACGGTGGCGCTGCGGCCCGCGATGTCACCGCGCACCAGGAAGTGGTTTCCCGCCGTCGAGAGGGTGGCGTAGAACTCGCGTGCATCCGGCGTGAAGGTCACGCCCCAGAAATTGAAGTCCGCCGCCTTGATCACGGCGCCGTCGCGACGCACCTCGAACTCCTCGAGGTCGGCCACGGCCTTGCCACTCGCCACGTCGATCAGCAGCGTCTGGGTCGAGAAATCGAGCGTGGTGTAGCCGTGCCCCGATACGAAGACGGTGAGGGCGGCGAGGCTGCCATCGATCGATACCCGCGCCCGGCTCGGGATGCCCTTGAGCTCGAAACTCCCCGAGACCTTGAAGTCGCGCGCGTCGAACAGGCTCGCGGCGTAGGTCGTGAACACGCCGCGATCGGCGCTCAGGCAGATGCCGTGTCCGCCCGCGACGTACACGACCTCGCAGCGCAGCGAGTCCACGTAGTGGATCACCGAGCGATCGGCGAGATCCAGCCATGCCACCTGGCCATAGTGTCCGTCGACCCCGGTATGACGATAGAACAGGCGGCGCGTTTCCGGTCTGGCGACCTGCGGCGATGCCTCGGGCACCGCGGCGGTGGCCGCTGGCGCGCCGGCCGGCTGCGCTCGAGTAGTTTGGTCCGGGGTCGCCGCGCCGGGTGTCGGCGGGCTCGCGACTGGCGCGTCCACCGGGGTGCGGGCAACCGAGGTCGACTCGCCGGCCGCGATCGCATCCGCGTGCGCGAGGCGGCGCTTGACGTGCAGCAGGTAGGCAGAAGTCACCGCCACGCCCACGACACACAGCGAGACGAAAACGATGGCGCGCTTACGATTCATCGGTAGCCCGTAACCAGTGGAATGCAACCAGCAACGCCAGTCCCATGGCGATGGCGAATACCAGCACGGATTTCTGCGGGCCGATCGCCTGCCAGAGCGTGCCGAAGAGCACCGAGGAAAACAGTTTGCCGAGCCCGATACCGGTGGCGACGATGGCGATTCCACCGGTGCGACGTTCCGGCGGGATCGTGGCGCTGGCCATCGCCATGAGCACGCCCTCGGTGGCGGCGTAGTAGACGCCGAGCAGCAGCAGGCAGCCGACCAGCATCGGCGTGGTGGCACCCTCGAGCCAGAACAGCACCGCGTAGAGCAGGATGAGAATGGCGTAGCCGCCGAGGAAAACCGCGGCGCGACCGGTGCGGTCGGCCAGCCTGCCCGCAGGAATCGAGAACACCATGTAACCGGTGGCGGTCGCGACGTAGAGCAACGGAAAGTAGCCGGCCGCGAGCCCGCTCTTCTCCTGCAACATCAGGTAGACGAAGCCGTCGCTGACGGTGGTCAGGGCCAGCAGGCTGCCGCAACCCGCCAGCGCGAGGAAGCGTCGCGAGCGCAGCAGCGCGGCCAGGGGCGGCGCGGGCGCGGTGGCGCTGGACGCGCCGCGGGGCGTGGAGGGCGGAACGAACAACCACAGGGCCGCGACACCGAGCACCGCGAACACGAAACTCGCCACCCACACCGCGTCGAATGCCCCGGGCAGAGTGGCCAGCAGCACGAAGGCGACGATGGGTCCTAACAAGGATCCGCAGGCGTCCATCGCGCGATGCACGGAAAACGCTCTCGCGAAGGCGTGGGCCGGTGTGTTGAGGGAAATGAGCGCATCGCGCGGTGCGGCACGGATGCCCTTGCCGAGGCGATCCAGTCCCACGACGCAGAGGATCCAGCCGTAGGTGGTGCCGACCGCCAGCAACAGCAGCTTGCACAGCGCGGAGATGCCGTAACCGCCCAGGGCCACTTCTTTCTGGCGCGACACGCGGTCGGCCAGGAAGCCGGCGGCGAGACTCAGCAGGGCGATGGCGAAGCCGTTGTACAGGCCGTCGATGACGCCGAACTGCAGGGGGCTGAGGTGGAGGTGCAGGACCACATAGGCGGGGAGGAGGCTGTTGACCATCTCCGACGAAATGTCGGTGAGCAGGCTGGTCAATCCGAGGCTCAGCACCACGGGACTTATTGCCCGGGGAGGGAACGGGGCGGCTTGCGGGCGGCCCAGTTTCAGCTTTTCAATCCATTCAAGCGGATACATCAACTTCCCAAGGGTGTCGGGGTCATTTACAGAATTTGGAGAAGATACGCAGGCATTTATCGTAAGCTACTGAAAACCATACACTAAATAAAGTTGGTATGGACGATGCTTTGATAGAACTCACGATGAATGCAAAGGCTACGCTTCCGATGATGACCACCGATCTCCGCGAGCAGCCCAGTGACGCGACCCCGAGGGAGGGGCGCGCGACACCAGGGTCCTCTTCGAACGCCTCGGTGCTGCGCGACGCCGCCGGCCTGGCCAACGCGTTCACCATCGACGTGGAGGACTACTACCACGTCTCCGCGCTGGCTTCCGCGATCCCGCGCGACACTTGGGATTCCCGTGAATCCCGCGTGAGCGCCAGCACCGACCGGATCCTGGCCATGCTCGACGAGCGCCGGATCAAGGGCACCTTTTTCGTTCTCGGGTGGGTGGCCGATCGAGTGCCGCTGCTGGTCAAGCGCATCGCCGGCCTCGGCCACGAGATCGCCTGCCATGGCTATTCGCACCAGCTGATCTATCGACAGACCCCCGAGGTATTCACCGAGGAAACCCGGCGCTCAAAGACCCTGCTCGAGGATCTCACCGGGTCGCCCGTGCTGGGATACCGCGCGGCGAGCTTCTCCATCACCCCGCGATCACGCTGGGCACTCGACACGCTGATCGACCTCGGCTTTGCCTATGACTCGTCGATCTTTCCGGTTCGCCACGATCGTTACGGGATGCCCGGCGCGGCGCGCAAACCCGGCTTCGTCGACGCGCCATCCGGGCGCCGGATCGCCGAATTTCCGATGTCGACCGCGGCCTTCGGACCGATGCGCATCCCCATTTCGGGCGGGGGCTATTTCCGGCTGCTGCCGTACTGGTTCATCCGTAACGGACTGCGTGGCCTGAACCAGCGCGAAGGCCTGCCGTTCACGTTCTACCTCCACCCCTGGGAGGTCGATGTCGACCAGCCACGGGTCAAGGTCGGCTTCGTTTCCCGCTTCCGTCACTACACCAATCTCGACAAGTGCGAGGCCCGGCTGCGTCGGCTGTTGGGCGAATTCAGATTTACGACCATGCGCAAGGTGTTGCGCACACAGGGATTATTGTCAATTTGAGCATCCGGGCTGTCGGCCGGCTTGACAAGAAAATCACCCAAGCAACATCGGACTGTCATCAACCTGCTGAGAACAAAGAGAAAACGCTGCGTGGCACAGGTCGTGCATCGTTTTAAGGCACTGGAGCACGCACTTGCGTGACAAGGGTAGAGCAATGAGCGCCAAAAACTTCAAGACCATCGCCGCTGCCATCGCAATCGTGGGGACGATCCCCGCGGCCCACGCCGGGTTCGTTGCGGTCGACAACGTCGTTCCCGCGGCATCGACCACGATCAACATCGTCCCGCAGAATGACTTCAAGTCGATCCTGCACGGGGCCGGCGTCGATACCTATACGCTCGGCGCGTCGCTCGCGGTGGACGAATACGGGTCGGTGACTTACTACTACGTCGGCAAGGAAGCGGGCTACAACAATTCGTTCACCGCCGGCGGCCTCTCGACGTTCTACACCGGCTACACGCCGAACTCGCAGAACCTGTTCGGCAGCGGGGGATACAACCTCGGCACCGTCGGCGTCGGTCCTGGCCTTCTCAATTTCAGCTTCTGCGCTTTCAGCTCACCCGGCGTCCAGGTGGGCAAGTGCGTGAGCAACGCGAACAACGATGCGTTGGGCATGAATTCGTTCCAGTCGATCGCCTTCAACGCGACCGGAAACGTCGCCTGGCTGTTCTGGGATGACTCGGGTGCTGGTCCCGACGACAACCACGACGACATGCTGATCAAGGCCGTGTTCAACCCGCGTTCGGTGCCGGAGCCGGCGACGCTGGGATTGTTCGGCCTCGGCCTGCTGGGCACCTGGTTCGCGGCGCGTCGCCGCAAGCTGGCCCGCGGCGCGATCTGAGCCTTTTCGATCAAGAACAACGATTCAGAACAACAAGAAGCGCATATGAAAAGGCCCCGCAATGCGGGGCCTTTTTCTTTGCGGATGCGACCCGCTCAGCGTCCCTTGAAGTCCTCGGGGGTCAGCTGGTGGCGCGACAGCAGCTTGTAGAAGTCCGTGCGGTTGCGTTTCGCGAGCCGCGCGGCCTGCGAGACGTTGCCACCGGTGATCTGCAGGATCTGCGACAGGTAGGAACGCGTGAATTCGTCGCGCGCCTCGTCGAACGAAGGTAGTTTGGACTGCGTGCCGCCGAGCGACTGCTGCACCAGTTCCACCGGGATGATGGGCGTCTGCGACAGCGCCACGTTCTGCCGCACCACGTTCGCCAGCTGGCGGATGTTGCCCGGCCAGTCGGCGGTGGCGAGCAGCTCCACGGCCTCGGGCGCGTAGATCTTGCGCACGCCGCTTTCGTTGCTGATCTGCGCGAGGAAGTGCGAGACCAGCAGCGGGATGTCCTCGCGGCGGCGATTGAGCGGCGGCATGTCGATGTGCACGACGTTCAGCCGGTAGTACAGGTCCTCGCGGAACTGCCCGCTCATCATGAGCTGCTGCAGGTCGCGGTGGGTCGCCGAGATCACCCGCACGTTCACGGGAATGGCGTCCGTGGCGCCGATCGGGCGGATGTTGTTCTCCTGCAGGACGCGCAGCAGCTTCACCTGCAGGCGCATGGGCATGTCGCCGATCTCGTCGAGCAGCAGCGTGCCGCCGTCGGCCGCCTGGAACAGGCCCTGGTGGTCGCGCACCGCGCCGGTGAACGACCCCTTGATGTGACCGAACAGCTCGCTCTCGAGCAGGTTCTCGGCCATGGCGGAGCAGTTGATGGCGACGAACGGCTTGGCGCGGCGCGGGCTGGCGTTGTGGATGGCCTTGGCGAGCAGCTCCTTGCCGGTGCCCGATTCGCCGGTGATCAGCACGCGCGCATCGGTGCCGGCCACCATGTGCGCCTGCGAGAGCTTCTCCTCGACGAGCGAGCTGCGCGTGATGATCTCGGCGCGCCAGTCCTCGTCCGAATCGACGAAGCCGGAAATCTTCAGCGCCTTCTGCACCTGGTCGAGCAGTTCCTGCTTGTCGACCGGCTTGGTCAGGAAGCCGAAAGCGCCGAGCTGCGTGGCATGCACGGCGTCGGGAATGGTGCCGTGCGCGGTCAGGATGATGACCTTCAGGCCGGGATAACGGGACTGCAATTCCTTGAGCAGCCCGATGCCATCCATCTGGTCCATGCGCAGGTCGGTGATCACGAGCTCGGGCCGGAAGCGGCTGGTGGCGGCGAGCGCCAGCGCGGCGCTTTCCACGGCTTCGACTTCGTAGTTCTCCGCGCGCAGGCGGATGGTCAGCAGGCGCAGCAGGCCCGGATCGTCGTCGACGACCAGGATGCGCGCCTTGCGCTTGGGTTGATGCGGGGTGGCGAGTTGCATGGCTGCTAGCATCAGAAACCTCTACGGTTTCCGTCCCTCGGGTTGCGGCGGACGTCCGTTGCCGGACGAGCGCTCGATGTTCGCGATCGCATCGAGCTTGGCTTGGGCTTCCGCGAGCTGCCTCTTGAGACGGGCGTTGTCATCGCTCTCGGTTTTCAGTTGCCGCGTGAGTTGCGCAATACGGTCACTCGCAGTCCGCTCGGCTCCCGATTGCAGCCGGCGGACGTCGGCCTGGAGGGCCTGCTGTCGTTCCACCTGCTGCAGCTGCAGGAACGCGAGAGCGCGTTCCGCAGGGAGCAAAGTTTCCGGGTTGGCGAGCACTTCGCGCAAAAGTCGCTGTGCAACGACAGGATCGTGGCCGGCGTGCCCCGGGGTCGACAGCACCATTGCATAACGCAGCACCCTGCTAGGTGTGGGCGCGGCGCTGTAATCGTTGCTGGCGGCCGTGAGGATTTCCGCCTGTTCGGCCGGCGTGCCACGCGCCAGCCTCAGGCACAGGTCGAGATAGGACGAAAGGACCGTGTTCTCGGTGGAGTTTCGATCCACGGAGGGCGGCGCGATGTCGCGCGAACGGGCGGTCGGCACGGCGCCGCAGGCCGACAGGCCCAGCACGGCGATCGCGAGCGACGCGGCAAGCAGGGGCTTATGCCGCATGCGCAGTGGTCCGGGCGGGATTGGTGATCGAGAGTACGGGCATGCGGATACGGAAATGGGCTCCGGGAAATTCACCATCGACGATTTCGATGGTGCCACCGTGGGCGTTCACGAACTCGAGCACCACGGAAAGACCGATGCCCGTGCCCTTGACCTGCACGCCGGCCGGCGGACGCCCGGTGTAGAACGCTTCGAATACCCGCGCGCGCTCCTCCGGCGGGATGCCGGAACCCATGTCGGCGACGTCGAGCACCAGCTGGGTGTCCTGCTTGGCGGCGTGTAGATAGACCGTGCCCCCCTTGGGCGAGTACTTGATGGCATTGGAGAGCAGGTTTTCGATGATGAGGCGCAGTTTGCCGCGATCGGCCCGCAGGGTCAGGTCGTCGACCTTCACCTCGAGCCGGACACGTTGTGAGACTACCGTGAGTTGCTGGCTTTCGAGAACCTGTTTGACGAGCGGGCGGATGCGGAACTCGGAAAGGTCGAGGCCGACGCTTTCCTTCTGCCAGGCGCTGAATGAAAGCAGGTTTTCGATGAGCCTGTGCAGCTTGATGCCATTGTCACGCAGGATGGCCACCACTTCGCGCTGGGACTTGTCGAGGGGGCCGACCGCACCGTCCATGAGCAGCTCCGCGCCTTCACGTATGTTAGCCAGCGGGGTCTTGAGTTCATGCGACATGTGGCGCAGGAATCGGTTCCGTTCCTGCGCCAGGTCGAGCAGGCGCAGGCGCAGCCATTCCAGCTGCGCGCCGAGGCGCTCCAGGTCGCGCGGGCCCGAAACTTCGATGGATCGCGAAAACGTGCCGCGCCCGAGTTCGCTGATGGCGCGGTCGATGGCCCGCAGCGGGCGCCCGACGGACAGCGTGAGGGCGAGGATGGCGACCAGGGTCAGCGGCACCAGCAGCGCGGATTGCCAGAACAGCCGCTTCTGGGTGCTCTGGGTCTGGCGGAGCATCCCGGCCAGGCGCACCTCGATCTGCTGGTTGCTGCTCTGGGCGATGCTGGCGGCCAGTTCGCTGAGGCGATCGATGCGCCCGAGGATGCCGGCGAAGGCGGTGCTGCCCGGCGGGGTAGCACTGACCGCGCTCGCGATCTCGTTGTGGACGTTGGCGAATTCCTCGAGGCTGTCACGCGTGGCCTGGTCGTCGAGAAGCCGCGCGAGCTCGTTCCGGGTGGCCGCGAGGCGCTGGTCGGTCTCGCGGTAGGCGTCCAGCACCTTGGTGTCGCCCAGAATCTGGTAGAGGCGCACCGAGCGGCCGAGCGAGGCGATGTCCGCGAACATGCTCTGGGTGAACTGCGCGGTGCGCACGCCGTCCTGCACCAGGTCCTGGCTGGCCCGCGACTGGCTGCGGATCTGGATGGCGGCATCCACCACGGCGACCAGCAGCGGGCCGGCGATGAGCGCGAGTCCGAGCAGCATGAGGCCACTCAGGGACTTGGGACGCGCCCAGCGCATGGATTCGCTCATCGCCACTTGCTAACTACCAGGGCTCCCGTTGCAGCCGGCGCTCCCATTCGAGCGAGCTGCGCACGATGGTATCGATGTCGTCGAGCCGGGGCGACCATCCGAGCACCGAACGCACCGTTTCGGCCCGCGCGACCAGCGAGGGCGGGTCGCCGGCGCGGCGCGGCTCTTCGCGGACCGCGAGCTTGATACCGGCGATCTTCTCGACGCTCGAAACCACCTCGCGAACGCTGTAGCCATGCCCGTAGCCGCAGTTAGCCACCAGCGACTTGCCGCCGTCGCGCAGGTAGGCGAGGGCGTTCACGTGGGCGGAGGCCAGGTCCTCGACGTGGATGTAGTCACGCACGCCCGTGCCGTCCGGCGTGGGGTAGTCGGTGCCGTAGACCGAAAGGTAGGGCCGGCGGCCGACGGCCACCTCGCAGGCCACCTTGACCAGCAGCGTCGCCTTGCGCGTCGACTGGCCGATGCGTCCCTGGATGTCGGAACCCGCCACGTTGAAGTAGCGCAGGATCACCGAGCGCATGGGCGAGACCGAGCACAGGTCGCGCAGCATCCACTCGGACATGAGCTTGGAGGTGCCGTAGGGATTGATGGGCCGGGTCAGCGATTCTTCCGAGGCGATACCGCTTTCCGGGATGCCGTACACCGCGGCCGTCGACGAGAACACGAAGTGCTTCACGCCGGCGCGCGAGGCCGATTCGAGCAGCGCGCGCGTGGCGCAGGTGTTGTTGCCGTAGTACTTGAGCGGGTCGGACACCGACTCCGGCACGATGGTGTGGGCCGCGAAGTGGATGATGGTGTCGACGCGGTGCTCGGCCAGCAGCTTCTCGACCAGTGCGCGAT
>Ga0315910_10001483_pt1 | contig 21420 bp, 15 predicted proteins | sample EdamamesoilMG_FD_204470 | JGI IMG/M metagenome (GOLD analysis project Ga0315910, IMG submission 204470) | Garden soil microbial communities collected in Santa Monica, California, United States - Edamame soil | ecosystem: Environmental > Terrestrial > Soil > Garden | place: USA: California...
CCAACGAACTCGATGTTGAGTGGCTCTTTGTAAACGAACGCCACTCGCTCTCGATGTGACGCACAACCGCACACAAGGATTAACGGAGCCACCATGGCGAAGAGCATGCGCATGACACCTAACGACCCAAGCTCAGCGACGGCGGAACTGAACGGCTGGACAACCCAGCGGTTCTCGGTGAACTGAAAGCGCCCGCCGCCGGGGCAGTGGACTCGCCTGCGCCCGCAGTCTCGGTATCGCCACCGGCGATACCTTTGCCTCCGGCAAATTCCTTTCGCCATTTCCCAAATGGCTCAAGTCGCTGCAGCGCATGGTTAGCCGTCAGCATCATGGTACAGATAGTCCATATAGAAACACTCCGATAACCGCCATTTCAATCAACACTACCGCAGCTAAGATAACTCGACGTAGCTGCCGGCGCTCCATCTTCAGAAAAGCTACCATGGGCAAGAGAGCAATGATTGTGAAAACCAACGGGACGAAGAAATCTTCCGAGTAATAGCTCGCCACAACTCGCCCATCTCTAACTAGTTTCAACCAGCCAGCCAACGGTGAGCGCAACCTGTCGCCTGTCCGGGCTACATCGTAAAACGGCTTGGACACACTCAAATCGTAGTAGCCACCAGACTCTGGGTAAGGGAGCGCACAGTATAGTCGGAACCGAATGGGTGAACCAGACTCAGTGATGTACTTACGCTCGATAATAAGCTCTCGCTCCGAAAATGAACCGCCGTACAACGTCATGAAAAACATGAGTGCAGCCACTATCAGACAAGCCACCGCTCCAGTTCGTAGAGTCTTGTGCATGGGTGTCAAGCGATGATGGCTAACATTGAGTAGGCCCAGGGTTTTGCAGCCTATCCTTTTTCACGTTTCGACCGTAGGTTCGGCCAAAGTGACTGTCTAGCATAAAATTGGGCGGAATATGACCCTGAATCCGCGCCAAGCAAAGGCTGCACGCAACCCGCTGGATCGGTTGCTGTCGTACCGCAAGGCGGGGCCCATGGAGCCATCACCAAGTGTGTGGTGGCGCGGTCGGACTTGGGCGGGTGGCTTTCAATGGCGGCGCAAATCGGCGTCGGGTTGAGGGTTGAAAGGTGAGGGTTGAGAGGTTTGGCGGTGTTTCAGGTCCAACTCCTTCATTTTCAAATGAATAACTCAATAATCCTGACTTTCCCGGCGGCAAAGCTGATCAAGAATGGCCAGTTATTGACTCAGAAACCGGGTTTTCAGACTAGGAAATCCATTTTCCTTGTCGGGATTGTGAGTTTCCCGACAGGGTTTGCGGCTTTCCTAGTCAGAACTGTGAGTTTCTCGACAGGGATTGTGACTTTCCAAGTCGGGACTGTGAATTTCCCGACAAGGATTGTGACGTTCCTAGTCAGGACTGTGAGTTTCCTGACAAGGATTCCATCGGTCCGAGTCGGGAAAGCCACGTTCCGGATACGGATTGTGACATTCCTGATCTACCCGCGCGCGGTCCCAGTCCGGAAGCTGGCCGTGTCAGTCTGAGTTGCGACGATTCAAGTCTGAGTTACGGCAGTTCAGGGCGCGGCTTCGACGCGGTAGAGTCGGAATGGCGGATTGGTGGGGGAGAGGTTTTGCTGCATCGAATAGCCGACGGCGCGGGTCCAATCGGCCAGCGGCGTCCAATCGCTCAAGTTGGTGCTGCCGAGCAGGCGGTAGCCGTGACCGGGAGCGCTGGGCCAGTTGAAGCGTAACTGGCCGGTCACGAGTTTGGTGGCGGTCAGCCGGAACAGACCCGGCGTGACGCCCTGGGCTTCCACGCGGAAGAGGTGCGGGGTGGCGTCGGCGGGCGCGGGCAGGGTAAAGGTGTTCGTGCCTGGCGTGGCGGCGAGCCAGCCGGAATACGGGATGAAAGCCGGCAGGCCGGGGCTGGTGTGGAGGCGATACTGGAGATTCGTCACGCTGGGCCAGGCGAGCTGGATCAAGCCATTGGTGAGGCGGCTGGCGGTGAGCTTGAACGGGGGCGGCGGATTCTGCGGATGCGTGCCGGCGATAAATTCCGCGTAATCGCTCAGCCCATCGCCATCGGTGTCGGTGGTCGCGGTGCGATTGGTGGTGATGACGCCGAACAGGTCAGTCTCCCAGGAATCGGGCAGGCCGTTGTTGTTGGCGTCGGTGAAGGTGTATTGGCCGTTGAAAACGATCTGGCCACTGGCGACGAGCGAGTTGGTCTGCGGCGCGGGTTTGGTGTAATAGAGCACGTCGCCATACTCGATGGTGTAGTTGCCGGGCGCGGCGTTGGTGATGGCGGTCCAGCGACCGTTGCCGTAACGACCGCTCGGGCCGGACAGCGCGTAAACCGCCTGGAAGAGGTTGTTGGTGATCTGGATGGTGCCGGGCACGATGTTCTCGACGGTGATGGAGACGTCGTCCACCAGCCAGCCCATGCGGGGCGGGCCGTCGAAGGAGAACAGGAAGTAATACCAGACGATATAGACGACCTTGCCCATGTAGGGCGTGAGGTCGAGTTCCATCTCCTCCCAATCGAACGTCGCGTCCTCGGGCAACTGGTAGAGGAGTTGCGGAGAGGCGGTGACGTCGGTGATGACTTCGACGGCGGCGAGCTGGAACTCGAACTCGGTGGCGGGCAGGAGATCGTATTGATTCCAGAACCGGAGCGTGGCCTTGTTGCCACCAGTGAGCAGGACGCCGGGGCTGATGAGATAACATTCCGCGGAACTCAGCCCGCCGCCGCCGAGATTGCTGCCCCAGCAGTTCGTGCCGGAATGCGCCGTGAGCCCGCCGCCGGGCGTGCCGCGTTGCCAGTCGGTCTCCGATTCCGCGGGCGCGAAGGTGGACCATTCGATGTTGTTCGTTTCGATGTTGTCGGACCACGGCGGCGAATGCGGCAGCAGCGTGGTGAAGGAATAGACATCCTTGTCATCGGAGGAGTTGCCGGCGCGGTCGCGGCTGGTCACGCGATAATAATACGTGGTGTTCGGCTTCAGACCGGAGAGGAACAGTTCGTGATCCGTGGTCAGAGCCGGACTGTAGGCGATGAGATTCTTGGGGAACGAATCCGGCGATTCGCTGTACTGCACGAGCGAATCGGATTCCTCGTCGGTGGACCAGTAAACGATGGCTTCCAGGTAGCCGGGGTCGTGATCCACATCGGAGACAGTTGGCGCGTTCGTCTCGATGGTGGCGGTGGCGGTGCGGAGGGCGTTCGCCGAAACATCGAAGTAATCCACGATCACCGTGTCGTTGGGATTCAGGAAATACGTGGCCGCGGCGGTGCTGTTGGTGGGCATGAACACGAGATTGCCACGGAAGAATCCGGCGCGTGATGTTTCCAGCAGCGTAAGGGCGAGCTGATTCGTGTGTTGCGGGCTATGCACCGTGACATTGAGCGCGCTCGTGCCGCTCAAGTCTGGATCGTCCACTTCCACGATCGCGCGGCCGGGCAGGGAATACACGTCGCTATCCATCGCGAGCGCGCTGGTATCGGGCGACGGGACGAGGAAATTCAGCGCGTTCCGCAACAGGCCCGAACGGTTGTTACCGATGCCCGCGCCGAGCGGGACGGCGTCCAGCGGGAACGAGAAGAACACGACGCGGCCGGGCAGGTCTGCGCCGGGTTTGGGGGCGCGCAGGCCAACCACTCCGCTGCCGCTCTGGATGGCGGCGGCGGCGCTCTGCTCGGGCAAGATCCAGTCCGACGGATCGTCCGCGCCGAAGAGCGTGAGGATCTCGGTGTACGGCGTGTAATCGAGCGTGACGTCGATGCCGCTGCCGACCGGTTCGCCGGCCGAGCCGATGATGTCCTCGACGGGTTGATCCTCGGTGTACGAGCGGACTTGCAGGATGCTGGTGTTGAAGTTGGTGAAGCCGGCCTCGGTGAACCGCGTGAGTCCTTCCATGGACGCCAGCAGCAACGAGCCGCCGTTGTTGACATAGGCGGTCATGCGTTGAACGAGCGTGGCGTTCGGTGGTTCCAGATCGGAGATGCGCCAGATGACGCAGCGGAAGGAATTCAACTGGGCTTGCGACGGCACCGCCCCGCTGCGCGCATCGAACACGTTGTAAGGCCGGCCCACGGTGTCGAGGGCATTGGTGTAACCCGACAACGGCGGCGCGGCGGCGATGAGAAAACCCAGCACATAGTAATCGTTGAATGAATCCAGCAACAGGATGCCCGGCGGCTGGAGATTGGTGATGGAATAATAACTACCCCCGTTGTTGTTCGTCGAACGATTGCCGGCCTCGTCCTGGGCGACAGCAAAGTATTTCACGGCATTGCTGACGGCGATGTTGGCCAGCGTGAACTCGTGGGCAAGGTCGAGCGTACGATTGGTCAGGCCCTGCGTTGGAGCGCCGATGCCGTAATAAAGCTCCGCGCGCGTGTCTTCGTCGGACTCCCATGACACGGCGATCTGGCCGAACTGATTCGTGCCGCTGAGATTGAGGATGGCTGGTGGTTGCAGATCAGCGCCGGCAGTGAACACCCGGCTGCCCGCCGGTGCTGCGTCGGTGTAAATGGCTTCGATGAGATTGTTGTTGGCGACCTGGAGTTTGCCATCGGTGATCGCCGGACCGGTGGCGGTCGCGACCGCGCCGGTGAACAATCCGCTCGCGCCATTCGCCAACAATGTGACCGTCTCGCCCAGTGGCTCCGCGCCGCTGCGCAGCAAGATGTTCGCACTCGCCTGACCGGCGAGATTGTGATCCACCAGGAAGAGCTTGATGAGATCCGGCGCGCGATAGACGGAGCGATCCAGCGTCACGATGCCCGTGCCAGCGGGGGCGAAGTCGCCGGAGATCACCAGTGCGAAGTCCTGATCCGTGAACACCGTGTCCAGGCGCGCATCCTCGGCGATGTGAGTGGCCCGGACCCGGACGATGTATTCCCCGGCAACCGGCGTTAGCAGATGCACGCCCTCGACGTTGTTGATCGAATCGGGCAACGGTGCGTCGGGGATCGAGTCGCCATCTTCAATGCGGTTACCACGATAGAGGTGGCCATCCGGCGCGATGACTTCGAGATCCAGATCGTTCACCAGGGCGATGATCGCGGCGGGAATGCCCGGGACATCCGTGTAAGTGAGCGTGATCTTCAACGGTTCACCGACAGTGTTGACGAGGACGCGCTTCTCGAACACGCCGCCGTTCGTCAGGAGCACGGATTGATCAGTGAACTCATAGTCACGATCCGAAGCGATGAGCGCTGGCAGGTCCACGCGCCCCCAGCCTTCATCATTGTTGGGCACGGCGTCGGTCGTGAAGAAGTCCTCCATGTCAGTGGCAGAATTGATGAGTGCGGCCTTCACGAGTGCGGGCGAGGGCGTCGCGCCGTCGTGGGTCTCGCGCCAATATTGAACGAACACTGCCGCGGCCCCGGAGACGTGCGGGCCGGCCTGGCTCGTGCCGCCTTGGTACATGTAGTCAGGCGAGATCGGCCACCACGCGTAATCATCATTGGCGTAGATCGAGCGCAGCGACGCGATCCAGCTTCCCGGCGCGACCACGTCCGGCTTGATGCGGCCGTCTTCACACGGGCCGCGGCTGGAGAAGTCCGTCATCGCATCCCGACCGTCGGCGTAGATGGCAAACTCATCCAGCGGCAGGTTGAAACGATCATTCTGTGAGGCGCCGGTGGCGATGACATTCTTGGCCACCGCCGGGCTGCCGACGGTCTGATAATCTGGCCCGGCGTTGCCGGCGGAGAATTCGAGGATGTAGGGCTGATCGCCCAGCGCCAGCGCGTCCGCGTCGCGGACCAGTTCGTCAAACTCCATCGCGCTCAGATCATAACGCCCGTGCGTGTCATCGCCCCAGCTGTTCGAGCCGATGTCGGCGCCGGCTTGCTTGGCGTCGCGCGTGAGCTGGCCGAAACTGGGCGGTGGCGCGTAGCCGCCGACGGCATCAAAGATCCTTTGTCCGATCAAACTCGCGCCCGGTGCGACCCCCAGGCCGTAGAGGTAACCGTTCTCGTCCGTTTCGCCCACGGCGCCATCGCCGGCCACGATGCCGGCGCAATGTGTGCCGTGGCTGTGTTCATCGGCGGCATCGGTGAGCTGCCCCGGCAAACCATAATAGAAGAGTGCTCGCACGCGGCCCTCGATGTCGGCGTGCATGAAATTTGTTTCCCCGCTATCCAGACCGCTGTCCGCTACAGCGACCGTCACGCCCGCGCCGTCGTAGCCGAGCGATTGCGTGAGCGTCCGACCGGGCGGGCCGTCGCCGGCGACGATGCGGCTGGCGACTTCGTCGTTGAGCTTCATGTCGCGCGCGGGTTCGATCCAGAGGACGGCCTTGGATTGCGCCAGTGCCCGGAGCCGGGCCGCGGGGATCCGGCCCCGCAGAATCGTGCCGAGCCGGAGTTTCGATTCCTGGTCAACGCGGGAGAGTTGAGCCCGGACATTCGCGGCTTCGGCGGGTTTGGCGCGGCGGGAGAGTAATACCGCGACGCGTTCTTCCTGATTCGTGGAATACAAGATGGAGCGATGGAGCTTGTGCTCGACTTGATATGGCCCCAGCCAGCTTACAAAAGGTAATTCACGGACGCGGCCCGGCGGGGCTGAGTTCAGATCGGCGATCCAGGAATCGCGCGGGACAGGTTGGAGCAATTCAACGCCGAGTTGTTCGATCTGCGCACGCCAGTCGGCGGGTGCGTCGGCGTTGATCTGCAGGAGCACCAGTCCGGTCAGATTCGTCAGGGCCGCGCGGGCGGTCCGGGACAGACGTTGCGGATCAATGACCCCGTTGCGGAGCTGGATTTTCCGGTCAGCAGCAGAAGCGGCGAGGGTAATCGCGAGAAGGATGACGATCAGGCTGCGGATACGAATTGCAGTTGGCCAGTGCTTCACCGACCAATCCTAACTGACTTGCGAAGCTAAAACAAGTTTGGCACCCGAAGCCGCAGTCCGCGCCTCATTTAGGCCGGGTGGCCCGCTCTTGCAGCCAGGTGATGTCCTGGTTGTCCGGACTCGAAAAGACGTCGTTGATGGCGCCATTTGGCACGAGCGGCGGAACGGTCCGCGAGTCACGCCAGCGTTTGATTTCGGCATGGCCATCGGCGTAGGAGAATCCGCACGCCAGATGATGCTGAAAGCCGGGCAGATCAATGAACCGGTACAGCCCCGGTTGATCCGGCCAACCGGACATGCTCACCGCCAGATTGCCCATATCAATGCTGTCCTCGCGCATGTCCAGAAACACAAACAGCTTCGCCGGGCCGGGATTCGCCAGATCGGATTGCTTCAGGTATATCTTGAAGTCACTCCAGACGCGGCCTTCGTACAGTTCCCAGTTGCCGTACGTGCCGCCCCACCCACCCATATAAACATTCATGGACATGCTGCGCACGCGCGACTTCTGCGCGCCGTTGACCGTCACAAAGGAGCGGTCCGCCGGACATTTCCAGATGCCGAGATTCTTGCCGCAATATGGCCACATCGGGCTCAGCTTGATGGTCAATTCAGGATCCCAATCGTCCTGGCCGGGCGCGGTCGGGTCGAGCGTGCCGCTGACCCACGCGTAATCTTTTGTCCAAAGTTTGTCCCAATCGTGCGATTCGCTGGCGAAGAGCAACCGGTCCTCGTTGTCCGTCGAATACATCTGCCACGCGAGACAAAGCTGCCGATGGCTGTTCATGCAGGCGATGCCGTGGGCCCGGAGCTTGGCCTTGTTGATCATCGGCAACAGCATGGCAGCAAGGATCGCGATGATGGCGATGACGACGAGGAGTTCGATCAATGTGAAACCAGACCGGGCCGACCAGACGGTCAGAATCGAAGCTGGTCCTTTCGGAACTTGTTTCATGCTTCCCGGGCATCCTAACTTGACTTGTCGTCCGGCGCAATGGCCGGCGCAGCTTATGAAAACCCGCGCCTTCAAGATGAAACTCAAGCCCGGCTTCGCGGCCGAGTATCAACGCCGGCACGACGCCCTCTGGCCGGAACTGGCCGCTTTGCTCCGGGCTCATGGCATCTCGGATTACGCCATCTTCCTGGATGAGGAATCGCTGACGCTGTTTGCCGTGCAGAAGGTGGCCGAATCCGTTGCTCAGGCGGAACTCTCACGGCATCCAGTGATGCGACGTTGGTGGGATCATATGGCCGACATCATGGAAACCAATGCGGACCATTCGCCGGTGGCAATCGACCTGAAGCCGGTTTTTCATCTCGCCTGATTGCCGTCATGATTCCAGTGCTGATCGCACATCACCCATGAAACCCCGAGTCCTGCGACTGACCCTGCTGGCGATGGCCATTTGCATTGTGGTGCTTTTCGTGTGGATGCTCCGGCGCGAGCCCGGTCCGCCGGTGGCCATGATCCGGGTCGTGGACGCAGCCGGTAAACCCATTGCAGGCGCGGTGATCAAGCCTGACGGCATGAGACCGAAGTCAGGACCTTACAGTTCCGGGCACTACGGTTGGCGAACTTCCGAGAAGGGCGTGACAGATGATCCAGTGAAGACGGACGCCGATGGCAACGCGCGCGTGCCGTATCCGAAGCATGTATTTGAACGCATCGAAACCGGACAAATCAGTTTCTCGGTGAACCATCCATTGTTTGTGTCAGACCGGCCATTTCGGGATGTTTCGACCGCGCCAGCCAGTGGTGCACCGTGGAGGGTCTGGGCGGATTACATCTGGAATCGCGTCCGGCACAACCAGCTCATCGCCCGCCCGGACCCTGTCGTATTGCATAAGGGTGCCGCTATCAGACTGTCAGTGCGACCAGGTTTCGCAGTCACAACGACCGCGCCATTGTTCGCGCAAGCAACGGGTGACGGTTCTCACGAAACAGATTTCTGGTCGCGACCTGAACCGGGAGTTGCCGTCGCCGCCCGACTCGCATCCGGCCAGCAATTGGTCCGCGCAATTCAATTCGAGACCAATGGCATCACGTGGTTCAGCGACATCATGGCTGTCGCGGGCAAGGCGGGAGCAACCAATGAACTGGTCGTGGAACTCAAACGCGGCGCGACCGTTCGCGGCCAGCTGGACCGCAGCATTCCCCGACCCGTGACCAATGGCCGGGTCATTGCCCATGTTGGGCCAGTTGATGTTGCCACTGGGAATCCGTCACTCCGTTGGCACGCGTGGACAACCGTGCGCGAGGATGGAAGTTTTGAGATCGGTTCACTGCCACCCGGAAGACTTGAAGTCACGGCGCTCTGCGACGGGTTTATCAGCACCAACGGCTTGGGACAGTTCAGCAGCGTCACCTATCCCCAAAAACATCTGCTGGGAACGAACGCTCTGGACATCACGATCGGTATGGAACGAACCGCGCGACTGGAGGTTCGAATCTTTGATGACCAGGGAAAGCCGTTGCCCGGCGCGAGCGTGTCCACTTCGCCGAACGTCTATTACGACGGATGGGGCTCGACGATCTTCGCAAGCGATTGTTACAACTCGGCGGATCAATTCCTCGCCGCTCCGGGCTTGAAGCCCAAGGGGTGGTGGCGATCAGTGCCTGATTTTACCGGGACCAGCGATGCCGCGGGACTGGCTGTCGTCCCGAACCTGCCTGCCAACGTCGCCAGCTTCTACGTGGAGCACGATCGCTACGCCTTGCCTGCCGTGGTGGCGGCAGCGGGCAGCAAGCGGCGGGAGAGCGATGTGACGTTGAAGGCGGGTGAGACCAATCATGCTGCGGTGAAGCTCGAGCTGCGGGAACAAACGCCGATCACACACTACTGATCGGCTGTATGCAGTTGGAGTTCATGGCTGGCGTAATTGGCATGGAATTCGGCCGGGCTCGCCAGAATTTGCACTTGCTCCAATCATGCTGCTGGGGCTGACTTTCCGTGGTCAAACCCTTGAAAAGCAACTCAGCTCTGGTGACGAAGCGCATGGGAAACAAGATTGAACAAGCTTATCGGCTCGCCCGCGAACGCTACGCCGCACTGGGCGTGAACACGGAGTCCGCCCTCAAGCAGCTTGCACGCGTGTCCGTCTCGCTCCACTGCTGGCAGGGCGATGACGTCGGTGGCTTCGAGAATTTTGGTGGCGCACTTACCGGCGGCATCATGGCCACCGGCAATTATCCCGGCAAAGCCCGCACGCCGGACGAACTGCGCGCCGATGCCGCAAAAGCGCTTTCGCTCATCCCTGGCAAACATCGTTTCAATCTGCACGCGTTCTATGGCGAGTTCGGCGGCAAGAAGGTGGATCGCAATGAAATCGAGCCGAGGCACTTCCAGAGCTGGATTGATTGGGCGAAGTCACTCGATATCGGATTGGATTTCAATCCGACTTGTTTCTCGCATCCCAAATCCGCGAGCGGCTTCACGCTGGCGAGTGCCGACAAATCCGTGCGCCAATTTTGGATCGAACATTGCCAGGCCAGCCGCGAAATCGGCGCGGCAATGGGCAGGGCGCTTGGCAAGCCGGCTGTCACCAACGTCTGGGTGCCTGATGGGATGAAAGACTCACCCGCTGACCGTCGTAGCCCGCGCGAACGATTGGAAGAATCCCTTGATGTTGTTTTCAAGAAAAAGCTCAACCCGAAGCACAATCTCGATTCGGTCGAAGGCAAGTTGTTCGGCATCGGTGCGGAGAGTTACACCGTCGGCATGCACGAGTTCTATCTCGGCTACGCGGTGAAGCATCAAAAGCTCGTCTGCCTGGACGCCGGTCATTTTCATCCGACTGAAAACGTTGCCGACAAGATCTCCTCCGTGCTTTGCTTCGTGCCCGAGATTCTTCTGCATGTCAGTCGCGGCGTACGCTGGGATAGTGATCACGTCGTCACGCTCAATGACGAGTTGCAGGCCATCGCCCAGGAACTGGTGCGCGGCGACTATCTCGCCCGCACGCACATCGGACTCGATTTCTTTGACGCGAGCATCAATCGCATTGCCGCCTGGACCATCGGCACACGCAACATGATCCGCGCGCTGTGCATTGCGATGCTTGATCCGATTGCAAAGTTGAAACAGCTCGAGCTGGCCGGCGATTATACTGCGCGCCTTGCGTTGATGGAAGAAGCCAAGACGCTCCCATTCGGCGCGGTGTGGGATTATTACTGTCTTAAACAGGGTGTACCTGTTGGTGAAGCCTGGCTCGACGAAGTGAAGCGCTACGAAAAGAGCACGTTGAGCAAACGCCAGTGACGTTTGCCCGCTTTCCATTTATGAACTGCTGCGCATTGACAATCACCGGGCTCACGCTGCTGACATCCGCGCTGATGGTGGGCGCCCAGCAGGTGTATCCCACGCCGGCAACCAACGATACCGCTGGCTTCGAACTCATCTTCGACGGCAAAACCCTGAATGGCTGGGACGGTGACTCAAAATATTGGCGTGTGGAGAACGGTTGCCTCGTCGGCGAAGTCACGCCCGAGACCTTGCTCAAGCAAAACTCGTTCATCATCTGGCGTGGCGGGACGACAAAGGATTTCGAACTGAAGGTCGAGTATCGCGTTTCAGCCAAAGGTAACAGCGGCATCAATTATCGCAGCGTGCAGATCACCAACTCGCCGTTCGCGCTGCGTGGCTATCAATCAGACATTGACGGCGCAAACAAATACACCGGTCAAAATTATGAGGAGAAGGGCCGCACGTTTCTGGCACTGCGCGGCGACGTCAGCCGCGTGGATGCTGACGGCAAATCACGCATCGTCGGTTCGGGCGGCAACAAGGATGAACTGGCAAAGTTCATCAAGAACGAGGATTGGAACGAAGTCCATCTTATCGTCCGCGGCAACACGATGATGCATCTGGTCAACGGTCACGTGATGAGTGTCGTCGTGGATGATGATGCGGAGCGGCGCAAGTTCGACGGCTTGCTCGGCGTGCAAGTTCACGTCGGCCCGCCGATGAAGATCGAGTATCGCAATTTCCGATTGAAGCAGTTGCCCGGCACCGCCGGGTCAGCGAAATGACCGCGCCGCTGCTCCAACTCCGCGCTGTCACCAAATCCTTTGGCGCCTTGCGTGCGCTCAAGGGCGTGTCGTTCGATTTGCAGGCCGGCGAAGTCCACGCGTTGCTCGGCGAAAACGGCGCTGGCAAATCCACGCTCATCAAGGTCATCACCGGTGCGCACCAACCTGACGGTGGCACGCTTGAAATCAACGGCGAACGTGTCGCGCATCTCACTCCGGCTTCAGCTCACAAGCTCGGCATCGCCTGCATTTACCAGCAGCCGGCGTTGTTTCCGGATTTGACTGTAGCTGAGAACATCGGCCTGCGACTTGAGCCCGCTTCGGCCGTTCGCAAAGTGAACTGGGCAGTCCGTCAGACACGGGCGACTGAATTGCTCAAGCGAATCGGCGCGGAAATCTCGCCGGACGCCGAAGTCCGTTCACTTTCGATGCCTGAGCAGCAACTGGTGGAAATCGGCTGTGCCATCGGTGCGGGCGCGCGCATCGTCATCATGGACGAACCCACCGCCTCGCTTACGCAGAAGGAAGTGCAGTTGCTGTTTGAGGTGGTGAAGGATTTGCGCGCCAGCGGGGTGGGCGTCATCTACATCTCGCATCGATTGGAGGAAATCTTTGCGCTCGCTGATCGCGTGACGGTGCTCCGCGACGGCGAAAGCGTTGGGACAAACCAAGTCAGCGCGATGAATGAAACGTCGCTCATCAAGCTCATGGTGGGTCGCGAGGTTTCGCACATTTATCCACCAGCCGAAGGCGAACCGGGCGAAGTGGTGCTGGAGGTGAACAAACTTTCCTGCGTGGCGGGTGATGTGAAGGATGTAAGTCTGGCGGTTCGCGGCGGGGAAATCCTCGGCCTCGCCGGACTTGTCGGCGCGGGCCGGACGGAACTGGCGCGCGTTCTCTTTGGTATCACGCCGGCCGACTCAGGTGAAATCATTCTCAATGGTCAACGGGTGACAATCCGTTCGCCACAAGAAGCTGTCGCCCATGGTATCGCCTATGTGCCGGAGGATCGGCGGCGACATGGTGTTATTCTGGAAATGCCCATCGCTCACAACATGACGATGGCGATTCACCGGCGAATCTTTTCTGGCGCGTGGTTGCGATTTGGCGCCGAGAAGCAACTCGCGCTGGATTTTATCCGCGACCTGGGCGTGAAAGCTTGCGGGCCTGATGCGCCGGGCGGCTCATTAAGCGGTGGCAATCAGCAGAAGGTTTCCCTCGCCCGCTGGCTCGCGACAAAGCCCAAGTTGCTGATTCTCGACGAGCCCACTCAAGGCGTGGACGTTGGCGCAAAGAGCGAAATCCACAAGATCATCCGGCAGCTGGCGAAGGAGGGCTTGGCGGTGCTGATGATCTCCAGTGACCTGCCGGAAGTCCTCGGCATGAGCGACCGCATCGTCGTGATGCGCGGCGGAACAATCACAGCAACGCTGCCAGGTAAATCGGACGCACCCACCGTGATGGCCGCGGCGCTCGGCCAGACAGAGGCGGTGAAATGAAACGCCACTTCCGCGAACTCTCCGTTGCCGCCGCACTTCTGCTTGTGCTGCTGGCGCTCGCGGTGTTGGCGCCGGCGTTTTATCAGCCGCAGCCGTTGCTGTCGCTGCTGACGCGCGAAGCGCCGACCCTCGTGGTCGCGTGCGGCATGGCGCTCGTCATCATCTGCCGGCAAATTGACATTTCAGTTGGATCACAATTCGCCGTGTGCAGTGTGGCGGCCGGGCTGTTGGCCGCAAATGGATGGCCGTTGCCGTTGGTGTCTCTCGCGTCGGTTGTGTTCGGTTTGATCATGGGTGCATTCAATGGCTGGCTGGTCGCCGGTCTGCGATTGCCGTCCATCGTAGTGACGCTGGCAACGATGGTCACATGGCGCGAGGCGTTGCGCTGGTTGCGGCAGGGACAATTTGTGAATCTGCCAGACGGCACGCAGTGGCTGGGTCTGAGTCAGCTTGCGGGCCAATGCATGCTGATCGTCACCGCGGTGGTGTTGCTGGTCGCGTTGGCGCTGGCGACCAAACACCTGGCTGCCGGGCGCTTCGTTTACGCCGTCGGCACGGACGCGGAAGCGGCGCGCCTGGCGGGCATTCGACCCCAACTCACGACATTTAGTGTTTTCGCTTTCATGGGCGCGCTGGTCGGGCTGGCCGCGATGATGAATGTGGTGCAATCGCCGCAGGTGGATCCCAAGTCCGGTTCGGGATTGGAATTGAAAGTCATCGCGGCAGCCGTGGTTGGTGGCGTGGCGGTGTCCGGTGGGCGCGGCAAATTGTGGGGTGTATTCGTCGGCCTGCTGTTGCTGGCGTGCATCAGTCCGGCGCTGACGCATCTGCGCATCGAGGCCTATTGGGAGAAGGCGATCCAAGGCGCGATCATCTTGCTGGCGGTCGTGGCCGATGGCGTGCGCAATCGGAAAGAAACAGTTTAGCGACGCATGAACACTGAGAAACACGGATTCAAAGCAGCGTTATTCCGGCACGAAACAGTCCTGCTGTTTGTCGTGGTTTTGGAGTGGTTCTATTTCAATTCGGTCGGGCCCCGGTTCGGTTCAGTGGACAACTCCTTCGACATCATGCGGCACAGCGTCGAGATCGGATTACTGGCACTGGCGATGACGCCGATCATCCTAACCGGCGGGATTGATTTGTCGGTCGGCTCGTTGCTCGGATTGTGCGCGATCCTGTTCGGCAAATTCTGGCGGGATGTCGGCATGCCGATTCCGCTCGCGGCGGCCTGCACGATTGGAGTCGGCGCGTTGGCGGGTGGATTGAATGCCTCGCTCATCACCTGGCTACGACTGCCACCGCTCATTGTGACGCTGGGAACATTCTCGCTGTTTCGTGGTCTGGCTGAGGCCATCACGCGCGGCGTGGACACGTTCACCAATTTTCCGGCGTCATTTCTCTTTCTTGGCCAGGAGCGCTGGCTTGGTATTCCGGCCCAAGCGCCCGCCTTCATCGTTGTTGCCATCGGGATCTGGTTGCTCGTGCATCGGACGACATTCGGTCGATCATTCCGTGCGATCGGCTTTGCGCCCGAAGGCACGCGGTACGCGGGCATCCCGGTCGAACGCCGCCTGGCGCTGGTTTACGTGCTTGCGGGGATGATCGCCGCGATTGCGGCCGTCATCTACACCGCGCGCCTCGGTCAGGCAAAGGCCGACGCGGGCATGGGCTACGAATTGTTCGCCATCACCGCCGTGGTGCTGGGGGGCACGAGTATTTTTGGCGGCGTTGGTACGGTGCAAGGCACGCTGCTGGGCGTGGCGGCGATTGCGATTTTGAATAACGGGCTCGTGCATGCGCGGCAGCCCCGCGAAGTTGCCGGCATGTTGACCGGCGTGTTGCTGATCCTGGCGCTCGCAAGCTCCATCCTGCCGAAAATCCTCGCCACGTGGCGGGCGCGGCGACAGACTTCCCTCAACAAAACTCCTGTAACAACATGAAAAAAATCTTCTCCCTGCTGGCTATCGCCGGCCTGACGTTGCTGATAGGTTGCGGCAAGCCTTCCGAAAATTCCGGTGGTAGCTCCGCTGGCGCGTCAAGCTCCGGCGGCGGTAAGAAAGTCACTATCGCGCTGATGCCCAAATCCAAGGGCAATGCCTATTTCATTTCGTGCAAGAAGGGCGCAGACAAGGCTGCGGCGGAACTGGGCGTGGAATTGTTGTTCGATGGCCCGACCGATCCTGATCCGGCCAAGCAGAATGAGATCGTCGAGAACTGGATCACCATTGGCGTGGATGCGATCGCCGTCGCGTGCGAAAATCGCGAAGGCATTTCGACCGCTTTGCGCAAGGCGAAGAGCAAAGGCATCAAGGTTGTCACGTACGACGCTGACGCGCAGCCGGACGCGCGCGAGTTCTTCGTGAACCAGGCCACGCCCGAGGGGATCGGGTTTACACTGATGGATGAAGCAGCGCGGCTTTGCGGCAACGAAGGTGAGTTTGCCATCATCACCGCGAGTCTCACGGCAGCCAACATGATTGAATGGCAGAAGCACATCGAGGCGCGGCGTTCGTCCAAGTATCCGAACATGAAAATGATCGCGTTGCGCCCGTGCGACGATCTCAAGGACAAGGCGCAGAGCGAAGCTACGGCGTTGATGAGCGCGAATCCGAATCTGAAATGCATCATGGCCATCTGTTCACCGGCGGTTCCCGGGGCGGCTGAAGCCGTGAAGCAGGCGGGCAAGACCGGCAAAGTGAAAGTGCTCGGGCTTGGTTTGCCGAATGAAAACAAACGCTACGTGCACGAAGGCGTGACGGATTCGGTGATTCTCTGGAACACGGAAGACCTCGGCTATCTGACCATTCATTCGGCGAACGCGTTGGCCAAAGGCACGCTCAAGGCCGGCGATAAGAGCATCAAGGCCGGCGCGCTCGGCGAATTTCAGGTCGAGGGCGACAGCATCCTGCTGGGCAAGCCATTCATCTTCAACAAGGACAACATCGACAAGTTTGATTTCTGAGAGCCGGATTTCAGCTGGCGACTTTTGCCGAGTCGCATGGAACAAAAATCAGCGCGCCGGGTGCTGATTAACGGTTTCTGTTTCCGGGGTGGCTGCATAAAATTCTCGCGCATGACGGTTACGCTGTTCATTCCGTGCTTTGTGGACCTGATGTATCCGCAAGTTGGCATCAGCATGGTGCGAATCTTCGAGCGGCTGGGGCACAAGGTCGTCGTGCCGGAAAGCCCGGCGTGCTGCGGCCAGCCGGCATTCAACACCGGCTACTGGGAAGAGAGCCGGGCTATTGCTATCCCGATGCTCGAAGCGCTGAATGGCGCGGAAGCCGTGGTGATCGCCAGTGGTTCATGCGGCGCGATGATGAATGTGTTTTATCCGGAACTCTTCGCTGGCACAAAGCACGAACAGGCCGCCAGAGAACTTGCACCCAAGGTCTGGGAGTTCTCTGGTTTTCTCGTAAACAAACTTGGAGTGACGGACCTCGGAGCGAAGTTCCCACACAAGGTGACATTCCATGACGGCTGTCATGGCTTGCGGGAATTGAATAACAAGCGTCCACCCCGCGAGCTGCTTGCGAAGGTGCAAGGTCTGGAACTCATAGAGATGGGCGCGGCGGAAACCTGTTGTGGTTTCGGTGGCACGTTCTCGGCCAAGTTTCCCGCAATCTCGACCGCAATGGGCGAAGTGAAATGTGCTTCGGCACTGGAAACCAAGGCGGATTACATCGTCTCGTGTGACTCAAGTTGCCTGATGCAGATTCAGGGTCTGGCAGACAAACAGAAGCAGCCGATCAAGACGATTCATTTGGCCGAGGTGCTGGCCAACTATTAGGCGGTGAAAATACACGAAAACGAAATTGTTTCTTTTGAGCCGCTAACCATCACCATTTCTGTCGGAAGAGGGATGGGACCAAGCTCATTGACAAAGCTGGGCGATTATGTGGAAACGTGGCTTCAACGTCGTGACAAAGCCCGTATCTGTACGTGTGTCCTGAGCAAACTTGATCTCCAACTCAATAATCGAAGTAAGAAATTGCAGGTGAATTGCGAGTGGATGTGCCGTAAATGTGTGCGGGCTCTAGCCAATGACATTGAGAACGCATTTAGTGCGATTAAACGTTTTGAGATTGGGGTCTCGCCTGATAGTTTGAATCAGTCGCCTCCTTCTCACATCCATTTTTATCAAGTGCCGGCCAAACGGGTGCTTCTCGAAACCGGGCTAGAGACTACAGTTGAGGCCTTTCTTATTTCAGATTACATCACTGTGGGACAATATGATGACTTCACAAAAAGGTCGGGTTACCAGACGCGTGCTGAGAAAACGCCAGGCGAGCCAACGTATTTCGACAATCCGATTGTCTCACAATTCGGCAAGCGACTAAGCCAATACCTGCGGGCAGTTTATCTGTGCTGGGGCGACGTTTCAGCGTTTTGCTGTTTTACGCGGTTTCGACTGCCGACTGAAACTGAGTGGCTTGCTGCGGCAGTTCCAGATTTCACGAGAAGAATCAGTCGGGATCAGTTTTTCGAGATAATCGAGAAGCAGGCGCAAAAGATCGCGCAGAAGCAAACTCCCAGCGGCTTGCTTTTTTCTGACGGCTACGAGTTCACCAGCAATTGTGAACAGGGTAGGCATGTCGTCCGGTCTGGTCCGATTGAGGCGCTGACCGTTGATTGGAACCAACCCGAAGTTGTAAGGAGACACCGGCGACTTGTATCGCCGGACTACCGGGAGATTCACACTGGCTTTCGTGTTGTAAATGAGTCGACCGCATGAGCGCGCCAGCCACACATTTTGCCGAAGACGCCAAGCGCGTTGCGCACGATCTCCGTCATCGCGGCATCATCCAGACGGCGATGGGTAAGTACGAGGTTGTCCGCGACCAACGCAAGTTGTGGTTTCAGGACTGGCAGGGCGCGCGTAATCTTGCGGCTCGCACGAAGTTCGAGGCGATCAATCATCTCGACAAGCATCTCGCTGAGTTCGCGCGACTGCTGGAATCGCGTGGCACAAGAGTGCACTGGGCCAGCAACGCTCAGCAGGCGCGGGATATCATCTTCGAAATCCTTCACGCCAAGAACGCCAAGGTAGTCGTGAAGTCCAAGGCGATGACATCGGAGGAGATCCATCTCAACGACGCGATGGAGAAGGCCGGTTACGAAGTCGTGGAGTCTGACCTCGGCGAATACATCGTCCAGCTCCGCGAAGAGCCGCCGTATCACCTGGTGTTTCCTGCCATGCATCTCACGCGCGGTGAGATCAAAGACATTTTCCAGAAAAAGCTGAACGACGCGCCGTCGGACGATCCGGAGGCGCTGACGATGGTCGCGCGGCGCGCGTTGCGGAAAAAATATCTGCAAGCCGACGTCGGCATTACTGGCGCGAACTTTTGCATCGCCGAAACCGGGATGATTTCCATCACTGAGAACGAAGGTAACGCGCGGCTGACAGCGGCGTTACCCAAAACGATGATCACGCTGGTCGGCATCGAAAAGGTGCTGCCGCGACTTGAAGACCTTGCAATGTTTCTGCCGATGCTCGCGGTGATGGGCACAGGCCAGCCGCTGACTTGCTATAACACGATGTATGGCGGGCCGCGTCAACCGGGTGAAGCGGACGGCCCGGAGGAATATCACGTCGTACTGCTCGACAACCACCGCACACTGTTGCTCGCCGACGCTGAACAGCGTGACGCGCTGGGTTGCATCCGCTGCGGCGCGTGTCTGAACGTCTGCCCGATCTTCCGTAACGTCGGTGGCCATACCTACGGTACGGTGTATGGCGGGCCGATCGGCTCCGTAATCACCCCGCACCTGCGTGGTTTGCAGGATTGGAAACATCTCAGCTATGCGTCGTCGCTCTGCGGGGCCTGCACCGAGACGTGTCCGGTGAAGATTGATCTGCATCATCACCTGTTGCAGAACCGTCGTAACGCTTCCACCCCGAAGACAGGCAAACCGAGTTTGTTGCAGAAGCTCGCATTCAAGTTGTTTGCCGGCTTTGCGAACCGTCCGTCGCGCTGGTCGCTGGCAACAAAGCTGGGACGGTTCGCGCAACGATTCCACGGCGTGGTCAAGAGCGGGGCTTTTGATCCGGCGCAAGGTTGGACGAAAACCCGCGATCTGCCGCCTGTGGTGAAGCAGAGTTTCCGCGAGTGGTGGAAGGAGCAGGGGAGATGAATGAACGTGAGAACATCTTTGCGCGCATCCGCGAGGCGCTGACACTGAAGGCGCACGCTCATCATGGTCACGGTTTGCCAACGGTGACCGAGCATCGACAGGTAATGCCGCCGGTCGGTGCAACGGCTGAAGAACAGTTTGCCTTGTTCGCCAAGAACGCGGCGGATTTGAAAGCGACGTTCAAGCCCGTCAAAGATGAAGCGGAACTGGGCGTCGAACTCAAAGCACTCGCTGCCGCCGAGAAATGGCAGCGCGCAGCTACCCACAATGGAAAGCTGGCCCAGGCGATCGCGAAGACACTGGTGCTGCCGACCATTTTGACCAACGACGGCTACGACAAGCACGAGTTGGAAAGGTGCGATGTCGGCATCTCGGAGTGCGACGCGTTGGTTGCGCAGACGGGTACTGTGTTGGTGACGAGTCGCAGCGCCGGTGGCCGGGCGTTGTCGTGTCTGCCGCCGCATCACGTAGTCATAGCCCGGCGCGAACAGTTGGTTCCCGATTTGTCGGCGGCGTTTGCGTTGGTGAAACAGAAATATGGCGGCAATTTCCCGAGCATGATTTCGTTCATCACCGGCCCTAGCCGCACAGGTGACATCGAGCGTATCCTTGTCCTCGGCGCGCATGGACCGAAGAAGCTGACAATCTTTTGTGTTGGCTGAGGGATGTCTCCAGACTTGGCAAGAGAAAGAAGCCAAACGATGAAACCTGGGAATCCGCGCAATTCGTTGGCAATTCCAAGGGAATTCGATAAAACATGCCGTGATGTTTTCAATACCCATGACTGAGCCCAAACTCGATAACTCCCCGATGTTCGTTCCCACTGTCATTTGTTTTTGGACATTGTGCGGGTTGATTCTCTTGCTGGGCGCGGGCTGTGCAACGGCGCCGCGCAATGCTCAAGTGTCACCGTCCAATCGGCCCGCCTTGTGGGTGGATGCGATGCGTGGCGAGCCGCTGAGTTTTGAAAAATTGCTCGACGAATTGCAGGCTGCCCGCGTGGTCTATCTGGGCGAAATCCACTCCCTCGTGCGTCACCATGAGTTGCAGACGGCCATACTGGATGGATTGGCGCGGCGTGGCGTTCCGCTCGTCCTGGCGATGGAGCAATTCGAGTACTTCAACCAACCCGCACTGGATCGATTCAACGCCCGGGCAACGGATTTGAATCAGTTGGTGGGGGAAGCCGGACTGGATAAACGCTGGCGCGGGCATACCAATTACCATGCCTTGCTGCAGACGGCGCGGGTGCACCACATTCCGGTGCTGGCGTTGAACGCCCGGGCTGAAACTATCCGCGCGGTCGGCCGGCAAAGTTTGGCTGGCATCACAACTGTCCAGCGGGTGGAATTGCCGGTGGACATAGTCACAGACGACCCACTTTATGAACGGCTGGCCACGCGCGTGCTGGGGGTTCACATGGCGTTCGATCCGCAAAAGCTACGACCGATATTTGAAGCGCAAGTGGCGCGGGACGAAACCATGGCGGCCCGCCTGGCTGAGTTCTTGTCGTCGCCAGCAGGCAAGGGCCGCACGGCAGTGGTCATTTGCGGACGCGGCCACTGTGAGTATGGACTTGGTATGCCCGATCGGGTAGCCCGCCGGATTCCCGACGTTGGGCAGCGAATTGTGCTGCTCAGTGAGAGCGGAGATTTATCTCTCTCTGAGGCAGAGCGCAAACAGGCGCGGGAAATCGAAGTGCCACACGAATTCCTGCGGGAACTGGGCCGGCCGGCGGGAGATTTCTTTCACATCACAGGGTCGATGACGCCTTGAGGGTGCGGGAGGAAGGGAAATTGTTGAAAGTGGTGTGGCTGTATCGCTCGGCTCGAACCTTTTTTTTCGGACAGCCATCCTCTGGAGGCGCCGGGAGTTGAACTTTCAACCTATCCCCACACCTGTCCCCACAGCGGGGATA
>Ga0315910_10001484_pt1 | contig 21412 bp, 12 predicted proteins | sample EdamamesoilMG_FD_204470 | JGI IMG/M metagenome (GOLD analysis project Ga0315910, IMG submission 204470) | Garden soil microbial communities collected in Santa Monica, California, United States - Edamame soil | ecosystem: Environmental > Terrestrial > Soil > Garden | place: USA: California...
CTGGTGCAGCAGACCCGCTTCGATCCTCTTCACGACCGCCACCACGAGGCCGCGCTGCGTGCCGCATTGCCCGCACTCACGCAGGCCGCTGCGCGCGAGGGGCAGTGCGAATACTCGATCGAGGTTTCGGGGCAGACCCTGAACCTGGTGCTGTCGCGCGACCAGCTCGCCGAGGCGGCGCAGCCGGTACTGCAGCCCGCGGCGCTGGCACTGCAGACCCTCTCCGCCGGATTGCCCGATGCATCGTTGCTGGTGGGCGATTCGCTGGTAATGGCGCCGGGCGCCGACGCCATGCTCGATGCAGCGCGCGTGGCCCATGCGCTGCGCATCCCGGTGGGCAGTGCGGCATGCGCCGCCAGTCTGCTGGCTCCGGCGCCCGCGCTCGCTTCGGGCGCGGTGCAGTACCTGACACGCGTGCCCTGGCCGGTCGCCGCCCCGGCGCAGCAGTCGCTGCCCGCATTGCAGACGCGCGAGAGCGGTGGCGCCATGGCCACGCACCTGATCTATCGTGGCCGTGCGGTACCCATCAACCAGGAGGCGCTGGTGATCGGCCGCGATCCCAACGCGCCGCAGGAGCTGCGCCTGCCCGAGGGCATTGCCGGGCTGTCGCGCCGCCACTGCACGCTGCGGCGCGAACGTGGCCGCGCGCTGCTCATCGATCACTCCAGTCACGGCAGTTACGTCGACGGCATGCGCGTACGCGGCCGCGCCTTCCTCACCGCTGGCAGCGTGCTGCGGCTGGGTACTCCCGGCGTCGAACTGCACCTCGTGGCGCTCGACTCCGGCGCGGAGGCCTGATGCGCCGCAAGAAAGTCGAAGCCTTCAGCCTGTCCTTCCTCGACTGCATCTGCTGCGGCTTCGGCGCCGTCGTGCTGTTCTACACCATCGTGGCCGGACAGGCCGGCGTGCGCCGCATCGATCGCAGCGACGAATTGCAGGCTGAGGTGAACAAGCTGGAGGAAGAAGTGCTGGTGGGCACGCGCAACCTGGTCGTGCTGCGCAACACGCTGGAGAAGACCGACATCGACCGCACGCAGGCCGCGGCGCGTGCGCAGGCGCTGACCGATGAGATCGCCGCCGCACGCGCCGAGGCGTTGCGCGTGGGCGCGACCAGCATGGCGCAGCGCGAGCACATCAACCAGCTGAAGGCCGATCTCCGGCAGATGGAAGAGGGCAACAAGCGGCTTCAGGCCGGCGCGCTGCAGACGGGCCCGGCCGGCGAGAACGTGCGTTCCTTCCGCGGCACCGGCAACCGGCGCTACATCACCGGCATCAACCTCAAGGGCAAGCACATCCTGGTGCTGATCGACCGCTCGGTGAGCATGGTCGACCAGGACCTGGTGAACATCCTCAAGCTGCGCAACCAGAACGAGGCCGCGCGCCGCACGGCGCCGAAATGGCGCCAGACGCTGGATATTGCCGACTGGCTCTCGACGCAGTTTCCGCCCGGCAGCCAGTTCCAGATGTACGCCTTCAACACGCAGGCGCGCTCGCTGATCCCCGAGCAGGATGGCAAGTGGCTCGATCCGGCCGATCCGAAACTGCTGGCGCAGGCCATCGGCAATCTGCGTGCACTGCCGCCGGAGGGCGGCACCAGCCTGATCAACGCCTATGCCGTCATCCGCACGCTGTTCCCGTTGCCGGATCAGGTGGTGCTGGTCACCGATGGCCTGCCCACGCAGGGCAAGGACCGGCCGCTGCGCAAGTTCGTGAATGTCTCGCAGCGCTCGCGGCTGTTCGAGGAGGCGCAGAAGACGCTCCCGGCCAAGGTGCCCGTGGATGTGATCCTGCTGCCCATGCAGGGCGACCTGCCCGCGCCACACATGTTCTGGGACATGGCGCGCGCCACCGGCGGCAATTTCATGATGCCCTCGGCGGACTGGCCATGAGGCTGAAGCGCCGCGAAGCCGAGGTGTTCAGCATGTCCTTCCTGGACTGCATCTGCTGCGGCTTCGGCGCCATCATCCTGCTGCTGATCATGACCGAGGTGGACCAGCCGGTGCTGATCGAGCGCGCCACCGAGGCCATGAACGGCCAGGTGCTGCGGCTGCAGGAGGAACTCTTCGACATCCGCGGCGAGACCGACCAGCTCAACCGCGAGCTGCAGGGACGCATCGCACAGCTGCGGGCGGAGCGGGCGAAGCTGGCGCGCGTGCAGGGTGATCTCACCACGGCGCGCGGCGAGTTCGCCGCCAGCCGCACCGAGGCCGCGGTAGCCAATACCGTGGAGAACGAGCTGGTCTCCGCCTACCAGGATCTCACGAAGGAAATGGAGCGGCTGCTGCGCCAGCCGCAGGCGCGCACGACGCCGCGCGTGGCCGCCGTGGGCGGCATTCCCGTGGACAGCGAATACGTGGTGTTCGTGATCGACACCTCCAACAGCATGGTGAGCATGCATTGGGAGGCGACGCTGGACATCATGCGCGAGACACTGGACATCTACCCGCAGGTGAAAGGTCTGCAGGTGATGAACGACCAGGGGCGCTACATGTTCGAGGGTTCGCGCCGCTGGCTCACCGACAGCCGCGAGACCCGCGACCGCATCCGCAACATGCTGTCGACGTGGCGGCCCTTCAGCCAGTCCAATCCCGTGCCCGGCATCGAGACGGCGCTGCGCCAGTTCCGCCAGGCCGGGCAGAAGATGAGCGTGTATGTCATCGGCGATGAGTTCACCGGCGAGTCCATCCAGGCGGCGGTGGACAGCATCGGCCGTCTGAATGCCGCCGACGGACGTCGCCCGCGCGCGCGAATCCACGCCATCGGCTTTCCGGAAGGGCCGGGGATGCCGCCGTTTACAAACATCCGCTTTGCTGCGCTAATGAGGGCGGTGTCCGCCCAGAATGACGGCACCTTCGTCGGGCTCACCACCGAAAAGCCATGCAAGAACGTCATCGAAGTGCTGGGGACCATCCAGTGCATCAGCCGCTGAGACGCAAGCAGGTGCCGCTGCTGGCGACGCTGGGCGTGGCCGCCTGCCTGGCCGCCTGCGGCGCCGTGAACGTGAAACCCGATGCGCAACTTCCCAAGGCGCTGGTGCAGCCGCTGAATGCACACGTGGGCCTGGTGCTGGACGAAGCACTGCGCCACTACACGCACGAGGAGACCCGCTCCTCCAGTGACTGGAAGGTGGAACTCGGTCCGCCGCACGAGAAGATGCTGCGCCATGTGTTCGGCGCGTCGTTCACCGACCTGCAGGTGTTCAACAGCCTGGATGAGGCGCGCGCCGCTCCGGGATTGCAGGGGCTCATCGAGCCGCACATCGAGCAGTATTCCTTCGCCACCGCAAACGAGACCAGCGGTTCATACTGGGCCGTGACCATCCGCTACCGGATCGGCGTGTTCACGCCACAGGGCGAGGCGGCCGATTCACTGGTGCTGACGGGCTACGGCAGCGTGGCGGGTTCGGGCAGCTCCGGCCCCGCGCTGGGCAACGCCACGCGCGCGGCCATGCGGGATGCGGCAGCCAAGATACTGGTGCAGCTGCCACGTCAGCCGCTGGCGCAGAAGATGGCGGCGGGCGAAGTGCTGCGCCCGGGCAATCTCACCGCCATCGCCGATCCCATCGAAACAGTGCCCATCGAATCGGGCACCGAAACACCCACCGGCTGATTATTTCTCTTTTGGCCGGCGCACGAATACCGGCTCGCGGAATGCCAGTTCGGGTGAGGCCACGGGTTCGCCATCCCGGAATGCCGGGCGCCACTGCGCGCGCTTCACGGCCGTGATCACGGCCTTCTCGGCCGACTCGCGCTGGGGCGCGGGATTGGTGACGATGGCCTCGCGCACATCGCCGTCCGCCTCGATGTGGAGGCGCAGCAGCACATCCTGTTCGTCATGGTCGGAGGAATCGTACTGGTGGCGCGAGACGGCCACCGGTGGCGGCCGGTACACCACGGGCTCGGCGTTCCCCAGCGCGCGCATGCCCGCCTCCGGGCCCAGTGCAGTCCATGCCTCGCGATAGGTCGACATGGCGCGCGGCGGCAGTCCCGCGGTGAGGTACCAGTCGCCCAGGTCGATCAGCACCGCGCCACGCACCTGCTGTTGCGGCAGCGGCGCGCTGCCGAGGCGGTCCAGCGCATTGCGCAGCGCGCGTTCACCTTCGCTCGAGGGCGCGGAGCTGGCGCGCGCGATCAGGTTGGGTGACACCTGCTCCTGCAGGGTCAGCGCCGTCTGGGCCTGCTCCTCCGCCTCGCCGAAGACATAGGCCAGCCGGTAGGTGCGCGCCACGCCCCGCAGCGCGGGTATGGCCTGCAGGTTCGTGGCGCCCAGCGCCTTGTCAGCCACCTCGATGGCGCGGACATGCAGCACCCGCGCGGCGGTGTAGCGCCCGCCGGCCTCGTGCCACAGTGCATAGTCCTCGAGCGGACCGATCATGCGCACGTCGTCCTTGCCGTAGGCGGCCTCGGCGACGCCGAAGGCGTACTGCTGTTCGCGCCCGGCCTCGGACAGGCGGCCGGTGGAGATGTAGCAGGCGATCAGCTCTTCCAGCAGGGGCAGCTGCGTCACCGAATGCAGTCCCTGGCGGTTGCGCAGGATTTCCACCGCGCGCTTGAACGGCGCGATGGCATCGGCATCGCGCTTCTGCCCACGCAACGCCGCACCCATGCCATGCAGCGGCCGCACCAGCTGTTCGTTGGCGGCCTCTCCCTGCAGGTCCAGAAGCCTCAGCGCCGCGCCGTAGTTGTCCAGCGCCGCGGCGAAATTGCCCATGCGGTAGTAGGTGGTGCCCAGGTTGGTGAGCGGATTGGCGAGCTGCGGAGCATCGGCGCCAAATTGCGTGCGGGTGAGCTCGAGCACCTGCGTGGCCAGCGGCAGCGCGGCCTCGTACTGGCCGGCGAAGAAGGCGCGGCGGAATGCCCGGTAGACGGTGAGACGCTCATCTTCAGGGGGCGCGCTTTCGGCGGCGGGTCCGGGCGGACTGTCCACGGGCTGCGGAGCGTCGGCGCCCCATGCTGCCGTCAGGCCCGTCAACGCCAGCAGGAGGCAGGTGGCCCGGATGATTCTGGCGGGGAGTTCTCGCACGGCATCGAGAATACCCCGACTGTGGCGGCGGCGGCATCGGCGCTTGACCTCCCAGCGGGCACGCCGGACGATGCAACCGGATGAGTGCATCGGGAACCGTGAAGGCGATGGCCGACAATCCGCCCGCACAGCGCGTCGCGCTGGTGGCAGGAGGCACCGGCCTGACAGGCAGCGCGCTGCTGCCGGTGCTGCTGGCCGGTCTGGACTATGCCCGGGTGCATGCCATTACGCGGCGGCCGCTGCTGCTGGATCACCCGCGGCTGGCGAACCGCGTGGTTCCTTTCGAGCAGTTGCCCGCGAAACTGGCCGGCACCCGGATCAATGACGCGTTCTGCTGCTTGGGCGCGCCGCGTGCCCGCGCCGCCGATGCCTCGGTACTGCGGGCCGTCGATCTGGCGCAGACGCTGGCCTTCGCGCGCGCCGCGCAGGCGCTGGGCGCCACGCGATTCATCGTGGTGTCCGCCGCAGGCGCGGACGTCGCTTCCACGACTCCTTTCCTGAAGATCAAGGGTGAGATGGAATCCGAGCTGCGCGCATTGCGCTTTCCGGCGCTGGACGTGCTGCAGCCCGGCGCCGTGCTGGGACTGCGCGCGCAGGATTCCGCGGCAGCCCTGCTGCAACTGGTGCTGCGGCCGGCGCTGAATCCGCTGCTGCACGGACGCCTGGCCGTGCATCGCGCAATAGCGGCCACGGAGCTGGCTGCCGCCATGGCGGGCGCGGCGCGCGCGCAGCGCGGCGGCATGCATCTCTACGCGGGCCCGGCATTGCGGTCACTGTCGCAGGCAGGACGTCGCGCGGCCTGAAAGCGCCCGATTGGTGACGTAGCGCACATCCTGCTGACACACAGGATTGCCAGAATCCTGCCAGAGCTCTCATCTGGATGATCCCGGACGCAATGCGCAGAAATTCTCTTGCGCTGTTCAGTGGCATTGGACGCCGCGTGGCCCTGGCGGTGGCGCTGAGCGGTCTGCTCATCGTCGGCCTGGGCCTGGCGCTGCAGGCCGGCAAGCAGCAGCGCCTGTATCGCGGCATGCACCAGCAGCAGCTGCGGCAATCGGCCGCCCAGGCCAGCCAGACCATTCGCAACCGCCTCATGTCGGCGGACATGTTGCTGCGGCTTCTTTCCGAGTCCGCCTCGCCGGAATCCCCGAGCGCGCGCCTGGCGCAGTCCAGCGTGTTCAACTGGCGGGCCACGGTGCCGGTCAGCGGCGAAGGCAAGCTGCGGGCAGGGCTGATTTCGATCGAGCTGACCGGCGTGCAGATGCGCAATCTCTCCGGCGGCCGCTCGCTGCTGGTGGCGGCGGACAGTCCGGCCAGCGGCCGCGAGCTGTTCCTGCTGCGGCGGCCGGATGACGCCCCGCGGCTGCAGCAGGTGGTCGTGGCCCAGTTTTCGCGTGAATGGCTGTGGGCGCCGCTGGTGCAGGCGCAGCGCCATGCACGGATGGCCGCGATCGACTCCAACGGAAGCGAATACTTCGGCACGTTGCGGAACACGGCAGACCTGGCGCAGATGTTCGGGCGACACCTGCAGGAATCCGAGGCCAATGGCCTGGCGCCGGCCGAAACGAATCTTTCCTGGAATGCCGAAGGCACAGCATGGGTTGGCGCGCTGTCGGGCATCGATGCACCGGCCGCCGCATCGGCCGTCCAGCTCGCCATCATCGCGGCCCAGCCGGACCGGCCCTGGGCGGTGGCCTTCTGGTCCGCTGCGCGTACCCAGACGGCGCTGCTGGCCGCGCTCATGGTGCTTGCGGCGCTGGCCGGCCAGATCGTCGGCATGAACTACCAGCCGGTGTTCCGGCAGCTGCGGCGCGGACTGAACAACCTGCCGAAGCGCCAGGGCCGGCTGACCGAGGTGGACGGTTCCTGTCCCGAGCTGACGCAGGTGGTGGATGCCTTCAATCGCGCCGCCGTCGAGATCGCCGCGCAACGCGAGACCCAGCGAGCCCTCGAGGAGATCGACACCCTGCTGCTGGCCGGCGGCGATCACGAAAGCGTCATCGACCAGATACTGGAGCGGGTGCGCGAAGCCACTGGCAGCCGCAATGTCGGCCTCATGCTGGTGGATCCTGCGATGACGGGGCATGGGCGCCTGTTCGCCGTGAACTCCGCGGGCGGCAGTCCGGTGAGCCGTGTGCTGCTGGACGACCAGATGGCGCAGGTGCTGAGTGAGTCGCCCTCCGGCATGACGGTGGTGCGCTGCGAGGAAGTGCGGCACAGCTTTCTGGCGCCGCTGCGGCAGGAAGGCTCCGAGTTCTTCTGGGTATGGCCGGTCATGGTCAACGGCGCGCTCGCCGCGGTGCTGGCCATCGGTTACATGGGGGCGCCCGAGCAGGGCAGCGTCGTGGTCTGCGGCACGCAGTGCGCGCGCCGGCTGGGCATCGCGCTGTCGAACACGGCGCGCGCCGACAAGCTCTACCGCCAGGCGCACTTCGATCCGCTGACGCAGCTTCCGAACCGCCTGCTGTTCCGCGACCGCCTGGCACAGGAACTGGCGGCCATGTCGCCGTCGCAGGGCCGCGGCGCGCTGCTGTACATCGACCTCGACCATTTCAAGAAGGTGAATGACGCCTACGGCCACGCGGCGGGAGACCAGCTGCTGTCCGTGGTGGCGCAGCGCCTGCGGTCCTGCGTGAAGGAAGGCGACACGGTGGCGCGCCTCGGCGGAGATGAATTCACCGTCATCCTGCGGCACGTGGCCGATGCCGCGGCCGCGGCCACGGTGGCGGACCGCATCATCCAGTCGATGAACCAGCCCATGCGCATCGGCGGCACCGACCATGTGGTGCGCGCCAGCATCGGTGTCACGTTGTATCCGGATGACGGCGTGCAGCTCGAGGAGCTGCTGCGCAACGCGGACCTGGCCATGTACCGTGCCAAGGATCTGGGCCGCGGTACTGCCATGTTCTTCAGCGCGAAGATGACCACGCGCGCCGGGCGGGTCGCCGACAGTGGTCTGTACCGCGCGCTGAAACGGCGCGAGTTCTCGCTGTTCTACCAGCCGCAGTACAGCGTCAGGGACGGGTCGCTGGTGGGAGTCGAGGCGCTGCTGCGCTGGCAGAAGCCCCGCGATGGCCTGCTGGCTTCGGCCGAGTTCATTCCGGCCGCCGAGGAGTCCGGCCTGATCGTGGACCTGGGCGGCTGGGTGCTGGAAGCTGCCTGCACGCAGATCGCGCAGTGGCGCGATGCCGGGATGACGGTGCCGCGCGTGGCGGTGAACCTTTCGGTGCAGCAGCTGCGTGATCCCGCGCTGGCGTCCGATGTGCGCCGCATCCTGGATCGCTTCCGCATCTCGCCATCCAGCATCGAGTTCGAGCTGAACGAGGCGGCGCTGGCCGATGCCGACAGCCAGGCCTGCATCGCGGAGCTGTGCGCGCTGGGTACGGGGCTGGCACTGGATGACTTCGGCACTGGCCACACCGCGCTGGGCAATCTGCGGCGCCATCCGGTGGGTACCGTGAAGATCGATCGCAGCTTCGTCGAGGAGCTGAACGTGAGCACATCGGCCGCGGCCATGGCCAGCACGCTGATCGTGATGGCGCACTCGCTGGACAAGCGCGTCGTCGCCGAGGGCGTCGAGACCATCGAGCAGCTCGACTTCCTGCGCGAGCGGGGCTGCGACGTCGCGCAGGGCTATTTCCTCGCGCGGCCGCTGTCCGCCTCCGACATGACGGAGCTGCTGCAGGGTCGCCGTCCGTCAGACAGCAGCGCCGAGCGCTCAGCGACCGCCTGACCTTATGTAAGGCGTTCCCTGATCTGCATCGCAGGCTGCGTTGTCGCACGCCCGAGATGACATATCACTTTGACTTTTGGGTTGACGCATCGTCGCATCGCGCAGACACTTTGCACGTGACCAAGGCAAACCCGTCGAAAGGCGGGGACGCAAAGCCACCGATCTACAGGAGATGATGCATCTCCCAGGATGGCGGGGCCGCCCGGAAGCAGAAGCTTCCCTGGAGTTTCACGAGATGAGCGCGGACATAGCCTCGAAGTTGAACGCAGACAGCGCCGCTGACGCGGCACCACTGTTCGTCATCAACCTCTGCGCATCCACATCACCGATGGCACTCACGCATCCGAATACTCCGGAGCTGAAGCGCTACACCTTCTTTGTCAGCCGCCAGCGCGAGGACGGGCGTGAACGTTTCCGCCTGCACATGGGCTATTTCGCGTCGCAGGAAGAAGCCGAATCCCTGCTGATCGCGGTGCGCGATGTCTATCCCGCTGCGTGGGCGGGTCCCGCGCCGACCAGTGGAATGCCGCGTCGCGCGCGCGTGACCGCGGTTCCGCCGCTGGTCGTGGCTGCGCCGACGGCGGTCGCCGAGCCGCAGCCCGCGGCGCCGGTAGCCGTTGCTCCGGCTCCCGTTCCCGCTCCGCCCGCACCGATGCCTGCACCAGTTCCGGCAGCGGCGGCGAAGCCCGCGCCGGTGCTCGACGCCATGTCCAATGTGCGCGACGTGCTCGCGCAGCTGGATGACCAGTCCGCGCCGGCCGCCGGCAAGGCTGCTGCACGCGCGGCGGAGGCGAAGGCTGCACCTGCTCCCGCAGCGGCAACTGCCGCTGCTCCTGTCCGCCCCCAGCCTTCCCAGGCTGCCGCGACTCCTGTCCCCGCTGCGGTGCCTGTGCGAGCTCCTGTTGCGCCCCCGGCGAGCGCGGTCCCGGCGGAAGTTCCGGTGGCCAAGCCTCTCAGGGAAGTGGCTGCCGCCGCGTCGGCGCCGGCTTCCACACCCGTGAGCGTACCGGCGCCGGTGACAGCCTCCGCGCCGGCAAGCGTTCCGGCACCCACGGTATCCGCACCCGTGGCCACCGCACCGGCCGCGCCGGTCGCGCGCGCGTCGGCGAAGGAACTCGATGCCTCGCAGACCCTGCAGGTGCTCGAGGCTCCTTCGGCGTCGCCCGTCGTCTCCGTCACCATGGACGACGAGGTGGCCGAAGCCTCCGACGTCCGCATCATCACGCCGGAAGACACGCAGACGCTGCGTGACATCAGGCTGGACGCGCAGAACAATGCCGCACCCTGTTTCGCGGTGCAGCTGGTCTGGGCCGTGACGCCCATCGATGTGGCCTCGCTGCCGCACCTCGCCATCTTTGACGCCTACACGCTCTACAACGTGGAAGGCAGCCGCCAGGGACGCAAGTGGTATGGCCTGCGTCTCGGCTTCTTCAGTGACCCGAACTCGGCCACGCAGGTCGCGCACTACGTGCGATCCGACTATCAGGCCGTGGCCGTGGTGCCCGTGGCGGTCAAGGAGCGCGATCACGCCAGGGGCGGGATCAAGAGCGCCGTCGCGCCGCGCCTGGGTGATGCCGGTGCGCCACAGAAGCCGCAGGACGACGTGAAGCTGCAGGCGCAGGGACTGGATGGCTTCGAGCTGCTGAAGGATGACCGTCCGCGGCCCGAGAAGCGCGATGTGGAAGACATCGGTTCGCGCCAGGCTGCGGCCGCGCCTGGCGCGGCCGCATCTAAACTGGCGCGTGAGCGCATCGCCGCTGCCGTGAATGCGCCGCGGCCGGCGGGCGCCACGCCCGCGCCGAAGGGCAAGTCTGCAGCTGCTGCGCCCGCGGCTCCGAAAGCCACGGGCAAGCCCACCGGCAAGCGCGTCGTGGTCCGCAAGCGGCCGGAAACGCCGATGCGCACGGCACCAGGCGCTCCCCAGCCGCTGGAATCCACTCTGGAGATTCTCGGCGCTTCCACGCTGACCATCGACGAGAGCCGCGAGATCGTCAACGATTCGGCAGTGCGCAAGCCCATCGAGAAGAAGCAGGCCTCGCGTTTCTCCAAGCTGCTGAACCGGCTGTCGGGCGGCTGATACGGCGCCACACCGGCGCTACTTCCCGAAGAGCTTTTCCAGTTCGCTGCGCGCCGCATCCGCGGCGGCGCTGGTGCCGCCCTTCCAGGCGCCGGCTACCGGCACGTAGTGGTCGCAGAAGTTGGCGCGTTCCTTGTCGCGCACTTCCTCGATCGTGGGTTCATCGCATTGCTGCGGCAGGCGCGGCACGAAATGCCGGCACAGCTTGCAGGCGTGCAAGTCCGCGCCGCAGGATCTGCATCGCTCCGTGCGGCCGAAAGGCAGCGCCAGCGCGGCGAGCGCGGCGCCACACTTCCAGCACTGGATGTCATGCGGCATGCCTGTCCTCCAGGAACCTGGCCAGCTCGGCGCCCGTGCGCGAGCCGCGATGACCGGCAATGCGTGATGGCGCGCCGACCACCACCACGCGGCCGCCGTCGGGGCCGGCCTCCGGTCCAAGATCGATCACCCAGTCCGATTGTGCGATGACGTCGAGGTTGTGTTCCACCACCAGCACGGTATTCCCTGCGTCGGCCAGCCGGTGCAGCACGGCGATGAGTCTCTCCACGTCGGCCATGTGCAAGCCCACAGTGGGCTCGTCCAGGATGTAGAAGCAGCCGCGTGCGGCAGCCTCACCGCGCGCGTTGCCACGCCCCGGGAGCTCGACGCCCGGGCGGATGCGTGCCAGCTCCGACACCAGCTTGATGCGCTGTGCCTCTCCGCCTGACAGCGTGGGACTCTGCTGGCCCAGGGTGAGATAACCCAGCCCCACTTCCTGCAGCAGCGCCAGCGGATGATGAATTCCCGGATGGCTGCGGAAGAATTCCGCCGCCTCGTCCACGCTCATGGCCAGCACGTCGCCGATGCTCTTTTCCTTCCAGCGCACGGCCAGGGTCTCGGCATCGAAGCGAGCGCCGCGGCACATGTCGCAGAGCACCTTCACGTCGGGCAGGAAGTTCATCTCCACGGTGCGCACGCCCTGGCCCTCGCAGGCAGTGCAACGGCCGCCGGAGGTATTGAACGAGAAACGGCTGGCGGTCCATCCGCGGATGCCGGCTTCCGTGGTGCCCGCGAACACGCGGCGGATGGCATCCCAGAATCCCACGTAGGTGGCGGGGCATGAGCGCGGTGTCTTGCCGATGGGCGTCTGGTCCACCTCGAGCACGCGGTCGAGGTGCTCCGCTCCGCGGATCGAGGCGCAGGACTGCAGCTTGCGGGAGCCGCGCTCGCGTGACGTGAGCAGCGTCAGGGCCGGGCGCAGTACATCCAGCGCCAGCGTGGACTTGCCCGAACCCGAGACACCCGTCAGGGAGATCAGGCGCCCGAGTGGCAGGTCCACGTCCAGGCCGCGAAGGTTGTGCAGTCGCGCTTCCTTCACCTGCAGCATGGGCGTGGCATGGGTGCCGCGCGTCACCACCGGACGGCGCGGCTGCGCCGCATGCTGCAGTGGCTCGCGCAGGTAGCGACCGGTGACGGACCGGGGATTGGCCATGATGTCGCGCACTGTGCCGCTGGCCACTACTTCGCCGCCTTGCGTGCCGGCGCCCGGGCCCAGGTCCAGCACATGATCGGCGCGGCGGATGGTCTCCTCGTCGTGCTCGACCACGACCAGGGTGTTGCGCCCCGCCGAAAGCTGCGTCAAGGCGTCGAGCAGCATGCGGTTGTCGCGCGGATGCAGGCCGATGGTGGGCTCGTCCAGCACATAGCACACGCCGCGCAGGTTCGATCCGAGCTGCGCCGCCAGCCGCAGGCGCTGCGTCTCGCCACCGGAGAGCGTGGGCGCTGCGCGATCAAGCTGCAGGTAAGTGAGGCCCACGCGCTCGAGAAAACCCAGCCGGCCGCGGATCTCGGCCAGCAGGTCACGCGCGATGGCCTGTTCGCGCTCGCCCAGGCGCAGGCGCGTGAACCATGCTGTGAGATCCTGTACCGACATTGCGCCCAGTTCCGCGATCGACAGGTCGCGAAACTTAACCGCCAGCGCCAGGGGATTGAGGCGCTGGCCATGGCAGGCGCTGCATTCCTGCTGCGGCTCCGCATCCAGCCAGGCGCCTTCCTCGCCGGACTGCTCGTGGTCGAAGCCCTCGATGGTCTGGCCCGTGCCGTAGCATTCCTCGCACCAGCCGCGCGAGCTGTTGTACGAGAACAGGCGCGGATCCAGTTCGGCATAGCCCTTGCCGCAGCTCGGGCAGGCGCGCCGCGCGGAGAAACTCTGGAGGGCGCTGCCACCGGATTGCACCAGCACCTGTCCCTTGCCCAGGTCCAGCGCCGTGTCGACCATCATGCGCAGCGCGGGCTCATTGGCTGGCGACACGCGGATGCTGCCCAGTGGCAGCTCGATGTCATGCGCCTTGTAGCGTGCCAGCTTCGGCCACGGCGCGGTCGGCACCAGTTTGCCGTCCACGCGCAGCTGCCGGTGGCCCTTGCCTGCGGCCCAGCGCGCCAGCTCGTTGTAGATGCCCTTGCGCGCGCTCACCAGCGGCGCCAGCACCGTGACCTCGCGGTTGCGATGCGACTTGAGGATGCGGGCGACGATCTCTTCCGGTTTCAGGGGCTCGATCGGTACCTGGCAATCAGGGCAATGCTGCACGCCGAGCTGTACATACAGCAGGCGCAGGAAGGGATGGATCTCGGTCAGCGTGGCCACCGTGCTCTTGCGGCCACCGCGGCTGGTGCGCTGCTCGATCGCCACCGCCGGCGGAATGCCCGTCACCGAATCCACATCGGCGCGCACCGAAGGTTGCACGAACTGGCGCGCATAGGCGTTCAGCGATTCCAGGTAGCGTCGCTGTCCCTCTCCGAACACGATGTCGAAGGCCAGCGTGGATTTTCCCGATCCCGACACGCCGGTGACCACGGTCATGGCGTTGTGCGGCAGGTGGGCCTCGATGTTCTTCAGGTTGTGCTCGCGCGCGCCACGCACATCGATGGTGGCGGGCGGCTCGGGGCGCATGCGCGCATCGCTGTCGACGCGATCGGCGATGGATTCCAGTCCCGTCGAATAAGCCGCCAGAGCTTCACCGGTGTGGCCGATACGCCCGGTGCGGAACTGCTGCGGCGTTCCCGTGGCCACGATGCGGCCACCGTTGTCGCCGCCTTCGGGACCCATCTCGATCAGCCAGTCGGCCGCGCCGATCACGTCGAGGTTGTGCTCGATGACCAGCAGCGAGTGACCGCGCGCCAGCAGCCGGCGCAGCGCACGCATCAGCGAGGCGATGTCCTCGAAGTGCAGGCCGGTGGTGGGCTCATCGAAAATCAGCAATTGCCTGCCCGCCGTCTCGGTATCGGCGAGATAGCCGGCCAGTTTCAGACGCTGAGCCTCACCTCCGGACAGCGTGGGCACCGGCTGGCCCAGCCGGAGATAGCCCAGGCCCACGTCGGCCAGGGGCTGCAGGCGCTCGAGCACGGCGGGCTGCGCGGTGAAGAATCCCACCGCCTCCGTGACGGTCAATCCGAGTACATCGGCAATACTCAGACGGCGACCGTCGTGTCCTTCGATCTTCAGCTCGAGCACCTCGTCGCGATAGCGCGAGCCATTGCACGCCGGGCAGCGCAGGTACACATCTGCCAGCAGCTGCATCTCCACATGTTCGAAGCCATTGCCGCCGCAGGTGGGACAGCGGCCGGTGCCGGAATTGAAACTGAAGGTTCCCGGTGTGTATTTGCGTTCCAGCGCCTCGGGCAGTTTCGAGAACAGCGCGCGGATGGGATCGAAGGCGCCCACGAAGCTGGCCGGATTCGACCGCGTGGTGCGACCAATGGGTGACTGGTCCACCAGCACCACACCCGTCACGTTGCTGGCGCCGTCGAGCTTGCGGAACGTGCCCGGCTGATCGGTCGCCTTGCCGAAGTGGCGCTGCAGCGCCGGGTACAGCAGTTCGGTCACCAGCGTGCTCTTGCCCGAGCCCGACACGCCCGTGACACACACCAGGTGGCCGAGCGGCACTTCCAGTGTCTGTGCCTGTACGTTGTGCAGGCTGGCCTCGTGCAGCGTGAGCTTGCGGTTGGCGGGAATCGCGATGGCGTCGGCCTGTCCCGAGGGCTCGATGCGCCGCCGGCCGGCGAGATAGTCGCCGGTCAGTGAATCGCGCGCGCGCAGGATGGCGCGTGGCGTGCCATTGAACACCACGCGGCCGCCGTGCTCGCCGGCGCCGGGGCCCATGTCGAGCAGGCGGTCGGCCTCGAGCATGATCTGCGGGTCGTGTTCCACCACCACCAGCGTGTTGCCGGCATCGCGCAGGCGGCGCATCACGCCGATCACCCGGTTCATGTCGCGGGGATGCAGGCCGATGGACGGTTCGTCCAGCACGAACAGGGCATGCACCAGTGAAGTGCCCAGCGCGGTGGTGAGGTTGATGCGTTGCACTTCCCCGCCCGACAGCGTGCGCGATTGCCGGTCCAGCGTGAGGTAGTCGAGGCCCACTTCGCCGAGATATCCCAGGCGGATGCGGATCTCCTCGAGCAGATCGGTATCGGCTTCCGACAGCGGTGGCGGCAGCCGCAGCTGCGTGAAGAACTCGCGCGCGCGCGCGATGGGCAGCAGCGAGAGCTGGTGCAGGTTGTAGGGACCCAGCCGCCACAGCAGCGACTCGGGCTTCAGTCGCGCGCCGCCGCAGGCCGTGCACTCGGTGTAGCTGCGGTACCGCGACAGCAGAACGCGCACGTGCATCTTGTAGGCCTTGCTTTCGAGCCAGTCGAAATAGCCCTTAACGCCATACCAGTGCTTGCGGCCCTTCTTGCCGTCGCCGTTCAGTACCCACTGCCGCTGCGCATCGGTCAGCTCGTCGTACGGCACATCCAGCGGAATTCCGGCCGCGGGCGCGTGGCGTTCCATGTCGTCCTGGCATTCCTTGCCGGTGGCCGTCTGCCAGGGTTTGATCGCGCCTTTCTCCAGCGTCTTCCCCGCATCGGGAATCACCAGGTCGTAGTCGACGCCGATCACGCGGCCGAAACCCTTGCAGGTCTCGCAGGCGCCCAGCGGCGAATTGAACGAGAAATGGCTGGGCACCGGATCCTGGTAGGAGATGTCGCAGTCCGGGCAATGCAGCGAAGAGGAGTAGCGCCAGGTCGCGGTGACGGCGCCTGCATCGTCCAGCGCACGCACGGCCATCTGTCCGCGGCCACCGCGCAGCGCGGCATCGACGGCCTCCGCCAGGCGCCCCGCGTCGGCGCTGCCCGCGCGCAGGCGGTCCTGGATCACGGTGAGATGACCGTCGCGCGTCTCCTCCTCGAGGAACCGCACATAGCCCTGCGCCTCGAGCATGCGGCGCAGTTCCTTCTCCGGCAGGTTCGCCGGCCGGAGCACATCGAAGCACACCAGCAGCCGCGGATCGCCCGCGGCGCCGGCGCGCTCGTGCAGCGAGGCGACGATCGACGCCGGTGAGTCCCGCTGCACCGGCTGGCCGCAGCCACGGCAGTGGAGCTTCGCGGCACGCGCGTACAGCAGCTTCAGGTGATCGTTGAGCTCGGTCATCGTGCCCACGGTGGAACGCGAGGTACGCACCGGGTTGGTCTGGTCGATGGCGATGGCCGGCGGGATGCCTTCGATGCGCTCCACTTTCGGCCGGTCCATGCGGTCGAGGAACTGGCGGGCATAGGGCGAGAAGGTCTCGATGTAGCGGCGCTGGCCCTCGGCATACAGGGTGTCGAAGGCCAGCGAGGACTTGCCGGACCCGGACACGCCGGTGATGACGATCAGCTCGCCCAGGGGCAGGTCGAGATCGATGTGGCGGAGATTGTGCTGGTGGGCCCCGACGATGCGGATGGCCGGGCGCGAATCGGTGGACATCGGCGAATCTTAAAGCAGGGCTACTGTATATTCATACAGTTATCGTTCGTAGCGCAGTCCTGCCACGTAGCGACGCCCGATCACGTCGAACAGGCCCTCGTTGGTGGGGAGGGTCCCGCCGAAACCCCAGTCGCCCGATTCGGGCGGCGGCGAATCGAACAGGTTGTGCACATTGAGGTAGACCGTCAGCCGCGGAGCGGGGCGGTATCCCAGCCGCAGGGTTGTGTAGGACGCGGCGGCCACGCGCCGGTCCGCCACATCCTCCGGCCCGAACGTGGCGTCATAGCTGCCGCTGCTGATGTAGCGCTGCTGCAGTCCAAGCTGCAGCGGACCGCGCTCGTAGGCCAGCGCCAGGTTGGCCTGCAGCCGCGGGGCACCGCCGAACAGTCCCGTCTGTCCGGCGCGGTCGATGCGCGTCGATGTGGCGTCAATGGTGGCGCTCTCCAGCGCCCGGTTCGCGAACAGGCGTACCGCCAGCGACTCCGCGCCGCCGAACCACTCCACCGGCGTGCGCCACGACAGCTCCAGGTCGATGCCGCGGGAGCGTGTCTCCGCGAGATTCAGGATACGGTTGTGCACTCGCGTGATCAGGCCCGTATCGGCGCGCTCGATCAGATCGCACAGCGCCGGGTCGCCGGCCGCGCAGCCATCGATGATGTTCTGTGTGCCGTACAGGGCAATCACATCGTGGATGCGGATGTCGTAGTAGTCGGCGGACACCGAGAAATTCGGCACGCCGGCCGGATGGATCACGATTCCGGCGGTGGTGGTATCCGCAAGCTCCGGCTCCACTTCCTGGTTGCCTTCGCGCTGCGAGATGACCGCATACGAGGGCTTGCTGGCCAACCCGTTGTCGACGATGGTGATGCCGCTGCTGGATACATCGAAGCGTTCGGACAGATTGCCGGCACGCACGTCACGGGAGCGCGTGGCGCGGAAGCTGACCCAGGGCTCCACCTGCCAGTCGGCGCCGAGCTTCCAGGCCAGCACCGAGCCGCTGCCACTGTAGTTGGCCTGACGCAGGGCGGCATGCAGGTCCAGCCGCTGCGCCAGCGGCTTGTCGCGCAGCAGGGGCACCAGTGCCTCGGCGAACAGCTCACGCACCGAATACTGGCCGGCCACGTTCACGTAGATGGCGCGCTCGAAGATATTCGTCGCGCCGGAATAGGCGGAGGGCAGGCCGCGATAACCCTGCGTCGCCGCGGGTTCCACGCGCAGGTCCTGCAGCGATCCCGGAAGGCGGCGCGATTCGGTGTCGACGGACTCCAGCCGCCAGGAAGCGCCCGCCGCCAGGCTCATGCGTCCCGCCGGCAGCAGCGGCACATCACCACGCAGGTTGGCCTCGGCCACCTGCTCCTGGACATCCTGCAGCTGCTCGGAGTTGCCCTCCGTCACCCAGGCCCGGGCCTCGGGCGACACCGATCCCGCGCCGAACAGGCTCAGCGGCACGCAGCCGTCATCGGGAAAGGTCAGCGTGGAGCGGCAGACCGTGCGGCCGGAACTGTCGATCACGGCGTCTACCGCGCGGTACACGCGATCAATGCGCAGGATGTCGTCGTAGTACAGCACCGAGCGGTCGCGGCCGTACTGGTAGTAGCCATCCAGCGTCCAGCCTCGATGCTGCCATTGCGCGCCAGCGGTGGCCGACAGCAGCTTGCCGGTGAGTGTGGTGCGGCCGCGGCCCAGGTCTCCATCCGCGCCCATGCGCCCGAGCTTGAACGACTGCACGCCTGCGGCATCCATGCGGCCCTGGATGGCCTGCGGCAGGAAGGCATTGTCGCGGTAGATGGTCGCTTCCCACGGTCCCCACAGGCTGGGCGGATCCTTGTCGAAGGCATTCTGCGTGCGCGCCGCGATGAGCTGCACGAATGCCGACGTCGCCTCCGTGGGCGCGGTGGAGAATCGCGCGAATCCGCTCAGCCGCTGCTGGTCCGGCAGGATCCACACCAGTTCCGCCGCCGGATCGACGCCGCTGCCGCCGCCCTGCGTGGTGGCGGTGCGCGACGCACCGGTCTCGAAGGGCGCGGTGGCGCCGCCCGGCAGGAACTGCGTGCCGGTCAGCGGCCCCGAGGTGATCAGCCCGCCGTAGGTATAGCTGGTGGCGTGGACGTGATCGAGCATGATCTCGCGCGGACCGGCCGGATCGGGATTGGCCACCGAGGCACGACTGCTGAACCAGTCGCGGTCCTTGTAGCCACGTATCCCTTCCACCTTCGAGTACTCGCTGGACAGCAGCAGGCTGGAGCGCTCGCCGAGACGGGTTCCCCAGGTGGCGCTGGCCTCGACACTGCCGTTGTCGGCCAGTTCGGAGACGCCGCCCTGCACATGCCCGCGGAAGCCACGGAAATCCTCGTCGAGGATGAAGTTGACCACGCCGCTGACGGCATCCGAGCCATAGGCGGCCGAAGCACCGCCGGTCACCACCTCCACGCGCCGCATCAGGCTGCGCGGCAGCAGCGCGATGTCCAGCGTGCCGGAACGCGTCGAAGGCACCACGCGGCGTCCGTCCAGCAGCGCCAGCGTGCGCACCGAACCGATGCCGCGCAGGTTGAGATAGCTGGCGCCTGCCGCGCCGGAGGTGCCGAACGACTGGGTCTGCGGCGTATCGCTGTTGAGGAACTGCGGCAGCTGGGTGAGCGCATCGACCAGCGTCACCGGCCCCATGGCATCCAGCTCCACGCGCGTGAGCGTCGTCACGGGCGTGGGCGTCGAAAGGTCGTCGCGCTGGATGCGCGTGCCGGTGATGGATATTTCGGGCAGTTCGTCCAGCGCCGCGGCTACCTGCGCATCGGTGGGCCCATCGCCGGCCACGGGTGCGGCATCGCGTGCAGGGACTGCATCGAGCCGGATGCTGATCTGTCCGCGGCCATTCAGATGGGCCGAAAGGCCGCTGCCCTCGAGCAGCTTCTGCAGTCCCGTGTCGATTTCATAGCTGCCGCGCAGCGCCTGCGTGCGGCGCCCCTGCACCAGCTGGTACGGAAACATCACCGGCAGCCCGGCCTGCTGCGCGAATTTCGTGATGCCCTGCGCGGCCGGCCCGGACGCGATGTCGAATTCCTGCGGCGCGCACAGCGCAGGCGCCGACACGATGGCCAGCAGCAGTGCGGAGGCGCACTGGCGCAGCCGGCGCAGCGGCCTCATCTGTTGCCGGGGATGTTGCGCCTCGGGCCGATGCGGATGGTGCCGTCGGCGCCGCGCGCGGATTCGATGCCGAAGTTGGCGCGCAGTGCATCCAGCAATGCAGCCGTGTCACCGGCCGGGAAGTAACCGCCGATCTGCAGGTCCCGCAGCTGCGGATCGATCGCGAAACGGGCGGAGGTGTAGCGCGAGAACTCTTCCAGTGCGGCCGCCAGCGTCTGGCCGTCGAATACCAGCATGCCGGTGCGCCAGGCCAGCCGCGCGGCCAGCGCATCATCCTTCAGCGTCACGACGGTGGCGCTGCCGTTGGCGCCGATGTGGATGGACTGGCTGCGCGTGAGGTCGCCCACCGTGCCGGTGTCCGAGAGCAGCTTCACATGGCCGTCGGTGACGATGACTTCCAGGCTGCCGTCATCGGACAGGCGCACGTCGAAAGCCGTGCCGACGGCCTGCACGATGTGGCCGGCAGCGTTGACGCGGAAGGGGCGCTGCGGATCACGGGCCACGGTGAAATGCGCCTCGCCGCGCACCAGCCGCAGTTCGCGCGACTCCCGGCCCAGCGACACCACCTGCACCAGCGACGCGGTATTGATGGCCAGCATCGAGCCATCGGGCAGGGGCACATTGCGCTGCTCGCCGACGGTGGTGGAGTAGTCAGTGGAGGGCTGCGTCGACGCCACCTGTGGCGCGGCGTCCGCGGCGTAGTGGCGCTGCAGCGCGATGCCGCCGGCCACCAGCGCCAGCACGAAGGTGGCGGCAATCGCCACGGGTCGCCAGTTCCTCGCCGGCGCGCGCGGCGCGGGTGGTTCCGGAAACACGGTGGTCAGCGTCCTGAGCACGTCCAGGTCGTTCCACAGCGCGCCCAGTTCGCGCAGCGCCCGCGCGTTCGCGCGGTTCGCGCACCAGCGGCGGAACTCGGCCTCCTCCGCGGCATCCAGTCCGCGGCTGCTGCGCGCGATCCAGTCGGCGGCCTGCTCACGCGCCAGTGTCAGGTCGGGAAATTCGGTGAGGTTGCTCATGCGATCTGTCGTGCGGCGGAATGGCCGCTTCGGGCCGCGGCGGTCATGTGCTCGTGGCAGAGCAGCAGGCCCTTGGCGATGTGTTTCTGGATGGTGCTCTCGGCGATGCCGAGCCGCGAGGCGATTTCATCGTGACTCATGCCGTAGATCTTGTGCAGCACGAACACGCGGCGGCACTGATCGGGAAGGCTGCCCACGGCCTGGCAGAACGTGAGAAAGCGCTGCTCGGCATCCACTTGTGCTTCGGGTGGCGCCGCGCCGTCGATGGAATGTTCTTCGTCCATTCCGTCGAGCGGGCTGGTGCGGCGGTACGCGGCGCGCGACACATGGTCCAGCGCCAGGTTGCGCGCGGTGCGCAGCAGGAAGGCACGCGCGTCATGAATGGTCTGCCGGCCCTCCGCTTCGAAGCTGCGCACGAAGGCTTCCTGCAGGATGTCCTCGACATCGTGGCGACGGACGATGCGGCGCACGACTCCGGCCATCAGGCTGCGGCAGGCCAGATAGATCGAAGCAACCCCGTCTTTTTCCGGCTTTGGCATTTGCTTGCTTACGCCCGACCCCTGGGCGCCTGGAGTAGGTATATGCGCCCGCCGCTTCCCGTTGCAGCGGCAACAGTGTGCATGGGCAGCCCCCCTCGAAGCGAGTAGCGGTTTTTTTCC
>Ga0315910_10001485_pt1 | contig 21410 bp, 15 predicted proteins | sample EdamamesoilMG_FD_204470 | JGI IMG/M metagenome (GOLD analysis project Ga0315910, IMG submission 204470) | Garden soil microbial communities collected in Santa Monica, California, United States - Edamame soil | ecosystem: Environmental > Terrestrial > Soil > Garden | place: USA: California...
TACAAACTGTGCCCGTCGCAACGGTGTGTTTCGTATTCATTTCAACCCAACAGACGTTGGGCCGAGATCACCGTTGCGACTTTTTTCAATGAAATTTTCGGGTTAGTCCAATCTCGGACCTGACTGAATTTCGCGTTTTCATTTAGGCATAGGAATTCTACAAGGAGCCTTAGCCGGTGGCCGGCGCGCTGCGCGCGTTCGGCCACCGTCCAAGGTATCCTGTTGGCTTCGACACACGCAGCAGCAGTTTTGGCGGCCGGAGCAGTTGCAAGATTGGAGCGCCGGTCTCCGACCCGGCTCGGTGGAAGATCGCCAGAAACGCGCCGGATTGGGAGATCGGCGCTCCGTGACCAGCCATGTCGGTTTACCCACCTGCTGCAAGTCGGCCTCAAATGCGCCTTCACCCCCGCTGCCAAAACCGCTTGAAGTGGGGGGGGTTGACAGCTGTGGTAAAGTTTTACCACAACAAACGAAAAACGATCATGTTCTCCGAGACTGTCAAATCCTTGCGCATCCAGAAACGACTCACCTTGCGTGAATTTTGCGAGCAGGTGGGGCTGGATGCGAGCAACTGGAGCAAGGTGGAACGCGGCGTGAATCCACCGCCAGGTGATGTGGACGTGTTGGAACGGTTGGCGGATTTTTTCGGCCTCCGTGGCGCGGACAAGCTGGCGTTGCTGGATGAGGCCGCGCTGCAACGCCGGGAAATCCCGGCGGATGTGGCGGACAATGTCATTCTCCAGCGGGCCTTGCCGGCCTTTTTCCGCGCCGCGCGTGGTCACGAGCTGACGCCCGCAGAATGGGAGAACCTCGCCGCCGACATCAAGAAACTGCACACGGCGGACCGCACCTAAAATTCACGGTTATGGAGCACGTCTGGCGGAAGATCGTGGAGCTGCGGGCGCAATATGAGGTGTTGCGGGAAGACCGGACGCCGATTGATGTGTTCGCCTTTCTGGAGCTGGAGCTTGGACTTGATCCGATTCCTTTTGACGATCTCACGGCCAAATACCGGGTGGAGGCGGCGATCAAGGCGGACTTCACCGGCATCTATCTGGATGCCGAGCAATACAAGCTGATGGAGAAAGGGCCGGACTGGAAGCTCAACCGTCTCCGCTTCACGGTGGCGCATGAACTGGCGCATTACTTCCTCCACCGCGAGTTCCCGCAAAAGGAGAATTTCGCGTCGCTGCCAGACTTCGCCCGTTGGAATGAAAATTATGGCGGCAGAAAGTATACCGTTGAACAGGAGGCGAATGAATTCGCGGGGCGGTTGCTCGTTCCCGAGACGCGCCTGAATGCTGCTTTCGATGAATTTGCGCCGGAAGCCGAGAAGCTCGTGCCCAACTTCATACAAAGCGGTTCACTGCGGGATAAGTTTTCAGAAAAAGTCGCACCGAGCTTTGGCGTGAATTCCCAAGTCATCGCCATCCGGCTGGATCGTGATGCCATCTGGCCGGCGGCCTAACGCCGCGCGTCTGAATCCTGTTCGGATTCGTCTCGCTCATCCCGCCTTCGCCTTGATGCCTCTGTTTCGTGACTGCGCCCCTTTGAGCCTGAAAGAAAAAGCTGTCTTTGCCGCGGCAAACTTGGCAAATGATACCGGCCACGAGCGCCGACAACCCGGCGAAAGGTCGTTTCCCCAAGCGCAAGCGATACGTGGCAAGACAGTTTTATGGCGAGTGACAAGAAATTGAGATTCGGTCTGCCCAAGGGCAGTTTGCAGGAGGCCACCATCGAAAAGATGGCCAAGGCCGGGTTTAACATCCAGGTGAACAGCCGTTCCTACATCCCGTACGTGGATGACGAGGAACTGGAAATCCGCTTGATCCGTGCGCAGGAAATCAGCCGTTATGTCGAACACGGTTATCTGGATTGCGGCATCACCGGGCACGACTGGATCATCGAAAACGGTTCAAAGGTTCACGAGGTGGGCGAGTTTCTGTTCAGCAAGGTTTCGCGCAAGCCGGCGCGCTGGGTGTTGTGCGTGCCGGAGGATTCGCCGGTGAAATCAGTGAAGGATTTGCAGGGCAAACGCATCGCCACCGAAGTCGTGAATCTGACCAAGAAGTATTTGAAGAAGCACGGCGTGAAGGCGGAAGTGGAGTTTTCCTGGGGCGCCACGGAAGTCAAAGCCCACGAGCTGGTGGATGCCATCGTGGAAGTGACGGAAACCGGCTCGTCCCTCCGCGCGAACAAACTGCGCATTGTGGATGAATTGCTCAGTTCCACGCCACGGCTGATTGCGAATCGCGACGCGTGGAAGAACAACTGGAAACGCCAGAAGATTGAGACCCTTTCGCTCCTGCTGAAAGGCGCGTTGGAAGCCGAGGCCAAGGTGGGGCTCAAGATGAATATCGCCGAGAAGAATCTCGCGAGCCTGCTGGCCAGCTTGCCCGCTCTGCGCAATCCGACCATCTCCAGTCTCAGCCTGAAAGGTTGGGTGGCGGTGGAGACGATTATTGACGAACACGTCGTCCGCGAAATCATTCCCAAGCTGAAAGCCGCCGGGGCCGAAGGAATCATTGAATATCCCCTCAACAAAGTTGTATATTGACCGCGACCTATGGGTTCACTGAAAAAACGCCGCAAGGCAAAAATTAACAAACACAAACGCCGCAAGAAGCTGCGTCAGCATCGTCACAAGAAACGCACCTGGCAGAAGTAGTCGCCGGGTCGTGATGATTCAACCACGCGGGCGGCCCGGTTGCTCGGGTCGCCGCGCGTGCTTTATTGTACCGTATGCACTGGTTCATCCGACCGCTCCTGATCGTGCTCCTGACCGCGACGCCGTTCCTGAACGGTTGCCGCAGTGCGCGTTCGTCGGCGGAGTCGGATCCCGCCAACGGCAGCACGCGACCGCCGAAGGCAGGTTCGCCGGCTGCCAAGGCCCGGGCGCACGCACACTTCGCGGCCGGCGTGGTGCACGAGTTGAACGGCGAGATCGAACCGGCGCTACAGGCATTCCGCAGCGCGCTGGAAGAAGATCCCGCGGATGAGACCCTGATCCTCGAGGTTTCACGCCGCTATCTGCTCCACAAAAAGCCGGAAGAGGCGCTCGAACTCTTGCGCACGGCGGCGGCGCGCAAAGGCGCTAGCGGCGAAATCTACGCGCGGCTCGGTACCGTGTACCTGTTGCAGGGCCGCGGCGAGGAGTCGCTGGCCACGAATCAAACGGCGGTCAAAAAATCCCCGTTGTTCCTGCCGGCCTATCAGAACCTGTTCATGAATTTGATGCGAGCCAAGCGCACGGATGAAGCTCTGCGCCTGCTCGATGACGCGTCGCGCCTGACCGGTACGGACGCAGCGTTTCTCATCGGACTGACCGACCTGTATCATAATTACACTCTTCAGTTGCCCACCCAGCGGGAAGCCGTCAATGCCCGTGCCCTCGTGGTCTTGCGCCGCGCCGTGGAACTCAAGCCCGTGGAACCCGAATTGCGGCTACGACTGGCGGACGGACTTTATCAACTGGGCGACAGCCAGGCCGCGGCGCAAGTGTATCTGCCGTTGCTGGAACAAATGAGTGACATGCCGCTGCTTCGGGACAGCGTACGCTCGAAGCTGGTGGAGATTTTCCTGCGCGCCGATGACCGGGTGCGCGCCCGCGAGCAGCTTGAGGCGTTGCTGCGCGAAGACCCGTCCAATCCGCAAGCCTACTACCTCCTCGGCAGCCTCGCATATGATGAGAAGCGCTGGAAGGATGCCGCAGATTTGTTCCGCAAGACCCTGTTGTTTGCACCCAACTTCGAGCAGGCGCATTACGATCTGGCGGCGGCGCAGCTCGCCTCCGACGACGCTCCTGCGGCGCTCGGCACGCTGCGGCAGGCGGGCGGAAAATTCACCCCGGGCTTTCTCGCTGAGTATCTCACCGCCCTGGCTGAAGTCCGCATGAAGAATCATGCCGAAGCCATCAAGCATTTCACCCAGGCAGAGATCATCGCCAAAGCGGGCGAACCGCGTCGGTTGACGGGTGAATTCTATTTTGAGATCGGGGTCGCGTTCGAGCGGAAGGGCGATCGCGCCGAAGCGGCCCGATATTTTGAACGGGCTCTGGAGTTGAAGCCTGAATTTCCAGAAGCGCAGAATTATCTCGGCTACATGTGGGCGGAGCACGGCGAGAATTTGGAGCGCGCGAAGGAATTGATCGAAAAAGCCCTCAAAGCCGAGCCGAAAAGCGCCGCTTATCTCGACAGCATGGGCTGGGTGCTTTTCAAACTCAATCAGCCGAAAGCCGCGCTCGACTACCTGCTTGAGGCAGTCAAACTGATTGAGGAGCCCGATGCGACGCTTTACGATCATCTGGGAGACATCTATGCTGCGTTGAACGAGCCTGAGAAGGCACAGGACGCGTGGCGAAAGTCCCTGGCTGTGGAAGACAGTCCGGTGGTGCGCAAGAAGCTCCCGGTGGTGGTTTCACCGTGAGGCCGCGGGTGGTTGCAGTCTGCATGGAATACCGATTTGAAACACATTACACCCGCGAGGAAGCGCAGGCGCTGTTACCGCAGGTGCGCGAATGGCTCAAGCGGCTCGCCCAGTTGCGCGCCGAGCAGGAGCGTCAGGAGAAACGACTGACCTCACTCATGAATCCCGGGCAGGACATGGGCGGCGATCTGGTCAATACCTCCATTCGCACCCTCGCGGAGATGCAGGAGATTCTCGGGGAATTTCAGAGCCGCGAGATTTTCATCAAGGAACTGGATCGGGGATTGGTCGACTTTCCCGCCATCATCGGGGGCCGGGAGGTTTTTCTTTGCTGGGAGCAGGACGAGGAAGATATCGAGCACTGGCATGATCTCGATTCCGGCTTTGCGGGGCGGGAGCCGCTTTGAAGCAGGCCACTTCGGTTGCCCTGCTTGGGAGCGGGAAACTTTTTTTGAACGTTTTTCCCCGGGATTGTCCAAGTCGCGTGGCGCGCAAATGGCGAAAAAGGCAATGCGGGCGCATTTTCGGGAAAAAATCGTTTTACAAATTGTGTCCGGCTGGCTATTTGGCTCGCTCGATTTGGGGCGGAATTGGAACGTGAACCATGATCAAAGTAGAGAATCTGACTAAAATGTTCGGCACCAAGCGTGCCGTGGACGGCATATCGTTCGCGGTCGAACGCGGTGAAGTGCTCGGTTTTCTCGGGCCCAATGGCGCGGGCAAATCCACCACCATGCGCATGGTCACGGGCTTCATCCCGCCAACCGCGGGTCGCGCGAGCGTAGGCGGGTTCGATATCACGGAGAAGCCGATTGAAGCCAAACGGCTGCTCGGCTACCTGCCCGAAAACGCGCCGGCCTACACGGACATGACGGTGAACAGCTTCCTGGGTTTCTGCGCCGAGATTCGCGGTTTGAGCGGCGACGCCAAGAAGAAGGCGGTGAATCGCGCGGTCGAAATGTGTTTTCTCGAAAACGTGCTGCATCAAAGCGTGGAAACGCTTTCCAAAGGCTACCGCCATCGGACCTGCTTTGCGCAATCCATCATTCACGACCCGGATGTGTTGATCCTGGACGAACCAACGGACGGCCTCGATCCCAACCAGAAGCACGAAATCCGGCAGCTCATCCGCCGCATGGGTGAGAAGAAGGCGATCATTTTCTCGACGCATATTCTGGAGGAGGTGGACGCGGTTTGTTCGCGCGCCATCATTATTGACCGCGGTCGTATCGTGGCCAACGGCACGCCGCCGGAGTTGCGGCGCAAGTCCGAATGGGCGGGCGCGGTGACTTTGTGTGTGCGCGGAACCGCGGCGGCTACGGTTACGCAGAAATTAAACCAACTTTCCGCCGCCAAGCGCACAACCGTCATCAAGGACACGGGCTCGAAGGTCACCGTAACTGTGTTCCCCAAACCGAACGCGGACGGGGAACTGACGCGGGCGGTGATGGACGCGTCACAAGGCTGGCAGGTGGAAGAAATGCACACTGAGGAGGGACGATTGGACGAAGTATTCCGCAGCATCACCATGCCCGACACCGCGAAGGAGGTGGCGAAGTGAACTCCTGGGCCAACATCAAAACCATCGCGAAGCGCGAACTCGGCGCGTACTTCACGTCGCCGCTGGCGTACGTGTTCATCGTGATTTTCCTACTGCTGTGCGGCTTCTTCACGTTCATGGTCGGCGGCTTCTTTGAGCGCGGCGAGGCGTCTCTCGTGCGTCCGTTCTTCGACTGGCATCCATGGTTCTATTTGTTCCTCGTTCCTGCGGTCGGCATGAGGCTGTGGGCGGAAGAGCGGCGCGTGGGTACCCTGGAATTGCTCCTCACCATGCCCATCACCTCATGGCAGGCCATTGTCGGGAAATTCCTGGCGTCATGGGCATTTCTGGGACTCGCGCTGGCATTGACCTTCCCGGTCGTGATCACTGTGAATTATCTCGGCACTCCGGACAACGGCGTGATTCTCTCCGGCTACATCGGCAGTTGGCTAATGGCAGGCGCTTATCTGGCGGTGAGTTGTATCACCTCGGCAATGACGCGCACGCAGGTTGTCAGCTTTATCATCTCGGTGGTGGTCTGCCTGTTCCTAATCCTCGCGGGGTTCCCGCCCGTGGTGAGATTCCTGGAAGGCTGGGCGGGTCCGATGCTTGTGGACTTTGTGACCTCATTCAGTGTGATCACACATTTTGAGAATTTTCAGAAGGGTGTGCTCGATTCCCGGGATGTGCTGTTCTTCCTGTCGGTCATTGGATTCTCGCTCTTCTCGACGAGCGTCATCCTGCGCGGCCACCGGTCCTGAAAGTGAAAGGATTTACGATGCAGAAAAAATCTCTCGAAACGTTTCTTTATTCGGTCGGCGGTGTGGTGGCGATGGTCATCATCCTGATCGCCGCCAACGTCATTCTCTCCGGTGTGCGGCAGCGCATGGATTTGACCAAGGAAAAGGCGTACACGCTTTCGGCCGGCACACGGGCGATTCTGGACAAGCTCGATACGCCGGTGAAAATTCGCTTCTACTGTTCGCAAAGTTCTGGCGCGTCGCCAGAAACGGTCTTTCTCAAGACTTACGCCCGGAAGGTCGAGGATTTGTTGATCGAGTACAAGCAGGCTTCCAAAGGCAAAATCATCATCGAGAAATACGATCCACAGCCAGACTCGGACGCGGAGGATTCCGCCAAACTGGATGGAGTTCAGGGCGCGCCCTTGTCATCGGGCGATCCTTATTATCTTGGCCTGGCGGTGAGCCTGTTGGATTCAAAGGAAGCGATTCCCTTCTGCCAACCCACGCGGGAACGGATGCTGGAGTACGACATCTCCCGGGCCATCACTCGCGTGGTGAATCCGGAGAAGCCGGTTGTTGGCGTGATGAGCTCTTTACCGGTGTTCGGGATGCAATCGAATCCCATGATGGCGCAGATGGGTCAGCGCGGCCAGCCAGCGTGGGCTTTGGTCACCGAGCTGAAAAATGATTTCTCGGTCAAGAATATCGGCATGGACGTGGATAAGATTGAGGACGATGTCAAAGTCCTGATCGTCATCCATCCCAAGGACATTTCCGACAAGGCGCAGTTTGCGATTGATCAATTCGTCCTGCGCGGTGGAAAGCTGATCGCGTTCCTGGATGCGAACTCCCTCATGGACAGCCGCAATCAGAATCAGATGATGGCCCAGATGGGTGGCGGCGGTTCCACCTTGCCGAAATTGCTTCAAGCTTGGGGTGTTCAATTCGAGAACTCCAAGGTCGTTGCCGACATGAATTTCCGGATGGAAGTCGGCGGCGGGCAGGGTGCGTCCGCTCAACGCCCCACCTGGCTTTCGATTACCTCCGAAGGCTTGGACACCAACGACGTCGTCACCAGCCAGATTGACAACGTCTGGTATTTCTCCGGCGGCGCGTTCAGCGGCACGCCGGCGGATGGTTTGAAACAAACAACGCTGCTCCGGACTACGACCGATTCGGCGTTGGTGGACGGGATGCTCGCGAACATTGCCCCCGATGCAGCCATGAAGGATTACAAATCATCCGGCAAGGAACACGCACTGGCAATCCGGCTCAGCGGCAAGTTCAAGACCGCTTTTCCGGACGGCTTGCCGCACGAGCATAAGGAAGGTGAAACTCATACTGAAACGAACAAGGTTGCAGGGCTTAAAGAATCAGCGACTGAAACGACCGTCGTGCTTGTGGGCGACGCGGACCTCATCCACGACAGCTTCACGGTGCAGGAAATGCAGACGCCGTTCGGCCCGTTGCGCAGGCAGTTGAACGCCAACCTGAACTTCGCGCAGAACGCCGTCGAGCAACTTGCCGGTGATAACAATCTAATCGCTGTGCGCAGCCGTGCCACTCTGAACCGGCCGTTCACGGTCGTAAACAAGATGAAAGCCGACGCCGAGAATCGTTTCCGTGCAAAACTCACGGAAGTGCAGGCGAGCCTCGAAGAGACCCAGCGCAAGTTGAACGAACTCCAACAGAACAAGGACCAGAGCCAGCGGTTTATTCTTTCGCCCGAGCAGCAGCAGGAAGTGGCAAACTTTCAGAAGAAAGAAGCCGAGGCGCGGGTCGAATTGAAGCGGGTGCAAAAGGATCTGCGGCGCGAAGTGGACCAGCTCGAAACGCGCGTGAAGGGTTGGAACATTTTTGCCATGCCCTTTGCAGTGACGATGTGCGGCATTCTCCTGGCGGTCTATAAACGCAAACTCACAGCGGCAAAATGAATCGTAAACAGTTTATCATTCTTCTGGTCTTGGTGCTCGTGCTGGGTGGCGCGGGTTACATGTATTATTCGCGCAATGCCGCGTCCTGGAGCGGCGGTGGGGCGGCCATTGGCCAGAAGCTTCTCGGCGACTTTGATGTCAATGCCGTCGCACAAATCTCAGTAAAGCAGGGCGCGGACGAACTCCTGCTGGCGAAGAAGGACGACCGCTGGCGCGTGGCGCAACGCGGCGATTATCCGGCCAACTTTTCGGAGATCAGCGGGCTGCTGCTGAAACTGAAGGATTTGAAAGTGGTGCAGAGCGAAACGATCGGGCCGTCTCAGTTATCCCGGATGGATCTTGGGAGCAGTGGCACAAACGCGGCCACCGTTCTGGAGTTGCGCGACAAGGAAGGCAAGCCGGTCAAGTCGCTGTTGCTCGGCAAGAAACATATGCGCAAGACGCAAGGCTCGCCCATGGGCGACATGGACGATGGCGGCTGGCCGGACGGGCGTTACGTTATGGTCGGTGGCACCGCCGACAAGGTGGCGCTGATTTCCGATCCGCTTGCGAATGTCGAACCGAAGCCAGAGAACTGGCTGAACAAGGATTTCTTCAAAGTCGAAAAAGCCCGCACCATCGTCGCCACATTCGAGAATGCCACAAACTCCTGGAAGCTGGAGCGCGAGAAGGAAGGCGCGGAGTTGAAACTGGCGGACGCGCAGGCGGGGGAGGAACTCGACAGTGGAAAAGCCTCCGGCATGGCAAACCCGTTTTCATCCATGAGCTTTGTGGACGTGGTCATGGGCGCGAAGCCCGAGGACACTGGTTTGGCCAAGCCGACCCAGGTTAAGGTCGAAACGTTTGACGGTTTCACCTACGACCTCAAGGTCGGCACGAAGACCAACGAGAATTACTACCTGACCCTGGCGGTGGCGGGGAACTTCCCAAAGGAACGGACTGCCGGCGCTGACGAAAAGCCCGAGGATAAAACGCGACTGGATAAGGAATTTGCCGACAACTTGAAAAAGCTGGAGGACAAACTCGCTCAGGAGAAGGCATTTGAAGCTTGGACATTTCTGGTTTCGGCTTGGTCCGTGGACTCGGTCGTAAAGGAACGGGGAAATCTGCTCGCCGAAAAGAAGACTGCGGAGGCTACCGAGGAAAAGCAAGAGCCGCCGACGTCGCTCATTCCCGGATTGGAAATCCCCGGCGCGCCATAGTGTGTCGTGTCCGGACCGGCTGAAGCCGGCACTTCCCATCGCCGTTACATCGGAGGACTGCCGCAGTTCGCTTGTTGATGTTCAATTCCATCCCGCGCACGTTACCGTGAATGTTGGTTGAAATCTGACATTTCCGGTGTAACGAACATGGCGAACCCGCGGCGCGCTTGTTGGCGTTCTCTCCGGGGTTCGCACCTGAGACGAAGCAACACCAACCGATTCCGAGGTCGGGATTCTCTGATGGGATGGGAATTACAGTAACAAAGCGGCGCAAAGCAATCCGGTGGTTATTTGGCGTGCTCACGGCCCTGGTCGCCGTGCTGGCGTGCTTGCCGGTATGGTTTCCTTGGGCGCTGAAACCCGTGCTCAAGCGTTACGGCCTCAACTTCACGCATTATGACCGGCTCGGTTATACGCGGTTCGAGTTGACCGGTGTCAGCGGCGCTTGGGACAACACCCGCCTTTACGCGGAGCGCGTTGAGTGTGCGCTGCCAGGCACGTGGTTATGGTTGAACAGCACCAGCCGTCCACCGCTGCTGATATTGAATGGCGGGCGGCTCACCATCTCAGAAACCAGCACCAATAGCACGGCCCTCGAAGCTGCCGGTTCGTGGGACCGGACACTGGGCGAGATCCTCCAGACGGGTTTGCTTCTGCAACGGGTTTTGCCGCGGGCCCGACTGACAAACTGCGTGGTGGAGATTTCGTCCAAAGCCACGTCCGTGCCCAGCGTGGAATGGACGGCGGGATTGTTGCGCGCCAAAGTCCGACCGCCAACCTTTTCAGACAACATTGAGATCGCTGTCCACCTTGAGAGCGCTTCCGCCGTTGCTCTGAATGCGGTCTGGCCGGCGCAGGATGCTTTTCTGGAGGGCCGGTTCACCCGGGCCGAAGTGGGTTGGCGATGGGAGGGCGGGGCTTTATGGCGGACGAACCGCGCGGAGGTTTCCGCACAATTTGCGACCAACGGCTGGTGGCCGATCCAAGCAAGCCTCGCTTGTGAGCGATGGCGCGTGCCAGCGGCAATGATCCGATTGAAGGGCTACGAAGAATTGTTCGCCAGCCTGTCGCTGAATCTGGTGTCCAACCGGTTCGAGTTGCAGACCACCGGCTTTGCCCGCGCGGATGACAGTTTTCTGGGCCGGGAACTCGGAGCGATGAGGTTTGCACTCGCGGCGGATGGCAATCCGGACGACGCAACAATCCAGCGACTGCACATCCAGTTGCCCTGGTTGGCGGCGGAATTGACCAACGCGCTGGGGATCGCACGAAGCGGAGAATTCCTCACGGACGCAGCGGTGTTTCGTGTCGCGGTGAATCTCGGCCAGGTGAGTAGCGTGGATCTGGGCGGCCAGGTCGAGGGCATGGTTTGCGTCGAACGAAAAGGCACATCAACCCCGGTGGCCCGATTCAATTTTTCCGGGCGCGACGTTCGCGTGTCGGATGTGAACGCCACACGAATTTCGGTCGCGGGCGAATCTAGTTTTGCCGGGCTGCAACTCGATGAACTAGCGGCCAGCTTCACCGATGGATCAGCACTTCAGTTGAGCGGAGCGTTCGACTTTCAGACGAGAGAGATTCAAGACGCAGATTGGCTCGTGTCCGGTGCGCTCTGGCAACGAGTTCTCAGCGGGGTGAGTTACGACAGCCTGACCGCGTCCGGCAGCTTGAGTGGTGCGTTCACCAATCTGATCCACAGCGGTGAAATCAAGATCGGGAAACTGAACCGCCCCGGCCTGAAACCGGCGGACGCACGGGCCTCCTGGCGGGGAACGAATCTGACCGGGTCCGTTGACGCGGAGTTGGAGGCGGGGGTAACAGTCCTGTCCGTCGCTGGTGAGGCGGATTACGGACAATCCAACGAACGCGAAGTCACGGCAACTTTGCGGCGAGTTTCGCTGCTTCGGAACAACGAGCAGAGTTACACCTTGGCAGCTCCGTGCCAGATCACGTTCCGTCCCAGGTTGGCGAGTGACGCGTCGCGCGATTGGCTTCTGCGGGTGGGTGCTTTCGATTGGCAGGGCGACGACGGCCGGGTGTTGTTGGCAGCGGACTTCGCGTGGCCATCGCGTGGTAGTGCTGCGGTGGCGGTCACCAATGTCGCGTTCGCGGATTTTGCGGACTTCGTTCCCTTTGACGTCACTCAGTTTTCTTTGGCCAGATTGGAAGTCGCGGCGCATTGGACCAATGGCCCGATCCACTCACAGATTTCGGTGATGGGCTCGATGGCGAATCGTTCCGGCCAACCGATCTCCCTGGATGGCCAAGTCGCCAGCGGTGAGTTCCTCACGATAACTCAGTTGTCGGTTGCCAGCGGTTTCGCGCCGGCGCTGGCCGTTAACGGAACACTACCGATCCAGGTGCTGCCGGGACGCGCTGAAGGCGTGTTGCACTGGGATTCTGCGAAGCCGATCGCGCTGGCCGGCGGATGGAGCGGGCAGCCGCCTGAGGAGTTTTCATTTCCCTTGCCCGGGCAGGGCGAGTTCAAGGTCTCCAAGCCCGGCTTGCAGGTGAAGGTTGCAGGCACCGGTGTGAAACCACTGGCTTCGCTGAAAATCACTGCCGCCCGGATTGACTGGCTCACGCCAACGAATGGCTTGATCCGACCGACGTTGGAAGATTTTCAGCTTTCGGGCGAGATTCGGCCCGAGGTCATCAACCTGGATGCTCTCGAAGGCCGGTTGGATGGACAGCAGATTAAGGCGCAGGGCAAATGGCCGCTGTCAGACAAAGCGTGGCGGAACTTGCGGGCCGAACGGAAACTCCCGGATTGGACGGCGGCGCACGGGCGACTGTGGATTGAATCCGCTCAGGTGGCGGCCCTCTCGCGTTATCTACCGCACGCGCTGGCGCCGGAAGGGCAGGTGAGTCTCAATCTTGAACTCAAGACCGGCCGGCAGCTTCAGGGATTGCTCTCGCTGACCAACGCGGCGACCCGCCCTTTTGGCGAAATCACTCCGCTGCGCGACATTGCCGCGCAGGTGCGGCTCGATGGTGACCGCGCGACACTGGAAGATTTTCGCGGCCAGGTCGGTGGCCAGCCGGTTCGCGCCAGCGGGTTCGTGACTTTTCCGGATCGGGAACACCTGGACTACCAGTTAAGTTTGCGCGGAACGAACGTTCCGCTTGCACGCAGTGCGGAGTTCTTGCTGCGGGGCGACTTCGACGTGCAACTGCGCGGTAGCAACAATCTGCCACCACTTCTGTCGGGGGCAGTGAACCTGCGCGACGGCCTGTATGTGCAGCATGCCTCGGCGCTTGTTTGGAGCGGACCGAAGCGCACCGAATTGAACCCGCCGTATTTCAGCGTGACGAACCAACCGTTTGCAGATTGGAAGACCGACCTGACGATTACTGGAGATCGATTCCTGCGGGTACGCATGCCGATCTTCAGTGGTCTGATTTCAACCGGTTTGAAATTGAAAGGGACGCTGCGCGCTCCCGAACTTACGGGTGATGCGCGGGTGAACTCGGGCCGCATTCTGTTTCCCTTTGGCACGCTCAATATGAACCAGGCCTACGCCAGCTTCAGCGGGAGTGATGCCCGTGGACCGGACCTGCAAATCAGCGCGGCCGGACGCAACTACCGCTACGATGTGCGTCTGGAGGTGAAAGGGCCGGCGGAAGTCGCCCAGGTGACTTTTTCGTCCACGCCACCACTCACGTCCGAAGCCATCCTCCTGATGCTGACCGCCGGCGAAATGCCGGAATCCAGTTTTGGCTTCTCGAGCGGCGCCCGCGCCGGCCGCCTGGCCTCGTTTCTCGGAAAAGACCTGCTGAGTCGCTATCTCGGAAGCGATCAGGGGGAGGAGCGATTGATTATTCGCACCGGCGAGAACGTCTCCGAGGACGGACGCCTGACCTATTCGGTGGAGTACCGGCTTACCGACCGGTGGTCCATCATTGGCGAATATGATGAGTTCAACGCCTTCAACACGGATTTGAAATGGAAGGTTTTTACCCGCTGACCACCCCAATGACAACCCGCGTATTCCTCTGGCGGTGCCGGCGCGTCCTCGTGGGACTGGCCGTTTTCCTTGGGCTGGCTTCGCTCCAAGGGGCGGAGCCGGCGACCAATGTGCCAGCCGTGGTGAAAGTTTCCGGCTACGGCCTGCTCGGGAATCGCGAAATGGTCCGGTTGCTGCGCAACTTTCAACCCGACCGCCGGATGCCTGTGGTGATTGATCGTGCTTTTGTGGAGGACGCCGCTCTGGTGCTGCTCGGTCGCGCCCGTGACGACGGCTTCCTCAACGCGAGACTGCACGCCCAATTTCAGATGCGCGACGGCCCGGAGCAACAGTTCTCGTGGACGAACGCGCTGGAGATGTTGCTGCCGCCCGAGTTCGTCGCAGACGAGGCGCGTTTTCGGCTCCAGCGCGGGGTGCGTTTCTACTACGCGTCCTTGGAATTCGCCGGCACGAAGGCCATCCCGGCACGCGAAGCGGCGCAATACTTTGTCAGCGGAGATATGCTGCTGCGGTTGCGCGGCAATCGGGTGTTCACTCCCGGGACATTGCGTTCTTCCATGGCGGCGTTGCGCGAGGCTTACGCCCGCAAAGGCTTTCTTGCGGCGGCGGTGGAAACCACAGAGCTAAATGTGGACGATACCACTGGCGCCGTTCGCGTCAGAATCGCCGTTCAGGAAGGTCAACCGACTTTTGTTCGCACCGTGAAGGTGGAGGTGACTGGGACGAACGAAACCTCGCCGGACTTCCGGGCCCTGCGGCACCCGAACGCAGCGTATTCGCGACCGTGGCAGCAGCAACTGACGCAATCGCTGCAGACCGAACAGTTCGTCAAGGGGCACCCGGACGCGACGGTCCAGTTCACTGAGGTGGGCCGCGAAACCAACACCACGAGCATCCAACTGGATCTGCTTGCGCGGGTGGCGCCCGGGCCGTTGGTGCAGCTCGGCGACGTGACTTTCTCGGGAAATCAACGCGTGCGGACTTCCGCCCTGGCGCCCCGCGTGAACCTCACGGAAGGCGAGCCGTTGAACCGGGTTGAAGCCGAGAAGTCGCGCCAACGCATTGCGCGGCTGGGCGCGTTCGATTCGGTCGGCTTGCGATACGAAATGGTGGACGGCAGCGACACGCGCGATGTGATTTACGAACTCCAGGAAGGGAAACCCATCTCCCTGAGTCTGCTGGCCGGATACGGCAGCTACGAACTGCTGCGCGGCGGGTTGGAATTCCAGCACGGGAATGTTCTCGGGCGGGCGCACAGTCTCCGGCTGCGCGCGCTACAATCGTTCAAAGCCACGCGGGGAGATTTTCTCTACAACATTCCGGAAGTGTTCGCTGAGAATCTGAGTGTGTTTCTCCTGGGCTCGGGCTTGCGGCGGGAGGAGAGTTCCTTCGTGCGCGAAGAATTGGGCGGGTCAGCCGGAGTGCAGAAGCATCTCGCGCCGATCCAGACTGATCTGGCCCTCCGGTATGATTACGAATTGCTGTCAACGGAGGACCTGGAAACAACCAGCAGCACTCGGATGGGGGTGGAAGACGCGCGCGCGGCGGCGATCGTCGTCGAGTTGAATCGGGATCGTCGCGATAATCCACTCCTGCCGCGCCAAGGCTCGCGGCTGTTTGCGCGGATGGAATTCGCCGCCGCCGGCCTGGGCGGCAATGTGGACTATCAGCGGTTTCTCCTCGGCGGTTCGTATCATTTGGATTTGCGCGGTGGGCGGTTCATTCATCTCGGTTTGACCCACGGCTTTTCTTTCACGCTCGGGGGTGATCCAGACCAATTACCTTTCAACAAACGCTTTTTTCCCGGCGGCGAAAGCACTGTCCGTGGCTACCAGGAAGGGGAAGCCTCGCCACTGGATGACAACGGCGATCAACTTGGCGCCGAAACCTACACCGTTGCCAACATTGAATTCGAGCAACTGCTCACCAAGTCCTGGTCCGTGGTGACTTTTTTCGATGCCGTCGGTTTCGCGCAGGACCGGGACAATTATCCTTGGGATGAGGAGCTGTACTCCGTTGGCGCGGGCATTCGTTGGCGCAGTCTCCTGGGGCCGGTGCGCTTGGAATATGGACACAACCTCAATCCGCGGACGCTCGATCCCTCCGGGACTTTGCATTTCTCGATCGGATTCCCATTTTAGAGCATTCGTTCTGGCGGAAAACCGTTGCGGACGTTCCCCGGTCCGTTAGTCTCAACCCGCAGCCAGGCAAAACCTATCCAAGCCCGTGCTTGATGCCTGACTTTCGCTGGCTGTTGACGGTGCCGGCACCGCAACCAGGCAACTGAGTATGTTGAAGCGAACAAAATATCAGCATCAGTCGGGGTTTACATTGATCGAACTCCTGGTGGTGATTGCGATCATCGCCATTCTCGCAGCGATGCTGTTACCGGCGTTGGGCCGGGCCAAGGAGGCGGGGAAGCGGACGAACTGTCTCAGCAATTTGCGAAACATGAGCCTGGGCATGATGATCTACGCGGACGTCAATGACGGGTTTGTGCCGCGGGGCAATACGCCAATCTGGTGGCAGGTGCTCGCGCCCAACCTAGGGGTTCGGACGACCAACGAATTTGCGCGCGTCAAGGTTTATACCTGTCCCAGCTATCCCGAGAAGCGGCAGTTGATTTGTTACGTGGTCAACGCGTGGAGGTTTTCCAGTATTAACGATGCGGTGGGAAGTGAACAAACCGGTCCCTCCAAATTGAGCCGCTTCCACCGGCCGGCGGACACCATCTACTTCGCTGACAACGAGCACGGCTCGTGGCGGCCGATCATCGTCGCCCTCGGCTCGACGGAGACCCAGTTGAACGATGTCTGGAACCCGGCCCATCTGCCCTTTGCAACCGGCGGCAGAACGCTCAACCCGGAGCGGCGGGTTGCTCGCAATCGGCACGGACGCGGTCCGAACCTCCTGTACTTCGACGGCCACGGCGGTTTGAAGAAGGCCGAGCAGATTGTCGTCAACGACTGGCGCGAGCAGCGCTATTGATCCAGTTGCATTGGGTTGTTACGGTTCTTCGCGAGCCATGTTTCGAGTGTTTCAACTTGGTCTGGAAGCCGCCAATTATCATCACACAATCACGCAATGTGTTCTGCGCGGCCTTTTACTGGGCAGCCGCCGTCAGTTCATAAACCTTCCCGCCCAAACTCAACAGGTGGAGTTCGCCGTCGCGGTCTTCGGCGAAGCTTGCCACCAAGCGTGACGGGTCTTCCTTCACGAGCGTTGCCTGCGCGGTGACTTTGCCGCCTTCGTAGCGCAAACCCCAAATCGTTCCCATCTGGAAATCCGCATAGACATACGCACCACGCAACGCAGGAATCTTTTTCCCGCGATACACGTAACCGCCCGTGATGCTGATGCCCAGGCCGTGATCGGGGAATTTGCATTCCGCCAGCAGTTCTTTCTTGTGCGCGTATTCGAGCACCGGATCAATCAGCGTGCCGCGCGTGCGTTGTTCCTTGTAAGAATGAAAACCCTCGCGAGCGCTCCACCCGTAGTTGCCGCCCTTGGTGATGAGATTCACTTCCTCCCATTTGTCCTGGCCTACGTCGCCGGCCCAAAGCTCGCCCGTCTCGCGGTCGAAACTCATGCGCCAGACATTGCGCAAACCGTACGCCCAAATTTCCGAGCGCATGCCTTCCGGTTTGGTGTCGAACGGATCAGCCTTGAGCGAGCCGTCCTGGTTCTTGGCGACGAACGGATTGTCCTTGGGAATCCCATAAGGCAGGCGGCCGGTGCGTGAGTCCACGTCAATGCGCAGGATTTTTCCCAGCAATTGATGCAGGCTCTGCCCGACGTTGTGTGGGTCGCCGCCCATGCCGCCGTCGCCGGTGCTGATATAAAGATAACCGTCCTTCCCGAAGATGATCGTGCTGCCATCGTGATTCCAATACGGTTGCGGGATGGACATGATGAGCCGTTCGCTGGTCAAATCACCGGCGCTCGGATCGCTCTTGAACACTTGAAGCTCGGTCAGGACGTTCCGTTTGGGCGACTGTTGCGTGTAGTAGATGTAGAACTTGCCGTTCGAGCGGAACTGCGGGTGGAAAGCGAAAGCCAGCAGGCCCTCCTCGTTTTGCACGAGTGGTTTGCGCTCCGAGATGTCTAGGAACAGCTTCTTCTCGCCGCTGTTGCGGTCCGCCGGCAACAACCAGATGCGGCCGGCTTGTTCCACCAACACCATGCGCTTCGAGCCATCCGGCAATTCTTCCATCCACATCGGGCGGTCAAAAGTCAGCGCGGGAAAGGCCGGCTTCAGTTCGAGCGGTGGCAGAGCAGGGGTTTGGGCCAAGGCAGTTGCGGTCAGTAGGAACAGTGACGCCAACGTTTGGCTGGCGCAGGAGGGCGAGACAATAGTTCTCAAGTGCATAATTTGTTTTCTGGCTGACACAGAGAGTGCCGGAGCCATTCACCGGATGGCAATAGAACAAATTACCCTGTTGCTGAAATTTGGTGAGCGGGACGCGGTGGTGGAGGATGGCGTCCTGGCTGGTTGGCCAATCACACGCGGAGTCGGAACTGAAATGTGACCAGTCGTCAGCCACCAACGAAATCTCCCAACCAGTGGAAAAGTGATGTCCAGAGCCAAATCACATCTCTTGTACAAACCCAGGCCTGCCACAAACTAATAACGATCAACGCGAGTGATTGCAGCAACCCGGTCCAGCGCTTTTGGCGCAATAGATTCACGAGCAGCACCGTTCCAATTGGCCAGAAAAGCAAACCGACGTGCGAAAGGAACGTTCCAACAGCCAGTCTGATTTTGCCCACCGGACTGGACAGAGGATAAATATCGGGGACGAAATTCCAGAGCGGTCCGGTCAGCATCACGACGATGATCAACAACGCGACAGCGCTCGAGACGCGAACCGCCAGTGAACCGGGCATCGTGTCATCATCCCTGCGGTTTGAGTCATACCAGACTTTTTCCACGGACGAACGCTGGGTCATCATTGTGACTGGCGAAAAAATCATGCGGACGAACCCAACCCTCAGTTGCCCGGCGGACGTTTTGCGAAAGGGACGTCCAGAGGTATGCACCGGTTCCCAGAGCACGACAAAGCGGCCTTCCCGTCTCAAAGCCAGGGCGAACCCGACTTCTTCACCCCAATAAAGGCGCTCATTGAATCCGCTCGGCGCGTGAAACGCTTCCCGCGTGCAGAACATGAACGCCCCGCCCGTGAATCCTGCGAGCTTCGTAATAGGAACCGCCAAACAGGATATGAGCCGGACATAGAGCGGCACGGCCCCATCATCCAACCGCGCCGGAGCACCGCCACCTGCCGCGCCCTCGTCCATGTATCGCAGCGCGGAGGCAACGGCGCGTGGATTGATGGTTGTATCCGCGTCCACAAAGAACAATTGATCACCGTGAGCCGTGCGTCCGCCAGAATTGCGAGTGGCTGCAATCTGCCGATGGTTCACGCTCGCCACCCGCGCGTTGTTCTGCCGCGCGACCTCCGCTGTCGCATCCGTCGAAGCGTCATCCACTACGATAATTTCATACGGCTGACCGGTAGCGCGGGCAGACTCATGAATCGCCCGTAGCGTGTCGGGAAGACACACCTGTTCGTTATGTGCGGGAACGATGAATGAAATCATGGGCTGCCGTAGATTGAGACAAGCCACGAGGGATTCCAGCATGTGGAAAAGCGGCGGTAAACACGCTGCACCAGCGTCAAGCACAGGAGTAGGAGGAGCAAAGTTTCGATCTGTTGGCGCGGTCCGGAGGCGAAGGCTGCTTGGAAGGTTTCAAAGACTGAACCGCCTAGGGTGGCTCACCATTTAAAGCCTTCGGCTTTGCCGGAGGTCGCGGACCTCTCAGTCCCACCACTTTATGACCAGGGTTACTTGAATCAAGGCTTGCTTGCCTGGGGTTGGTGCGTACTGTCTATCGGCGGGCGAAGATTGAAACCAGCTATGCCACAATCTTACGGGCAAATTACACCCACGGCGAAAGCTCACTCGAGTTTCAAGGCTTGTGCCTTCACGTTGATCGAATTGCTTGTCGTCATTGCCATCATCGCAATCCTCGCAGCCCTGCTGCTGCCGGCGTTGAGCCGATCAAAATCCAAGGCTGAGGGAATCGCCTGCGCCAACAATCTCAAACAGCTTTCCGTGGCCTGGCAACTCTACGCCGACGACAACGACGGAGTGAATGTCAACAATCACGGCGTCCCGGAAACCCTCGCCCGACGCCAGAACTGGGCCAACAACGTGCAAGACTGGGTGGATGGCGAGGACAACACGAATCTGCTTTATCTCACTGACTCGAAGCTGGGGCCTTACGCCAACCGGGCCACGGCGATTTACAAATGCCCTTCTGATCGGGAGCCCGCCCTCAATGGCCAGCGTATCCGCACCATGGCCATGAATGCCCAAATCGGCAATTCAGGCGAAATCACCAATCGTTTCAACCCCGACTATTTGCAGTTTTTCAAGCAGAGCGAGATTCAAAACGCCGCAGGCATCTTTGTGTTCCTCGACGAACATTGCGACACCCTGAACGACGGTTTCTTCGTGAATCGCCTGGATGACTACGAGTGGGGCAATCTGCCAGGTTCGTATCACAATGGCGCGGTCAACCTGTCCTTTGCGGATGGGCACATGGAGTCGCATCGTTGGGTGGTTGCTCAAACCGTGAAGCCCGCGATCAAGAATGTGGTGCGCGGCACCAAGATTCCCGCAACGCCTGCAACAGACTTCGACTGGCTCAAGGCACGAACGAGTTCCAGAAAACCGTAATGGCCGAGTTTCTGGCGTTGCCAGAGAGCTTGCTCACGGACTCACGACCAGCCGGTAGAAGCCCGAGTCCCCGGCACCGGTTGTGTTTGTGGCCTGAATAAAGCAATTGGTACTGGCTGGAGCAAAACTCCAGAAGTTGCTCCAGTTTCCTGTTTGCAGGGAGGTCCGCTGTTCAATGGAGTAGGTTCGATTCGATACGGCATCGAAGGACAGTACCAGCAGGTGGTTTTCGGCGATTGACGAAACGGCAAGGGCCACGCGGCTTGCTGGTGAAGTGGGGTCTGTACCAGCCCAAAACTCCGCCAGATTTGTCAGACCATCGAGATCGGAATCCAAAACCGCATCGTCAGAATCGTTGAAATCCAAGCGGTAAGTTTGTTCCCAAGTGTCCGGCAATGTGTCGCCATCAGTGTCCACCAGATACGAGCCGACCGGGAAGATTGCGCCCATCGTCGAGCCGTTCGTGCCCGTGCCGATGGCGGGTGAACCAGCCGCGAGTCGGTAATCGTGCAGGACAGGGTTCAGGAAAAGTGGATTCGCGTTAAGATTACTTGTGCCGGGATAAATTCCGGCGCCGGAAACATCGCTGTAGTCAGCGGTGAGCGTCGAGCCGTTGAGCAGCACTATCGAGTTGGTGTTGTCCCAAAGTATGTTGTTCCACGCCATCGCCTGTCCACCGCCTTGACCGAAAGTCTTTTCGTAAAGTCGCAAGCCGTTTGCGGATTCGACAATGGTGTTGTTCACGATGACTGCTGCGGACGAATCTTTGACCGCCACGCCCATGTCCACGCCGAACATCACGCAACCGCGGACCACGATGTTGCTGGAGGCCTCGCCGATTGAAACGCCTTTGT
>Ga0315910_10001487_pt1 | contig 21394 bp, 18 predicted proteins | sample EdamamesoilMG_FD_204470 | JGI IMG/M metagenome (GOLD analysis project Ga0315910, IMG submission 204470) | Garden soil microbial communities collected in Santa Monica, California, United States - Edamame soil | ecosystem: Environmental > Terrestrial > Soil > Garden | place: USA: California...
CTTTGGGACATCCAGGTAGCGAGTGGTTGGAACCCGTTTCCGGGTCCGTCCGACGCGTTCTACCTGTGGTTGGGTCCCTTGACTGGCGTGGGCTGCATGCTGCTGCTGCTGCGCCGCGAAGAGCGAACGGAGCACCGCGCTGCGCTGCTCGATAGCGCAGGGCTCAGCATCGCCGTGCTCGCGCTGACGCTGGCAATGTATCTGCCCAAGCGCGGTCAGACGGCGTGGTGGCCGCTGTCGTTTCTGGTGGCTTACCCGGTGGTGCTCTGCTGGGCTGCGAGCACCGCGCTGATTCTGGTGCTCGCGCTGCGCTTGGAGCTGCGCCGCGGGATCGTACTGTTCTTGTCCGGGTTGCTGCTCAACGCAGGGCTATGGCTCGAATGGAACCGTGCGACCCTCGATGGTGAGTTGACGGATGGAACCGTGCTGAATGCGCTGTTTTCGCTGGGTGCTCTGGCGCAGGGCACGGGGGTGCTGCTGTTCGAATCCGCGCCGACGACATCGAGCAAGTGGGAGCGTCTGTGCGAGGGGACCTTGCGCTTGCTGCCTCTGTTCATCGTCGTGCTGTGTGCTGTCGCGGTCGTGCTCGCCTTCACCCTGCCGCACGTGCCCGATCCCGTGCGCTGGAGCGCGCTCGGTGGTGCGCTGGCCGTGGTGGTGATCGCAACCCTGCGTCAGAGCTTGCTGCTCGGCGAAAGAGACCGCCTGATCGAGGCCGAACGCGAGCTGCGTGCCGCCGAAGAGACGTTTCGGACCTTGGTGGAGCAAGCTTCCGATGGTATCTTCATCGCTGACGTGGACGGGGTGTACCGAGAGGTCAACCCGCGCGGCGCAGAGATGCTCGGCATGCAGCGCCACGAAGTCATTGGTTTGCACATCGGCGCCGTCGTAGCGCCCGAAGACGCTGCTAGGATTGCGCCCGATATCGAACGGTTGCGACGCGGCGAAACCGTGCAGGGCACTTGGACGTTTCGGCGCAAAGACGGCTCTACCTTTCAAGGCGAGGTAACCGCCAAGCAGCTGTCCGACGGCCGCTTGCAGGGGTTCGTGCGCGACGTCTCGGATCGGCTCGTGCTCGAGGCCCAGTTGCGCCAGTCCCAAAAGATGGAGGCCATGGGGGTGCTGGCCGCCGGTATCGCGCATGATTTCAACAACTTGCTGACCGCGATCCGCGGAAACGCAGCGCTCGCGGCGGAGGACGTGGGCCTGGGTCACCCCGCCGCGTTGTCGCTGACGAATCTGGAGGACGCCGCTGCGCGAGCCACCGAGCTGGTGCAACGCATCTTGGCCTTCTCGCGCCCGCGTCCACCGTCTCGCACTCGCGTGGACCTGAACTCGCTCGTGGAAGAGGTCTCGAGGCTCTTGCGTTCGAGTCTGCCCGCCAGCATCGAACTCGTATCTCGTCTGCCTCCACAATCTCTGCACGTCGAGGCGGACCCTGCCCAGATTCACCAAGTGCTCATGAACCTTTGCACCAACGCCTGGCAAGCGATTGGGACGAACCCCGGTCGCATGGAGATCGGCATCGAGGCCCGCAACTTCTACGGAGACGATCCGGGACTCGACCTGCCCTTAGGCTCATACGTGTGCCTGTGGGTCACGGACAGCGGGCAGGGCATGCCAGCCGCCGTTCAAGAGCGCATCTTCGAGCCATTCTTCACCACCAAGGCACCCGGCGAAGGCACCGGCCTAGGCCTGGCTGTGGCGCACGGCATCGTGCGCGGCCATCGCGGCGCACTGCACGTCAAGAGCAGTCCGCACAAGGGCTCCACGTTCACCCTCTATTTGCCGGCGTCGGCGACCGCTGAAGCGGAAAGCGTGGCCAACCGTGACTCGCGCCCGCGCGCGCGGGGCCGGACCTTGCGTGTTGCTTACGTGGACGACGAGCAACACGTGGCGAACGTGATGGCGCGCTTGCTCGAACGCCGTGGCCTCGTGGTGCGAAGTTTCAATTCGGCGGCGGAGCTGCTCACGGAGCTTGGCGAGCAGAATTACGCCTACGACGTGATCGTCACCGACTTCAACATGCCGCACATGACCGGCATCGAGCTGGCGCGCGCCATTCGTGCCCAGGGGCTCGAAGTCGGCCTGGTGCTCACCTCGGGATATGTGAGTGACCAACTGCGAATGGCGGCGGCCGAGGTTGGTATTACGCACTTGGTGAAGAAGCCCGAATCCATCGACCTTTTGTGCGCGGTCATCCACGACGTCGCACCGCCGCAGCGTACTGCCTACGCTGTCGAATCGACGGCGGAATGATCGGCTAGTCTCGAGTGCCGCCGAGCGGGAGCTCGAATCTCGTGACCATCGGTACGAATCCGAGGCGCACGAAGGCGCGTTGGGCGTCGTGGTTGAAGGACCAGCACGCCAGCTCGAGTGAAGAGACGCCGGCGCGCAGCGCCTCGTTACCGATGGCGTTCATCAGGGAGCGTGCAACGCCGCGCTTGCGCTGCGATTCTGCCACGCACAGCTGGTCGACTTCCCACCAGGTTCGCGCGACGCGGTACGGGTCGGCTTCCGTCTGCCTGACTCGCACGGCTGCATACGCAAGGATCTTGCCGACGTCCTCGACTACCCAGAGCATCGACGCCGAGTCTCTGAAGACCTGCTGCAAGCTCGACTCGAGGCTGTGTTGGTCATCGGGGCAAAAGTAATCTGGACGAGCGCCGAAGTGGAGGCGATGAACTGCGGCAGTCAGCGTTGCTATCGCGGGTAGGTCCTTACTCTCACCCCGCCGTACGGTAGCCGTCATGGCTGGCGGCTTAACCCATTGGCTTTCGCCTGGCAACGAACGAGCTGGGGCGAGCCGCGTGACTCGCCCCAGCACGGAGTTCCGCGGCGCGGGGGGCTATTCGGTAGTGGTCAGCGTCTTCTGAATGAAGAGCGTACCGCCGACGTCCGTTGCCTGAACCCCCTGGCGCATGCGCACCAGGTGACTAGCCACCGTGGCGTCGAGCAGGGTAGCGTTGACGCTCACTATTTCGGTTTGCCCGGCCGTCAGAGTGCCGATCGTGATCACGCTTTCGAGGCCGGCGCTGCACGTGGCCAGACCCGCGCACGCAGCCGAGTTGGGCTCGACATCGCTCTGATAGTGAAACTGCAAGCCCTCGGGCACGCGGAACCACACGCTTACATCCTCGATGGATCGCTCGGACAGGTTGCTGACGGTTGTCGTGAAGAGCACCTCTTCCCCCACGACCGCGACCTCGGGGACGACCTCGAGATCTGCGCCGAGCGCGAAGGGTTCTTCTGTAACGCTGACCGCGTATTCCGCCGTGGCGTCGACCTCGTCGCCGCCGTTGTAGGTCAGCAGGGCCCGGGCCTTGAGGACGTCGCCTGCGACGAGCGTGTCGCTTGCCGTGACCGTGACGCTCTGGGTCGATGACCCGGCGACGGGCACCGAGCCGATGTCCCAAACGATGCGATTGCCGCTGAGTTCGCCGGCGCCAGAGATGGCATCGGCCGTGACGCCCTCGGGCAGCAACAGCGTCAGTTGGGTATTGGCGAGCGAGCTCCCGCCAATCTGACCGATGTCCAAATCATAGGTGAACTCGTCGCCAGGCAGCACCGGGGTCGCACTGGCCCCGAGCGCCAGCTCGGCCTTTGCCGTTGCGTTGACGGGAATCGTGAAGGACGCGTGCAATTCCGGAACCTCTTCAGCCGACAGGCCCCAGAACGTGGTCACGAGGTGCCCGTCGGGCGCGAACTCTTCCAAGATGCTGGCATCTATTTCGTAAGTGGTGCTGGATCCGGGTGCCAGTTCCGCAAGGTCCCACCAAACCTCGAGTCCATCGGAGCAAGTGGCCAGGCCCGCACACGCTTCGAGGTTCGGGGCCGCATGACTCTGGTAGTGATGTTGCAGTTCACGGGGCTGTCGGAACCAGAGAAAATCACCCGCGATCGGGCGGAAGCTCGTGTTGGTGACCGTCGCAAAGAACCTAGCCGTGCCCCCGGGGAGAGCGGGAGCGACCTCGCGCGTGAGCGTGAGCGTGAGCGGTGGGGTTTCGCCGACCACCGTAATCGGCAGCTGAACCACCTCGGTCCAATCCTGGTTGGCCGAGTAGCTCAGCGTCGCACGAGGGTTGAGTACTTCGCCGGCAGTCACAGCATCGGCAATCTCAACGACCACCGAGCGGCCTAGCGTTTCGCCGATGCCCAGCTCGTCGAGGTCCCAGCTCACCGTGCCATCGCTCACCGAACCGCCGTCGGCGTCGACCACTGTCATTCCAGTGGGAAGCTCGAGTGTGAACGTAGCGACCTCGACGGGCATGTCGCCGATTTGTCCGAGATCGAGGTGGAGTTCAGTCGTGCTCCCGGGGAGGACTGGATCGGCTTCGGCGGTGAAAGCGAATTCGATCTCGGGTTCGGTCAAGACTGGCACGGTCTTCGTTACGCTCACGGTGCTGATGCCCTGAGCGCTCAGTTGCACCCGAGACTCAATTGAATCGCCGTCCTCGACCGTCTCGAGCACGTTGGGATTGTATCGAATCGTGCGCACGGTCCCCGGTTCGAGCGTACCCAGGGCCCAGTTGGCTTCGGCGTCCGGACTACAGGTGGCCAAGCCGGCGCACGCCGCCGAATTGGGCACTGCGTCGCTCTGGTAGTGAAACTGAAGGCCCTCGGGCACCCGCAGCTGAATCGCGACGTCCTCGACGGGTTCCGACGACGTGTTCCCTACCGACACCACGTACTCTTGACGCTGCCCAGGTGAAGCAGACTGGACGGGCGTCGTGACCTGCAAGATCAGCGGACCCGTGGTCTCGCGACCATCACCCGGAACCGGCACGTTGGCTTCTCCAGTGCCGCCGCTGCCGCCGGAACCGCCACTCGACCCATTCGCGCCGCCAGCATCGCTGGTGGAACCGCCAGCATCGCTGGTCGCTCCGCCACTCCCGCCGGAGTCGCCTGTCGAGCCGCCCGAATCCCCAGCTCCTGCGGAGCCACCCGTGTCGCTAGAGTTGCCCTCGCCCGCCGACCCGCCATTTCCCGAGTCGGCGCCTGAACCGCCGCTGCCGGAGCTCGCGCCGCCCGTGGCCGATCCGCTTTCGCCCGCCGAGCCACCGTTAGGTCCTGCTGTGGTGCCCGCAGTCGATCCGCCGTTGTTGGTATCGCTGTCGCTTGCGGATCCTCCCGATCCATCCGAGTCTTCGTCGTCGACCGACGTGGTGCAACCCGCCAGATAGGCGAAACCAAGAGCCACGGCCGCGCATAGTGTTCCCGCTTTCATTGAATCCTCCGGTGCGTTGTGAGCGAGCAGGCGCAAGAGCGCCAAGCTCGCTAGCTGAATGCGATGTCGACGTTCCCCAGCGGTCAGCCGAGGACGCCAACCCCGTATACGCTGAGGGTTCCCTCGAGCACCCGTGACACAGGGCCTAGTGCGTACCGTTTCAGCAATTGTCCCAGCGTCGGGACGCGCTGAACGAAGTCTCCATGCTTCGAAGCATCATCACCAACCTGTCCCGACGTCGGAACGTCGATCTCGAGTGAGGTCGGGCCGCTACTGCGCGAACGCGCACACGCCGTCGTCGCAGATCACCGTGTCCGGCGGCTCGGCGCAGTCGCACACCGGTCCGGTGCAGCCTGCGTTGGCCCACGCCGCGCCGATTGCTTCGAGGCCGGCGCTGTCCCACTCGCGGTTGACCACGTGGTAACAACCGCCCACTCCGATGCCGCACTGGCCGTACACCATCAGGCAGTCGCTGTCGTCTTGGCAGGCCGTATGCGAGACGTAGGCGTCGGACAAGGCTTCGATTTCGTCGCAGCTGAGTGCGTTCGTGCTGCAGGTTGCGTGGGCGGCCTCGCAAGCTTCGAGTGAGTCGTAGCTCGCGTCGCAGTCGTCACCGATGCAGCTGCAGCCGTCCATGGCCACACACTCGATGCCGTTGAAGGCATAGCGACTCGCCGGTTCGCAGTCGCCCACGAAGCTGACGTCCTGCGGCGCGCAATCGTCGAAGCACTCACGATGCGCGGCTTCGCAGCTGGCTTCGTCCTCGTAGCGGTTGTCGCAGTCTTCGCCTTCGCAACTGCAGCCTGAAACCCAGCCGCACTGACTGCCCAAGAAGAATACGCCGAACGCAGCGTCGCAGTTGCCCACCCCTCCCACGTCCTGCGGTTCGCACGCGGCGCCGCCCGCGCCAGCGGAACCGCCGCTGCCGCCGGTGTTCGCGCCTGTGGTGTCGCTCGTGTTAGCGGAGCCGCCCGCTCCGCCGGTCGTGCTGGCTCCGCTCGTGACGGGGCCCGGGCTCCCGAAGCATCCAGGCGGGATGGGATCGCCGCCGTCGGAGCAGCCGCCCGTTGTCGCGTTGCCGGTGGTGGAGTTGCCGGTGGTGGAGTTGCCGGTGGTGGAGTTGCCGGTGGTCCCGTTCGTCGGACCGTTGGAGGTGCCGCCCGATCCGGAGGTGTCGTCGCTCGTCGACGATTCCCCACCACAAGCCGCAATGGCTAGGCCCAGCACCAGGGCGATGCCCCGGTAGCGCGCGACGCGGCTGTCGCGAGTTTTTGTGCCAGGTGTGCCAGTGGCCTCGGATGCACGGCGCTTCGCGGACGAGTTCGTCATGGTGCCGGGGTCAGCAACATCCATGCCGGGCGTAGCTGGTCTGTGGTAGGTGTGGGCAATGTCGCGTGCGTGGCTCTTGGTGGTGCTGCTGTCCGGGTGTGCAGCGACGGTGCAGGAGGCAACGCCCGCTGCCGATAGCGCTGCCAAGCAGTTCGTAGCTGCGCCGGGGCGCGCGAACCTGTACATCTTCCGCCCCGATCAGTTCACGCTCTCTGCGCAGGCGTTCGACGTCACCATCAACGGCAACGCCTTCGGCACGACCGGGCCCGGCTCGTTCCTCTTCGCCGAGCTCGCTGCCCCCGCTTCTTACACCATCGAATCACAGTCGGAGACTCCGGCACCGGTGGTGCTCAACGCAGAACCCGGGAAGAATTACTTCTTCCGGCAAGATGTCGCGTTCGGAACGAATGCAGGCAGGAGCACGCTGCTGCCCGTGGACGATCAAACGGGTCGCGCAGAAGTCAGCGAGACCGAGCTGCTCTTGACGCACCCAGTTACTCCATCGGCTGCCGTTCCCGCTGGCTGCACCAAAGACACGGACTGCAAGGGCGACCGCGTCTGCAACGCGGGTAGCTGCGTCGAGCCCCATCAGCGACCCTAAAGGGGGTCGAGGCTCAGCCGCCACCCTCACTCAAGGCGTCGCGGACGCGGGCGGCGGCGGCAGCGGGGCCCAGCGCAAGCTCTCGCCGTATTGGCTGATGACTTTTTGGGTGCGCCAGCGCTTGAGGGACATCATGTACAGACCCTTCTTGTTCTGACGCGTGGAGAAGAACGCGAGCATGCGCCCGTCGGGGCTGCAGGCGGGGTACGAGTTGGAGCCTTGGCCTTGCGTGAGGCGGGAGATGCCTTGTCCGTTCTCGGCGCTCATTACCAAGTCTTGGTGATCGTTACCGACGCCCACGGCGTACACTAGGCGGATGCCGTCTTCAGTGTCACAGAACGTTGGAGCGGCCGCCGTGAAGCCGGGGGGAGAGACGGCCTTGCCGTCTAGGTAGACACGCTGATTGCCGTCCTTCGTGGGGTTGCCTCCGATCCACGCGAGCTTGCCGGACGGGCTGAACACGGGGTGCGTCGAGAGCGGCGTTTTGGAAACCTTGGCGAGGTTCTTTCCATCGGGGTCGCCCACGTAGATGGAGCTGCCGCCGTTTTCGGCGACTGCGACCGCGAGCTTCGTATAGTCCTGGTTGAACGCCACGCTGTACAGGCTGCCCTTGAATGGCAAATCGAGCGCGACGTGCTTCTGGCTCTCGTAGCGAAACAACTTGAACGGAGCGTACGCTTCGCTCTTCAGGTAGAAGAGCCGGTCACCCGAGCCCCAAGCAGGCGCGATCGACGTCGATTGCGGATCGCTCAACGGGGTGAGGTCGTGGCCGTCGGCGTCCATGGTGAACACGCGATGGTGGCGGCCCCATTTGGCGGCGAAGGTGAAGCGGCTGGCAAAGCCACCGGGTCGGCCCGTGAGCGCGCCCAAGAGCGCGTCGGTGATGCGGTGAGCCGTGACGCGCACGAGCTCTTTGTCCACGAGCAGGGTCTTCTCGTAGACGGGGTCTTTGCCGACCGACAAGAAGTACGCGATCCCGAACACCTGGATCTTCCCCGAGCTGTGTTTGCGGGCAGCGACCTTGACGATGGATTCGGGGCCGAGCTTGCGCCACGCCTCGATGTCCACTGGGTCGTCGAAGCCGTAGAGGCCGGCCGGCGCCTTCGCGTCGTCGAGCACGTCGTACATGCCGGTGAGCTCGAAGTCGCGGCGCACGACGCTGCGCACGACCACGTCTTCGAGATCGGGCGACAGTGAAGGCAGGATGGCAATTTTGGGTAGCTGTTCTTGCTGCACGCCGGTGACGACGAACTGACCGAGCAGGTCCTCGTTGGGTGCCTTCTTGGCGGGCGCGGGGGCCGGAGCTTGGGCATTGGCCGAGTTGGTTGCAAGCACACTGGACGCCATGCCCACGATGGCCAAACAGAAGGAAACTATTCGCATTTTGCTCCAGCGCCTGAGAAAACAGGCGAGACGGTCGCGCCGAGGATGTCCGGGTACAGCGGCGGCGGGGGTGGCAGTTGTTGGCCGATCACAGAATCCATCGTAGCTCGCACTTTGGCGTCGAAGGCCGCGTTTCCGCTGGGGCGGGACACCGAGTACCCAGCGACCGTTCTATCTCCTCCGACGGTGACGGCCACGGCTGTACTCAACTTTTTGAGCTCTTCGCACGGAATTTCACCGACGGGTGGCCGCCAGCGGACCTGAAACCATCCAAGAATCTTTGCAAGGTACATGCTCACGGCCCGTGCCTTGAGCGGATCGGTTTCGGTCCCTTCCTTGACGCCGTCCGGTGAGCCCTCGCCTTCGACTTCGGGCTCCGCGTCAGGTGTAGCGTCGAGGAGCTCTTGATCGACCTCTTTCGCGATCTCGGCGTCCGGTGGGGGCGCCTCGGCGTCGCGTTCTGCCACTTTGCTGGTGGGGATGGCCTCGGGCTTGTCGAGCGCCTTCTCGGAAGGGGCGCTCTTCTCTTCGTAGCGTTTGACAGGTACCGGCGCCTGTTTCTTCCACATGTCAGGAAGCTTGGGCTTCACCTTCTTGCCACCGAGCTTGAGCAGCGGGAGGTCGTCCAGGATCGGCTTGACGGCCATCGGCACCTCTTTGACTACGTCCTCCTCGCGCCGCGCGATCTGAGTCTTGTTCTCGCTCGTGGCGAGGAGCGCAAGAACGCCACCTTCCATCAGCAGCGCAAAAGCGATGGCCAGCGTCCAATCGGTGCCGGTGAAGTTGGGGGGCTTGGCGATGGCGATCGGCACGGGCAGCTATTTTGCGGGCACGCTGCTGGCGCGGCCAGGACCTTTGGCTGGAAGGGGCTCCGTTTGCCCCTCTTTCTCCGCTCCTTCGTCTCCGGGTTCCACTTCCTCCAGCTCCGGTTGAACCAGTAGGTTCAAGGATTCAACACCACTGTTACGTGCGGCGGCAACGACCGTGGCCACCACGCCATAGCGGGCTTCTTTGTCGGCGCGGATGTAGAGCTCGCGCTCACGCTGCACGCGCTCGCTCTGCTTCAGAGCGTCGTCGATGTGTCCGGTCACGTCCTTTTCGCCGAACATGATGCGCTCTTCCTTGGTGATGGTGACCAAGAGACGCGCGTCTTTGACCGGCGTCTGCGCCGCCTTTACCTCGGGAAGATCGATGCGCAGGCCCGTCGTGAGCAGGGGCGCGGTGACGATGAACACGACGAGCAGCACCAGCATCACGTCTACGAATGGTGTGATGTTGATCTCGCGGAAACCGCCGCGTCGACCGCGTCCTACGGCGGCGCCCATCGCTCAGCCCTGCCCCATGTATCCAGGCGGTCGGTGCGATTCGCGCGTCAGCGGTAGCGCGCCCGCGTGGTCGCGGGGCTGCGCCAAGAGCAGTGCCACCCACACGTCGCTGGACGCCGAAATGTCATCCATCAACTCGGAGACGCGCCTGTCGACATAGTTGTAGCCGATGGTGGCTGGAATCGCCGCAACGAGACCGAAGGCGGTGGCGATCAACGCCTCGCCGATGGCGGGCGCCACGACCGGCAAGGAGGCGCTCTTCTCGACGCCGATGCGGATGAACGCGTTCATGATGCCCCAGACCGTGCCGAATAAGCCGATGAACGGCGACGCGGAAGCAATGCTCGAGAGCGTCGGCATCAAGCTCGACGCGCGTTTCTCTTCGTCGGCGATGGCGCGTCGCGCGATCGCCGAGAGCAGATCTTTCGTCGGGTGCTTGTCCTGGTGTTGTTTGGCCAGGGCAAGCACCACGCGAGCGCCCGGAGACAGCCGGTGTTTCAACGCGGCTTGAATCAGAGCGGTCGCGTCGCCGGCTTCGTTGGCCTCGACCTCGAACTGGGCGTGGTCCAACCGGAGTCTGCGCAACTGCGCGGACTTGGCGAACCACACCACCCAAACGAGAAGCGAGGCCGTGATCAGGATGAGCAGAACTACCAGAACGATGCCTGATGAACGCAGCATCAAGCTGAGTGGGTCGAGCGCGAGTTCCGGAGCAGCTTCTGTTGGTTGCATCGATGCTGAGTAGTCCCGAGGGCGCGTGCGATTCGACGGGTGTTCAGTTGCCCAGCATCACATCCACGCGACGATCGCGTGACCAGGAGGCTTCATCCGTGCCCGTCGCGTCCATTTCGCCGCGCGAGGTAGTGGCAATGCGCTCGGCTGCCAGCCCCTCGTTGGAAATGGCGTCTTTGACGTTCGACGCGCGTCGGTCGCCGAGCACCATGTTGTATTCGGATTCGCCGCGCGGGTCGGCGTGGCCGACGAGACGCATCTCACGACCCTTGAGCGGGCCTGTCGAGAAGCAGGTCGCCAGCTTCTTCAAGATCACCCGGTCGGCTTCGCGCACCTGAGCGGAGTTGAAGGCGAAGCGGGCTTCGGCGTCGCTGATGCCACACGCGCGTCGAATCTCGTCAGAGATGTTGATGTCGGACTGCTTCGGATCGTCCCCAGGCTTCTCGGGCGGCGGGGATGGCGGAGCGGTGACGGGCGGCGTCGTGTCGCCGGCGGGTGCCGCTGGTGGCGGTGTGGGGTCAGAACCGCAACCGATCATCACGCTCAAAGCGGTGAGCGTCGTGATCCACATTTGTCTCATGGCGAGTCCTCCTAAACAGTAATGAAGCTGGCGACGCCTTCGGGGTCGGCGTAGTCGCCGCGGGCCGAGGGATCTATTCGTGGGTCAGGTCCCGAAGTAACGTCTGCGTACAGTGCCGGGATTCCAAAGGCATCGGGCGAAATCTGTCAATCCCTGATCGCGAGCCGCGCCTCGCAGTGCGAGGTCCAGACCCTGGAATTCCGACGTGGATTCGGCCCGCGGGCGCTAGGTTCTAGCGCAGACCGTAGAAGATCAACAGGCTAGTCGCCATGGCTACCAAAAAAATGAGCGCGACCAGCCTCCCGGCCTGCCGTTTGGCGACGATCGGACCGCTCCGCGTTCGCTCCATCCGCGCCAGTGCCAAGAGCGTGATGGCGTTCAGCTGGCGTGTTACCTGAGCCTGGTGCTCTGCGGACTGCCCGAGCTCACGGTAACGTTTCGCCGCAGGCGGTAGCTGATCGTGCGCCTGACAGTGCTCGAGAAACGCCAGGTGTGCCTTGTCGTCCTGCCAGTGTTCGAGCACATGTGCCCACAGCGCCTCGAACGCTGGGCCTTCCGCACGAGACGGCGCTTGGGCGACGTCTGGCGGGGGTGGCGACGCGCCGCTGGTCACGATTGCAGGTCCCGCATCAAGCTGCGGGTGAGCGCGAAGTAGTCGTCGCGCCGATAGGGTTCGTTGAGGATGTAGAAGTCCACCCCGTGGAGCCCGACGCAGCCGAAGCAATAGGTGCAACCGCTGAGCCGCGTGGAGTGGAACACATAGGCACAGCTCGAGCAGTCGTTGCAGCCTTCGCAGTGCTTGCAGTTGGTCAGCAGTTCAGAATCGCGGCAGTGCGTGCAATCGGAGCAGCGTGTGCACCCCACGCAATAGTGGCAGCGCAAGAGCGCGATCGAGTCTCGGCAAAAGGTGCAACGGGTACAGCCACTGCAGTCGGTGCACTGGATACACGCCGAGTTTTCGGTCGCCGCCGCGCTCGTTTCGAGTAGGGCTTCGAGCCTACTTCTGAAATGTGCGGCGGTGATGACCTTCGCCATCGACTGCGGAAACCCCTCGAATCAATGCGCCCTGCGATGGAAATGCAACAGTGATAGAGCTACAACGTTCAGGCGCGAATGGCTCGGCGTAGCGCAGCGGCCGCCTCGCGCGTGGAGAGCTCGTCCGCGTATTCTTCCAGGCGGCGCAGGCGTTGCTCGAACACCGGGCGCTTTTTGGGAGCCTCGCGCGCGACGATGGCCAAGAGTGCGTTGATGGCAGAAAGTGCGCGAGCTTCGTTGAAGTGTTCGAGCAGCTGGAGCTGAACCTCTTGGTCTTCGGGGAACTCGAAGCCGGCGTTGAGATACGCTTCGGCAGCTTGCGAGATGGTAGAACGCCCTTCGCAGGCAAGCAGCCGTTGTAACAGGCGCCGTCGCTCGAGCTCTTTCTCGCCGACGGGCTTGCCGTCGAGTTGCACGATGCGCGCCGTTCGCCGCACGGGCGCCGCGGGAACATCGGACTTCTTGGCGCTCGCCGCTCCGCCGCCGTTGGCGGATGCGTCGACCCTGGGCTTGGCAGAGGCGGCGACACGGGGGCGTGCCGCCCCCGCCAGGATCACCGGCGAGTTGGGCCTGCGCGCGGCGATTAGGATCGGCTCTACAGGGGTGCCCGACTGAGTTCGGTCCTTGGCCTTGCGGCGTCGGCGACGCCCACCTCTAGCTCTCTGGCGTTGTCCATTCATGGGCTTTGTCCTGGAGGGACGGTGTAGCTTGTCCCTGGAAGGCACGGCTCCATGTCAGCCGTGCTGACGCTTGTAGCTTTGCTGATTCGCTGCCCCGGTGAGGCGAGGTGACGATGGCGTCACGCTCGCTACAAGCACTACGAGACTCTTTAGCACGTGGTGCGGGGCGACGCCGAACAAATTTTCGGCAGGCGGTGCCGCGGTTTGTGGCAGTCTGCTTCCGCCAAGCGCGGCTCTCCTTATTTCCTAGGCGCGCATTTCCAAGCGCACCTTGTCCCAAGCTTCGGCAAAGCGCGCCTCGTCCCAATCTTTCGGCAGAGCGCGCCTTTTCCCAACCTTCGGCAAGGGCGCTCCAGTCGGCAAGTGGGGGGTCGAGGCAGGGGCAGGTGAGACTAGAACGATGGTGGAATACGGACCAAAGCTCTGGAAGAACGGAATAGTTTCAGATTTTTCTGAGGCTGGAAAAGTGTCGGCATTGGTTCACAGCTTGCACTACGGCGTCGGAGCGTTCGAAGGCATTCGGGCGTACCAAGGTGGGGATGGCCGCTCGCTCGTGTTCCGGCTGCGTGAACATCTCGAACGACTCCTTGCGTCGTGTCATCTGCTCGGCATCGACCCAGGCTATGACGTAGCTGCGCTCTCGGAGGCGTGCCTGGCCGTGCTCCGCACGAACGCGCTTGCCGAGGCGTATCTTCGACCGTTGGTTCTGATCGGAGAGGGGTCGCTCGGTTTGTACTGCAAAGACAACCCCATCGACGTCATGGTCATGGCGTGGAAATGGGGTGCCTACTTGAGTGAGCGCGGGGTACAGGGGGGCGTGCGCTGTAAGACGTCTGCATGGCTGCGCGCCGATCCCACGGGGGCTTTGCCGCGGGGGAAGATCGTCGGCCAATACGTTACCAACGTGCTCGCCAAGAACGACGCGGTCAGGGATGGCTACGACGAAGCCTTGATGCTCGATCCGCGCGGGTACGTCTGCGAAGGTAGCGGCGAGAATCTGTTCGTCGTGAAGTCGGGACGCCTGCTGACTCCGCCCTTGTCGGCGGCGATTCTGCCAGGCATCACGCGCGACGCCGTCATTACCCTAGCGCGCGAAGATGGCTTGGTGGTGGAGGAGCGCCTGCTCAAGCGCGATGACGTCTACCTCGCTGACGAGGTGTTCTTGACGGGCACGGCCGCCGAGGTGACGCCGGTGATCGAGGTCGACGGCCGCCGGGTCGGAGCCGGCAGTGTGGGCGAAACCACGAGCGAACTGCAGCGGCGCTTTTTCGCCATCGTCCGCGGCAGCGACGAGTCGCATCCAGAGTGGCTCACCGAAGTCTGAGGTTTGCCGCAAACTGGCTGGCGCTCGCGCTGTTCGGCTGCGCGGCGCCAGTGCAGCCCACCGAGGCGCCGCCCTCTGTGAGCGGGCGTGCGCCGGCGCCTAACCACGACGCCGCTGCGCGCGCGACAACGCCCCGCGCTGACCACGGGCTGCCCGATCGCGATTGGCAGAGCTTCGTCTCGCAGCGCTTCGGTTTCCGTCTGCCGCTGCCGGATCGAGTGCGCTGGGTCGAAGTTCCGGACGAGCGCTGGCTCACGCTCTTGCATCGGCCGACCCAGTCGATCTTGCGCCTGCGCTCGTGGCGCGCGTCGCCTCGCGTGACCAAGGGTGAATGCCAGGAACAAGTGTATCTGTGGCGAAGCGAACTGCGGCCCGTCCAGGAGGTGGTCGTCGAGGGTGCGCTTGGCGCGCCCGAGGGGTTCGATGTGCACGTACGCGTCGACCTGTTCTCGCAGGCCACCGCGGAACGTCGAGCCGTGGCGTTCGCGTTCGGCGCCGCCGTGCGTCGCTGCTATGCGGCGTACTTCGAGACGGGTCTGACGGAGCTGACGGAAGCCGAGCTCGGCTCGCGGCTGCGTCTGGTCACCGAGGGCGTTCTGGGTCGCGTCGAAGTCATGAGCGTCGAGGCCTTCGCGGAGCCAGCGCCGCTGCCCTGACTGGTGTGCATTTCGGGGGCCTCAGCGTGCCGAGAGCGCCAGCGACTCGAGCGCGTCGCGGCCTTTGCCGCGCTGAATGCCAACCGCCACCACACTGAGCCGGCTCGGCTGGAAGGCCACCTGGGCGGCTTCGAGCACGGCTTCGCGGCTCACGTCGCAGAGTTCTTGGCAGCGCTCGAGTGGCGACTGCTGCCTGCGCATGAGCCGCGTGTGCGCGTAGTAGTGAGCGACCGACTCCGGATCGTCGAGCATCGCGTCGAACTGCCATTGGTAGCGGCGCCGCGCTTGATCGAGCTCGGCTTCGGTGGGGCCGCTGGCGGCCAGATCCGAGGTCAAGTCGAGGATCTCTCGGAGTAGGACCGGCGCCTTGTCGTGCGCCGTTTCGCCGTCGAGTTCGAAGACGCCAGCCGTTTCGAACGCTTGGTAAGCAGCACCGGCGTCGTAGCAGAGCCCGAGCTGGTCACAGAGCCGGTGATACAGTCGCGTCGACAGCCCATCGTCGAGGATCCTGAGCAGCATCTCGGTCGGAGCTTGGTGCTTGCTGCCCCGTTCGTGGGCGCGAAAGCAAACCGAAAGCGCCGTCTGGCTCGCCTTGTGCGCTAGGAAGTCGAAGCGCGGGCCCGCTTGGGCGTCAGGCACGGCGCTGCTGACGAGCGACCCCATCGGAAGCGCCTCGAGCCGCTGCGATGCGGTCGCGAGCACGCTATCGACGGCGATAGGTCCGCTCACGACCACCGAGAGGTTGCGACCGCTGTAGTGGCGAGCGTGGTGGCGCTCGAGCGCTGCCTGGTTCCACGCATCGAGTGCGCTGAGCGTTCCGGCGATCGGAAAGCCGAGCGGGTGATCGCCGAAACACAGCCGCCGGCAGCGCGATGTCGCATCGATGTCGCGACCTTTCTCATCGAGACCCTCGAGGATTTCTTCGCGCACGATGTCGCGTTCGGTATCCAGCTCTTTGAGCAGGGGTTGGCTGAGCACCTCGCAGAAGGTTCCGAGCGCTGCTTCGAGGCTTTCGGGTGGCAGCGAGATGCTCAGGGTTCCGAACTCTTCGGACGTGCTTGCTTCGAGCGTGCCCCCCAATGCTTCGAAGCGCGCCGCCAAGCGGTGCGCGGTGGGGTGCGCGGGCACTCCGCGGAACAGCATGTGTTCCAAGAAGTGACTGATGCCGTTCTGTTCGCTCGACTCGTAAACCGAGCCGACCCTGATTTCGGCCGTGATCACGGCGCGGTGCAGCGCCGGCATGCTGACGGCACCGAGCGCGATACCGTTAGCGAGTTCGCGGGTTTGGGGTTCGAGCGCGCCGATGCCGCGCGGCGCCGTCATGATTCTTCGTCGTTCTCTGCTTCGCCTTCAGCCTTCTCTTGCGTCGAATCGACGAGGGCTTTGTCGAACGTCAGCTTGTCCGCCGCCTGTTTCTTCAACGCTTCCAGGTAGTGCGCGAGGATCTCGCCGCCCTTCACCTGGCTCAGCTGCCGGATCAGCCGGACCTTGTCTTTCTCGAACTCTTCACGCTTCGCCGGCTCCTTGCTCTTCAGCTGGATCACAGCGGCGCCGTCGTAGGTGCCGATGGGTTTGTCGTACACTTGCTCGGGCTTCAGGTTGAAGGCGATGCTCGCCACGTCACCTTGTGCCGCCGTTCTGATCGGGTTCTGCAAGATGTTGAAAGGGGCTGAGATCTCGACCTTCGGGCGGTTGTCGTCGCCTTCGCCCGGCAACACGTCCTTGCCAGCGAGCGGACCGCGCTGGAGGTAGCTCTTCACGAGCTCGTCGGTGGCCGTTTTCAGCGAGTCCGCCGTTTTGGATCCAACAATCAGGTCTTTCGCGAATTGCTCGGCGAGCTCCTTCGCCTTGGCGTCCGTCGCTAGCTTGCGCGCGATGTACTGGCGCGCGGTGGTCTCCGCTTGGCTTGCGACGAGCGGCTCATGGTACTCGAGCAGGTGGAAACCACGAACGCTCTCGACGACCGGGCTCACCTTGCCTAGCTTCAGCTTACCCACCGCCTGCAGCAACTCTTGGGCTCCGGGTCCGTAGTGCTCGCCGAGGCACCCAATCGCCCCGCCAAGGGGTGCCGTGTCGGAATCGCTCAACTCGCGGGCCAACTTGGCGAACTCTTCACCGGCCTTCAGGCGCCGTTCGGCTTCCTCGATCTCGGTGCGTTTCTGCGCCTTCTCGTCGTCGCTGGCGTCGGGCGCGAACCGCACGAAGATCTCGCTGACGATCGGACACTCGGCCTTGAAGTCGTCTTTCGCGCGGGCCAGTTCGCTGTCGACAGCCGCCTTGTTGTTCATGGCCCACTCGTCGACGTCGCTGTTCGACAAGTTCAGAACGTAGCGCGCCATCCAGTCTGCACGGGTCTGCACGGTGCGCATCACCGCCTGCGAACGCTCGCGTTCCCACAGCAGAAAAGCTTCTTTTTCGGAGACGCGCGCTCGGGAGCGCACCAGGTCGCGCATGCGCGCGGCCACGTACTCTTGGTGCTGCATCTCTTTGAACTGCTTGGTGCCGCGACCAGCGAAGTTGCGTACGACGCGCCGATACAGATCCGGGTTGAAGTTGCCGTCGTCTTTCACCGGCAAGATGCGCATGCCGACGGTGCCAGCCGCGCAAGCCGGGCCTTCGGGGATACACAGGCGGAGCTGGGCTGCTAGCTGTGTCTCGTGCTCGGCCGGTAACGATAGGCGCGCCCTGCCCTCCATCAGTTGCGCGTCGAGGTCTTCTTCACTGATGCTGAGCCCGAGGCGGTGCGCGTCCGCCTGCAACAGGAGGCGCTCGGCGAACCCGTTCAGGATCATGCCCTTGACCTCGCGAGCACCGTCTGCGGACAACTCGAGCCCGCTCGCCCGCACGGCGAGGCCGTAGCTCGCGTTGAATTCTTTGAGGTCGACGCAGTAGCTGTCCAGTTTGACCGCGCAGCGTTCACTGCCACCGACGCTTCCGAACTGTCCGCCGAGCACGAACGCAGCGATAATGGCGAGCACGACGCCGCCCATCAGGATCTGGGTGAACAGCCCACCCGAGCGAAAGAAATTCATCATATGACGGTGCCCCGACGGCCGGGTGGGGCCGAATAGCACGCGAGCGGGGTCGGGTCTATTCGCGTGTCGGCGCTCGGCCGAGCGGGTCACGCCCGGGTGCGGGCGGCCGGTAAAGCCTATTGGGAGCCCGCGCCTATGCCCATCGGGACCGCGCGCTCACTGAGAAACTGGTCCGGGGACCGTCTTGTCGAGGGTCAAGGCAAACCTAAGCTCGTCGACCAGTTCACCGGTTCCCTGCACCACGCGCTCGAGGCTGACTTCGTACCAGATGTCCAGGGTTTTGGTGCGATCACCCGGATCGAGGATCGGCACGGTTTGCGTCTGAACCTCGGCGTAGCCGCGGTTGGTGAGTACATCGCCGAGCGCACGCGCGCGCCCCACCAGCTGGGCTGGGCTCTCGCCCGGAAAATCGTTGCCCTGCGCCCGCAGAACAACGCGTACTGCCAGGGGTTCGCCCGAGCAGGCGGCGACCCCACTGTCCATGATCAGATTGTCTCGCACGCGCTCGGCGAGGACGACGCGGTCCTCAATCGTGCGGTAAACTTCGAAGCCTTCTCGAATCAGGGTCTTTTTCAGCTCGCGCGGGCTGGGGTTCGGCATTTCGATTCGCTTGCGACCTCACCGGTGGTCTGCTGGCTGGTGAGTATTTCCCGTTGGGTCTAGGCTACTTCTGACCTGAGCGCCGCCCCCGGGAGCGTCCCAGTCTTCCAAGAAACTTCGCAGACCCGTAGGCAAGCGTCAAGCATGCTCGAAGCTTGGGTTCTTCACACTCTCCCGATCGAGTTTTCTTCGACGGCTTTTCTTTCGACTGCGCCTACTCAAGCGTGGTTTTGCGCACCCGCGGCTCCGGATTGGTGGCGAGCTTTGCGTGGGGGGCAGGGTGAAGCGGGCGCGTCACCGCTGCCTCGCCCTTTCGATCCCGACCGCGCTTTGGCAGAGAACGGGCGTGCCGCCGGGCCGGATCGCGCCAGGGGGCCGGTCGGCGGATTCTGATCACGTGAAGCCTGCGCGGAACGACGGAGCCCGCTAGGGTTCGCCGGTGCCGCCCGTCCGGTCTGCATCCGAACTCTTGGGGCCCGAGGGTCCATTCGCTGCGAAATTCGGAGCCTACGAGCATCGAACGAGTCAGCTCGCCATGGCGGACGCGGTGGAACGCACGCTCCGCGAGGAGCGCATCTTGTTCTGCGAAGCAGGAACCGGGACCGGCAAAACGCTCGCTTACCTAGTGCCCGTGCTGCTCAGCAAGAAGCGGGTGGTGATCTCCACCGCCACCAAGGCGTTGCAGGAACAGATCGCCTACAAAGATCTGCCGCTGATCGCGAGGACGCTCGAGATCGAGCCGCAGGTTGCCGTGATGAAGGGGCTCACCAACTACGTTTGTCGGCGTCGCCTGAGCGAGTTTCGGATCAGCGAAGAAGCCATGCGCCCTCGCTATGCCTCGGCGCTCAGAGTGTTGAACCAATGGGTAGCGGAGACCGAGACGGGTGAAACCGCGGAACTCGCTGGCTTGAGCGAAGACGATCCGATCTGGTCGCACGTGACGTCGTCGACCGACACGCGCATCGGAGGCGGTTGCGCGCACCACGACGAGTGCTTCGTCACCCGGATGCGGCGCGAAGCCGAGGCAGCCCAGCTCGTCATCGTCAATCACCACTTGTTTTTCGCGGACCTGGCGCTCCGCGGACCACACCCTGCGGCCGTGTTGCCTGACTACGACGCGGTGATCTTCGACGAAGCGCACCAGATCGAGGACGTGGCGGGCTTGTTCTTCGGTTCCAGGGTCTCGAGGCTCCGCACCGGTCGGCTCGCGACCGAGCTCGGCCGCGTGCTCGGCGCCCTGATTCCGTCGTCCAATGTACCGGAGCAGTTGCATCGAGCGGGGGATCGCTTCTGGGAGCTCGTGCTCCGCGAGCATCAGGGGGCTCCTCGGGCAACCGTGGAACCTGACGCCTGGCGCGGGCCCTTGCAGCAGGCGTACTTCGCGCTCGACCTCGCGCTCGACGGTGCGCTCGGTGCCCTGCAAAGCATCGATCCGAACGACGACGCGTTGCCGGCGGCCCGGCTACGACCGGCCGTGGTCGAACTGTTGGTGCGACGCACGCAAACACTGCGCGAGCAACTCGCGAGCGTGGTCGATGGCGGGGCGGGCATGGTCACCTGGCTCGAGCTCTCACCGCCGGCACTCAGCTCCACCCCCGTCGACCTGGCGCCGGTGCTCAGCGACCGCGTGTTCGCCAACATTCCCGCGGTGGTGCTCACGAGCGCCACGCTGACGACGGGCGATACGGCGCCGAGCACGCCGGGCGGCGCGGCCACGACACCCTTTCACTACTTCCGGCGTCGCTTCGGCGTCAGCGACGACGTGGCTGCAGAAGAGCTCGCCGTGGGCAGCCCGTTCGATTTCGAGCGCCAGGCCGTACTCTACACCCCGAAAGATCTGCCTCCCGCGCGATCAGCAGCATTTCTCGGGAAGGCCGCCGATCGGGTGAAGGATCTGGTTGCGATCACGGGCGGCGGGGCCTTCGTGTTGACGACGTCGATCGCGTCGATGCAGCGGCTCCACGAACTTTTGAAGACGCGGTTACCGAGGCAAACGTTGTTCGTTCAAGGCCAAGCACCCAAACAAGCTCTGGTGTCGGCGTTCCGTGCTTCGGGTGACGCGATCCTCGTGGCGACCCAAAGCTTCTGGGAGGGGGTGGACGTGCCCGGTCGAGCCCTCCGCTTGGTGGTGCTCGAGAAGCTGCCGTTTGCGGTGCCGACAGATCCTGTCGTGCGCGCGCGTTCGCTCGCTATCGAAAGGAATGGCGGCAACCCGTTCATGGATTTGTTCGTGCCGGGCGCTGCGATCGCGCTCAAGCAGGGGTTCGGTCGCTTGATTCGGACGCGTCAGGACTTCGGTGTCGTCGCGCTCCTCGATGAGCGCGTGCACACCAAAGGCTACGCCAAGCGACTGTTGAGGGCTCTACCGCCCGTGCGCACCACTCACGCACTTGCAGACGTCGAGGCGTTCTGGAGTGCGAATACAGCGCACGACTAGGTCTGAGCATAATCCAGCACTGCCCAGCTAGCGCTGGCAGCGCTGCGAAGGCGCCGCGGGGGCTCGTTGATAGAGCCACGCACGCGGCGCCTTGCGTCGGTAGGGCGTGCGTCGCGCTCAGGCTTTGCGCGCTGCCTTCTTCGGCGCCTTAGCGGGTTTTTTCGCGGGTGCTGCCGGTTTGCCCTTGGCCGGAGCCTTCTTGGCCGGTTTAGCTTCCTTGGCCTTGGCCTTAACAGGGGCTTTGGCTTTGGCCGGAGCCTTGACCTCCGCCTTGGCCGGGGCTTTGGCCTTTGCGGGAGCTTTAGCCTTTGCAGGAGCCTTGGCTTTTGCGAGCGCCTTCTTGGCCGGAGCTGCCGGTTTAGCTTCCTTTGCGGGAGCTTTGGCCTTTGCGGGAGCTTTGGCCTTTGCGGGAGCTTTGGCCTTTGCGGGAGCTTTGGCCTTTGCGGGAGC
>Ga0315910_10001488_pt1 | contig 21394 bp, 23 predicted proteins | sample EdamamesoilMG_FD_204470 | JGI IMG/M metagenome (GOLD analysis project Ga0315910, IMG submission 204470) | Garden soil microbial communities collected in Santa Monica, California, United States - Edamame soil | ecosystem: Environmental > Terrestrial > Soil > Garden | place: USA: California...
CTATCCTGTTTCATACGGCGACACTATTCTTGGCCCAGAAGCTTGTCCAGCATGGGTTAGTTGCTGCCGATTGGTTGGAGCCGGCGACTGGAAGGACGGCGATTTGGCGGGATGAAGTTACGCCCCTCGTTCCATCAGCAAATAAATCTGCCCTTCCTCCAGGACCGTGAAGCCCAGCCGTTGATAAAGTCGCAGGGCCGGGTTGAACCGTTCCACGTGCAGGCGTACCGGTTTGCCGGCGACGCTGGCTTCATTCAGGATGCTTTGGAGCAAGCGGGTGCCGAGACCGGCGCGGCGGTATTTCGGCAGCAGGGCAATGTCAATGAGCCGAAATTCATTCGTCAACCGCGCGAGATAAAGTCGGCCAATGGGTTCGACATCGCGCAGGATGATGAGAAAGTCCGCAGTGGGGTAGTGTTGCTGATAATGCCGGTGCTGCGCGTTGAACTGCACCTGGAGAAACGCGTTCCTCTCTGCATCGCTCCAGTTCACCAGCGCCAGTTCTGCTGCGCGCGTGCTGGCATAGACTTCGCGGAGAAACACAGTGTCCTCCGGTTGGATGGGGCGAAATGTGAGGTCGCCGGGCACACTAGGAACGCGGCGGGAAAACTCCTTGGAGCGCGATGATAAACGTCACGGTCAGGTACGGCTGGAGGTTGTTGTGGGGCTGCGAGCCACCCGCATTGCCGGAGGACGCAGAAGCCATGTCCACAGTCGTGCCAAGGGCGGCGTAGGTGTTCTCGGCGGTACGCGCAGGCAGATTGTTTTGCGGATCGGATGTGGTGGCTGCGGCATCCACGGTGGGCAGGGCAACGTTGTGCGTGTGCGGTGGAATTTCCGCTGGCGTGAGCGTGACGATCTCAACGCCGCCGGTTTCACCTTGGACGCGGTCGGTCAAACCCTGGCCCAGGCCGTGATGCATCGGCGCGCGACCGCGCAGGTCCGGCAGTGCGAAGTTGGATTTGCCGTTGCCACCGTAGGTGGTGCCCAACAGCGAGAATAGTGCGGTGTTCTGGGAAATGGGCAGCAACTGACCATCGCAAAACGCCCAGCCCGTGGGCGCAAAGTTTCCGCCAAACATGCGAATCTCGGCAACAAAAGGGTCAGACATGATTTCCTCGTCTAGCTTTGAGTGGGAAAAATCCCGAATAACGAAATGATGAAGTTGACGCAGAGAAACGGCTGCATGTTCTCGTGCGGCTGGCTGCCACCGACCGTGCCGGACGCGAAGGCGTTCAGCGGCACGGTAGTTCCGGGCGCGGCATAGGCAGGTTCGCGGGGTTGGGCGAACTGCGCGCCTTTGGGATTCCGCCGGTCTGCCGCCACGCTGGTGGCGACGGCTTGGGCGCTATGTGAATGCGTCGGAATCTGATTCGTCGTGAGCGTGACCGTTTCCGCGCCGGCCATCTCCGCCAGGATGAATCCGTTGCCTTGATGAATGGGAATGCGGCCCCGCAGGTCGGGCAGCGCAAAGGTGCTTTCGCCATCACCGCCGTAAGTGGTGCCGATGAGGAAGAAAAGGGCCTCGTTCTCCGCAATGGGTAACAACTGTCCGTGGCAGAAGGACCAACCCGCGGGTGCAAAGTTGCCGCCGAACATGCGAATCTCTCCAATATAAGGTTGCGACATAACGATTCCTTTAATTGGGCGACGGGAAAATTCCCTGCAAGGCGATGATGAAATTCAGCGTTAGGAACGGCTGCATGTTAAGGTGTGCCTGACTGCCGCCCGTGGAACCGGTGACGGCTTGCGCGTGCAACGGCACGGGCGTGCCCGCGGTGGCATACGTTTCAATGGCGCTGTAAGCAGGTCGGGCATTGCCGCCGGGCGATTTTAAATCCGCGTCGGCGGTCGTCGCCTTGAGAGTGATTGCATGCGCATGGGCGGGCAGTTCGGTGACCAGCACCGTATGGCTACCCGCACCCCCGCGCTCGCCGAGCGTGTGACCGTTGCCGGTGTGAATGGGGGTGCGTCCGCGGAAGTCGGGCAGGGCAAAATTGACCCGACCATCGCCTCCAAAGGTGGTGCCGAGCAGCGAGAAGAGGGCCTGGTTCTGGTTGATGGGCAGCAACTGCCCGTTGCACAAGGCCCAGCCCTTGGGCGGAAAGTTGAATGAAACGATGCGGATCTCAGCTAGAAACGGTTCGCTCATGGTTTCAATTAAAGATGGCTTCGCACTTCAGGCCGTTCGGCGTGCGGCCGATGGGCACGAGAAAAATTTCCAACTCACCCATGACGTCATGTTCGAGGCGATAAATCTGCTGGGTCAATTGTGACTCCGCCGGTGCAAGAAATACGATCGAGAAGGCGCCGCGCTGCGTCAGATGCGCCGGGCGCGCGCCGCCCATGTTCAACGGCGTCGCCTCCGCCAGTTTCATCTCCAGATGACGGTCCGAATCCAGGCGCAGTTTGAACTTGCTGCCAAGATGCGGTGAAAAATCGTTCAGAGTCAGTTCCTGCAACATAATCTCCTTCTTTTGTCGCGTGACGGTGCTTCTGGTCGGGGAGAATGCCCACGCCGGCAGCGATTTTGCCAGTGTTCCCGCCGCCCCGAGCAGGACCATCCGAACGAGGAATTTGCGACGGTGACTTGAGGGAATGGTGTTCATGGAGTTTCCATTACAGCGATTGCACGCGGAAGAAGAAACGGGGCGACCCCGAGTAGGGTTGATGATATTCAAACACGCCGGTCGCGGAGTTGGTCGTCAGCACGCCGGTCCAGGTGGTGAGATTGCTGGAACGCAGCAGTTGATGCGGCCGTCCGGCCTGGCCGGCGAAATTCACCGCCACGGAATTACTTTGCGGAAACGCGCGGATTGAAAGTGCGCCGGGGATTTCATTGTTCGGCAGAAACGCCCGGGCAAACACGCCGTCCCGGCTCGTGTCCTGGCCAAAGGATTTCCACGCGATGACGTAACCGCTGTTGTTGAAGCTCGCGAGCGACGCCATGTTCTGGTCGTTCGTGTTGTAAGTATTGACCATGAACGGAGTGAAGCGCGGCACGCCCGCCGGACTGAAGCGTTGCTCAAATACTGACCACGTGCTGGGGGGCGTATCCACGCCCTCGCCCAGTGCCTGCCAGGTGACGACAAAATCTCCGCTGGGCAGGCCAATCACGCGGCCGTCCTGCCAGCGCTCGGTGTGTGAACCGATTAGAAATTCCGTCCCGCCCACGCCGTTCGCGCCGAAAATGCGCCCCAGCACGCGACGGCTGGCAGCGGTGCCGTTGGTTTCTGTGTTGTAAGTCACCACGAATCCACCGTTGGTCAGGGCCGCGATGACGGGCGCGGTTTGTTCGAATGCCGTGAAACTGTTGATTTGAAATTGGAAGTTGCCGGACGGTTCGTTTGGTGCGTTGATGGGAAAGCCATTGTGGCCGATGCGCACGCCGTAGAGGTCGTCGCTCGCGCGGTCTTCGTAAACAATTACGAAACTCCCGTCCTTGAGGGTGGTCACGCTTTGGCGGCCCTGATCGCCGCCAGCGACGGCGTCATTGCCCAGGGCATTGGCCACCAGCTCAATGTCATCCAATGCTGTGCCGTCGGCGGCGAAGCGGCGATAGAAGACATCCTGTCCGTTCAGACCACTGCTGCCGACCCATGTCACCACGAATCCGCCGTTGGTTGACGCAGCAATCTGCGGATGAAGTTGGGCCGTGTTGGTGATTGTATTGGCGCGCACATCAACCGTGTCGAGCGGCTGGGCAGCTGCATCAAAACGGCGGAAAGCAATCGCGTAGCTGTCTGCGTCCAGATTCCGGATGGCGTAAGCCACCACGAATCCCCCATCGCGCAGCGTCGCCACGACGGGTGTGATGCATTCGCCCGTGGTTAGCAGATTGACCCGTTCCTCACCGCTGAGCGGGAAGAGGTGGGTGTCGAAGCGCCGCAGGAGAATCTGGTTGTTGGCAATGGATTCGTCTTCGAAGACGAACACGAGCGAGCCGTTACCGAATTGGGCGACGCCCTGGTGTTCCTGGTCCTGCGCGGTGGTGAAGTTGATCGGGAAGTCGCCGGCCACACAGCGTTCGTTGGACAGGCAGAAGGCGGTCAACAACGAAAACAAAATAATGACGACAAGTTTGGGGCGCATTGACGGCCAGAGACTCGCGCCAATGCCAAAAAATCTCAAACAAAAGTTGTGGGAAAGAAATCAATTCCGCCAAGGACCGTTCCGATGCTTGTTCAACCTGCGATCTTGAGGGGCTGGGCCGAAATCTCCAGCATGCGTTGGATGGGCAGGCGGGCGCGCTTGAGAATGTGGTCGGGCAGTTCAATGCGAGGGGCAAGGCGTTTCATGCAGTCGCGCACTTTCTCAAGCGTGTTCAGCTTCATGAATTTGCACTCGCTGCAACGGCAGTTGTCACTGGGCAGACGCATCACGTCGAACGTGGGTGTGCAGATGAATTCCTTGTCCGGACATTCCTTCTGCATCCGGTGGATGATGCCCGATTCGGTCACGATCACGAACTGCTTCGCAGGCGAGGCCTTGCAGTAGGTGATCATCTTCTCGGTCGAACAGACAGCGTCGGCGGTCTCGCGCACTTCCCGCAAAGCCTCGGGATGCACGATGACTTTCGCTTCTGGGAACTGCTCGCGCAGCAAGAGTATTGCGTCACGGCGGAACTCGACGTGCGCGTAACAATTGCCCTTCCACAACGTCATGGGTCGACCAGTCTGTTCGATGACCCACTGGCCGAGATTCTCATCCGGTACGAATAGCAGGTCTTTGTCCTTCGGCGCGGCGTTCACGATTTTCTCCGCGTTGCCGCTGGTGACGATCACGTCGCAGAGCGCCTTCACGGCCGCGCTGCAATTGATGTAGGCAATCGTCCAGAAGTTGGGATTCGTCTTCTGCAATGCTTCGAGCTTGTCAGCAGGGCAGCTTTCTTCGAGCGAGCAACCCGCGTCCTTGTCCGGCAGCACAACGATCTTGTCCGGGTTCAAAATCTTCGCCGTCTCGGCCATGAAATGCACGCCGCAGAACACGATCACGTCCGCACTCGTCTTCGCCGCCTGTTGCGCGAGACCAAGGGAATCGCCCACGTAATCCGCCACCTCCTGGATTTCGCCGACCTGGTAATTGTGCGCGAGGATGACAGCGTTCAACTGCTTCTTGAGCGCGAAGATTTCCTTTGCGAGTGGATCGAACCTTTCCTTCGCCATCGGCTGGCGCACCGGGAAGCGGTCCACACCGGTAATTTGCTTCTCCAAAACTTCAGTCATTGACTTAAGCTAATCGGGATAAGGTGGAGCGTCAATGTGGGTAAGCCTGCGGTGATTTGTCCGCTGGCCCTTTTCCAAATGCGATTGTAAACGCCTTTGGACCGCATAGGCGACAAACCGGCGAGATGCCGATCTATCCGAGTTCGTGATGACTCGTGTGGTTTCAACTTCGCGCTTTACCGTTCAGCAACCAGCCGCGGCCAACCAGATATAGCAACACGGCAATCGCCGCGAAGGGCAGCAGCGATAGCAGATCAGCGCTTGGACCCGAGTGGAGCGGACTGGAAGTGGCAGCCCATCGTGAGATCGCTCCGTCCACCGACGGCAACACCCCGGCAATAAACGCGATGATAATGCCGGCAATCGCGCCGCCCGCAATGTAACCGCTGGCCAGCAAGACGCCGGGACTCTTGTCCGTCTCGGCGGTCAATTCGTGTTCATCCAGATTGTGATCCTTCAACTGATGGCGCAACTTGCGGTCCACCAGCCAGCGCACGGCCCCGCCGACGAAGATAGGCGCGGAACTCGACAGCGGGATGTAAACTCCCACGGCGAAGGCCAGCGAGGGAATGCCGCACAATTCCAGCACCACAGAGATGAACACTCCAAGCAGCACCAGCGCCCACGGCATTTGCCCGCCGAGGATGCCGCGGATGAGTTCGCTCATCAGGCGCGCTTTGGGTGCGTCGAACTTGCGGACTTCCGTGCCGTCTTCACGCTTCGTGTGACTGCCGTTGATGCCCGGGTCCACAAGCCAGGCGGCGGCACCCGAATCATCCACGAGATATTTTCCTGCGGGCCCACCGGCATCGTCCGTCTTGTGCCAGACGCGGAAGATGTTGGTGGCGTCCGGGAAGTGCGCGGGCGGCAGTGTTTCGGTCCGCTCGAACTTAAGATTCGCTGGTGCATGCAAACCGGGAGCAACTTTTGCTGCTGGCAGGTAAATCGCCGCGGCATCATTCAACATGAGCAAAATGGGTCCGAGCACCAGCGCGCTGATGGTGGTGCCGATGAGGATGGCGATTTGCTGGTAGCGCGGAGTGGCGCCGACAAGGAAACCGGTTTTCAAATCCTGCGAAGTCGTGCCGCCATTCGAGGCCGCGATACAAACCACAGCTCCCACCGACAACGCCGTGACGAAGTAGGCCGGTCCGGTCCAGCCTTTGAGCAGAAAGAACAGGCAGGTGACCAGCAGCGTGGCGACCGTCATGCCGGAAATGGGATTCGAGGATGAACCGATTTCGCCGGTCAGCCGCGAGGAAACCGTGACGAACAGGAATCCGAAAATCACGATCAACACCGCGCCCGCCACGTTCAGGTGCAACGTCCGCGCGGCGAGAATCGCCGCAATGAGCACCACTAAACCGATGCCAACGAACTTCATCGAGAGATCGCGCTCGGTTCGCAGCATGGAGCCTTGCCCGGTGCCGGCTTTGCGGAAATCAGTCAGGCCGCCGCGAATTCCGCGCAGGATGGTCGGCAGCGAACGAAACAGACTGATGATGCCACCGGCGGCCACCGCGCCCGCGCCGATGTACATCAGGTAGGCGTTGCGGATATCGCCCGGACCCATTTCAGAAATAAGTTTTGTTCCGGGCGCCAATGGCGCAGCAAGGTGGTCACCGAAGAATTTGATGAGAGGAATCAAGACCAGGAAACCAAGCGCGCCGCCAGCCATCATGATCGAGGAAATACGCGGGCCGATGATGTAGCCTACGCCCAGCAGTTCAGGGGAGATTTCCGCCGAGACACTGCCGCCTTTAAGCGGGGCGTTGAAGATTTTTTCCGGCACATCTTTCCAGAGGCGGAAGGCGCTCATCGCGGTCTTGTAAAGCAGCGCAAGGCCGAAGCCGGTGAAGATGGTCACGCCGCTGGAGCTAACCGCCTCCACGACCTGTTTGCGCGGACCAATGGGAATGTTCGAGGACGAGGACGAGTGGGAAGTGCGGGGAGGAGTCGGAACGTGTCCGGAGAGTTGGCGTGATTCCGCATCGGCTCCGGCTTTCAACACTTCTGCGCAAGCGGTGCCTTCGGGATACTTCAACTTGCCGTGCTCGGCCACGATGAGCGCGCGACGCAACGGAATCATCATGAGAATCCCCAATAGACCGCCGAGCACGCCGACCAGCGTGACGCGGGCAACTTCCAGATCGAAACCCAAGATCATGATCGCCGGCATGGTGACACCGATGCCGAACGCAATGGATTCACCCGCCGAGCCGGCGGTCTGAACAATGTTGTTCTCGAGAATGGTCGCGTCGCGCCCGCCAAACTTTGACCACAGGCGGAACAGCGCGAGCGAAATCACGGCGACCGGAATGGACGCGCTGACAGTCAGCCCGACTTTCAAGACCAGATAGAGCGACGACGCGCCAAAGACGATTCCGAGCAACGTTCCAACCACAACCGCGCGCACCGTCATTTCGCGTGGGCTGGCGGAAGCGGGGATGTAAGGGCGAAAGGAATCAGGGTTGCCGGGCGTAGACGGATTTTCGCGGGCCATATTTGTGATGACGTTATCGGAAGGAGGAGGGGAGATGCGAGATTTTTCAAATACCCTGATCAGACACTTTGCCGTTTGGGTGATTGAGTATTTGGGTCCTTTGATGTTTCGATTGGCGTTGCACACTCTTGCTTCGCCCACACTCCAACGGCTACGCTCCGCGCCCTCAACCATGAGTGAAGTATTTGTCATCGGCCATCGCAATCCGGACACGGACTCGATTTGTTCCGCCATTGGCTACGCGGAGTTCAAACGGCGCACGGGCATGCCCGAGGCCGTCGCCGCTCGGTGTGGCGACACGAATGATCGCATTGATTTCGTCCTGAAAACATTTGGTATGCCCGCGCCCCGCTTTGTGGCCGACGTTTCGCCCAAGGTGCGCGACGTCATGCAGGCTCACGTGATCAGCGTCACACCGGAGTCCACGGCCGCCGAGGCCCTCGGGTTGATGGACGAGCACGATATCCGCATCCTGCCCGTGTTGGACCGGGAGCAACAGTGTCGCGGACTGCTCTCGCTCTTCAAACTCAGCAAGTTCCTGTTCCCGGCGGCGAACCGACCCATTGATTCGCGGCGCGTCCTGTCCTCGCTGTTGAATCTTTCACGAACCCTTGGCGGGAATCTGCTCGCGGCGCATGAGGCCGAGCGCGAAGAGGATTTAATCCTGATGATCGGCGCGATGGGCCTGGAATCTTTTGCGGAACGGCTTGATCGTTATCCCCGCGAAAAACTGGCCGTCGTGGTTGGGGACCGGTGGGACATCCAAAATCTCGCCATCCGCGAAGGCGTGCGCGTGCTGATCGTGACTGGCGGACTTGAGGTTGAGCCGAAGACGCTCGATGCAGCTCGAAAGAAGAACGTGAGCCTGATTTCCTCACCGCACGATACGGCGACGACCGCCGGGTTGTGTCGCGCAGCGGTCGCGGTGCGGCACATGTTGAACGAGCAGTTTCTCTCAATGCGCGAAGACGCGGCGCTGGCGGCGGTGAAGAGCGCGGCGGCGGCTTCGGGCTTTGCGGCGTTTCCTGTCGTGGATGGGCAGGGCCGCACAGTGGGCGTGATGTCCAAGACGGATTTTTTGAAACCCGTCCAGCGCCGGCTGATTTTGGTGGATCACAATGAACTCTCGCAGGCCGTGTTGGGCGCGGATCAGGTCGAGATCATTGAGATCATTGACCATCATCGGATCGGCTCGCTGACCACGCACCAGCCGATCCTGTTCCAGAACGAGCCCGTCGGCTCGACCAGCACCATCGTGGCGGATTGCTTCTTCCGGCACGGTGTCGAGCTGCCGGGGCCGATTGCGGGTCTGCTGCTCGCGGGGCTGGTTTCCGACACGTTGAATTTGACTTCGCCGACGACGACGCCGCGGGATGCCGCGGTGCTGGCGAAGCTGGAGAAGATTTCCGAGGTCAACGCGCGTGAGTTCACGGAGAAGCTGTTCGCATCCGGCTCGCTGCTCACCCTCAAATCCGCGCCGCAGGCCATCACGACGGACTGCAAGGAGTATCGCGAGAATGGCGCGACGTTCAGCGTGGCGCAGATCGAAGAGCTGGGCTTTGACCAGTTCTGGAAGCGCAAGGACGAATTGCTGGCGGCGCTGGGCGAATATCAGCGCGGCCGCGGTTATCTCTTCTCGGTCCTGATGGTGACCGACGTGACGGGGCAATGCTCCCTCTTGCTGGTGGCGGGGTCCAAGGAGTTCATGGCGCGCATTGATTATCCGCAGGTCGAGCCGGGGGTCTTCGAGTTACGCGAAGTGGTATCGCGCAAAAAGCAACTCCTGCCGTTCATCACGCACGGCTTGCGGCGGATGCAAGGGGCGGTGTGACGAAGGGAAAGCACCAAATACCAAACTCCAAGCACCAGAGAAGCGCCAAGCTTCAAACATCAAAAGGGGGAATCGAGTTCTGTATGTTTGAAGATGCCATGCTTCACCATGAGACACCGTGCGGTTTGTTTTGAGGCTTGGAGGTTCGTTGGAGTTTGGATTTTGATGATTGAAGTTTTGCGTCGGTTACTTCTTCCGCAATCGCGCCATGAAGCCGGGATCGGCTCCCGCCAAATCTGCCTGTCGTTGCTGCGCGAGCAGCGTGCCGTAAACGCGGATGTCTCGGGCGAACATTTCGAGCCTCTTCTGAAATGATTCGCTGACGATAGCCCCATTTGCCACGTCCGCCTTTTCCGCGAAGGAAACGCCATAGGGCATCGCCCACGCGTAGCACTGTCGTGCGACGGTGCGCAACTGGTCCAGAACCGTCAGCCCTTTCTCGTGCGACGCGACCACGGGCGCAAACAGTTTCCCGGTGAACTCCTGCCAGAAGTGATCCAGAAAGTTCTTCATTGCGCTGCTTACGCTGCCGTGATAATCGGGCGTGCCGAGAATGAACACGTCTGCCTGGCCGACGCGGGCCGCCAGCGCGGGATACCCGGGCTGGTCGTAGGCCAGTTCAGGATCAAAGAGCGGCAGCGCCTCTTTTCGGAGATCGAGCACGTCCACATGGCAGCCGGCGGCGCTAAGTTGCCCGGCGAGGTGGCTGACGACGAAACGGGTGACGGAAGATTCATTCAGGCTGCCGGCAACGGCCAGCACGTTCAATGGATTGTCAGGCATGACGTGAGGTTAATAGTGGAGCGGGAAAAAGTCGAACAGACGATGGAGCAGGTCAAATCAACCCTTGGCAGCTAATGAGAGTGGACAAGAATTCATCCGGATTGGGAATGGTTGCCCGCCGCGTGGTCGCGTTGGTGCTGCTGCTGGCGTGGTTCGGCGCGTCAGCGGCCGAGGTGCGGTTGCCGGAACTCAAGACCCGCTCCGGCACGTACTCGAATGTGGTGGTTACCAGCCAGACCCAGACTGACATCATGATCACCCATGATCGCGGGTTCGGGAACGTGAAGGTCAGCGATATCGAGGACGACGCGGTATTGATCGCATTGGGATATAAGACGGCCGCGAAGGAAGGTGAGTCAGCCCAGGATCGGGTGTCCTCCGCGCTCGCCGCATTCTCCGGCACGAATCAACCGCTTCAGGAACTGATGAAATCGCCGGCGTGGGCGCGGTTGGAGGAGCTGCGCGAAGTGAAGTTGTCAACAGAACTGATGGTCGGCCTCGCGGCCGGCGTGCTGGCGGTCTATCTGTTCGGGTGCATTTGCATGAAGTTGATTTGCGTAAAGGCGGGTTACGAGCCTGGCGCACTGATCTGGCTGCCGATTGTTCAGATGATCCCCATGTTTCGCGCCGCCGGCATGTCCGGTTGGTGGCTGCTGGCTTGTTTGATTCCGCTGCTCAACTTGATCGCAGTGATCTTGTGGTCCTTCAAAATCGTTCAGGTGCGCGGCAAGAGCGTCCTGGTGGCGATTATGTTGTTGCTGCCGGTGCTTAACCTCTTCGCGATCCTATATCTGGCGTTTTCCAGTTCGCCGGCGCCGGAAGGGAAAATGTCCGCCCGTCGGTGAGGCGTGCCTGGCGGGCGGCTTTAGCCCAACCAATCCATCGCCTGCGCCAGCCGCACCAACAGATAAGCGACCAAGCCCGAAGCAGGAATGGTCAGCACCCAGGCCCAGAGAATGCGCTCGACCACTTTGAGTTTGAGGGCATTGAAGCCTTTCGCGCAACCCACGCCCATGATGGAGGTGGTGATGGCGTGGGTGGTGGAAACGGGCATACCGAAATGCGCTGCCGTGATGAGCACGGACGCGCCCGTGGCTTCCGCCGCGAAACCGTGAACGGGATGCAACTTCACCATCTTGTGTCCGAGCGTTTTGATGATGCGCCAGCCACCCGCCGCGGTGCCGGCGGCCATGGTCACCGCACAAACCACTTTGATCCACACGGCGATTTCGGTCGAGGTGCCGGGCAAGGGGGCTGGTGTGTAAAGGAAGGCGAGCCAGCCGGGGAGGCTGTCAAAGGTTCCGGCGGTGGTGGCGGCGACCAGCGCGAGGGCAATTATGCCCATGGTTTTCTGCGCGTCGTTCGAGCCGTGGCTGAAACCCATGTACGCCGCGCTGAACAACTGGAGTTTGCCAAAGACGCGGTTGACGGTCACGGGCCGCCAGTGGCGCAGCAGAAAGTAGAGCGAACCCATCACGATGAAACCGCCGGTGAAGCCCACTACTGGTGACATGATCATCGGCACGATTACCTTCCACAGAATGCCTTTGCCTTCCCACCAATGATCCGTGCCAGGCACGCTCCAGATGATTACGCCCCAATTGTTGTGCGCGGCCGCGAGACACGCGCCGCACAGACCACCGACGAGTGCATGGGAAGAACTGGAGGGCAGTCCGAGCCACCAGGTCAGGAGATTCCAGACAATCGCGCCGAGGAGCGCGCAAACCAGGATTTCCGAAGTGACGATCTTGGTGTCCACGAGGCCGGAGGCGACCGTCTTGGCCACGGCGGTGCCCCAGAGCGCGCCGAGCAGATTCGTGGAGGCAGCGAGCACGATGGCTTGCCGGGGTGACAACACCTTGGTCGAAACGACCGTGGCGATGGAGTTGGCCGTGTCGTGAAAGCCGTTGATGTATTCGAACACCAGCGCCACCAGGATGACGGTCAGGATGAGGGTCATCGCTGTGGCTCAGGAGTTTTTCAGGACGATGTGCATGACCACGTTGCCGACATCGCGGCAACGATCCACGACTTTTTCGATCAACTCGTAAAGATCGCGCAGCACCATGGCCCGGAGGGCGTCATGTTTGCCGCTGTAAAGATCGCGCAGCAGGTCATTCATGAACTTGTCCGCCTCGCCCTCGACGTATTGAAGCCGGTCGTTGATCTCCTTGATCTTCTCCAGGTCTTGCATCGCGCGCAGTTGTTTGACCATCGCAAACGTGGCATCTGTCGCCTTCTCCATCATCTCGGCATGCTTCGAAAAATCCACCCCCTCGGCGTGCGCACCCGCCAAGAGGAAACGCTCGGCGAGCTTCTCGGCGCTTTTGGGGATCTTGTACAACCCACGAGCCAGTGCCTCGATGTCCTCGCGTTCGAGGCCGGTGACGAAGGTCTTCACCAGTTCCTCGCTGATCTGTTCGGAGATTTTCTTTTCCTTGCGCCGTGCCAGAACCAGGTCATCCAATTTTCGAGTATCGCGCGGGGCTTTCATGACTTCGATGACGAGCCGGACGCTCTCGTGGGATTCCTGGGCGGCGGCTTCCAGAAGTTCAAAAAACTTGTCGCCCTTGCCGAAGAGTTGCTGGAGTGAAAACATAGCCGCGCCAGTAGTCTCAAATGCGGCGAAAAAGTCCACACTATTGTCACCCGCGTCACCGAAAAGGCACGTTTCCGTGTTTGCCGACGGGGTCTGTCAGCGGCCGAGCCGCTGGTCAGAGGCTGTCCGCGTGGCAACAGAATGCCCGTTGATCTCGCCGTTGCGAGTCGCAGCGGCACGCTGGAGCAGGTTCTGATATGTCGCGAATGCCAGCAACGGCCAGGCGTTGCGATACATGTCGTATTTCAGGTAGAAGACTTTTGGAAAGCCCGTGCCGGTGATTTCGTGTTCCGTCCAGGAGCCGTCCGGATTCTGGGTGTGAATCAAATACTCGATGCCGCGCTTGAGGCTCGGCAGATTCGGATCATCAAACGCACACAATCCCATCACCGCCCAGGCGGTTTGCGACGCGGTGCTCGGGCCCTGGCCTTTAAACACCGGATCGTCATACGTATTGCAGCGCTCGCCCCAGCCGCCGTCCGCGTGCTGGATGCTTTCCAGCCAGGTTTTGGCCTTGAGCAGCCATGACTGGTTCATGTCAAGCTTCAGTGCCCGCATCCCGCGCAAAACCTGCCACGTCCCATAAATGTAATTCACTCCCCAACGCCCGTACCACGAACCGTCTTCCTCCTGCTGGCCGCGGATGTAATTGAGCGCGTCCTGAACCTGATGATGGCTGGTACTCCAGTTCTCGTTGCCGAGCAGTTCCAGAATGCGTGCCGTGATGTCCGCGCACTCGGGATCGAGCATTGCGTTGTGATCGGCGAAGGGGACTTTTTCGAGAATGTTCTTGGTGCAGTCTTTATCAAACGCCGCCCAGCCGCCGTCCTTGCACTGGAAGGCCATCATCCACTTCAAGCCGCGTCGGAAACATTCATCGCGTTTTTTGGGGTTGTCCGTCGCAATCAGCCGCAAGGCCAGCAGCACCATCGCCGTGTCGTCCACGTCGGGGTTCCACTTGTTGTGGTACTCAAACACCCAGCCGCTGGGCTCGACGTCCACCGGGTTCTTGTGAATCCAGTCCCCGCGGAACCGAATTTCCTTTTCCATCAGCCATTCGGCTGCCTGCTTCATGCGCGGGTCGTTTTCAGAAATGCCCGATTCGCGCAGGCAGATCGTTACGATCGCCGTGTCCCAAACCGGCGAAAAGCACGGCTCAATCCTCACGCTATCGGCGGTTTCGTGTTCGAGCTTCTTGAGCTCGTATTCGGCGCGTTTGACCTGCGGATGATCGTCGGGATAACCCAGCGCCTTCAACGCGATGAGGGCATTGAGCATGGCCGGGAATATGGCCGCCAGGCCGTCGCTGCCCTCGAAGCGTTCGAGCATCCACTTCTCGCACTTCTTGAGTGCGCTCTTGCGGAACGGATGAATCCCGTTTTCGGCGAAGACTTCGGCGAATTTGTGCAACCGGTCCAGCCACAGGAAAAAATTGCGCAGTGAGATCCGGTCCGGGTCCGGTGGCAACGCCAGATCACGTTCGTGAAAGCCGAACGGATACAACTCGTCGAGATTGACGTTGTTCTTCGGCGGACGCGTGGGTTTGAAATGATTGATGATCGCCAGCGGCACGAGCATGGCTCGCGACCAGTTGCTCATCTCCCAGAAATGGACGTGAAACCATTTGCCGATCAGCAGCACCTCGCACGGAATGGTCGGCACGTATTTCCACGGGAACAAGCCGAGCAGGGCGAGATACAGCTTCGAGAAGGTGTTCATCCGCGGCACGCCGCCGAGGTTCTTGGCCACTTCGCGCGCCTTGAGCATGCGCGGATCGGTCACCGGCACGCCGGCGAGCTTGAGTGCAAGATACGCCTTGATGGTCGCGTTCACTTCCGACGGCCCGCCGTGATAAATGTTCCAGCCGCCGTCCGGCAATTGCATCGTGAAGAGGTGATTCACCGCCTTGCGCTGCCATTCGGAATCCACCTTTCCATTCCAGTGATGATACGCAACCGTGTCCGAGACGAGCGTGGAATCTACGATCAGTTCGCCCACCCAGAAGCCTTCCGGCTTCTGGAGGCTGAACAAATAATCCTGCGACCGCCGGAGGGCGGTTTCCAATTCAGACCAGCGTTGAGCACCGGGGTTGGGTGGTTGAGTCGGTCTCCCTATCCGGTCGGTTTCAGTCGAAACAGGCACGTTCCTAATCTGGAAACTTGGGTGCGTAGTGTAAAGTTGATAATACAGCGCGGCTGGTCTAGCCGCCCTTGATGATGACAAAATGGTCGAGCTTTTCCGCGCGGGAGTTGAGGAAAGTCGCGTCCAGTCGCGGGCCGTTAATGTCCAGCACGAGGGAACCGAGGGAATTGGTGGACAGTGCCATCGCCGGATGATTGAGCTTGCCGCCTGAAATCTTGCTTGAACTGCCCGCTACGACGTAAACCGTGCCTTCATGCGGCGCGGGACCGGGTGTGGGTTTGCGATACGCGCCAGTGCCGTCGTTGCGTCCGTCACCGCCATCCTTTTTGTAAGTGCTGCGAAAGGACCCGGATTTTCCATAATGTCCGTCCAGCAGGAACGAACGTTCTTACGCGTGGCTATGGCCGGTGAGCACGAGGTCCGCGCCACCGGCCTCAAGGACAGGCAGCAGATGCTCGCGCACGTCGCCCATTCGCGTGTCCGCTTCATCGGAGTCATGCGAGCCACGCGAATAGGGTGGATGATGAAAGTAAACGATGGTCCAGTCGCGTTGATTGGCACGGAGATCGGTGCGCAGCCACGGCAGCATGGGATTCCGTTCGGAATAGTCGGTCTGGTTCGAATCCAGGCTGATGAAATGAACATTCCCGTAATCGAATGAATAATAGGCCTCGGAAGCGGACCGGATGCCGCCGGCTTGGCCCCGGGAGGGGAGTGTAAAAATGTCGTAATAGACACCTGTCTGGCTGGCGAGGTTGCAATTCTTGTAGTCATGATTTCCGGGGGTGGGCCAGAGTGAAAAACGGTGTCATGCCACCGTCGCAGTGGGACTCTGGTAAATGTCCTGGCGTACCAGTCGCATCTGATACGCTTTGGCGGTGCGCAGATTCTTCTGGTCGATCTTCCCCAACCGCGCCGCCTCCTTCTCCGTCAGATTTTCCGGGTTCTTGCGCCATAACCATTGGCTCTGATGAAACGCCGCCCACACGCCCGCTCCACCAAGACGCACCTCGGCCCGCCGCATTTGATCCACGGCCTTGTTCACGTTCATGAGGACGTGAAACTTGTCGAACACCACCTGGGCATTTCGGCAGGTTTACTGCACCCCCTTCTGATAGGCCGGACTCATGTCCATACTGACCTGGGTGATCGCGTGCCGATGGCCATTGTGTTTTTCCAGCGCCGCCACAAAATCCACCCACACCTGATGATCCTTCCCCTCGGTGGCAAAGAGCACCCGCTTGCGCACCAGATCGGCGAACACGCTCACATACTCGTGGCCTTTGCGCACACTCATCTCATCGACGCCGACGCAACACACCTGGCTGAAGTCCGCCTCGGCATAGGCCGCGTCCACCTGCCGGAAGAGCATCCGCCAGAGCCGCGTGTCGGTCTCGCCGACCAACGCGCTCACTTTGCTCATGGGCATCTCCCGCATGAGCAGCAGCGTGAAGGCTTCAAACTCCTTGGTGAAATGTGTGCTCAATCCTTCCCAGGGCGGACGGACGCGAAACACATGACCGCACTGGCGGCACTTGCCCCGCGGCAACCGGCAGATGATTTCACAGCGGTGTTGGAAGATGTTCAGATGCCGCCAAGTCAGCACCTCGGTGTGGTCGTAGCAGGTCGCCACGTTGGTGTCCTTGGGACAGCGGACCCCTTCCCACAACCGCTCCGTCTCCCGAATCTCCAAACACACCGTGCCGCTTTGCTGATCGAAACGACTCTCGACGACTTCCCAATTCAATCCCAATCCCAGCAACTCGTGAAACAGCTTCTCAGGGGTCATGCCCAAAGCCTACTCAGTGGCTCCACTGATAACAGCGAGGAATCTTCCGGTCTTCGCTTCCGGCCAGCTTATCAACCGCTTTCGGGTCGCAGGCGTAGCGGATTTCGTTGGCGGTCGGCCGATCCGTGCGCCAGCGTACGATGACGTTGGTTGGCGTTAGGGATTGGAGGTAGGGGCCGCGTGTGATGCGTTGCGCACGAGCGGAGATGGCAGAGATCAGTAACCCGGCGGCGATAAACGAAACTCGATTCGTCATTGGATTGATTGGGACACGGAAATGGGCGAAACGTTCAATCATCCTTCCGTGACTCGGTGCGAATACTTCTTTTCCGTAATTTCCGAAATAGCTGCTATCTCTCGATTGGCTTTCTCCAGCAGTTTGGCAGCCGATGTAGACTGTTGAAATAGAAGTTCCCCTCGCACGACGTCTGGAATTATCAGTTTCATCGGAAACGAAGCCGAATACTTGTCCCAGAAGGATTCGAAATCTGGGTTTACCACATGCTTTTTTTCTTCATGCCAAAGAATGTTTGTATCCACGAGCACGATGTGTTCTGGAGGAGACGGCCGGACTATTCTCGCCATGAGGAAAAATCTAACGACGATTGCGAGTTTGGGCAAAACGAAAACTTGTCAGTTTACTTGTCACGACGCTCATTCAACGGCAATTTTCTTCCTCTGTATGCTCGATCAACTCAAAGCGGAAGTCAGCAAAGCGAATCTTGACCTCGTTACGAAAGGCCTGGTCATTGAAACCTGGGGCAACGCCAGTGGCGTGGACCGCGGGCGCGGCGTCATGGTCATCAAGCCAAGCGGCGTGCCTTACGATGGGATGAAGCCAAAGCACATGGTCGTGGTATCGCTCCAAACCGGCAAGGTCGTGGAAGGGAATCTCAAGCCCAGTTCTGACACGGACACGCATCTGGTGCTGTATCGCGCTTTCCCGAAAATTGGCGGCGTGGTGCATACGCACAGTCTTTACGCAACGGCCTGGGCACAGGCGCAACTCGGTCTGCCAAGCTACGGCACGACACAGGCGGATTACTGGTTTGGCGATGTGCCCTGCACGCGGTTGCTCAAGCCGGCGGAAATCAAATCCGATTACGAGACCAACACCGGCCACGTCATCGTGGAGACTTTCAAGAATCTGAAGTTTGATCCGATGCAGCATCCAGCGGTGCTGGTAGCGAGCCACGGTCCGTTTACGTGGGGCAAGGACGTGGCGGATGCGGTTCACAACGCGGGCGTTCTGGAGTTCATCGCGCAACTGGCCAGCGAAACCCTGCGCATCAATCCGAAGTTGAAGCCGATACAGTCCGTGTTGCTGGACAAGCACTACCTGCGCAAGCACGGCCCGAAGGCGACCTACGGTCAGCGATGATGCCTACGCCGCTGCGGATGTGGCGCAGCACGTCGAACAAAGGTTCAACTTGCCTGCCCTTTGCGCGCAGGCATCATGCGGTTGCCTGGCCGCGCTCCGCGCCACGCGAAAGATCTGAACGATATTTTCAGCAAATGAAACCCAAAACCAAGACCGTCTATCTCATGGCCAACGGCGACCTGCGCCTGAGCGCCAATCAAAAATGCTGGCCCGAACAGGCGAAGATGGAGGCCCTCCTAACCAAGGCGTTGCGCGCCGAAGGTTGGTCCGTGCGCCGCGCCCACGCCTACGATCCGAAGAAGAAGCATGGCTTCATTGATTCGCAGAAGCTGGGCATGGAGGTTTTCCGCAGGCTCGATCCCGGCGTGCCGCTCGTCATCGCCGAGTGTGTATGGCAATACAGCCATCACCTGCTGCACGGTTTGTTCACGCATCGCGGGCCAATTCTCACCGTGGCCAACTGGAGCGGTACGTGGCCTGGCCTCGTCGGCATGTTGAACCTCAATGGTTCGATGACCAAGGCGGGTATCCGTTACAGTTCGTTGTGGAGTGAGGATTTCACCGACGAGAACTTTAAACGGGGATTGCGTGACTGGCTGGCCAGCGGGAACGTGACGCACAACACGAGCCACGTCCGCGATCTTGGTGAAGTCAAACTTCCGAAGTCGGACCAGGAATTGGGCCGGCGCGCCGCCCAAAAACTAAAGCAACGCAAAGCCATCATGGGCGTGTTCGATGAAGGCTGCATGGGCATGTTCAACGCCATCATCCCGGATGAACTGCTCCATCCCACGGGCGTCTTCAAGGAACGGTTGAGTCAGTCATCGCTCTTCGTTGCGATGCAGCGGGTCACGAACGCCGAAGCCAACGCGGTGTTGAACTGGTATCTCAAGAATGGCGTGAAGTTCTGCTGGGGAAAGAATGAGAAGACGGAACTGACCCGCGCCCAGACCTTGCAGCAATGCAAGATGTATATCGCCGCGTTGCGGATTGCGGATGAGTTCGGCTGCGACACCATCGGCATCCAGTATCAGCAGGGGCTCAAGGATCTCGCGCCGGCCAGCGACCTGGTTGAAGGCACGTTGAACAACATGGATCGGCCCCCCGTGAAAGCGGCCGGCAGCAATCGCGTGTTGTTTCCGGGCGAAGCTCTGCCTCACTTCAATGAAGTGGACGAATGTGCCGGCCTTGATGGGCTCGTCACCTATCGTCTCTGGCGTGAACTTGGTTTTACGCCGGAGAATACGCTGCACGACTTGCGTTGGGGACAGCACTACATCGGTGAGGGCATTGATGCTTACGTTTGGGTCCTCCTGATCTCCGGTGCGGCGCCGCCGGCGCACTTCATCGGCGGATGGAAAGGCTCTTCGAGCGAACGCCAGCCCTCCATGTATTTTCGCCTCGGCGGCGGCACGCTCAAGGGTATCAGCAAGCCGGGTCCCATCGTCTGGAGCCGCGTGTTCATCATGGACGGCAAACTGCATTGCGATCTTGGCGTGGCGAAGGTCGTGAAACTGCCGCGCGAGGAAACGGAACGCCGCTGGCGCGAAACCACGCCACAATGGCCGATCATGCACGTTGTCCTCAAGGGCATCACCCGCGACCAAATGATGGCCCGGCACAAGTCCAATCACATCCAGGTCGTCTATGCGCCGGACGAAAAGGAAGCCCACCGCGCCTGCCGCATCAAAGCCGCGGCACTCGCGGAACTGGGGTTGGAGGTTCATTTGTGTGGCGATGTCAATTTGCGGTAGCGCGTATGTGAGGAAGTTTGTGAACGCTCGCCCTCACCCCTGCCCTCTCCCATCCGATGGGAGAGGGAGAATCATTCTCCGTTGTTTTGGAGAATCAGGGCGCGGGACTTGCCGGATCGTCATTCGCGGAATCCAAGCCGTTCACCTGCTGTTTCCTCTCCCGTTGGATGAGAGAGGGTCAGGGTGAGGGCGAGCGTCGCAACATTTCCCTGCCATGCTCTTCAGCGCCGTCATTCTTGCCGCCGGAAAATCCGAACGCATGGGACGCGACAAGGCCTGGCTGGAAGTGGAAGGTCAACCACTCATCCGCCGGCAGATCGAACTCGCGCGCGAGGCTGGAGCTGTTGAAGTATTCGTCTCTGGTCGCGCGGATTGCGATTACTCAGCACTTGGCAGCACGGTGTTGAACGACCATTTCCCAAACGCAGGCCCGCTTTCGGGCATCGAACGAGCGCTTGCAGCAGCAAGCTCTCCGCTCCTGTTGGTGCTGGCAGTTGATCTACCGCGGCTCACGCAGGATGTCCTGCGTGAACTGTTGACTCATTGCACTGCTCAAGCCGGCGCCATCCCGCGCGTCAACGAGCAAGTCGAGCCGCTGGCCGCGTTCTATCCGCGCAATGCCCATCCTGCAGCTGTGGCCAGTTTAAGCGCTGGCCGTAACGCCGTCCGTGATTTCGCCCAGAATTGCGTCGCTCAAGGGCTGGCCAGGTTCGTGGATCTGCCGTCGCCGCAATTCGCGGTGTTCACGAACTGGAACCGTCCCGACGACCTCGCAAAGTAGAGCCACCGGCTGATCAGGGCCGCCATTTGCTTTGTCGTTCGCCTTTTTTCCTCCCGCCGGTATGTTCCCGGCCACAACCTTGATCGGGAATGCGTGTCGCGCTGGATTCCAAATGCATCCATGCGACCACTTCACTGCAAAGAATGAGTTCGCATCGGCTGCAAAAAGACTGGAAGGCCCGGTTGAAGAGCGTCGTATCGTTTGGCCTTGGCTGGACGAAACCCAAACATTTTCGCGAGATGTTCGGCGTGGCGTGGCGGAACCGTGACAACCCAGGCTATGCTTGGAAAGTCCTCGAGGGAAAAGTTTTACTCTCGCCCGTGGCGCACGACACATTGCAGATTTACTGGTCGGAAGGAAACGTGATCATCCGCCAGGGCGTGACCGACCCCCTCAGCGGCGTACCCGATTACAATGCACCGATCACGGTCGAAAAAATCCCAGACAATATTCGATGAAACAACTCTTGGAGCACCCGGAGCCGGACGAGCAGATTTGCCAGACCCGCGTTATGCGGCTTGCGGCCGGTGGAAAGCTCAAAACGCATCTGGACGCGCTGGCCATTGAAGAGCCGCTGGAAATCCGCGTGCGCGGGCGTAGCGTCGC
>Ga0315910_10001489_pt1 | contig 21393 bp, 13 predicted proteins | sample EdamamesoilMG_FD_204470 | JGI IMG/M metagenome (GOLD analysis project Ga0315910, IMG submission 204470) | Garden soil microbial communities collected in Santa Monica, California, United States - Edamame soil | ecosystem: Environmental > Terrestrial > Soil > Garden | place: USA: California...
CCGCCCGCGGGCCGGCGCGCCGCCGCTGCCTTGGGCCCAGCGGTCCCGAGGCATGGGATCGATCCGTACAATCGCCGCCCTCGGTGCGGGACGAGCCCGCGCCTGACCTGCGTCCCCCACAGGAGATCCGCCGTGCCGATTGCCGCCCTCCTCTCGTTCGCCCTGTCCGCCAGCGGGGTGCAGGGACCGCCGCTGCAGTTCGAACGCCGCGTGCTTTCCACCGAGTTCTTCTCCGAGGGCGCGGTCGCCGCCGACTTCAACCGCGACGGCCATGTCGACGTGGCCTCGGGGCCCTGGATGTACCTCGGCCCCGACCTGGAGGCGCGCACGGAGCTCTACGCGCCCGTGCCCTTCGACCCCGCGGGCTACTCGGACAACTTCTTCGCCTGGGCGCACGACGTCGACGCCGACGGCTGGCTCGACGTCGTCATGGTGGGCTTCCCGGGCGAGAACGCGGAGTGGTTCGGCAATCCCGGCCCCAACGACGGCCCCTGGTCGCGCAACCTGATCCTCGCCGGCGTCGACGACGAGTCGCCGCTGTTCGTCGACCTCACCGGCGACGGGAGACCGGAGCTGGTCTTCGCCCACCAAGGCCGCATGGGCTGGGCCAGCCCCGGCGCGAACCCGCAGCAGCCCTGGACCTGGCACGCGGCGACCGCGGACATGAAGTTCCAGCGCTTCACGCACGGTCTGGGCGTCGGCGACATCGACGGCGACGGGCGCGCGGACATCCTCGAGCGCACCGGCTGGTGGCGCCAGCCGCCGACGCTGGGGCCCGAATGGAAGCGGCATGCCTTCGACTTCGGCGATCGCCGCGGCGGGGCGCAGATGTACGCCTACGACGTCGACGGCGACGGCGACAACGACGTGATCACCAGCCTGGACGCGCACGGCTTCGGCCTGTCGTGGTTCGAGCAGCAATCGGTCGCAGGCAACATCAGCTTCGTCGAGCACCGCATCATGGACGCGGAACCGGGCACCTTCCACTTCGCCGAGCTGCACGCGCTGGACCTGGTGGACCTCGACGGCGACGGGCTCAAGGACATCGTCACCGGCAAGCGCTGGTGGTCGCATGGCGCGCAAGGCGATCCGATGCCCGGCTCCCCCGCCGTGGTCGTGTGGTTCCAGTTGTCGCGCGGACCGGGAGGCGCGACTTTCACGCCGCACTTGTGCGACGACGATTCCGGCGTCGGCACGCAGGTCAGCACCGCCGACGTCGACCTCGATGGCGCGCTCGACATCGTGATCGGCAACAAGCGCGGCAGCTTCGTGCTCTACCAGCGCCCGGGCGAGGCGCCCCCCGCGCCGCCCGCCCCGAAGCAGGAACGCGACAGCAAGAACCTCGACTTCGAGGCCGGTGATCTTTCCTCGTGGACCGCCGAAGGACCGGCCTTCCAGTCCCAGCCCGTGCGCGGCGACACCGTGCGCGCGCGCGGCCGCGAACCCAGCGGACACGCCGGCGACTACTGGATCGGCGGCTACGAGAAGGTCGGCGACGCTGCGCGCGGCACGCTGACGTCGGAGTGGTTCACGGTCACGCAACCCTGGGCCAGCTTCCTGGTCGGCGGCGGCGCCGGGCATGGCGAGCGCGTCGAAGTCGCGCTCGAGGGCGAGTCCGCGCCCTTCTTCGTCAGCTCGGGCGCCAACCACGAGACGCTGCAGCGCGTCGTCGTCCCGCTCGCCGCGCAGCAAGGCAAGCGCATCCGCGTGCGCCTGGTCGACGACGAGGTCGGAGGCTGGGGCCACATCAACTTCGACGACTGGCGCTTCCACGCGCAAGAGCCCGTGTTCGAGCGTCCCGCGGGCACGCCGCCGATCCTGGCCTCGGATCCGCCGAAGCAGGAAGGCCTGAGCGCGAGCGTCGCGGCGAAGACGATGCGCGTCCCGCCGGGCTTTTCCGTCGACGTGATCGTCGCCGAACCCGATCTGCACCAGCCGATCGCGCTGGCGATCGACGCGCGCGGCCGGCTGTGGGTCGCCGAGGCCTTCACCTACCCGCAGCGCGCGCCCGAGGGCCTGGGCCGCGACGACATCGTGGTCTTCGAGGACGAGGACCTCGACGGCAGCTTCGAGAAGCGCACCGTGTTCCTGTCGGGCATCAACCTGATCAGCGGCCTGGAGGTCGGCTACGGTGGCGTGTGGATCGGCGCCGCGCCCTATTTCCAGTTCGTCCCCGACGCCAACGACGACCTGGTGCCCGACGGCCCGGCGCAGACCCTGCTCGACGGCTGGGGCTACCAGGACACGCACGAGACGCTCAACGGCTTCATCTGGGGACCCGAGGGATGGCTCTACGGCTGTCATGGCGTGTTCACGCACAGCCGCGTCGGCGCGCCGGGCACGCCCGACGAACAGCGCGTGCCGATCAACGCCGGCATCTGGCGCTTCCACCCGCTGCGCAAGCAGTTCGAGGTCTTCGCCTGGGGCACGTCGAATCCCTGGGGTGTGGATTTCGATTCGCGCGGCCAGGCCTTCGCCACCGCCTGCGTGATCCCGCACCTGTTCCACGTCGTGCAGGGCGGCCGCTTCGAGCGTCAGGCCGGCGAGCACTTCGGCGCGCACGTGTACGACGACATCAAGACCATCGCCGACCACCGCCATTATCTGGGCGACACGCCGCACGGCGGCAACCTGCGCTCGGATTCCGCGGGCGGCGGCCACGCGCACTGCGGCGCGCTGATCTACCAGGGCGACAAGTTCCCCGCCGCGTACCGCGACACGATTTTCTTCGACAACATCCACGGCAACCGCATCAACAACGACCGGATGCTCGCGTCGGGATCGGGTTTCGTCGGCGCGCACGCCGACGATTTCCTGCTGGCCGACGACGCCTGGTTCCGCGGCATCAACTTCAAGACCGGGCCCGATGGCGCGGTGTATTTCATCGACTGGTACGACCGGCAAGCCTGCCACTGGACCGAGCCTTCGATCTGGGACCGCACCAACGGCCGCCTGTACCGCGTGCGCTACGGCGAGGTCGCTCCGCGCGCGATGAACCTGCCGGCGCGCAGCTCGCTGGAGCTGGTCGAGCTGCAGCAGGACAAGAACGACTTCGTCGCACGCCGCGCGCGCACGGAGTTCGCGTCGCGGCCGCGCGACGAAAAGGCGCTCGCGCTCCTGGCGGCCAATCTGCGCAAGGGCACGCCCGACGAGGCGCTGGCCTTGCGCTGGCTGTGGACCCTGCACAGCGGCGGCGGCCTGGACGAAGCGCTGGCGCTGGCGCTGCTCGACAGCCCGCAGGTGTACGTGCAGGCCTGGACGATCCAACTGGCCTGCGAGCGCGGCCAGCCCGGCCCGGCGCTGCTCGCGAAACTGAAGTCGCTGGCGAACTCCACGCCATCGCCGGTGGTGCGCTTGTACCTGGCGAGCGCGCTGCAGCGTTTCCCAGCCGGTGCGCGTCTGGACCTCGCCGCGCCGCTCCTGTCGCGCGCCGAGGATGCCGCCGACCACAACTTGCCGCTGATGCTGTGGTACGCGATCGAGCCGGCGCTCCCGCTCGAGCCCGCGCGTGCCATGCAGTTGGCGCGCGGCGCGAAGCTGCCGAACATTCCGCGTTTTGTGCTGCGGCGCCTGGCGGCCGAGCCCGAGCAGCACGAGTTCCTGCTGAGCCAGCTGCTGCTCGAGCCGGAGCCGAAGCTGCGCCTGGTGCTCCTGGAAGAACTCGAACGCAGCCTGCGCGCGCGCCGCGACCTCGCCGCGCCCCGCGCTTGGGGCGCGGCCGCGACCTGGGCCTCGAAGAGTCCCGACGCGCGCGTGGTCGAGCTGGCGCAGAGCATCGCGGTCGCCTACGGCGATGCGCAGAGCCTGGCGCTGGTGCGCGCCCTGCTGGCGGACAAGTCGCGCGACGCCAAGTCACGCTCCAACGCGGTCGACGTGGTGGCGCGCGCACGCGATCCGCAATCGCTCGAGCTGCTGCTGGGACTGCTCGACGAGTCCGCGCTGCGCAGGAAGAGCCTGGCGGCCCTGGCGGTCTACGACGACCCGCGCATCGGGCCGTCGATCGCGCGCCGGCTGGGCACGCTCGACGCCGAGGATCGGCGCATCGCGGTGGCGACCCTGTCCTCGCGCGCGAGCACCGCTCGCACGCTGTTCGAAGCGATCGCCGCGGGCAGCATCGACAAGTCGTGCATCGACGCGATCGTGGCGCGCAAGCTCGCCGACCTCGGCGACAAGCAGGTCGATGCCGGCCTGGCGCTGCACTTCGGCCGCGTCAACGCCACCAGTGCGCAGAAGCAGGCGCGCATCGCCGAACTCAAGGCGCGCTTGGGTCCCGAAGTGCTCGCCAAGGCCGATCTCGCCAACGGCCGCGAGCTCTTCTCGCGCACCTGCCAGCAGTGCCACACGCTCTTCGGCGTCGGCGCCAACGTCGGGCCGGACATCACCGGCTCCAACCGCGCCGATCTCGACTACCTGCTGACCAACATCGTCGATCCCAGCGCGGTGGTCACCAAGGAGTACCAGGTCACGCTGGTGTGGCTGACGGACGAGCGTCTGCTCAGCGGGATCCTCAAGCAACAGGACGAGCAGTCGCTGACGCTGCAGGACCAGCAGGGCACCAGCGTGGTGGTGCGCAGCGACATCGACGAGATCAAACCCGCCGGACCGTCGATGATGCCCGAGGGCCAGATCGACGTCATGAGCGCGGACGAGGTGCGCGACCTGATCGCCTACATCGCCAGCCCGCGGCAGACGCCGATCCGCGCCACCAAGGACAACGTCGGCAAGTTCTTCGACGGCAAGACGCTCAGCGGCTGGAAGGGCGACCCGGCGGTGTTCTCGGTCGAGGACGGCACGATCTTTGGCCGCACCAAGGGCCTGGAGCGCAACGCCTTCCTGCACAGCGAGCTGGAGCTCGGCGACTTCCGCCTGGTGTTCGAAGTGCGCCTGGACAAGGACCTGGGCAACAGCGGCATGCAATTGCGCTCGGTCCCGCTCGAGAACGGCGAGATGCGCGGCTACCAAGCCGACATCGGCCTCGGCTGGTGGGGCGCGCTCTACGAGGAGGAAGGCCGCGGCCTGCTCTCGCCCGCGCCGGCGGCCGACGGACGCGTGTTCGCCGACGGCTGGAACACCTACGAGATCGTCGCCGTCGGTTCGCGCGTGATGACCGCGATCAACGGCAAGCCCTGCGTCGACATCGACGACCCCGCGGGCGCGCGGCGCGGCGTGCTCGCGCTGCAGGTGCACTCGGGCGGACCGACCACGGTGCGCGTGCGCAAGTTGAAACTGGAACTGGACCCCAGGCCCGAGCTGATCACGGCCGGAGGTGCGCGATGATCGTGCACATGGTCCTGCTGAAGGTCCGGAAGAACGTGCCGGCGAAAGAAGTCGAGCGTGTGTTCACGGCGATCGGCGCGTTGCAGCACAAGCTGCCGGGCATCAAGAGCTACTCGTGGGGCCCCTACTCCAGCCCCGAGGGCATGCAGCGCGGCTACACGCATGGCTTTTGCATGACGTTCGTCGACGCGCGATCGCGCGATGCCTACCTGCCGCACCCGCTGCACGAAGCCGTCAAGCTCGAGGTGCTCGCGATCCTCGACGGTGGCGTCGATGGCGCGCTGGCCTTCGACTACGCGACCACGTGAACGGTGGAAACCCGGTGCCAGGCATCTATCCATCCGCCTGCGCCGGCCCGCGACGCGGGCCGGCGCAGGCGGATGGATAGATGCCTGGCACCGGGTTTCCACCCCGCGGCGCGGGCCGGCGCGGGCGGATGGATAGATGCCTGGCACCGGGTTTCCACCTAGCGAACGCGCGGGGGGGGGCCGCCGAAGTCGCGGGAGAGGTCGCGCCACGAGCGGTGCACGTGGTTGGAGTTGCCGTCGGGGTTGGAGAACTCGATCGCGAAATCACCCGATTGCAGGCGCCAGTACCAGGCCTTGCCCTCGGCGGGATCACCGGAGAAAGCGAAGCGCAGCGACTGCGGGGAGGAATCCGCCAGCCGATCGCGTTCGCGCGCGGCTAGCTCCTCGCTCAGATCGTCGAAGCAGGACGCGACGACCTGTTGCAAGAGCTTGCGCTGCTCCGCCCCAAGATCCGCCAGCGAGATGCCGCGCGGCTCGGCCTCGCGCTCGTCGATGCCAGGCATCCACAGCACGTCCCGTGGGCTGGGTCCATCCAGTGCAGCGCGCTCGCGCAGGGCTTCCGGCAGCGAGGCGGCCAGTGCGCGCGCGGCATGGTCCTGGTCCCCCAGCAGTTCGAAGCCCGCGTGCAGGCCCTCCAGGACACGCGCCGGATTGGCACCGACGAGGTTCGGCGTGACCGTCCATTCGCCCTCGGCGATCGAAGTGAAGTGCACGCTCCAGTGGTGGCCCTCCAGACGCCAGGCCCAAGGTTCGACGCCAGGCTTGCCGAAGATCGCCACCGAGTAGTCGCCGGGATCGCGATGCAACGCGGGCTTGTCCGGGCGCGATTCGAGTTCGCGCAGGATGCCCTCGAGCCGGACGACTCCCGCGAAACGCGCGCGGCCGGCCTGCGACAATCCGCTGGCGAGCAGCGTGTCGAGCCTCTCGCAGCCAGCCTTGTCCATCTCGCCCAGCGTCAGCCCCTTGCGCTCGCGCGGGATGAAATGCCAGTCCTGGCGCACGGGCGAGTCGTAGTCGAAGCTCGCGCGGGCGCGCTGCGCATCGCCCAGCCCCCCCAGGAAGGCGCGGGCGGCCTGGGCCATGGCCTCCGAGGCCGTCCCCTCCTCGGGCGTGCGGCTGAATGCCGCCCCGGCGGCAAGAACCAGTGCGAGCGTGGCGACCGTCCACAGGCGCGCGTGCGAAGTCTGCATGGGCAGGAGTGTAGCCACGCTGGGCCCGGCTGAGCACAATGCGCAGCCCCGATGTTCGTAGCCCTCTTCGCCACGCTCGACACCAAGGGTCGCGAGGCCTCGTTCGTGCGCGATCAGCTCGCGCGCGCTGGCGTCGCGACCCGCCTGGTCGACACCTCTTGCCTGGGCACGCCGCAGGTGGCCCCCGACGTCGCGCGCGAGGCCGTGTTCGCCGCCGCCGGCGCCGACGCGGCCGAATTGCGCACGCGGCGCGATCGCGGCGCCGCGGTGAGCGCCGCCGCGCTCGGCGCCGCGCGACTTGCGCTCGAATGGCATCGCCAGGGCGAACTCGCCGGCGTTCTCGGCCTGGGTGGTTCCGCGGGCACGACCATCGGGACCGCGGCGATGCGCGCGCTGCCGATCGGCGTGCCGAAACTGATGCTCAGCACGCTGGCCTCGGGCTCGGTTGGCGACTACGTCGGCTCCAAGGACATCCTGATGATGAACTCGGTGGTCGACGTGCTCGGCATCAACCGCATCAGCCGCGCGGTGCTCACGCGCGCGGCGCAGGCGATGGCGGGCATGGCGGGCGCGGGGCCGTTGCCGAAGTTCACCGACGATCGGCCGCTGGTGGCCGCGACGATGTTCGGCGTCACGACGCCTTGCGTCGAGCGCGCCCGCGAAGTCCTCGAAAGCGCCGGCTGCGAGGTGCTCGTGTTCCACGCCACGGGCGCGGGCGGCCGCACGATGGAGTCCCTGATCGACGAGGGCCTGATCGCGGGCGTGCTCGACGTGACCACCACCGAGCTGGCCGACGAGCTCGTCGGCGGATTCCTGAGCGCGGGCCCGACGCGCCTGACCGCCGCGGGCAGGCGCGGCGTTCCGCAGGTGATCTCGCTGGGCGCGCTCGACATGGTCAACTTCTTCGCTCGCGCCAGCGTGCCGGAGCGCTTCGCGCAGCGCCAATTCCACCGCCACAACGACAACGTGACGCTGATGCGCACCAGCGTGGAGGAGAACGCGGCGCTGGGGCGCGAGATCGGCGCCAAGGCGCGCGCCGCGAAGGGGCCGACGCGCCTGTTCCTGCCGCTGCGCGGCGTTTCGGCGCTCGACGCCCCTGGAAGTTCCTTCGACGACCCGCGGGCGCGCGCGGCGCTGTTCGACGGCCTGCGCTCGAGCTGCGGCGCGACGCCGGTGGCGGAGCTCGATCTGCACATCAACGATCCGGCCTTCGCGGAAGCGATGGCGAACCAACTCCTGGAGCTGATGGGCAAGCAGCCCGCGGCCGCGCCGACACGATGAAGACCCCGCACGACAACTCACGCAAGGGAATCCTCAAGCGACTGCGCGCCAAGGTCGCGCGCGGCGAGCCGATCATCGGCGGCGGCGCGGGCACCGGGCTCTCGGCCAAGTTCGAGGAGGCCGGCGGCATCGACCTGATCGTGATCTACAACTCCGGCCGCTTCCGCATGGCCGGACGCGGCTCGATGGCGGGCACCCTGCCCTTCGGCAACGCCAACGACATCGTGATCGAGATGGCGCGCGAGGTGCTGCCCGTGGTCGAGCGCACGCCGGTGCTCGCCGGAGTCTGTGCCACCGACCCCTTCATGTTCCCGCGCCAGTTCCTGGGCCGGCTGCGCGAGCTGGGCTTCAGCGGCATCCAGAACTTCCCCACGATCGGACTGATCGACGGCAACTACCGCCTCAACCTGGAGGAGACCGGTTTCTCGTACGCCAAGGAAGTCGAGCTGGTCGCGCTGGCACGCGAGCTGGAGCTGTTCACCACGCCCTACGTGTTCAATCCCGAGGAGTCGCGCCTGATGGCCGAGGCCGGCGCGGACATCATCGTCGCGCACATGGGCTGCACGCTCGGCGGTTCGATCGGCGCGCAATCGGTCAAGACGCTCGACGACAGCGTGCGCGAGATCGAGGCGATCGCCGAAGCGGCGCGCAAGGTGCGGCCCGACGTGCTGCTGATCTGCCACGGCGGCCCGATCGCCGAGCCCGCGGACGCGGCCTACGTCCTCAAGCACTGCCCAGGCGTGCACGGTTTCTACGGCGCGAGCTCGATGGAGCGCCTGCCCACCGAGCGCGCGATCAAGTCCCAGACCGAAGCCTTCACGCGCCTGCGCCTTGGATTGCACAAGCCGGCGAAGTCCAAGACCAAGAAGAAGAAATGAGCATGCAACCTGCCCTGAAGATCCTCGGCGTGATCGCGGCCGCCTTCCTGCTCGGCGCCTGCTCGAAGGACGAGCCGGCGAACGCGCGCCCCAAGCTGGTGATCAATTGGTTCCAGTGGCCGCCCGCCGATGGACTGCAGCAACTGGCCGCGGAATACAGCGCCGCGAACGGCATCGACGTGCGCGTCGAGCAGATCCCGATCACCTCCTGGCAAGAGAAGGTCTTCCTCGAGTTCGGCAACACGCAGACCGCCTTCGACATCGTCATCGGCGACAGCCAGTGGATCGGCCGCGGCGCGACCAAGGGCCTGTACCTCGAGCTCACCGACTGGCTGCCGACGGTCACCGACATGGCGGAGATCCATCCGCGCGCGGCGCGCTACCTGTGCGAGTATCCCGAGGGCTCCAACCGCTGGTACGCCGCGCCCTGCGAGACCGACGCGACCGGCCTGGTCTACCGCAAGGACTGGTTCGAGGACCCGGCCGAGCAGGCGGCCTTCGAACTCAGGTACGGCCGCAAGCTCAGCGTGCCCGCGACCTGGAACGAGTTCCGCGACGTGGCGGAGTTCTTCCAGCGGCCCGAGCAGAAGCGCTACGGCTGCGTGCTGACCACCGGCCGCGCCTATGACGCGCTGACGATGGGATTGCAGAGTCTCCTGTGGGCTTTCGGCGGCACCTGGCACGAGCCGGGCTCCAACCGCGTGGTCGGCTTCCTGGACACGCCGGGCAGCGCGGCGGCCGTCGATTTCCTGGCGCAGCTGATCAAGCTCGGGCCCAAGGGCGCGGAGAACCTCGACTACGGGCAGGCGAACGAGAACTTCTCCAACGGCTCGACGGCGATGCTGGTCAACTACTTCGCCTTCTTCCCGGCCATCCACGAGCAATTCGGCGACAAGGTCGGGTTCGCGGTGGTGCCGGCGAAGGACGGCAAGCGCGTCGCCAGCCTGGGCGGGCAGGGCATGTCGATCTCCACGCGCATCCCCAAGGAACAGCAGGAGCGCGCCAAGGCTTTCATCGCCTGGTTCCTGCGCCGCGAGGTGCAGGAGAAGTGGGTCACCAAGCCCGGCGGCTTCACCGCGAACACCCAGTTGCTCGCCAGCGCCGGTTTCCGCGCGCAGACGCCGTACAACGCGCCCTTCGCGGATTCGATCGACTCGATGCAGGACTTCTGGAACGTGCCGGTGTTCAACGAGCTGCTGTCCGCGACTCAGCGCTACGTCGGCCTGGCGCTCGACGGCGACATGCCGACGGCGCAGGCCCTCAAGGAGCTCGCGCTGGAGAAGGAACGCATCCTGCGCGAGGCTGGACTGCTGAAGTGATGAGGCTCCACGCGCTGTTCGCTCGCGTCCTGGCGCTGCTCGCCAGCGGCCTCGCCGCCGCGGCCGCGCATTCGCCGGCCGCCGCCGCACGCGCGCAGGATCCCGCGAACCTGGAGTGGGATCCCTGGTACGTGCTCGCCCCCATCGACCAGCCCGGCGGCGCGAAGAACGTCGCCGAGGCGCGGCAGGTCGAGGACGAGCTGCCGCGGCACGCGTTGGGCAAGGAGGGCCCGAACCTGGGTCGCGTCTACCCCGGCAAGGCTGCCGTCGTCGCCGCCTGGAGGCCCGTGGTCGAAAGCGACGTCGCGGGCTCGGTGCCGGAGCTGGGCTACATCGACCTCGGCAAGTGCGTGCCCGCGGGCGCGCCGGTCAACGATGCCAGCGCCTTCGTCTACCGCCGCGTGCGTGCCCGGCGCGCGACCAGCGTGGGGGTGAAGTACGGCTACGACGACGCGGCGCGCGTGTGGCTCAACGGCAAGCTGGTCGGCGAAGGCGCGCGACTGGGCGCTTTCGAGCCGCTGGCGGAGCGCTTGACGCTGGAACTCGGCCAAGGCGACAACCACCTGCTGTTCAAGGTGACCAACGGCGGCGGCGCGTGGCGCTTCCGCATGCTGGTCGACGACGTCAAGTCGCTCACGGGTCGCGCCGCCGCGCAGCAAAAGGTCAACCAGGCGATCAGCCACGGCTGCGACTACCTGATCGGCCAGCAGCTGCGCGACGGTTCGTGGGCCTTCGAGGACCAGCGCTGGCCCGGCGGCCAGACCGCGCTGTGCGTGTACGCGCTGCTCAAGAGCGGCGTCTCGCCCAAGCACCAGGCGATCCAGCGCGGCATCGCCTACCTGAAGGCGCGGCCGACGACGATGACCTACACCGCCGGCTGCACGCTGCTCGCGTTGTGGGCGCTGCACGATCCCGAGCACTACGAGTGGATGGCCGACGTCACCGACGAATTGCTCAGCTGGCAGCAGGGCGGCATGTGGGCCTATCCCGACGGCGACTACGACCTGTCGAACACGCAGTACGCGGTGCTCGGCCTGCTCGCGGCCGCGCGCTCGGGAATCAAGGTCCCGACCAAGGCCTGGCGCGACGTCCTGACCCAGACGCTGCGCTACCAGGGCAAGAGCGGCGGCTTCGGCTACAAGATGGGCGACATCGGCAATCCCACGGGGTCGATGACCGCCGCGGGGCTGAGCGTGCTGGCGATCGCCAAGGAGCAATTGACCGAGGGCGACAAGAAGGCGCTGGCGGGCGCCTCGGCCTTCGACTCGGCGATCGAAGCGGGCGCCCAGTGGCTGGCGCAGCGCATGACGATCACCGGCAGCCCCGCCGCGAATCCCAAGGAGAATCTCAACGCGCATCGCGGGCCGTACTACCTCTACGGACTGGAGCGCGTGTGCGCGCTGCTCGGCCTGGAGCGGCTGGGCGGCAGCGACTGGTACTGGGAGGGCGCGAACTGGTTCCTCGACATCCAAGGCGCGAAGGGCGACTTCTCGACGGCCTACGGCGAGGGCGAGCCGAACACCTGTTTCGGCCTCTTGTTCCTCTCGCGCGCGACGGCTTCGTTCAGCGGACCGGGCGTCGAGCGCCGCGACAGCCTCTACCAGACCGACGACGAGAAGTCGCCGATCTGGCTGCGCCTGTCCGGCGACGTGCGGATGGCCATGTGGCTGGGCGGATTCCGGAAGGAGATCGTCGAGCAGCACGGCTGGAAGCAGGCCGCGGCGCGCGGCTTGCACGTGGCCAAGGTCGAGTACCTGATCGACGGTCAGCTCGCCGCGAGCGTCAACGCCAACGCCTCGAAGGCCTGGAATGCGGACAAGTTCTCGGTGATGCACGAGTTCACGCGCTCCGGTCGCCACCGCGTCGCGCTCAAGGTCCACCTGATGCTGGAGCCCGCGGTCGCCGGCGGGGATCCGGGCTCGCTGGAGCTGCTGAGCGACGAGGTCGAGGTCTCGATCGACGAGCTCGCCGACGCGCACCTGATCGAACAGGCGCAGGCCGGCGTGCGCAACCTGGTGCGCAAGGAGGAGACCAAGGCCACGGCCTCGACGCAGGCAGGCGACGGGCAGGCGAGCTGGGCCTGCGACGCGCGCGAGTCGAGCTGCTGGACCACGCTGCCCGAGGACAAGCAGCCCTGGATCTCCTTCGAATTCGAGAAACCGCTGCGCGCCAACCAGGTGGCGCTGTCCGGCCTGGGCGGACGCAAGAGCACGCTCGGAGACTGGGATCGCGCGACGCGCGTCGAGCTGAGGCTCAACAAGGCCGACCAGGGGATCACGCTGAACCTGGCCGAGGACGAGCTGGTCAAGACCATCGTCGAGCTGCCGAAGACCGGGATGGTGCGCTCGCTCGAAGTGCGCATCCTCGAACGTGTCACCGGCGCGAAGCACCCCGGCCGCGTCGGATTCGCCGAGGTCGAGCTGTACTTCCAGCAGTCCGGCAAGCGCTAGCAGCCGCGCATGGGTTCCAGCGAACGAGGCCTGAAGTTCGCGTTCGTCGCGCCCGCGCTCACGCTTTTGGTCCTGTTCAACGTCTTCCCGCTGCTGTTCAACGTCGCGCTGTCGTTCACCAACGCCGAGCTGGTCGGCTCGCAGTCGGACTTCGTGGGCCCGGCCAACTACGCGCGCATCTTCGCCGATCCGCGCTTCGCCGAGGCGATCCGCCGCACGGCGAGCTTCGTGGCGCTGGCCGTGGGCATCGAGCTCGTGCTGGGTTACGCGCTGGCGCTCTCGATCCGGCGCGAGTTCCGTGGCAAGGCGCTGGTGCTGACCACCCTGTTGATTCCGATGATGCTCTCGCCGGCGGTGATCGGCCTGTTCTGGAACCTGATCCTCAACGGCAACTACGGCATCCTCAACCAGTCGCTGGAGTACCTCGGCGTGCCGCAGCCGCAGTGGCTGACCGACCGCGATTGGAAGTTCACCTCGGTCCTCTTGATCGACGTGTGGATGTGGACGCCGTTCATGATGCTGATCTCGCTGGCCGCGCTGAACTCGATCCCGCAGAGTCTGTACGAGGCCGCCGAGGTCGACCGCGCGAGCGCAGGCATCGTGTTCCGGCGCATCACGCTGCCCTTGTGCGCCCCGTTGCTGGGCCTGGCGGTGCTCTTGCGCGCCACCGACGCGCTCAAGCAGTTCGACCTGGTGATGGCGACCACCGGGCCCAACGACGCGAGCACGGAGACGCTCTCGACCCTGCTGTACCAGATCGTCTTCCGCGACGGGAAGCTGGCGCTGGGCAGCGCCTTCGCCTGTCTGGTGCTGGTGCTCGTGATCGCCGTCGCGACCGCCTTCACGCGCTACCTCGAGGCCCTCGAACGCAGGCCGGCCTGAGATGAAATTCGCGCGCTGGAGCCTGATCTTCGTCTACACGCTGCTGGCGAGCTTGCCGCTGTTGTGGATGGCCCTGACCTCGTTCAAGTCGCGCGAGGACGCGATCAGCCAGCACGCGCGCTTCGTCCCCACGGCGCAGGCGAGCGAGGATGGGCTGCGCAACACGTTCGTGCCGACGCTCGCGCCCTACGTCGCGCTGGGCAGCGTGCACTCCGGCGCGCAGCACAGCTTCTGGAGCTACCTGGGCAGCAGCGTCGTGATCGGTGCTCTCTCGACGCTGGCCTCGGTGCTGCTGGGCACCTCCTGCGCCTACGGATTCAGCCGCTTCCGCATCGCCGGCGCGAAGGACTGGCTGTTCTTCGTGCTCTCGACGCGCTTCATGCCGCCGCTGGCGGTGGTCGTGCCGGTCCTGATGATGTACCGCCAGCTCTCGCTGACCGGCACGCACGCGGGGCTGATCCTGCTCTACACCGTGTTCAACCTCTCGCTGGCCGTCTGGCTGATGAAGGGCTTCCTCGACGAGATCCCGCGCGCCTTCGAGGAGGCGGCGCTGATCGACGGCTACTCGCGCCTCGCCGCCTTCCGCACGATCATCCTGCCGCAGGCGCGCACCGGCATGGCGGTCACCGCGGTCTTCTGCCTGATCAGCGCCTGGAACGAGTACGGCTTCGCGATGACGCTCAATTCCTCGGGCGCGATCACCGTGCCCGCCTATTTCGCCGGCCTGCAGGGGAACATCGACGGCATGCCCTGGCCGCAGGTCGCGGCGGGCTGCCTGCTGTTCGTCGCGCCGATCGTGGCCTTCACCGTCGCCGTGCGTCGTCACCTGCTGCGCGGCATGACTTTCGGGACGATCAAGCAGTGAAGACCTGCTCCGCAGCCGCCGTGCTCGATCGCCTCTCGCTGTGGGGCATGGCCCTGGGCCTGGCCGCGGTGCTGCAGCCGTGGTGGTCCGCGGGTTTTCGACTGGGTTTCGCGCTGACCGGCGCGGCCGTCGTGTTGCAGATCGTCGCCGCGCACCTGCCGCGCCGGGTGAAAACTTGAGCCAGCTGGAACTTTGCGGCGTGGCCAAGCGCTATCCCGACGGCAACCTCGCCGTCGAGGGCGTCGACCTCTCGATCGAGGCCGGCGAGTTCGTGGTGCTGCTCGGCCCCTCGGGCTGCGGCAAGACGACCACGCTGCGCATGATCGCCGGGCTGGAGCTGCCGACCTGCGGCTCCATCCGGCTCGGCGGCCGCGACGTGACGCAGCTGCGTCCCGCGCAGCGCGACGTCGGCTTCGTGTTCCAGTTCTATGCGCTCTACCCGCACCTCTCCGTCGCGCAGAACATCGCCTTCCCGCTGGAGTGCTCCGGCTTGGCGAAAAGACAGCGCGACGAGATCGTCGAGCGCACGGCGACGCGCCTGGGATTGGACGATCTGCTCGCGCGAAGGCCGCGTGAACTCTCCGGCGGCGACCAGCAGCGCGTGGCGCTCGCGCGCGCGATGGTGCGCAAGCCGTCGGTCTACCTGATGGACGAGCCGCTGGGCACGCTCGACGGCTTGCGGCGGCTGGAGATGTGCGAATTCCTGCGCGAGCAGCAGATCGCCGCGCGCGTGACCACCGTCTACGTGACGCACGACCAAGAGGAGGCGATGCGCCTCGCCGACCGCATCGTGGTGATGTCGGCCGGCAGGATCCTGCAGGCCGCGCCGCCGATGCAGGTCTACGACGAACCCGCGGATCGCTTCGTCGCGCACTTCGTCGGCAGCCCGGGCATGAACTTCATCGCCGGCGAGGTGGTCGGCAACGATCGATTCCGCGCCGAGCATGGCGGACTCGAACTGCCCTTCGCGCCGCGCGTCGAGTACGCCGGCAGCGGCGTGGTGCTCGGCATCCGACCCGAGTTCCTGCGCCTGTCGAACGAAGGCCCGCTGCGCGCGCGCGTGATCGCCGACGAGGACCTCGGCTCCTCGCGCGCGCTGCACCTGGACAGCGAGTGCGGCCGCTTGGTCGCACGCATCGCCGCCCACGATGGCGGCCGGCGCGGCGAGGAAGTGCGCGTGGACTTCGACGCGCGCGGCGTGCGCTGGTTCGACGCCGAGGACGGAGTGCGATTGCCCGCATGAGCGAGAGCTTCCTCACGCTGCGCGGGGTGGCCAAGCGCTTCGGCGCCACGCAGGCGCTCTCGGGCCTCGACCTGGAGATCCGCGCGGGCGAGTTGTTCGTCGTGCAGGGCCCCACCGGCGCGGGAAAGACCACGCTGCTGCGCACGATCGCCGGCCTGGAGCGCGCCGACTCGGGCACGATCACGATGGGCGGCCGCGACCTGACCACGCTCTCGCCCGCCGAACGCGACGTGGCGCTGGTGTTCCAGAACTTCTCGCTCTACCCCGACTGGAGCGTGCGCCGCAACCTGGAGTTCCCGCTTCGCGCGCCGGGCCGCGCGCTCGACGAAGCGACGATCGGGAAACGGGTCGCCCAGGCGGCGGCGATCCTGCGCATCGAGGCCCTGCTCGATCGGCCGGCGCGCAAGCTCTCGGGCGGCGAGATGCAGCGCGTCGCGATCGGCCGCGCGATCGTGCGCGAGCCGCGGCTGTACCTGATGGACGAGCCCCTGAGCAACCTCGACGCCAAACTGCGCGAGGCGCTGCGCGTCGAGCTGGCGGTGCTCGTGCGCCGACTGGGCGTGCCGATGCTCTACGTGACGCACGACCAGGCCGAGGCGCTCTCGATGGCCGACCGCATCGGCGTCTTGATCGACGGCCGCCTGCAGCAGGTCGGCACGCCGCGCGAGGTCTACTCGCGGCCGGTTTCCGAGCTGGTCGCGCGCCAGCTCGGCCAGCCTGCGATCAACGTCTTCTCCGCGCAGCGCAGCGGCGATCGCTACCTGGCCGGCGACGGGACCCCGCTGTGCCCCGCGGCCCCGGACGCGCCCTCGCAGGCCTCGATCGGGGTGCGGCCCGAGCACCTGGAGATCTCGGAGAGCCTCGCCGAACTCAGCGGCTCGGCGGCGCGGGTCGAGCTGGTCGAGCAGGCCGGCCCGCACCAGGTGATCGTCGCGCACTGGGCAGGACAGCGCGTTCACGTGCTCATCGGACGCGAGCGTCAGCTCGGACTTGGCCAGCGGGTGCACCTGCGCGTCGCCCCCGACCGCGCCGTGCTTTGGAAGGCTTGAGTACGGCCGCGAAACCGCGCCGCGCACCCGGATAGTCGGAAGGAACTTCCAAGCCCCCGCGTTCCGCGGCACCGCGGCGAGCGACCTCGGGTAGGCTTGTGGGGATCCGCGTCGACCGATCCACGACTCGGGGAGCCTGCCCGGCGGCAGGCAACCCCGACTTTCGCGCCCCTCACCATGCAAAGCACCCGGTTCCAAGGCTCTCGCTTCGTTTCCAGCCTGCTCACCGCCGTGCTCCTGCCGGCCAGCGCCGCGGCGCAGCAGTACTTCACCGAGCAGGTCGGGATGATCCCCGGCGCCGCGGTCTGGTCGGAGGGCGTGGAAGCCGCCGACGTCGACAACGACGGCGACCTCGACCTGTTCGTCGCCGACGGCGACGGCTTCAGCTTCGGGACGACCAAGCGCCAGAACAAGCTGTTCATCAACAAGAAGATCGAGACCGGCACGCTCACGTTCGTCGACGAGAGCATCGCGCGCCTGGGCGTGCACGTCTCGTTCGCGCGCAACGTCACGACCGGCGACGTCGACGGCGACGGCTGGACCGACGTGCTCTTCGTCAACGGCTTCAACGCCGATCCGCCTTCGCTGTACATCAACCAGGGGCCGGCCAGCCCGGGCGTTTTCTTGCTGGAGAGTTCGACGCGTGGCCTGACGGTCAACTACAACGGCGGCGGCGGGCAGTTCGGCGACCTCGACAACGACGGCGACCTCGACCTGATCATCTCCGACTCCGGCGCGAGCTACCTCGGCGGCGCCGGCAGCAAGCCGCACCTGTTCTTCAACAACGGCGCCGGCGTGTTCAGCGAGAACGCCGCGAGCCTGGGCGCCGCGAACAAGGCCTCGCAGATGGACGTGTCGCTGATCGACTTCGACGGCGACTTCGACCTGGACTTCTACGGCACCAACCGCGGCACCTCGGCCGGCGGCACGCAGTACCTGATGCTCAACAACGGCAGCGGGCAGTTCACCGACCAGTCGACGCTGATCACGGTGAGCTCGGGCAGCTGCTACGAAGCCGAGTTCGGCGACCTCGACGGCGACGTCGACATCGACCTGTTCCTGCTCAGCCTCTCCGGACTCTCGGAAGCGCACATCCGCAACAACTTCGCGCCCGCCGGGCCGCTCACGTTCACCAACGGCACGCCCTTCGGCTCCGGGGACGACAACGAGGTCGTGCTGCTCGACTACGACGTCGACGGCGACTACGACGTGCTCGTCGGCTCGCTCGCGGCGCGCGAGAAGCTCTACCGCAACGACGGCAACCTGGTGTGGGTCGACGACAGCACGCGCATCCAGGCGATCAGCGATTCGACGCTCGATTGCACGGTCGGCGACTTCGACAACGACGGCCGCTACGACCTGGTCACGGTGCAGGGCGAATCGAACAACTTCGCCGACCGCTTCTACCGCAACGTCTCCGGACCGATCGACACGCGCGCGCCGGTGTTCGTCAAGGCCGAGACGCCGGTCTTCGCCAGCGCCGCCGGCCCCTTCGTGGCGCGCGTGAAAGTGCGCGACCAGATGCTCGACGACGGCGTCGACCATCTGCGCGGCGAAGCGCGCTCCGTGGTCCTGACCGCGCCCGCCTTCCAGTCGATCTCGATCGACCCGGGCGGCTTCAATCCGAGCGCGATCTCCGTGCCCGCCGGCACCAGCGTGGGCTGGACCAACAACAGCGCGGTCAACCAGAGCGTGCTCAGCTCGAGCGCGCCGTACACCTACGATTCGGGCATCCTCGCGCCCTCGAACGCCTACGAGCGCGTGTTCGTCAGCCCCGGCGTCTACAACTACACCAGCGTCTCGGGCGCGACGGGCACGATCACGGTGACCGGCTCGGTGACGACCACCGCCTGCATGCACTCCGGCGGCCAGATCTTCCGCGCCGCGATGCCCGACACCGCCGCCGGCGCCGGCATCTGGCTGTGCCACGAGTTCGTGTTCCGCGACCAGCCCGGCAACGTCTCGGTCAGCGACAGCGAGCGCACCACGGTGATGCAGTGCTCGACGGGAACGGTGTACTGCACGGCGAAGCTCAATTCCCTGGGCTGCCTGCCTTCGATCTCCGCCAGCGGCGCGCCGAGCGCCTCGGCCGTCAACGGCTTCGTGGTCAGCGCCGCGAACGTGCGCAACAACAAGTCGGGCCTGTTGTTCTACGGCCTCAGCGGCCAGGCCGCGCTCCCCTACCAGGGCGGCACGCTGTGCGTGAGCCCGCCGATCAAGCGCACGCCCGCCGTGGTCTCCGGCGGCACGCTCCCGCCCGCGAACGACTGCAGCGGCGTGTTCGCGATCGACATGAACACGTTTGCCACGGGCGGCCTCGGCGGATCGCCCTCGCCCTCGCTCATGGTGATCGGCACCGTCGTCAACAGCCAGTTCTGGGGCCGCGACCCGGGCTTCGTCGCGCCGAACAACACGACGCTGAGCGATGGGTTGGAATATGTGATCTGCCCGTGATCTGGGTGGGCCACGGCGGCCGCGATCGAAGCGTTGGGCGTGGCAGCGCCCAGACCCTGTCGAGAGCCTGAGGAAGCCGCTCGGCTTCACATCCCCGTTCCAGGCGGCAGGATAGTTTCAGGATTCCTCTCGGCGTTCCAGGCCCGGCTGCACTCGATCCGCGCGGCCTTGCCCGCAATGCGCGGCCCCGCTCTACAATTCAGGCTCGCTTCGGATTTCAGCGCCCTCCTGGCCAGGTCCATGAAAGAGGCTGCCATGCTTCGCGTCCGACTTGCTCGCACCAGTGCGCTCCACGCTTTGCTTGCACTGGGGTGCTGCTTCACGCTCGCCGGTGCGCAATCGGGCGTTGCCGGCTGGGGTACGACGGTTTTCGACAGCACCTGGAGCGAAGTGCCCTTCGTCGCGCTCGATGCCGGCAACCTGCACTCGATCGCGCTGCGAACCGACGGTTCCGCCGTGGCCTGGGGCGACAACTCGTTCAACCAGTGCACGATCCCGGCCTTGCCGGCGGGCCTCGTGGTCGTCGAAGTCGAGGCCGGCGAAAACTACAGCGTCGCCCGCCGCAGCGACGGCTCGGTCGTGGCCTGGGGCTTGAACGATTTCGGCCAATGCGACGTGCCGGCGCTGCCTGCGGGCATGAGCTTTGTCGAGGTCGCCGCAGGAGAAACCCACACGCTCGCGCGCCGCAGCGACGGCGTGGTCGTGGGCTGGGGCAAGAACAACTACGGGCAGTGCAACGCGCCGGCCTTGCCCCTCGGACTGAGCTATGTCGAGATCGCGGCTGGCGAAACCCACTCGTTGGCGCTGCGCAGCGATGGTTCAGTGCTGGCCTGGGGCAAGAACAACCTGGGCCAATGCAACGTTCCCGCGCCGCCTGCGGGCCTTGCCTACGTCGAGATCGCCGCGGGCGAGAATCACAACCTGGCGCGCCGCGACGACGGCTCCGCCGTGGCCTGGGGCAACAACAACTTCGGTCAGTGCAACGTGCCCGCGCTTCCCGCCGGACTGGAGTACGCGGAGATCGCCGCGGGACAGGCCCATTCGCTCGCACGCCGCGACGACGGTTCGGTCGTGGCTTGGGGCAAGAACGCCTTTGGGCAGTGCAGCGTGCCGATCTTGCCCGCGGGCCTGAGCTTCATCGAGATCTCTGCCGGGGAAAACCACACGCTCGCGCGCCGCAGCGACGGGCTGGTCGCCGCCTGGGGCAAGAACTTCGCTGTCCAATGCAACGCGCCCGCGCCGCCGGCAGGAATCGAGTACGTCGAGATCGAGGCGGGCGACCAGCACACGCTCGCGCTGCGCAGCGACGGCGCGCTCGCCGGCTTCGGCGACAACGGCGTCGGGCAGTGCAACGTGCCGGCGCTGCCCGCGGGCGTATCGTATGTCGAGGTTTCCGCAGGCGGCCGTCACACGCTGGCGCGGCGCTCGGACGGCGTGGTACGCGCCTGGGGTGAGAACATCGACGGCCAATGCTCCGTGCCGGTCCTGCCTGCGGGACTCTCGTACGAGCAGATTTCAGCCGGAGGCGCTCACTCGCTGGCACGCCGCAGCGACGGGTCCGTCGTCGCCTGGGGCAACAACTCCTTTGGACAATCCACGGTGCCGGCCTTGCCCGCCGGTCTGGCCTACGTCTCGATCGACGCGGGCAGCGTGCACTCTGCGGCGCGCCTAAGCGACGGCTCACTCGTGGCCTGGGGCTGGAACGCCTATGGCCAATGCAACGTGCCCGCGCTGCCTTCCGGTCTGTCGTACGAGGACTTCGCGTTGGGCGGAAGCCACACTCTGGCCCGGCGCAGCGACGGTTCGGTCGTGGCTTGGGGAGACAACTCCTACGGGCAATGCGAGGTTCCCCTGCTGCCCATCGGCGTGACGTACGTGGAGGTCTTCGCAGGCTATGTGCACTCACTCGCGCGCACAAGCGACGGCGTGGTGCTTGCCTGGGGCTACAACACGTACGGTGAATGCGAGGTGCCGGCCTTGGCTGCAGGTCGCGTTTACACGGAGCTCTCGGCAAGCGGGCACACCAGTGTGGCGCTGACTGCGCCCTCTGGCGATTGCGGTGCACCGCCGAGCGTGTACTGCACGGCGAAGCTCAATTCCCTGGGCTGCCTGCCTTCGATCTCCGCCAGCGGCGCGCCGAGCGCCTCGGCCGTCAACGGCTTCGTGGTCAGCGCCGCGAACGTGCGCAACAACAAGT
>Ga0315910_10001490_pt1 | contig 21371 bp, 17 predicted proteins | sample EdamamesoilMG_FD_204470 | JGI IMG/M metagenome (GOLD analysis project Ga0315910, IMG submission 204470) | Garden soil microbial communities collected in Santa Monica, California, United States - Edamame soil | ecosystem: Environmental > Terrestrial > Soil > Garden | place: USA: California...
CCATCATGGTCGGGGAGCACTCGCAGGAAGCGAAGGGCCGCAGATGGGGCCAGGCGCGGCGTCCGAGCCGAGGACCGCACGAATCAGGCGGGCCGAGGCCAGAAGCCGTCCGGACCCCCCCGTGCCGCCGACCCTCCCGCGGAGTGCCGCGCACGGCTAAGCTCGCTCGTCCCTCACCCCTGCCCGGAGCCCCCATGCGGCGTCCCCTCGCGCCCGCGGCCCTCTTCGCCTGCTTCGCCCCGCTGCTCGCCGCCCCCGCCGCGGCCCAGAGCCTGCCCGATGGCTTCGTGCTGGAGCCGATCGGCTCCGGCTGGCAGAGCCCGGTCGCGCTGCGCTGGCTCGACGAGCGGCGTCTCCTGGTCGCCGAGCGCGACGGACGCGTGTGGTTCGTCGAGGACGACCAGCGCCGCAATCTGGTCTACGACATCGCCGGCGAGACGCTGATCAACGGCGACCGTGGCCTGCTCGGCCTCGCCGTCCATCCGGGCTTCGACGCCCAGGGCGGCTGGCTCTACCTCCTGCTGGTGGTGGACCGCAGCGGCGGCGACAGCGCAGCCCTGGCCTTCTCGCGCCTGATCCGCCTGTGGATCGAGCCCGACGGCGCCGGGAACCTGGTGGCCCTCCCGCAGACGCGCGAGCACCTGCTGGGCGACGCGTGGTCGACGGGCATCCCCTCGTGCCACCTGTCGCACACGATCGGGAGCCTGCACTTCCTCTCGGACGGCTCGCTGGTCACGACGACCGGCGACAACGCGCACTACGACTCGACCGACGCCGGCGGCCAGGACCCGAACTGCTTCTCGGAGGGCCGCACGCCGCCTGACCAGGACGTCGGCTCCTACCGCTCGCAGTACGACCACACGCTGTGCGGCAAGGTGCTGCGCCTCGATCCCGAGACCGGCCAGGGTCTCGCGGACAACCCGTACTTCACGGGCGATCCGGACGCGCTGCTCTCGCGCGTGTACGCGCGCGGGCTGCGCAACCCCTTCCGTACCACGCTCGTGCCCGGCACGGGCCCGCGCGAGGCGCTGCTGATCTCCGACGTGGGCTGGAACACCTGGGAGGAGATCAACCTGGCCCTGGGCGGCGAGAACTTCGGCTGGCCCTGCTTCGAGGGCGACGCGCCCCAGCCCGAGTACCAGGCGGCCGACGTGCACGGCCTGTGCGGCGGGGTCGAGGCGGCCCACACGCGCCCGCTGCTCGCCTGGCACCACAACCTGAGCCCGACCGGGTTCCGCGGCAACTGCGCCAGCGGGCTGTGCGTGTACACCGGCGATCGCTATCCCGAGGTCTATCGCGGGCGCCTGTTCTTCAGCGACTACGGCAAGGGCTGGATGCGCGCCGCGCGGCTCGGCCCCGGATACGAGGTCGAGAGCTCGCTGGGCTTCGCGCGCGACCTGCCCGGCCCGGTCGAACTGGTGGCGCAGCCCGGCACGGGCGACCTGGTCTACGCCTCGATCTCGGCCGGCATCTTCCGGCTGCGCTACGTGGGCTCGGCCCAGCCGCCCGTGGCGGTGGCGCGCGCCACGCCGGCCCACGGGCCGGGCGACCTGGACGTGCTGCTCTCGGGTGCCGAATCGAGCGACCCGGACGGACAGGAGCTCGTCTACGCCTGGGACCTCGGCGACGGCGCGACCTACACGCAGCGCGAGTTCCTGCACACGTTCGTGGGCGCACAGGACTACGTCGCGCGCCTGACGGTCACGGACTCGAGCGGCCTGTCCGCCTCCGACGAGGTCCGGATCACGCCCCACAACCTGCCGCCGGTGATCGAGCAGCTCGTGAGCCCCGTCGAGGGCAGCACCTTCCTCTCGGACCAGGCGCTGGCGCTCGTGGCCACGGCCTCGGACCCGGAGGACGGCGTCCCGGCCGCGCGCTGGAGCCTGGACCTCGTGCACGACCACCACGTCCACCCCGACTGGGCCACGAGCGAGGGCCTGAGCACCACGCTGACCCCCGACGCCCACGGCCCGGGCGACAACCACTTCTTCGTGCGCCTGACGGTGACGGACGCGCGCGGCGCCGAGGACGAGCGCAGCGTCGAGATCTACGACCGCGCCTCGCACCCGCGCGCGCACCTGGTCGAGCTCCGGTCCACCACCGTGCGCGCCGGCCAGCGCCTGGAGCCCGTCGGCCACGTCGACTACTCGCTCGGGCGCGTGAGCGCCAAGCAGGCGACCCTGGTGTGGGACTGGGGCGACGGCACGCAGGACGTGTTCCCGGCTGCCCGCCACCACGTCGACACGCTTCCGAGCCACGTCTACGCGCGCGCCGGGCGCTACACGCTGCGCCTCTCGGCCGAGCTGGAGGGCGCGCGCCACGCGGTCGAGGCCGAGATCGAGGTCCTGCCTGGGCGGCCCTCGGTGGCGGTCTTCGCAGCGCTCGAGGACGAGCGCTGGGTCGCGCGCGCCGAGCAGGAGGAGATCGTGGCCACGCTGCGGGCGTCCCTGGCCGGACAGGCGGCCGAAGTGCGCGCCTTCGCGCTCGGCCAGGGCGCGGACCTGGCGGCCTGGATGGAGTCCCTGCGCGACGACCCGCTGGCGGACATGCTCGTGCTGCTCGACTTCGTGCCCGAGCCGCTGGTGGCGGGGCCCGCGGACGAGTCGCCGCTGGCCCGCTGGCTGGCCGGCGGCAACGGCGTCGTCTGGAGCGGCCTGACGCCGTTCCACTCGGTGCTGCGCGACGACGGGGTGGTCGAGCTGGTCGTCGGCGCCAGCGCGGCCTTCTTCGACACGACCGTGGACGGGATCGTGCTGGGCGTCGGGCTGCAGCGCCCGACGTCGCTGGGCGCGAGCGTCGTGCCGAGCTTCCCGACGTACCGTTCCGAGCGCGCTCTGCGGCACGACGCGCTGGGCCCGCGCTGGCGCGTGGCGCGCGTCTTCGCGGCCGACGGCGACAACGACTCCGACGCAATCGAGATCATCCAGGCCTCGCGCGGCACCTACGCCCAGTTCCTGTGCGATCCCGGTCCGCAGCCGCGGGCCGCGGTCCTGTCCGAGTACCTGCTCGATCGCCTGGGCGCGCGACGCCTGACGGGGTCGACGCCGCACCGCCGCTGATCTTCTACCGCTCGAACGTCTGTCAGCCGAGCAAGATCCTCACGAGCGGTAGAAGATCGCGCATCCGGCGAAGCCGGATGCCACCAGCGACCCTCCGAAGACCGGCGGCCCCGCGGCATCTCCACGCGACGGCAGCCCTGTCCGCTTGGGCTCCGGGCGTCAGCCAGGGCTAGGCGACTACCTAGAGTCCGCGCGGGCCGCCAAGATCCTGCGGGAGGCAGTGGCTCGCCGCGTCCGGCGAGGCCGGGCCACCAGCAACCCTCTGGAAGCCGTCGGTTGCGGGTGTCAACCCGCGCTGAGAGCTTGAGCGGCGAGCCTCACACCTCGCCCAGGGCGAGCTGGCACTCGAGCCCGCCGTTCAGCAGCGACTCCGTGCGCAGCCCGCGCAGCCCCAGCGCCCGCACCTGGGCGCGCTCCAGGGCCAGGAGGGCGAGGCGCGTGCCGCGGCCCACCTCGCGCAGGCGCGCTCCGAAGGCCCGGTAGAGCTCCAGCACGTCGCCCGGCTCGCCCGCGTCGCCCACGCGCAGGCCGTAGGGCGCATTGGTGACCACGAATGCGTTCCAGCCGGGCCGCAGCGCCAGCGCGCGTGCGTCGGCCACCTCGCAGCGGATCCAGTCGCCGACCCCGGCCTGCGCGGCGTTCGCGCGTGCCTCGGCCAAGCGCGTCTCGTCCAGGTCGCTCGCCACCAGGGTCGGCCGCCGCCGCTCCCTGGGCACGCTCGCCTGCGTCGCCTGCCAGGCGGCGTAGGCGCGCGCATCGTGGTCGCGCCAGCGCTCGAAGCCGAAGCTGCGCAGGCTGCCCGGCGCGATGCCCGCCGCCTGCCAGGCGGCCTCGATCACGATCGTCCCCGAGCCACAGAAGGGGTCCACCAGCGGCGCGCGCGCGTCCCAGCCGGAGAAGCGCACGAGCGCCGCCGCCAGGTTCTCCGCCAGCGGCGCGCGCCCCTGGTGCAGGCGCCAGGCGCGCCGGTGCAGGGCCGCGCCGCTCGTGTCGAGCGCCAGCGTGGCCCGGTCGGCGTGGAGGTGCAGGTGGATGCGCAGGTCCGGGTCCTCGCGGTCCACCGCGGGCCGCGTGCCCTCGCGCGCACGGAAGCGGTCGACGATGGCGTCCTTGACGCGCTGCTCCAGGAAGCGCGTGTGGTCCAGGGCGGACTCGGTCGCCTGGGCCGCAACCGCCAGGCTCCCCTCGGGCGCGAGCCAGCGCTCCCAGGGGAGCTCGTGCACGGCGGCGTAGAGCTCGTCCCCGTCGCGCGCCGAGAAGCGCGCCAGGCGCTGCAGCACGCGCACGGCCGTGGCCAGGTGCCGGTTCGCGCGCCAGACGTCCAGGCGCGTGCCCTCGAAGTACACCCCGCCGACCTGGCGCTCCTGGCGCGCGAGCCCGAGCGCGCGCACCTCGGCCTGCAGCACGGGCTCGACGCCGCGCGTGCAGGTCGCGAAGCAGGCGTGGCGTTCGGGCGCGGGCACGGGGAGCCGGAGAGCCGCCCATGGCAACGACGCGCGCCGCCCGTTGCAAGCCCACGCCGGTTCCTGCGCGCACGTCGCGGGCCGACCCGCGCATCGCTACCCTCCGCCTCCCGATGAACTGGGAGAGCCTCTTCGTCCTGGGCCTGACCCTGGCGATGCTGGCCGCGCTCGTCTCGGGCCGCGTGCGCGTCGACGCCATCGGGCTCGGCCTGATGATCGCGCTCGTGGCGGCCGGGATCATCGGCTACGACGAGGCCGTCGCCGGCTTCGGCAACAAGGCCATCCTGACCATCGCGGGTCTCTTCGTCGTCGGCGAGGGCCTGACGCGCACCGGTGCGGTCGAGTTCGTGGCGCGCCTCCTGATGCGCCTGACGCGCGGCAGCGCGCGGCGCACGATCTTCCTGACCTGCACCGTGGCGGCCGCGATCTCGAGCCTGCTCAACGACACGGCCGTGGTGCTGGTGTTCATCCCGCTGCTCATCGAGGTCGCGCGGGGCAGCGGCGTGCCGGCCTCGCACCTCCTGATGCCGCTCTCCTTCGCCGCGCTCCTGGGCGGCATGAACACCCTGATCGGGACCTCGACCAACATCCTGGTCAGCGGCACGGCCGAGAGCCTCGGCCAGGCGCCGCTCGGGATGTTCGAGATGACGCCGCTGGCCGTGGTCCTGTGCGCGCTCGGGATCGTCTACCTGACCTGGCTCACGCCGGTGCTGGTGCCGGCGCGCGCGAGCCTCTCGGCCCAGCTCGGGGCCAGCGCGGCGCGCGAGTACCTGACCGAGCTCGTGATCGGGCCGCGCTCGCCGCTGGTCGGACGCGCCTACCCGGAGGTGCTCGCGCGCATTCGCGCGCGCCTGGCCTTCTTCGTGCGCAAGGAGGCGGCCCTGTGGGGCCCCTTCGAGGCGCAGGTCGTGACCCCCGGGGACGTGCTCATGCTGCGCGGCAGCGTGGACGAGATCGCGGCCCTGGAGACCGAGCTCGACCTCAAGCACGCGGCCGGGCAGCGCTCGCGCGAGAAGGACATGAGCTTCTTCGAGCTGGCCATCTCGCCGCACTCGCCGCTGGTCGGACGCCGCGCCGAGGAGCTGCAGCTCTGGCGCGACTACGGGGCCGTCACGGTCGCGATCCTGCGCGCCGGCCAGCACGTCAAGGAGCGCCTGAGCCGCCTGCACCTGCGCGCCGGCGACCTCCTGCTGGTCATGGCCGACGAGGAGAGCGAGACGCGCCTGCAGGCCAGCAACGACTTCTACATGGTCACCGGCGCGCAGAAGAGCGTGAAGCTGCGCCACCGCGGGCGGCGCGCGCTGATCGTGGCCGGCCTGGTGGTGCTCCTCTTCGCGCTGACCTCGCTGGTGAAGCTGCCCTGGCTGCCGCAGCCCTTCGTGGCCGTGCTGGGGGCGCTGGCGATGATCGCGACCGGCTGCGTCACGCCGCGGCGCGTCTACCGCACGATCGACTGGCCGATCCTGCTGTTCATCGTGGGCACGCTGGCCCTCGGCAAGGCCATGGAGTCGACCGGCGCGGCGGCGACGATCGCGCAGGGCATCGTCGCGCACCTGGCGGAACACGGCGAGGCCGCGATCCTGGCCGGCTTCGTGCTCCTGTGTCTCGTGCTGAACACGCTGATCGCCCACAGCGCGGTGGCCGTGCTGCTGACTCCCATCGCGGTGCGCACGGCGCAGACGCTGTACGCGGCGAGCCCCGACGACCCCGGCGCTCCGGCGTTCCTGAGGGCCTGCATCCTGGCGATCGCCTTCGGCGGCTCGCTGTGCTTCGCGACGCCGGTCGGGCACCAGGTCAACCTGATGGTGATGGGGCCGGGTGGCTACCGCTACGGCGACTTCGTGCGCCTCGGGCTACCGCTCTCGCTGCTCGCCTGGGGCGTGATCTCGCTCGGGCTGCCGCTGCTGGCGGGGCTGTAGGGGCGGACGCGGCCTCCCCGCGGCTACACTCGCCCGGCTTGAAGCCCGGCTCCGCTGCCGCTCCGACCGCCATCGCCGACGCCCGCCCGGAGACGGCCGGCCCGGTCCACTGCCCCCACTTCGGCCCCTGCGGCGGCTGCAGCTTCCTGGACCAGCCCTACGCCGACGAGCTCGCCGTCAAGGCCGAGGCCTTCCAGCGCGTGGCTGCGGCGCACCTCGACCTCTCCGGCGTCGCGCTGCGCCCCCCGCTGGCGGCGCGCGCGCCGCTCTTCTACCGCACCTCGCTCAAGGTGCCCTTCGCCCTGCGCCGCGCGCGGCCGGTGGCCGGCTTCTACCGCCGCGCGAGCCACGAGGTGGTCGACCTCGAGGCCTGCGCGATCCAGCACCCGCGCCTCACCGAGCTCCTCCTGCTGGCCAAGGAGTGCGTGCGCGAGCTCGGGACGCCGCTCTACGACGAGCGTTCCCACAAGGGCCTCCTGCGGCACTTCCTGGCGCGCGTGGCGAGCGACACGGGCGCGTGCCTGGCGGGCTTCGTGGTGCGCTACGACCGCGACCGGGCCACGCAGAAGCTGGCCGCGCGGCTGTTCGAGCGCGGCGCGCCGCTCGGTCTCGTGGGCGTGATCGAGAACGTCAACCGCGAGCGCGGCAGCCAGGTCCTGGGGCGCGAGTCGCGCCTCCTGGCGGGGCGCGGGACGCTGCGCGAGACGAGCGACGGGCTCGTGCTCGAGACCTCGCTGACGACCTTCGCGCAGGTCAACGCCGCACAGGCCTCGGTGCTCTACGGCGAGGTCGAGCGCCTGCTGGCCCCGCTGGCCGGCCAGCACGTGGTCGACCTCTTCTCCGGTTACGGCCCGATCGCCCTGCGCCTGGCGCGCCGCGGTGCGCGCGTCCACGCGATCGAGTACGACGCGCGCGCCGTCGAGGAGGGCCGCGCCGCCACCGAGGCCAGCGGCCTGGCGGGCACGCTGACCTACGCCTCCGGCGACGCCCAGCGCCTGCTGCGCGAGCACGCCGCCGGCCCGCAGCCGATCGACGCGATCGTGGTCGACCCGCCGCGCCGCGGCCTGTCGCGCGCGCTGGTCGAGCTCCTGTGCACCCTCGCCATCCCGCGCCTGGTGGTCGTGTCGTGCTTCCCGGACACGCTCGTGCGCGACCTCGCGCTCCTCTCGAAGAGGTACGCCCTGCGCGAGCTCGGCACCGTCGACCTCTTCCCGCGCACGCCGCACCTCGAGTCCTTCGCGCTGCTCGAGCGGCGCTGACCCCGGCTCAGCCCCGCGAGCGGGTGGCGCCGCGCCGCTTGCGCTGCGCGCCCTTCCCGCGCTTGGCCCGGGCCGGGGCGCTCTTCCCGCGCTTCAACGCGCGCACGGCCTTCGACCAGTCCCTGGGCGGCTCCTCGCCCTTGAGCTCGAACAGGAAGCGCGACGGGAGCGATTCCTCGCCGCGGCCGAAGCGCGCGCGCGCCAGGGCCTGGCACAGGGTCAGGCCGTGCTGGGCGCGCGTGATGCCGACGTACATCAGGCGGCGCTCCTCCTCGACGGTGCCCTCGGCCACGGCGCGGCGGTGCGGCAGGAGGCCCTCCTCGAGGCCCACCAGGTAGACGCGCGGGAACTCGAGGCCCTTGGCGGAGTGCAGGGTCATGAGCGTGACGGCGCGGCGCTCGCCCTCGAGGCTCGGGTCGTCGTCCTGCTCCTCGAGCGTCACGGCCTGCAGGAAGGCGGCCAGGGTGGCGTCCTTCTTCTTGCCGCCGAAGCGGCGCGCGAAGTCCAGGAGCTCCTCGACCGCGGCCCAGCGGCGCGTGCGCTCGAGCGGGTCGGGGTAGAGGCGCTCGACCTCGGCGCGGTAGCCCACGGCCTCCAGCAGGCGCTCGATGCGCGCGACCAGCGTCAGGCCGGTCTCGGCGTTCAGGGTCGCGAGCAGGCGGTAGAGGTCGCGCCCGGCCGTGGCGGCGAGCGGGGTGACGCCCTCCAGGTCGCCGGCCTCCTCGAAGGCCTGCGGCAGCGGGCAGCGGCGCGCGGCCGCGTGGGCCAGCACGCGCTCCAGGCTCTTCGCGCCGATCCCGCGCGGCGGCGCGCCGGCGGCGCGCGCCAGGGCCAGCTCGTCGTCCGGCTGCACGCTCAGCTTGAGGTAGGCGAGCACGTCGCGCACCTCCTTGCGGTCGAAGAACGAGCGCCCGCCCACCAGCACGTAGGGGATCGCGCGCGCGCGGAACGCCTCCTCGTAGGCCCGAGCCTGCGGCCCGGTGCGGAACAGCACCGCGAAGTCGCCGAAGCGCGCCGCGCGCCGCCCGACCAGCGCGACGATGTCACGCGCGACGTGGTCGGCCTCCTCGGCCTCGCCCTCGGCCGTCACCAGGCGCACCGGCTCGCCGGGGCCGAGGGCCGAGCGCAGCTCCTTCGGGTGGCGGTCCGGGTTGTGGGCGATGACCTTGTTGGCCGCGCGCAGGATCGGCTCGGTCGAGCGGTAGTTCGTCTCGAGGCGCACGACCTTGGCGCCCTTGAAGTCCTGCTCGAAGGAGAGGATGCGCGTGACGTCGGCCCCGCGCCAGCCGTAGATCGACTGGTCGTCGTCCCCCACCACGCACAGGTTGCGGTGCGCCCCGGCGATGGCGCGCACGATCTCGTACTGCGGTGCGTTCGTGTCCTGGTACTCGTCCACCAGCACGAAGCGGAAGCGCTCGCGCAGCGCGGCCAGCGGTCCGTCCTTCTTCTTCAGGAGCTGCACCGTGCGCAGCAGGAGGTCGTCGAAGTCGAGCGCGCGCGCGCGGCCGAGCTCCTCCTCGTAGCGCGCGAAGGCGCGCCCGATCAGCTCCTCCTGCTCGTCGGCGGCCTTGGCGAGGTACGCGTCGGCGGCCACCAGCCGGTTCTTGAGCAGCGAGATGCGCGCCTGGAGGTCCCCGGCCTGCATCGTGGCGCCCTCGACCGAGAGCGTGCGCAGGACGCCGCGCAGCAGCGCGAGCTGGTCCGAGCCGTCGCTGATCGTGAAGCTCTTGCCGACCCCCACCTGGGCCCCGTGCTCGCGCAGGACCTCCAGGCAGAAGGCGTGGAAGGTGCCCACGAAGGGCAGGCTCGCGCGCTCGGCCCCGATCAGGTGCGCCAGGCGCTCGCGCATCTCGCGCGCGGCCTTGTTGGTGAAGGTCACGGCCAGGATGCGCTCGGGCGCGACGCCCTTGGACACGAGGTGCGCGATGCGCACGGTGATCACGCGCGTCTTGCCGCTGCCGGCGCCGGCCAGGACGAGCAACGGCCCCTCGCCGTGCAGCACCGCCGCGCGCTGCTCGGCGTTCAGCTTCGAGAGGTCCGGCGCGGGCGAGGAGGCGGCCACGGGGGCGCGCAGGGTACGCGCGCCGCGGCGCGGCTCAAGGGCCTGTCCCAGCGCGAGTTCGACGCCCGCAGGCCAGGGAGGCGCGTCCAATCCCGCCACGGGACTGCAGGGCCGACGGCTTCCAGAAGGGTTGCTGGTGGCATCCGGCTTCGCCGGATGCGTGGGAGGGCCTCAGGCGTCTTCCTCGAGCGGCTGCGGGCGCTTCGGGCGCAGCTCGACCGTGAGGTCGCGCAGGAGGCCCTCGCGCCGGGCCGTGAGGCGCCAGTCCGGACCGAAGAACAGCACGGCGCCGCGCAGGCGCTCGTCGATCTTGTCGTACTCGAAGGAGGCCGACAGGGCGCGGTAGAGCGGGACGCTGACCCGCAGCCCGAGGTCGCGCTGGTCGTACCAGCCGTAGGCCAGCACCGCGCTCGCGCGCCCGTCCTCGACGTGCTCCCAGACCCACAGGGGCGCCCCGAGCTCGGCCAGGCAGGCCGCCAGGTCGGCCTCGGCCGGCCGCAGCCGCTCCAGGGCCGCGGGCGTGATCGGCGCGTGGCGCGACTGGCGCTCCCAGGCGACGCGCAGGCAGCCGGAGGAGGCCAGGGCGACGAGCAGCGCCGCGGCGGCCCTCACTCGTGCAGCTCCTCCCAGGGCATCGCGTACTCGGGCTCGTCGCCCTCCAGCGTGATCCCGACGTGCGTCAGGACCTGCTCCTCGTCGAAGAACAGCCAGGCGCGGTCCGCGCGCGCGTCCTCGTTCTGGAAGGCGAGCACGACCAGGAACAGGACCGCGCGCTTGGTCTGCGAGAACTGGTAGCGGTAGGCGCTGCGCTTGCCGAGCTGCACGACCTCGACCGGCGCGCCCAGGCGCTCGACGACCTCGCGCGCGGTGGTCTTGCCGGGCTCGAGCGCCGCCAGGGCCTCGCGCGCGAGCGGCTCGTTGTCGGTCGAGCGCGTCAGGGCACAGGCCGGGGTGAGCGCCAGGAGGAGCGCGAGGAGGACGGGGCGCATGCGTGGTGGGCGCGAGGATACGCAGCCGCCTTCGGGACCCGGAAGGGCTTTCCACCGGCCGCCGCGCCGCGCCGGGGGAATACTTCGACCGAGGCAACCCCATGGATTCCCGCTTCCCCCGTGCGCGCGCCTGGCTCGGCCTGGGCCTCGCGCTCCACTTCTTGGCCGTGGCGCTGGTCGCGCCCCGCATCCTGCAGACACGCCGTGCGCCGGTGAGGCCCGGGGCGGACGCCCGCGAGACCCCGGCCCAGCCCGCGGCCCCTGCGGCCACCTCCGCCGGCGGCACGGCCAAGCCCGGCCAGCGCGAGGACGCGAGCCGCGCCGAGCTGCGCACGCGCGTCGGCTCCATCACGGCAGCCCTGGCCGAGGCCCTCGGGAGCCCCGACTACCAGGCCGAGTTCTGGCGCGCCGCCGTGGCCGAGCGCGCGCGGACGCTGGGGACCGAGGCCCTGCCGGCGCTGCAGGCGGTCCTGGCGGACGAGCAGCGCTCGGTCGAGGAGCACGTGGCCGCCACGGAGCTCGTCGCCGCGCTGCAGGGGCGCTGAGCGCGTCCGGCCAGGCCGGACGGCCCCTCGGCAGGACCGCGGAGGCGCGGAGGGCACGGAGCCTCGCGGAGCGAACAGGGGCAGCGCTGCGTGCGATACCAGAGCGCGCGACCCTACCTCTCCTCCGCGGACCTCCGCGCAGCTCCGCGTCTCCGCGGTCTTTCCGGAGAGGCTAGAACTCCGCCGGCGTGTACTCGAGCCGCTCGAGCTGCGGCGCGCCCTCGCGCGCGCGCACGGCCGCGTCCAGGGGCACGTCGGTGAAGACCTGCGGCTCGGGCGTTCCGGGCCAGCGGATCGCGAGGCGCGCGATGCGCGTCGCGTCCCCCAGGCCGATCTCGAGCCGGCTGGGCGAGCCGCCGAAGCTCGAGACCGCGCCGGCCGCGCGGTGGACCTCGCGCGTTCCGCCGGGCGTCTCGAGCACCAGCTGGACGCGCGCGCCGAGGCCGGAACGGTTGGCCTTCGTCCCGGTCAGGAGCAGCACCAGCCAGTGGTGGCCGAAGCCGGGGTTCTCGAACAGCGCGCTGTGGAACCTGTCCACCAGGAAGAAGCCGCCGAGCTGGTGGAACACGTCCTGGTCGCCGTCGCGGTCGAGGTCGGCGAAACCGACCCCGTGGCCCTTCTGCAGGTGCCCCATGCCGGCCGCGGTGGTCACGTCGAGGAAGCGCTCGCCGCCGCGGTTCCACAGCAGCACGTTCGGCACCAGCACCTGCAGGGCCGGCTCGCCCGTGCCAAGGTAGAGATCCAGGAAGCCGTCGTTGTCCAGGTCGCCGAAGTTGGCGCCCATCGGCAGCAGCGGGCGCGAGAGCCCGGCCGCGGCAGCCACGTCGCGGAAGGTCCCGTCGCGCTGGTTGCGGAAGAGCAGCGGGCGCGCGGCCTGGTCGGCGCGCCCGAGGGCCCACTCGGCCATGTCGGCCAGCTTGGCCTGGTAGCCGCCGACCCACAGGTCGAGCCAGCCGTCGTTGTCGACGTCGAAGAACCAGGTCGCGAAGTGCCGCTCCGGCTCGCCGGTCACCCCGGCGCGGTGGGCCACGTCGCGGAAGGTGCCGTCGCCCTTGTTGCGGTACAGGCGGTTCAGCCCGATGTTCGAGACGAAGAGGTCGAGGTCGCCGTCGTTGTCGTAGTCGCCGGCCGCGACGCCCTTGGCGTAGCGGTCGTTCGAGACGCCCGCGGCCTGAGTCTCGTTCGCGAAGGTCCCGTCGCCCCGGTTGCGCCAGTACTGCGAGGGATACTGGGTCGCCTGCTCGAACTCGGCGCGCGATTCGTGCCCGACGTAGACGTCGAGCGAGCCGTCGCCGTCGAAGTCGCCGAACAGGCCGGTCTGCGTGGGATAGGCCGGGTCGGCCAGCCCGGCCGCGCGCGTCACGTCGGTGAAGGCCCCGCCGTCGTTGCGCAGCAGGCTCTTGCGGATGCGCCCGAAGTCGAGCAGCCAGGCTCCGCGCAGGACCAGCACGTCCCAGTCACCGTCGTTGTCCGGGTCGCCGGAGACGAGGTTGAGCCCGCCGAGCTGCTCGTCGACGCGCGCCTCCTTCGAGCGGTCCGCGAAGGTCCCGTCGCCGCCGTTCTTGAACAAGGACAGCGGTCCGAGCGGGTCGCAGGTCGAGGTCAGGATGTCGAGCCAGCCGTCGCCGTCGTAGTCCTCGATGGCGACCCCGCCGGCCATGTTCATCACGTCCACGCCGAGCTTCTTGGCCACGTCGTGGAAGCGCGGGAACTCCGCCTGCGAGGCGAAGGCCGCGGGCGGGAGCCGGAAGCGCTCGGGCACGCCCTCCGGATACTCGCCCAGGGCCATGGCCGAGATGTTCAGGAGCCACAGGGCCTCGCGGTCGTCGGGCACGAGCTCGAGCAGCGCGAGCTGGTGCTGGCGCGCCTTCTCGGCCGGGCCGCGCTCGGTGTGGATCGCCCCGCCGGCCAGCGGGAAGAGGCAGCACTCCGGGTTGTGGCGGCGGATGCAGTTCTCCTGCTCCGCCAGGCGCAGGTAGGCGAGCGAGAGCTGGCGGTGCAGGCGCAGGCGCAGCTCGGGCGCGGCGCGCTTGCCGGCCAGCTCGAAGGCCTGCTCGAGCACCGCCACGGCGCGCGCGGCGTCGGCGTTCTTCAGGTACTCGCGCCCGAGCGCCAGCAGGACCTCGCCGCGCCGCTCGGACGGGAGCTCGGGGTCCGCCAGCTCCTGCTCGAGGCGCGCCTGCTGGGCGAGGCTGATGAAGGGGTTCTCTTGCTCGTACAGGGCCCGGCCGATGCGGAGGAACTCCTCGGCCGGGGTCTCGGCGGGCGGCGCGGGCACCGCCGGCTCCTGGGGCGCGAGGAGCAGCGCGAGGAGGAGGGCGAGGGTCGACATGGCGCTCGACGCGGCAACGCCGGAGCATACCGGACCCACGCGGGCGTCGCGCGGCCGAGGGGAGATCCGCGAGCCCAATCCCTCCCCCGCACCGCGGGGCCGCCTGGCGGCGCTATCCTCGCCTCATCATGGAGCCCGCTCGCGGCCGGGCGCCGACCGGCGCATCCGATCCTCGCCCCGCGCTGGCCATCGCCCACGTCGTGCTCCCGACCGACCGCATGGCCGAGAGCGCGCGCTTCCTGCGAACGATCGGGATGCGCCCGGTGCACGACGGTGCGAAGGTGTCGATCTTCGAGCTGCGCGGCGGCACGCACGTGATCCTGATGCAGGCCGAGGAGGTCGTGCCCGGGGACGCGCCCTTCGATCTCATGGTGGACGACCTCGAGGCCACCCACGCGCGCTTCGCCGCGCTCGGGCTCAGCCCCTCGCCGATCGAGGCGCTGCCGCGCATCGACCACCGCGTGTTCCACCTGCGCGAGCCGGCCGGGCACGTGTTCACCTTCTATTCCAGCCACGCCTCGGGCCAGCCCACGTGAGCCTCGAGATGGTGGTCCAGGAGCGCCACCGCCTCTGGCCGAGAGCGGCTCGGTGCACGCGCTCGAGCTGATCGAGGCGCTGCTACGCTTCCGCGCCGTCGACGACGCCCTGCGCCGCTCGGTCGCCACGCAGTGGCTGGGGTGGACGTAGGAACTGTCCGAGAGCCGCGCCGCGCCGCGGGCGAGGATGGTGACCCCAAGGGGATTTGAACCCCTGTCGCCAGGATGAAAACCTGGTGTCCTAGGCCGAACTAGACGATGGGGCCACGCGGTCCAGCGAGCCCGTCGCCGGGCTCCGTGGGCGCGGAAAGATAGGGTCCCGTCCGGGGGGTGTCAATCGCGCGTCCAGCCGGCGGCCGCGAGGCGCCCGCCCACGTGGGCGAGCTCGCGCTCGAGCCCGGCGCGCACGACCTCGAGGCCGGCGGAGCCGGGCGCGAAGAGGCTCCAGGTGTAGGTCTCGACCTCGACGTGCAGCTCGGAGGAGCCCCAGCGCTCGGGCGCGGCCAGGGCCGCCGCGAGAGTGCGCTCGGCCTCGGCGCGCGTGGTCGCCAGGCCCGCGCCGGCGCCGAAGTGGGCGAGATCCACGGGCACGTGGAAGTGGCAGCGCCACTCGTCGCAACCGCGCCAGGCGGCGGCCTCCCGTGCGAGCTCCGGGAGGTCGAGCGCGCGCAGGCGCTCGCTCCCGCGCCGGCCGGTGACCTGGTGCAGGTACACGGGCTCGTCGAGGGCCAGGAGGCGCGCGCGGGCCTCGGGATCCTCGTCGGGACGGCGCAGCGCGAGGGCGCTCGAGAACTGCAGCTTGCCGAGCGGCGTCCCGTGCTGCGTGGCGCGCGCCAGGGCCGCCTCCGGCTCCTCGAACTCCACCGCCGCGTGGCAGGTGTCGAGGCAGGCCCCGAGGTGACGCGCGAGGGCCGCTTCCTCGGTTCCGCGCGCGCCCGCGCGCACCTCCGCGAGGAGCTCGGCCAGCTCGCGCGTGTCGTTGGCGCACGAGCGCGGCTCGGGCTCGAGCGCCAGGACCACGCGCTCGCCGGTCTCGCGCTCGAGCTCGGCGAGGGCCAGGGCCGCGGCGCGAAAGCCCGCGGCGATGCGCGCGCGCTCGCCGGGCCCGAGCCAGGCCGCGAAGGCCCCGGCGTGGGTGCTGATCGAGAGGTGCTGGCCCGGACGCGAGCCGCCGCGCCGCGCGCGCAGCCCGGCCGCCAGGCGCGCCACGTCGAGCGTGTAGGCGAGGCGCGCCGGCTCGCTCCAGGGCGGGACGAAGACGCGCGCCTTGAGCCCCGGGCCGTGGAAGTCGCCCTGCGGGAAGGCGTTGAAGGTCGCCGGATCGAGCCCCGCGCCGGCGCACAGCTCGAGCAGTTGCCCGCGCAAGCGCTCGTCCGCCAGGAACTCGCGCGCCGCGCGGGCCGGGATCCAGGCCCCCACGCCGAAGTCGGACGCCTCCGGCGCGAGGCGCGCGCGCAGCGGCAGGGCCAGCTCGCGCAGCCCAGCCCGCACGCCCTCCGCGTCGCGCGACGGGTAGAGGTTCAGCCCGTAAGAGAGGTGCACCCCGAGCCCCGGCCGGTCGGGATGGTGGAAGCGCATCGCCGCCCTACTCGATCGTGATCGCTTCCTCGATCAGCAGCATCGGGATCCCGTCCAGCACCGGGTAGAGCACGCGCCCGTCCTCGCGCAGGAGCCCGCCGGCGAGCGGCGCGGCCACGGGCGCGCCGGCGCGGTTGCGGAGCTCGCCGCGTGCCTGGCGCGCGTTCAGGCGCTCGAGCAGCGCCGCTGGCGCCTCACGCAGGGGCTGGCGCGACTCCGGGCACTGGATCAGCTGCAGCAAGCTCTCGAGGTCCTTCCCGGACATGCGCCGGGGAGGATACTGCGCGCCGCGCCGCTCGCCCAGCCCGGCGGGTACACTCGGCCGCGCGCATGGCGCTCGCCAGCCTCGCTCCGCTCCTCCTGTGCGCACTCGCGGCCCCGGCGGGCGAGGAGGTCGTGGTCCAGGGCGTGACCCTCCCGGCCGGGCGCCTGGCCGCGGCGCTCGCGGGCGCCGCGGGCACCGGGCCGGTGGCCTGGGGCGAGCCCTGGCCGGCATGGGACGAGCGCACGCCGCAGGGTTTCGGGGGCGAGCGCGCCTGGCGGCGCTGGGTCGAGCTGCTGCGGGCCGAGCGCGCCGCGCGCCAGCCGCGGCGCCGGGCGGAGCTGGCGGTGCTCGCGCGCCTGCAGGGCCGCGACGCCGACGCCTGGCGGCACCTCGCCGCCTGCGTGGAGGAGCCGGGCCTGGTGGCGACGCTGCTGCCGCTCTTCTCGCCCGGCGTGCCCCAGGCCGCGCTCGGACGCGCCGGCGCGCTGGCCGACGGGGTCGTGCTGCGCCCGGCCCTGCCGCCGAGCGACGATCCGCGCGCCGCGCTGCGCTTCCTGGCGGGGACGGAGATCGCCTCGCCGGAGTTCGAGGTTGGCGCGGCGCGCCTGACGCTGGCCGTGGCGGTCGATCGCGACGGGCTCGAGGTCAAGCTGCACCACCGCGGCGGCGGCCCGGCGCGCCTCGCCGTGCTGCCGCCCCTGCCGCGCGGCGTGGACGCGGGGCTCGTCTTCGCCGACTGGGAGAAGCTCCCCGGGCACGAGGGGCCGGTCTCCTTCGAGCTCTCGGCCGAGGAGCCGGAGCACTCGCTGTGGCTGACCTTCCACCCGCCGCGCGAGCGCTGGCCGCTGCCGTTGCCGGAGACGCTCGCGCCGCTCGTGCCGGGGCGCACGCTGCTCCTGGTCTCGCCGCGCGGCGACGAGCCGCACCTCGCGCGCTTCGCCGAGGCCCTGGAGGAGCTCCTCGGAGCTCCGGCTCGCCTCGTACCGCCCGGGGCGTCGGCGCCGGGCGAGCTGGAGCCTCTGCGATTGCGCTTCGACGCCCCGGAGTCGGCCGAGCGCAAGCTGGTCGAGCTGCTCGGGCTGGCCGAGGCTTTTGCGCTGCGCGGCCCGGTCCGATAGGGAAGGAGCCATGTTCGCCCAGCACCGCCAGCGCTTCCTCGCCCGGCTCGCGGCCGAGAACGCCGCCGCCATCGTCCCGACCGGCGCCCCGAGGATCCGCAACCACGACAGCGAGCACCGCTTCCGCCCGCGCAGCGACTTCTGGTGGCTGACCGGCTTCGCCGAGCCGGACGCGGTGCTGGTGCTGCTCCCCCACCACGCCGAGGCGCAGAGCGTCCTGTTCGTCAACGCGAAGGACCGCGAGGCCGAGACCTGGACCGGCCGGCGCCTGGGCGTGGCCGACGCGCCGCGCGTCCTGGGCGTGGAGCGCGCCTACCCGCGCGGCGAGCTGTGGACGCGCCTGGCGGAGCTCTTGCCGGGCCACGCGCGCATCGTCTTCGGCTTCGGCGAGGACGCGGCCTTCGACCGCGAGCTGCTCGAGACCGTCGCGGCCCTGCAGCGCCGCGGGCGCAGCACGCAAGTGCTGCCGCGCCAGTGGGTCGAGCCGGCCGAGTGGCTGCACGAGCTGCGCCTGGTCAAGGACGGCGAGGAGCTGGAGCGCATGCGCGCCGCCGCGCGCGTCTCGGTCGAGGCCCACCGCGCGGTGATGCGCGCGGCCCGCCCCGGCGTCAACGAGCGCGAGCTCGACGCGCTGCTCGACTACACCTTCCGCCGCCAGGGCGGGACCGGCGCGGCCTACGGCAACATCGTGGCCGGCGGGGCCAATGCCTGCATCCTGCACTACCACGAGAACGACCGGCCGCTCGTGCGCGGCGAGCTGTGCCTGGTCGACGCCGGCTGCGAGTGGGACTTCTACGCCAGCGACGTGACGCGCACGTTCCCGGTCGGCGGGCGCTTCTCGCCCGAGCAGCGCGCGCTCTACGAGCTGGTCCTGGCCGCCGAGCGGCGCGCGCTCGAGCGCGTGCGGCCCGGCGCGACGCAGGACGACGTGCACGCGGCGGCGCTGGAGGTGCTGGTGGACGGGCTGCTCGCGCTCGGGCTGCTCTCCGGCACGCGCACTGCGGCGCTCGAGGAGAAGACCTACCGGCGCTTCTACATGCACCGCACGGGTCACTGGCTGGGCCTCGACGTGCACGACTGCGGGCTCTACGCGCTGGACGGCAAGCCGCGGCCCTTCGTGCCCGGCATGGTGACGACCGTCGAGCCGGGCCTGTACGTCGCGCCGGACGACGAGACGGTCGAGCCGCGCTGGCGCGGGATCGGGATCCGCATCGAGGACGACTGCCTGGTGACCAGCGGCGACCCGGAGGTCCTGACGCGCGACTTGCCCACCGATCCGGACGAGATCGAGGCCCTCTCCGGGGCCGCGCGCGAGCCCGCCGGAGCGGGGCGAACCTGACGCGGACTTGAAAAGACGGGGCGCGGGCGGCGCACTGGGCCCAGCTGATCCATGAAGCCCTCGGCTCCGACGTCGCGACTGGCCTCCTCTGCGGCCTTTCGCTCCCTGCGAGTCCTCACTGACCAGATGAATGGTCAGTTCCGGTCCTCTCGCTCGCGAAAGCCCACAGAGGAGGCCATTCGCGACGTCTCGCTCGAGGCCTTCATGGATCAGCTGGGCTAGCGCGCCGTGTCCCTGCTCCTCGGCCACCCGGACGAACGTCTCTCGCTGGCGCGCGCGGTCGACGCCCTGGCCGAGGCCGCGCGGCGCGCCGGACGCCCGAGCGCGCTGTGGCTGATCGGGATCGTCTACCCCAGCCTGAACCTGAACCTCGACCTCGTGCGCGGGGTGCTCGCGATGGCCGAGCAGTTCAGCGGCATCGAGCTGCCCCTGGCGGGCGAGATGGGCGGCTTCGTGCGCCTGTTCGTGCCCGGGCTGCCGGCCATGGGCGAAGAGTGGAACGAGCTCGGCCCAGTGCTGGCGCTCCTGCCGCTGGTGCTCTTCCTGTGCCGGCCGATCGTGGGTCTGGCGCGCGTCTCGGACCCGCTCTACGCCGCGCCGGAGGTCGAGCTGCGTGCCGAGGGCTCGAGCGTGCAGGCGCCGCGCGAGCCCGGGCTCCGCCGGCTGTGGCAGGAGGGCAAGGGCCTGGCGCTCGTCGCCTTCGGCCTGTGGAGCACGCTGCTCTTGCTGCTCTTCGGAGCGATGCTGGTCCTGATCGGGCCGGTGGTGGCCTTCCTGAAGCTGTTCGGCCTGGCGCGCTTCTCGCCGCTCACCGCCGGGCTGATCCTGCCGGCCCTGCTGCTGGTGCTCGCCTACGCCGCGGTGCTGATGGTGCTGAACCAGCTCGCGCTGCACAGCCTGGCCCACAACCGCCGCGGCGTGGCCTCGGCCCTGGCCCACGCCTGGCGCCTGGTGCGCGCCTCGCCCCTCGGCGCCCTGCGCGCGACGCTGGTGGACTTCGTCCTGTTCCTCTCGGTGCTGTTCGTGAGCGGGATCCTCGCCCCGGGCTCGCTGCGCGACACGCCGCTGGTGCTGGTGGTCCTGGCCCTCAACGGCTTCGCCGGCGTCACGCGCGCCGGCTACTGGGCCCACACCTACCGCGCCCTGGGCGGCCTGAGCTCGGCCGACAAGGTGCCGGGGCTGTGAGGCCACCGCTTCGCGCCGGGGCGGCTGCCGGTAGCCGCGCGCGGAGGTGGTGAGCGCACCAGGGATCGAACCTGGGACCTCGGACGGCCGGGAATCGGCGCAAGTGCCCATCGATTCAACAAGTTGCGGCGAGGGTGACTCCCCTTCGTCAAGCGCTGATGTCGCGCCGCTTGTCGCTTCGGACCCCGCGGACGCTGACCTGGCCGAACTCCACGCAGCCTGGCCGACCCTCCCCCACGCTCTCCGCACGGGCATTCTGGCGATGGTGCGGACCGTCACCCCTCGCCCAGGTCGGAGAGGACGCCCCGGATGTCGTCGGCCGTGACGAGGAGGCTCCGCAGAGCCGCCGGCGGGGAAAGGCCCCCAGGCTCACGGGTCGGCGAGTAGGCTCGCCGCGTCCGTTCAACAAGCAATGGGGACAGTAGCGATGGGAACCAGGATGGTGTGCGCGGCACTTGCGGCCGTGCTGGCTGCTTCTTGCTCAACGGTCAGATTCGACAAGCCCATGCCAGCCGCGCTCTCAGAAGCCGGTCCCTTGCCGGTTGCCTTGGCAGGGGAACTCAGGGGGCTGAAGGAGTTCAACAACTCCGGCGGGACGATGACCCACTTCGAAGTTGGGAACCTGCTCGGTCGCGTCTTCTGTGGCGAGATCGGGAGTGCCCCGACGCTGAGCCTGGTGAGATCCACGCTAGACCTCGACGAGACCGGCAGCCGGTGGGAAGCCACCTACAGGCTGACGCTCACGCTGGAACGCGACGGCACGTCGCAGTTGCTCACGGCTGTCGGCATTGGAGGCGCGAGCGACTTCACGCCGGCGCGCACGGCCACGATCAACGCGATGCATGACTGCGCCCTCGACCTTCACCGACAAGTTCAGGCAGTCTTGGCGGAGCCTCGGTAACCTAGCGGTTCGGGTCGCCGGCTGATCCCCGGCTCGCGGTCCGGGAGTATGGGCTCCTCGCTTGTTCCAGGGCTCACACTCCTGGGCCGGCCCACATCTGGAACAAGCATGAATGCAGAGGACTTGGCCGCTCTAAGGGCCTTCGCAAACGAGGCTCGTAGCCTGGCGAAGCGCCTTCACCTCGTCTCGCTCACTCCACCACCGGAGGACCTTCACGATGCGGTAGAGGAAACGTGGAAACGGGCGTCCAGCTTCGCTGAGGGCAATCTGCCCCCGAAGGGAAGAGCATCGATTGGGGACATCAGGGACCGCCTCTCGGCGATCCGCTCCCAGCTCGGCCGCCGACTACCTCCGCAGCTCGGCGGTGTACGTGCATGGAGAGCCTACGAGAAGGGAGCACGAGACTCCGCCGAGATCCTCGGGCAACTCGCCACTCTCTTGGAAGAGTCGCTGGAAGCCTCGTTCCCTGCGGTGGTCCAGCGCCAGAGCGGGGAGTTGCTCAGTCGTTTCGGCCACGCACGTCAAGAGAACCAGCAGATGCCCAACTCGTCGCCCCCGCCGGTGGCGACAGGCGAACCGCAGGCGACGGGACACCCCTTGGAGTTGCCACCGATGGGACCGAAGGAGCGTGCAGTCCTTCGGATACTCGCGGAGCGTGCTCCCCACTGTCCGATCAACTCCGAAGCAATTGCGACGGAGCTCTCCCGGCGTAGTTTGCCGTTCACGGATGCACCGGGCATCCGGTCCCGGATGATCCCGAAGTTCAAGAAACTCGGCCTCCAACGCCGTGGAAGGCTCGGCTACTCGTTCACAGCGGACAC